>Ga0070698_100007050_pt1 | contig 12172 bp, 14 predicted proteins | sample KBSK1502metaG_FD_65477 | JGI IMG/M metagenome (GOLD analysis project Ga0070698, IMG submission 65477) | Corn, switchgrass and miscanthus rhizosphere microbial communities from Kellogg Biological Station, Michigan, USA - KBS K1-50-2 metaG | ecosystem: Host-associated > Plants > Roots >...
GGCGTACGGCCCGATGCGGGGACAGTGGATCAGGCGGCCGCGATGAAGCTGGATGCGCTCCTCAGGGCGCACGGCTTCATGAACGTCGAGCGGCCGCCGGAAATCTGGGAAGCCGACACCGAGGACACCCGCTTCGTCCCGCTGCTCGGCGAGATGATTGCCGCGGCGCTCGCCGGTGGCGGCGAGCTGTCCGCGCTGACGCTCAACGCGTCGAACGTCAGCGTCGATCTCAGCGACGATCCCGATGAACACGAAGGCAGCGGGCCGCCATCCGGCGAGTTCGTCGCGATCACGGTCAGCGGCGCGACGGACCTTGGGCCGGACGGGTCGTGGAACCCCGGACGACGGTCGGGCGTGGCGCTCCTGAACCGCCTGGCCGATCGTCTGACGGTCGCCGGCGCGCGCTATGCGTACGTACGCCGCATACCGCCGACCGGCAGCATCACCGCCTTTCTCCCGCGCGCGTGTTAGGATGCCGGTTTCCATGGGAGGTGGTCATGGTTGACATCAATCCGGCGCTTGCCGCCAACCGCGACGCCATCGCCGAGCTCCTCGCCGCCGCCGATCGATCCGGCGCCTCCTGGACGACCCCGCGAGCACCGGGCAAGTGGTCACCCAGCCAGCTCGTCGAGCATGTGGCGCGGACGTTCGACGAATCGGCCACGATGATTTCCGGCGCGCGGTCGAAGTTCCCGGCGCTGCCGTTCTTCCTGCGGCCGGTGGCGCGGACGTTTCTCTTCAACCGCGTGCTGCGAAACGGCACGTTCCCGAAGGCGAAAACGAACAAGGCGATGAATCCGCAGAGCGGACCGCCGACCACCGCCGAGGCGCGCGCCCGGCTCGAAGGCGCAGTGGCGCGATTCGATCGCGAATGCCGCCTGTGCGCGCAGCAGGGCGGAGCGGTCGCCAGTTCCACGTTCGGCCGCGTGACGGTCGGCGAATACGTAAAGTTCATGGAGACCCACGTGCGCCACCACTGCAGACAGATGCCCGCGGCGACGACAGCCGCCGAGGCCGTGTGAGGTGATTGTGCGAATCCTGCGACTGCTCGTCCTCGCATCGATGGCGGTGTGCCTGGCCGGGGTAATCGCGTGCGGATCGGACAGCACGCCGACAACGCCGACGCCCGCACCCGCGCCCGCTCCTGCCCCGGCGCCCGCGCCCGCTCCGGCGCCGGCACCGGCCCCGACGACCGCCGGCATTCAGGGCACGGTGTCGAACACGGCCGGTGCGCCGCTCAACGGCGCGCGGGTGACGGTGCTCGACGGACCGAATGCCGGCACCGCGGCGCTGACCAACGCCAACGGCAGCTACCGGTTCGAATCGCTGGCGATTGCGAACATGAACTTCAGCGCGACCGCGACCGACTACCTCGAGCAGCGCGCGGGAACGTTGGTGAACGGGACCAATTCGCTGAACTTCGTGCTGGCCCCCGTACCGCCGCCGCCCCCTCCGCCGCCACCGCCTGTCACGGCGACGATTACGATCACGAGCCGCATCATCTCCGGCGGCGGCGGCAGCCCGATCCAGGAGTGGGGATTCACCGCCGTGAGCAACGTGACGTTCACGTCGTACGACTGGGACTTCGGCGACGGCGCCACGTCAATCGGCAGCCGCGCGGACGAGCAGCACGTGTACAGGTCGAGAGGGAGCTTCAGGGTCACCGTGACCGGGAGACGCAGCGGCGGCGACGTCGTCGGCACGCTCGACATCACCGTGCAGTGACGAGTCGCGTGCCGTGATCCACGCGGTGCTGTTCGGTGCGACCGGCATGGTCGGCGCGGGCGTCCTGATCGAGTGCCTCGAGGACCCGCGCGTGCAGTCCGTCCTCGCGATCGGCCGGTCGCCCACCGGCCGATCGCATCCGAAGCTGCGCGAGATTCTGCGCCACGATTTCTTCGACTACGCAGGCCTCCAATCCGAGTTCGCGTCGTGCGACGCGTGCTTCTTCTGCCTCGGCGTCACCTCCGTCGGCCTGGACGAGGCCGAATACACACACCTGACGTACGACCTGACGACCGCCGCCGCGAACGCGATGGCCGCCGTCAACACGAACATGACCTTCTGCTACGTCTCGGGCGTCGGCACCGACAGCACCGAGCGCGGCCGGACGATGTGGGCGCGGGTGAAGGGGAGGACAGAAAACGCCATCCTTGCGCTCCCGTTCAAGGCGGCCTTCATGTTCCGGCCCGGGTTCATTCAGCCGGCCAAGGGCGTCCGCTCCAAGACCGCGTGGTATCAGGCGGCCTACAACCTGCTGGGGCCGCTCTCTCCGCTGTTGTTGCGGCTCGCGCCGAACCACGTCACGACGACGGCGCGCCTGGGACGCGCGATGATCCAGGTCGCGTACGGCGGATTCGACACGCGAATCCTGCACCCCCGCGAGATCAACGCGCTTGCGGGGGCGTGACATGCGCCGGGTGTAGGATCGCGGGCCATGACCGCGATCAATCCCAAGCTCGTCACCACCGCGTTCGAGCTGCCCGGCTGCCGCATCGTCCGGAACATCGGCATCGTGCGCGGCATTGTGGTCCGCTCGCGCAGCATTATCGGGACGCTCGGCGCGTCGCTGCAGACGCTCGTCGGCGGCAACATCACGCTCTTCACGCAGATGTGCGAGCGCGCCCGCGAAGACGCGTTCCGGCTGATGCTGGAGCACGCCGCCGAGCACGGCGCCAACGCGCTGGTCGGCGTCAGGTACGACGCGAACGAGGTGGCCGCCGGCGTCACCGAGGTCCTCGCCTACGGCACGGCGGTCGTCGTCGAATCGGTAGAAGGGCGATGACCCCGGGTTCTTCGACGTCGCTCGCCACGGGCCCTCGGATCGCCGAGTTCCGCCGCCTGCATCAGACGGGCTGCTTCGTCATGCCGAACCCGTGGGACATCGGCAGCGCCCGCATGCTCGTCGGCCTCGGATTCCCGGCGATCGCGACGACGAGCGCCGGGATGGCGTGGTCGCTCGGCCGGCGCGACAACGACATCTCGGTCGACGTCGCGCTCGCGCACCTGCGTACCATCGCAGGCTGCGTCGACGTCCCCGTCAACGCGGACTTCGAGGACGGCTTCGCGCCCGATCCCGACGGCGTGGCGGCCAACGTCGCCACGGCGGCCGCGACCGGCGTGGCGGGCGTTTCGATTGAAGACTCCACCGGCGACAAGGAGCCGCTCTACGAGTTCCGGCTCGCCGTCGAGCGCGTCCGGGCGGCGCGCCGCGCGCTCGACGACAGCGGGACGGGCGTCCTGCTCACGGGCCGCTCCGAAGGGTTCATCTCCGGCCGTCCCGACCTGGCGGAAACGATCAAGCGCCTGGTCGCGTACGCGGACGCGGGTGCCGACTGTTTATATGCGCCCGGCGTGCGCGCCCCGAGCGACATCGCGGAGATCGTCAACGCCGTCGCGCCCAAGCCGGTCAACGTGCTCGTCGGTGGTGATTACCTGACCGTCGCGCAGCTGGCCGATCTCGGCGTTCGCCGCATCAGCGTTGGCGGCGCGCTCGCACGCGCCGCATGGACCGGATTCCTCATCGCGGCGAAGGAGATTGCGTTGCAGGGGACCTTCACGGGCATCGGCCGCGGTGTCTCGGTCCCGGAAATGAACGGCCTGTTCGGCCACGGCAGCCGTCACGGCGGCGCGTGCTAGTATCCCGGCCCATGTCATACCGATCGACGATTCCCGCTATCGTGCTTCTCGCGATCGGCGTCGCCCACGCGCGCTCGCCCGCCTTCGCGCTCGCGCGCTTCGGCGCGGCAGGCCAAGGCGTCGTCGTGCAGCGCAACCTCTCCCTCGGCATGGCGAAGACGATTGCCGAAGCGGCGCAGGCGGAATGCCAGGCGAAAGGCTTTCATACCTCCGTTGCCGTGGTCGATCGCGCCGCGCAGGTGCTCGTCATCCTGCGCGACGAGCAGGCGACCGCGCAGACCGCCGACATGGCGCGGCGCAAGGCGTATACGGCCCGCATGTTCCGCATCTCGACGATGGAGTTTCAGAAGCGGACGGCGGAAAACCCGGGGAGCGAGGCGCAGCGCGACCTCGCCGACATCCTGGCGCTGAGTGGCGGCGTGCCGATCCAGATCGGCACCGACACCATCGGCGCCGTCGGCAGCGCGGGATCGAACCTGGAACAGGACGATGCCTGCGCGCGGGCCGGCATCGCGAAGGTCGCGGCGCTGCTCAAATAGCAGGGCGGGTCCCGCGAGCCCATGGCAACGCTGGCGGCGCAGCGGACCCGCCTGGCGGGTCAGATGATCAGCACCGACGGAAGCGTCTCGATCAGCTCGATGTCGGCGGTCGAGACCGACGGGCTCCGCTTGATGGCGTCGCGCGAGAGGCTGACGTGGATCTTCGCGTTGGGCGAGTCGATGGACGCAACCGCGGACGACCCGATCAACACCGAGCGTCCGCCGATGCTGTTGCTGGTGTCGACGACGAGATAGCGCACGCGCCAGCTCTCGTCGAGGAGGAAATCGTCGACGTGGCCGATTTCGCCGTCCGTGGCGAGGAGATGAAAGCCCTTCAGGTAACTGGCCTTGTGCAGCACGCTGGACCTCCTGCGCGTGGCGTGCAACCCGGTTGCCACGGTGGCATTATGGGGCACCTTCTGGAGGTGGTATGCGACTGACACACTGGGCCGCCGGCGTGCTGGGCGTCGCACTGCTCGCGACACAGGCGCTCGTCGGGCAGACCGGCAAGCCCGCACAGGCACCGGCCAACGTCATTCTCGACGATCTCGTCGTGGCCAACCGGATTCTCGCCAACGAGAACATCCTCGACGGTCTCGGTCACGTCAGCGCGCGCAGCCTGGAGCGGCCCGACCATTTCTTTCTCTCGCGAGACCTCGCGCCGGGCCTCGTCACCGCCGCCGACCTGGTCGAGTACGACCTCGACGGCAACCCGGTGAACGCGAAGGCGCCACAGGGCTATCGCGAACGCTACATCCACGCCGCGGTCTTCAAGGCGCGGCCGGACGTGAAGTCGGTCGTCCACTCGCACATGCCGTCGGTGCTGCCGTTCACCGATTCGACGGTGGCGCTGCGGCCGATGTATCACATGGCGACGTTCCTGGTGCCGGGCGTGCCGATGTTCGAGATCAGGAAGGTGCAGGGCCAGGTCGGCATGCTGATCGACAACAACAAGGTGGCCACCGCGCTCGCCGGGACGCTCGGCAACAAGACCGTTGCGCTCATGCGCGGCCACGGCGCCGTCATCGTCGGATCGTCGATTCCCGACGCGGTGAGCAACGCGATCTTCCTCGACGTGAACGCGCGCGTGCAGTCGCAGGCGATTGCGCTCGGCGGCGGCAACCTCTCGTACCTGACGCAGGCGGACCTCGCGCCGCCGACGCCCAACCAGCAGCCGTCCGCGGAGCCGGGGGCGCCCGGCTACTATCCGCGGAGCTGGGGCATCTGGAAACAGAACGCGATGAAGAAATGAGGAGACTGCGATGAAGTACGTGATGACATTGCTTGCGTTCGTCGTCGCCGCGACGACCCTCTCCGGTCAGTCGGCGCCAGCCGGTCCGCTCGTCGGCGCGTGGAAAGTGGAGGGGGCACAGCCGGGACTCTACATCTTCACGCGAGGGCACTACAGCTTCGCGCGTATCCAGGGCGCGGCGCTGCCGGAGTATCCATCGAACGACAAGGCCACCGATGCCGACAAGGTCGCGGTCTTCAACACGCTCTATCTCAATACCGGCACGTACACGGTGACCGGCAACACGCTCGCGACGAAGGCGATGGTCGCCAAGAGCAAGTTCGCGATCGGCGGCGCGGGCAACCAGTACGAGTTCGCGATCGCGGGAAGCTCGCTGACGATGACGCAGAAGCCGTCAGGGGCGGTGCTCAAGCTCACGCGACTGGAATAGCCAGGACTCTTCGCCGATGAATCGCAACGGCATCCGGCTGGTTGCTGCCGCCGCCGCATGGCTCGGCATTGCGGCGAGCGCGTTGGTCGCGCAGAACGCGGACGCGCCGCCGCTCTCGATCAAGCGCCAGGGGTACCTCTTCGCGGGCGGCACGTACTCGACGGTCAACGGCCGGCGCGTGCTCAGCGGCCACCTGTACGCCGAGTTCCAGATCCCGAGCCGCCAGACACATCCGTGGCCGATCGTGATGGTGCACGGCGGCTCCCAGTCCGGCACCAACTTCACGGGGACACCCGACGGCCGCGAAGGGTGGGCGCAGTTCTTCCTTCGTCAGGGTTACGCCGTGTATGTCGTCGACCAGCCCGGACGAGGCAGGGCCGCGTTCGAGGCCGACGTGTACGGCAAGTCGACGAAGCTCAATCCCGACACCACGCAGCAGCGGTTCGTGGCGCCCGAGCGGTATCGCCTCTGGCCGCAGGCCCGTCTGCACACGCAGTGGCCGGGCGAGGGCACGCCCGGCGATCCGGTCTTCGATCAGTTCTTCGCGTCCCAGCTTCCATCCATCGAGGACTACACGCAGCAGCAGGTGCTGAATCGTGACGCACTGCTGGCACTGCTCGAGAAGATCGGGCCCTCGATCCTGCTGACGCACTCGCAATCAGGCGCGTTCGGCTGGCCGGTCGCCGACGCGCGGCCCGACCTCGTCAAGGCGATCGTCGCCGTGGAACCGAACGGTCCGCCGTTCTACGCGGTGGACAACATCGGCGCGCCCGACTGGTTCCGCGATTCACCGATGATGCTCAACGTGTGGGGGATCACGGCGGTGCCGCTCACCTACGCGCCCGCAGCCGCGAAGGCAGCCGACCTCGCCATCGTGCGTGAGGCGAAGCCCGACGCCCCCGACCTCGCCCGGTGCTGGCTGCAGCAGTCGCCGGCGCGGCGTCTTCCGAACCTGACGAAGGCGCCGATCCTGATCGTCACGTCGGAGGCGTCGTATCACGCGGCGTACGACCATTGCACCGTGAAGTACCTCCAGCAGTCCGGTGTGCAGCCGACGTGGATCAAGCTGGCCGACGCCGGCATCCACGGCAACGGGCACATGATGATGCTGGAAAAGAACAACATGGACATTGCTGCGGTGATGTCCCGCTGGCTGGCGAAGGCGCTGCCGGCGCGTGAATAGCGGCGAAGATTCGCCGGCTGGAGGCGGACCATGTTGTCCAGGCGAGAGATGCTCGTGACGCCCGTAGCCATGATGATTGCCGCCGAGGCGGCGGCCGCCGAGAAAATGTCGCTGGCCATCCACCAGAACACCTCGGCGGCGGCCGGGTATCGCGCGTCGCTCGAGGGGTGGGCGCGCGCGGGGATCAAGAACGTCGAGATCACCGCCGCGCAGCTCGACGCGTTCCTGAAGAACGACACGCTGCCGGCAGCCAAGCGCGTGCTGACCGACAACGGCCTGACTCCGGTCTCGGCGGCGTGCGGCGTCGGCGGCCTCTGGGAGCCGAACGCGAACCACGCGGCGGCGCTCGACAACCTGAAGAAGCGCTGCGAGATGCTCGCGGAGCTCGGCCTGACGCACATCTATGCGCCCGTCGGCGGCGGCATGCAGAAGTTCACGGAGGACGATTACAAGACCGGCGCCGACAACATGCGTCAGGCGGGCGACGTCGTGCAGCAGTTCAAGATGCGGATGACCGCGGAGTTCACCCGCAACTCGCCGTTCATCTCCACGCTGCCGACCATCCTGAAGGTCACGCGCGCGGCGGGACACCCGAATGTCAAGCCGCTGGTGGACCTCTACCACTTCTGGTCGGGCAACAACAAGCTGGAGGACCTCGACCTGCTCAAGCCGAATGAGATCGGCCACATGCATTTCCAGGACGTGCCCGACATGCCGCGCGAGCTGCTCGACAACACCACGCGGCTCATCCCGGGCGACGGCATCAGCCCGCTGACGACGATTCTCCGCAAGGTCAGCGACAAGGGATATTCGGGATCGCTGTCGGTCGAACTGTTCCTGCCGAAGTACCAGCAGGCGGATCCGTTCATGCTCGCGCAGGAGATCCGTCAGAAGGCCGAAGGCGTGATGCGCAAGGCCCGCGTGCTGTGATGACGCGCGCTCTCAGCGCGCTCTTCGTCATCGTTCTCGCCGGCGGCTGTTCGTCGAGCAGCCCGCCGGCATCGCCGACGGCCGTCGTCCCGCTATCAGCGCCCGCGGGCGCGACACCGCGCGTGCTGATGGTGACCGCCACCGCCGGTTTCCGCCACGATTCGATTCCCACCGCCCGCCAGGTGATGTCGACGCTCGCCGCATCGGGGCGCGAGTTCTCGATGACGGCCACGGAAGACCTGACGACGCTCGGTGCCGACAGCCTGCGGAACTTCGACGTGGTGATGTTCGCGCTCACGAGCGGCGAGCTGCCGCTCGGCGCAGCGCAGAAGAGCGCGCTCGTCGATTTCGTGTCGAGCGGCCACGGCTTCATCGGCGTGCACAGCGCGACCGACACGCTGTACGAGTGGCCCGACTACGGCCGGCTCGTCGGGGCGTACTTCCGGGATCATCCCTGGACGCAGCAGGGCACCGTCGTCGTCGAGGACGCCTCGCACCCGGCGAGCACGGGCCTCGGCGATCGGTTCTCGCTGCTCGAGGAGTTCTACACGTTCCGCGACAACCCGCGTGGACGCGTGCAGGTGCTGCTGCGGCTCGACGCCGCGTCGGTCGGCTCCAGCGGCGACTATCCGCTCGCGTGGGCGCAGTCGTTCGGCGCCGGCCGCGCGTACTACAACGCGCTCGGTCACTTTTCGTCCACGTGGACGGACCCGCGATTCCAGCGTCAGCTGACCGGCGCGATCAGATGGACCGCGGGCAGGTAAGCTAGTCGTTTGAGCGCCGCCTTCATCTGCACCGCCTGCGGAATTCAGTTTCCAGCATCCGACGACCCTCCCGCCGAGTGCCCGGTCTGCGCCGACTACCGCCAGTTCGTTCCGCGTGCCGGGCAGCGCTGGACGACGCTCGAGCAGCTGCGCCGCGACCACCGCAACGCGTTCCAGCAGCTCGAGCCGGGGTTGATCGGTTTCAGCACCACGCCGGAGTTCGGCATCGGCCAGCGCGCGCTGCTCGTGCGGACGCCCGCCGGCAACGTGCTGTGGGACTGCGTCAGCCTCATAGACGAGGCGACGGTGGAGATCGTGAACGGGCTGGGCGGGCTGCGCGCGATCGCCATCTCGCACCCGCACTACTACACGACGATGGTCGACTGGGCCCGCGCGTTCGGAGTGCCCGTGCTCCTGCACTCGGGCGATCGTCAGTGGGCGGTGCGGCAGGACGGGGCGCTGACGTTCTGGGATGGGGCGACGCACGACGTTCTTCCCGGCGTGCGGCTGATTCACTGCGGCGGGCACTTCGAAGGCAGCGTCATCCTCCACTGGGAGGCGGGCGCGGACGGCCGCGGCGCGCTGCTGACCGGCGACACCATCCAGGTGCTGCCCGACAACCGCTGCGTCAGCTTCATGAGGAGCTACCCGAACATGCTGCCGCTGCCGGCCGCCGAGGTGGCGCGCGTCGCGCGCATCGTCGACGGATTCCGCTTCGATCGCATCTACGGCGCGTTCTGGGAGCGCGACGTCACGTGCGACGCGCAGAAGCGAGTCAAGGAATCAGCCGATCGGTACCTCGCGTGGATCGGCGGACGAGGCACGGATGCGCGCGTACCGTGACATCGTGTGCCTCCTACCAGGCTCGCCGGCTTTTGAGATGGGCGCCGGGTCCGCTGCGCGATGTAGGGCGGTACGTAGGGCGGATCCCGTCGCCGGATTCAATCCATCGGCGACGGACCCGCCGCCCGTCTATTCGGGCAGCGCGAACACGTAGAGCGCGTTGCCGGTCGCGGGCGAGTGGATCTCGGGTGCGATCGTGGCCGGCACGTTGCGCGGGCTGCCACCGCCGTTTCCCGTCGTGACGGCGACGTACTGCTTGCCGCCGACGGTGAAGGTCACCGGGAAGCCCTGCACGGACGTCCCGAGCCGCGTCTCCCACAGCACCGCGCCGGTCTTCACGTCGAGCGCGCGGAACCGGCGATCGACGTCGCCGACGAAGACGACGCCGCCCGCCGTCGATACCGCTGAAGTGAGGAACGGCGCGCGCTGCGTGTACGCCCACTTCTCCTGCATCGTCGTGATGTCGAACGCCGCGAGCTTGCCGATCTTCCCGTCGGTGCCTGGCATTTCGAAGAAGCGCCGCGCGGCGCCGCTGCCGCTGCCGCCGCCTTCCTTTTGCTCGATCTTCTGACCGTTGATCTCGAGGCAGCTCTGACTGAGCGGGATGATCAGCTCGCGTGTTCCTGCGTGAAACGTCGAGGCCTGCCAGTTGTGGCCGCCTTCCGTGCTCGGGCATCCCTGGATCCAGCTGCCAAGCTGCTGCTCCAGGATGTCGAGGCGGTACTGCGGCCGGCCCGTCGACTCGTTCCATGCGGACCAGACGTTCTGAAAGAGCGTCTCCTTGTGTCCGAGGTACTTGCCCGTCTGCCGATCGAGCTTCCAGAGGACGCCGTCCTTGCCGACGGTGAACACGAGCTTCTGATTGCGATCGTCGACCAGCAGGCGCTCGAAGACGACGTCCAGATCGAGCGCTTCGGCGGGCGCATGCTGGAAGTGCCACTTCAGCTTGCCGGTGTCGGCGTCGAGCGCGAGCGTCGAGCTCGAATAGAGCGCGTCGTCATCCATCGACATGCCGCGGCTGACCGCCATCCACGGCTTGGCCTGCGCGGTGCCCCAGTAGGTGAGATTCAGATCCGGATCGTAGCTGCCGGTGATCCACGACTCGGTTCCCGCGCGGAACATGTCCGGCAGCCTGCCCCACGAATCGCCACCGGCCTCGTCCGAGCGCGCGATCGTGTTGAACTTCCACGCCAGCTTGCCGGTCGCGGCGTCGTACGCGCTGATGAAGCATTTCTCGTCTTCGCGATACGTCGCGCACGAGTTGAGCCCCTGAATGACTTTGCCCTTCGCCACGATCGGGCCGCTGCTCGCGCCGAACTCGCCCTTCGACCGGTTGCCGATCACGGTTTCCCACACCTGCTTGCCGGTCCGCGCGTCGAAGGCGATCAGGTGCGCCTCGTCCGTCGTGACGAACACCTTGTCGTCGTACATCGCGATACCGCGCATGGCGGCCGCCGACGGCTTCGTGCCGTAGCGATTCTCCCAGATCAGCTCGCCCGTCTTGGCGTCGAGCGCCTGAATCGTGTTTCCAGCGTTATTGAGAAAGACGACACCATCGTGGACGATCGGAGCGGGCTGACTCGTGCCGCCTTCGGTCATGGCCCACGTCCAGGCGAGCCGGAGATTCTTCACGTTGCCGCTGGTGATTTGCGTGAGCGGGCTGTAGTTGGATGCGTGGTAGTCGCGCCGGATCATCAGCCAGTCGCCGGGATCCGGATTCCGCAGCATCGCGTCGGTGACCGGCACGTAGTTCTTCACTTCGCCGGCGACCGTTACGCCAGCCGGCCGCGCGGGCGCCGCTGCGGCGCCGCCGCGTCCGCCGCCACCTTGCGCCGCCGCGCCGCCGGCGGCAGCTTGACCCGTCGCGATCGAGTTGATCGGCACGCGCGCGTTGTCGGTGAGCGCCTGCGTTCCGGCACGCGCGCCGTTTTGCTGCAGGACGAACGCCGCGATGTTGGCGTAGGTCTCCGCGCCCAGCGAACCAGGGCTGGCCGGCGGCATCGTCAGCTGGATGAACGTGAGGAGATCGCGCGTCGTCCGCGTGCCCCAGCCGCCGGTGAATTCGGGACCGGCGAGTGCGGGCGCCGTTCCCTGACCCTTCAAGTCGGGCTGATGACAGGCGGCGCAGTTCGCTTGATACGCGGCGGCGCCTGCCGTCGCCTGTGCGGCGGTGAACGGCGCAGCCTGCTGCTGGCCGGCCACCGTGATAATCGCGACGCCACCGATCACGAGCGACGCGATCACGAGCCGTTGCAGGAAAGCGGACATCGGTCCTCCTCGTACGTAGGGGCTGGCTTTCCGCCGCCGCTCAAGCTATGGCGGACCCGATCAGCGGACGAACCAGCCCCACAGGTTGCCGTCGGTCGCCCGTTCGCTGGCGATCTGCAGATACACGCGACTTCGCTCGAGCGCTCGCGCCTGATCGGGCATCAGCGTGACCGATCCGGAGATGGTTCCTTCAGTCGCCTTCGAGATCGTCAGGTCGCCAAACGGCATCCCGCGGATTCCCATCGCGGGACCCAGATGGAGACGCGCGGTGGTTGCGGGAGACCGGAGCCCGTCGAACGTGCCGTTCACCGTCAGCACGTTCCC
>Ga0070698_100007052_pt1 | contig 12169 bp, 12 predicted proteins | sample KBSK1502metaG_FD_65477 | JGI IMG/M metagenome (GOLD analysis project Ga0070698, IMG submission 65477) | Corn, switchgrass and miscanthus rhizosphere microbial communities from Kellogg Biological Station, Michigan, USA - KBS K1-50-2 metaG | ecosystem: Host-associated > Plants > Roots >...
TGACCATCGTCGGCCAGGCGATCGCGGAGCTCTCGCTTGCGCACACCCTCGAGACCGCGGTCGAACGCGTGCGCGACCTCCTCACCGTGGAAGGCCTCGCGGTGTACCTCGCCGAAGAGGGCGGCCAGCGGCTCGAGACCGCCGCGGAGCACGGCCTGACCGGCCCGCACGTACCGATCGGCGAGCGCCTCCTCGAGCTCGCGCTGGGGCCCGGGCGCGGCCGGGGCCTCGTGCTCGTCGAGGATGCCGCAGCAGACGCGCGCCTCGGCGGAGCCCGCGACGCGATCGAGGAGGTCGGCATCGAGGCGGCGATCGGAGTCCCGTTGCGCGCGGGCGACCAGCTGATCGGCCTGCTGGCCGTCTACCCGGAACGCGGGCGCACGCTGACCGAGAACGAAGAGTCGCTCCTTCGCGCGCTTGCGGCCCAGCTCGCCGTCGCCGTCCAGAACGCGCAGCTCCACGAGAAGGTCGAGCGCGAGTCGGGAGAGGCCAAGCGCGCCCGCGACGAGGAAGCCGAGGTTTCGCGCCGCCTCCGCGCGCTGTACGAGATCTCGCGCTCGGTCACGGAGAGCCTGTCGCTGGAGGAGGCGTTCGACGTCGTCGTGCGGACGATTGTCGAGGAGCTCGGCGTGGACGCGGCCGTGCTGCGTATCCCGCACGAGCGCGGCGATGCCCTTGTGCCCGCGGCCACCCACGTCCGCGAGGAGCGCCTGTCCGAGGCGCTGCGCCGGATCATGTCGCTGCCGCAGCCGATCTCGCCCGTGAGGCCGAGCGTCTACCGGACCGGCGACGTCGTAGTGCTCGATCCCGAGACGGCGCGAGCCCTCGGTCCCGCGCACGAGCCGCTCATCCCCTTCCTCGACCAGGGTTCGACTGCAGCCGTGATCCCGCTGGCAGCGCACGACCGGCTCCTCGGGACGTTGACGCTGCTCTCCCTGCGCATCGAGCAGCCGATCGGGGCGGACACGCTCGCCGCGGCGGTCTCGATCGCGGGGCCGACCGCGCTCGCGCTGGACAACGCCCGCCTGCAGCAGCAGCGCAAGGAGTTCACGGAGACGATGCAGAACACCCTGCTGCCGCACTCGCGGCCCAAGCTGCTCGGGCTCGACATCGGCGCGGTGTACGAGCCCGCCACCCGGGTCGAGATGGGTGGCGACGTCTACGACTTCCTCCAGCTCCCGGACGCACGGCTCGCGGTCGTGCTTGGCGACGTCACCGGCCACGGGATCGACGCGGCCGCCGACATGGCGATGGCGAAGTTCGTCTTCCGCTCGCTGGCCCGCGAGCACACCGAGCCTGGGGACTTCCTCGCCGCGGCGAACGAGGTCGTGCTCGGCGAGATCGGCGCAGCCAAATTCATCACGCTGCTCTACCTGACCGTCGACCCGGAGACCGGCCAGCTGGCCTGCGCGTCGGCCGGCCACCCGCCGCCGCGTGTCCTGAGGCCCGGCTCGGCGCCTGAGGCGATCGAGGTCGCGGGCCTTGCGCTCGGAGTCGAGCATGCCCAGCGCTACGAGGCCGTGCGCCTGCGGCTCGACTCGGGCGATGCCGTCGTCCTCTACACCGACGGGTTGCCAGAAGCTCGCCGCGAGGGCGAGCTCTACGGCGAGAGGCGTCTTAACGACGTGCTGGTCGCGAACGTCGAGCTTCCGGCCCAGGGAATCGCCGAGGCGCTCGTCCAGGACTGCCGTGCCTTTGCCGGAGAGCTCGGAGACGATCTGGCCGTCGTCGTCCTGAAGCGTCTCGGGTGATCGATCTCGGCCGGCGCGACGGCCGGATGCTCCGCGTCGGCCATCGCGGCGCGGCGGCGCTCGCCCCGGAGAACACGATCGCCTCGCTCGCCCTGGCGCTCGAGCTCGACTGCGACCTCGTCGAGTTCGACGTGGTCGAGCTCGACGGCGTGCTCGTCCTAGCCCACTCAGAGAGCGAGGTGCCAACGCGGCTCGCGGCCCTCGACGATGCTCTGGCCTTCCTCGCGCCGGGCCGCTGCGGGATCCAGGTCGACCTGAAGGCGCGCGGAGCCGAGCAGGCGGTGGTGGACGCTTTGCAGAAGCGCGGCCTCGTCCAGCGGACGGTGGTCAGCTCGTTCCGCGCGGCAAGCCTGCGGACGCTGCACGCGCTCGAGCCGGGGCTGCGGCTCGGACTTACGTACCCGGAAGACCGCTATGGAGTCAGTCGTCGCCGCGCGCTTGCTCCGTTCATGAGCCCGGCGCTGAGAGCCATGCGGGCCGCGCTTCCGCGACGGATTGCCTGGATGCTGCACGCCGCGGAGGCAAGCGCCGCGATGCTGCACTGGCAGGTCGTGGGCAAGCCCGTGGTCGAGCGTTGCCACGCGCTCGGGGCGGCGGTCCTCGCCTGGACGGTGCCGTCGCGGGAGGAGGTGCGCCTCCTCGACGAGCTCGGCGTCGACGGCGTGATCGCCGACGATCCCAGGATCTTCCCGGGCTAGACTTTCGCCGGTGAAACGAGCGGGTCTGGCCCTGCTGTTCGTGCTCGGTCTCGGCGCCGCGGGCGGCGTTTCCGCCGGTGTGGTCCGGACCGCGACGACGGCCGAGTCGACCACGACCACGGAGGCCATGATCGCGGACGGCGTCACGATCGGCGGTATCGCGGTGGGCGGACTGACGCGGGACGAGGCCGCCGCAACCGTGGAGGATGGCTTCGCGCAGCCGCTGCCGGTCGTCGTGGCCGGGCACCGGCTCTTCCCGACCCCGAAGCGGCTCGACGCATCCGCTTACGTCAACGGCGCGGTCGCGCAGGCGCTCGCGGCTCCGCCGGGGTCGGCGATCAAGCTCCGCGTGAAGCTCGACCGGGCCAGGGCCACGGCCTACGTCGCGACGGTCGCGAAGCGTTTCGACCGCAAGCCGCTCGACGCTCGGCTCGCGCTGCGCAACCTGCGACCCGTGGTGAGCAAGGAGCGGGCCGGCCGCTCGCTGCGGCGCGTGCAGTCTCTGGGCCGGATCTTCGCCGCGCTCGTTGCGAACTCCCGCACGTCGATCAGCTTCGAATTCCGCAGCCTGCAGCCGAAGGTGACCCGAAAGGGCATCGGCCCGGTGATCGTCATCCGCCGCGGCTCGAACCGGCTCTACTTCTACAACGGCATGCGGTTCTGGCGCGTGTTCGGCGTCGCGACCGGGCAGTCGCAGTACCCGACCCCGCTTGGGCGCTGGAGGGTCGTTGTGAAGTGGCGCAACCCCTGGTGGTACCCGCCGAAGTCGCCGTGGGCCCAGGGCGCGAAGCCGATCCCGCCCGGCCCGGGCAACCCGCTCGGGACGCGCTGGATGGGCCTCTCGGCGTCAGGCGTAGGCATCCACGGCACCCCGGACGACGCCTCGATCGGCTACTCGGCTTCGCACGGCTGCATCCGCATGCACATCTCGGACGCGGAGTGGCTCTTCAACCACGTGCGGATCGGGACGACGGTCTTCATCGTCTCGGCATGACCGCACGCGTCAAGCTCGGCGCCCAGGCCCTCGCGGTCGGGCTGGTGCTCGCGCTGCTCGCGCTCCTGATCTGGAAAGTCGCGTTCGACAACAACGGCGGCGGCGTCGCCTCCAAGATCGACAAGGGCCACATCACGAATGCACCGAACTTCACCCTCGGCCGGCTCGACCAGCCGGGCGACCTGGACCTCGCATCCCTGCGCGGCAAGGCGGTCGTCCTCAACTTCTGGGCGTCCTGGTGCTACCCGTGCAACCAGGAGGCGACGGCGCTCGAGCAGGCTTGGAGGGGGCACGACGGCCGGGTCGTCGTGCTCGGCGTCGACGTAAACGACTTCAGCGGCGACGCGCGGAAGTTCATGCGCCGGCACGACGTCACGTACCCGATCGTGCATGACAACAAGAACGTGACCTCGCCCAAGTACGGGCTGACGGGCCTCCCGGAGACCTTCTTCATCGACAGGCGCGGTCGCGTCGTTGCGCACGTGGGCGGCCAGGTGAGCAAATCGGACCTACGCGCCGGGATCGCGCGGGCGCTGAAGGCATGAAGGCCCTCCTGATCGTTGCGGCCGCGGCCTTGGCGCTGGCGGGCCCAGCCGCCGCCTCCAAGCCGAAGACGTCGCTGTCAAAGCTCGAGAACGAGATCATGTGCCCGGTTTGCGCGGGCGAGACCCTGGCCCAGTCCGACTCGGCTGCTGCCGCTCAGGTCAAGCGCGTGATCCAGCAGAAGGTCGCCGCCGGCGAGTCCGAAGGACAGATCAAACGCGACCTCGTCGCCGAGTACGGAACGAGGATCCTCGCCGCGCCCCCTCGAAAGGGGTTCGATCTCCTCGCCTGGGTGTTGCCGCTGGCCGGGATCCTCGGCGCGGCGGGGGTGATGGGCGTGCTCGCCTGGCACTGGAGCCGTCGGCGCGACGAGCCGGAGCACCTCCCGGGCCCGCAGTCGCTGAACGGGCGGCCGCTCGACCCGGAGCTCGAGCGCAGGCTCGACGAGGAGCTTGCACGGTTTGATGGCTAGTGGACACGAGGGTGGTGGCGCGGCTGCCCCACCAGACCTCGAGCGACACGACTGTCGCGTGTTGCTAGGAGCGACAGCTGGTTGAGCGGATTCCGGTTGCGTTCCTGGCCGGGCTGGTCTCGATCGCCTTTCCCTGCGTGCTGCCGCTCGTGCCGGGTTACCTCTCGGCGATCTCGTCGGTAGAGGTCGAGCGCCTCGGCGAGCGTCGGGTCGCGCGGCGCGTGGTCGCTGCGAGCGTGCCGTTCGCGCTCGGGTTCACGGTCGTCTTCGTCGTCCTCGGCGCCGCCGCGGCCGCCGTGGGAGGCGTGCTCGACAAGGACCGCCAGACCGAGGTCGCGGGCTTCGTGCTCGTCGTGCTCGGGCTCGCGTTCGCAGGGCTGCTCCCGTGGCCGGAGCGGATGGTCGCGCCCGGAGTGGTTGGGCGCGCACGCAAGAGCGGCTCGCGGGTGCTGCTCGGCGGAGCGTTCGCCGTGTGCGCCGCGCCGTGCGTGGGAATCACGCTCGCGGCGATCCTCGCGCTGGCTGCCGACTCGCGGACGGTCGTGCGCGGAATCGTGCTGCTCGCCTTCTACTCGCTCGGGATCACCGCGGCCTTCGTCCTGATCGGGATCGCCTTCACGCGGGCAATGGGCGCGTTTCGCTGGGTGCGAGACCACTACATGTGGATCCGCGTGCTGAGCGGCTTCACGCTGGTCGCCCTCGGGCTGCTGCTGTTCTTCCACCGCGACTGGTGGCTGAACGTGTTGCTGCACCGAACCCTCGAGGCGATCGGGCTCGGCAACCTCTGACGCGGCTACCCGCCGGCGGCCTCGTACACGGCCAGCGTACGCTCGGTGACGCGATCCCAGGAGCAATACTCGCGGACGCGCTCCCGGGCCGCGGCGCCGATGCGGCGGCGCAACTCCGGGTCGCCGAGGGCGCGCTCAACCGCGGCCCTCGTCGCCTTCGCGTCGCCGATCGGGACGAGCAGGCCCGTCTTGCCGTCCTCGATCACGGCCGGAATTCCGCCTACGGGGGTCGAGACGACGGTTTTGCCGCGCGCCATCGCCTCGAGCACGACGTTGGGCAGGCCTTCGCGCTCGGAGGTGAGCAGAACGACGGCAGCCTTGTCATAGAGCTCGAAGAGCCGGTCTTGCGGCACGAAGCCGAGCGCGTCGGGGAGGAGATCGCGGAGCGGTCCGTCGCCGGCGATGATGCGCGGCAGGCCGTCGGTCGCCGCTGCGACGACGTCGATTCGCTTCTCCGGCGAGAGCCGCCCGGCGAACAGCACCTGCGGCGGTTCCTCCTCCGGCTCCGTGTCGTCCGGGATCTCGACGCCGTACGGAATCTCGTGGACGTTCGCGACCCCGACCCGCCGCATCGTTTCGGCGAGGACGGGGGAGACGCAGATGACCGCGCGAGCCGAGCCCAGCAATCGGCGGACGAGCGCGGGCGATCGCTCGGCCAGCCCAAGGTCGGAGAAGCGGCCCGCCGTCCCCGAGCCGTGCAGGGTCACGACGAAGGGCTTGCCGGCGAAGCGGGCAACCGCCGCTCCTGCGAGCCAGTTCGCGTGCACGAGGTCGGCACCTCGGGCGGCTCGGCGAAGCGCCCGCACCATGGCGGCGAAGAGCGGCGGCGCGAGCCAGGGCCGGCGCCTGACGCTCGCGACGAGCCCGGCCCCGCTGCTGCCGGTCAGCCCGAAGTCGCGGTAGGCGCCCGGCCCGACAACTTCGATCTCGACACCGCGCTCCCGCAGACGCCGCACCAGGTCGAACACGAACCGCCCGGCGAGATCCCCCTCGTGCCGGGGGTACGACGTCGTGAAGACGGCGACCTTCACAGCGCGGGTCGTTCCAGCTCCAGCGAGCCGCCTCGCACGGTCTCGGCAGCCTTCCCGACCTGCCGGAGAATCGAAGCCACGTCCACGCCCCGGTGCTCGGGGGCGTAGGACCCGAGCCGGCGGGCGGCCTTCTCGAGCTGCCGCTCGCAGCCAACGCGGTTTCCGCGACCCGCCTGATACCAGGCAACCGTGAAGTGGACGAGCCCTTGATAGAAGTCGCGCTCCTCCGAGGCCGCCGCCCGCCAAGCGTCCTCCAGCTCCTCGTGGGCGCCGAAGAATTCGCCTCTGCGGATCAGCTCTAACCCACGCTCGAGCTCAGATTGCGACGCGGACTTCTCCGTCCTCGACCTGGACGTCGTACGTCTCGAGCTGGATCGCGCGGTCGAACTCGTTCTCGCCGGTGCGGACGTCGTACTGCCAGCCGTGCCAGGGGCAGCTGAGCACGTACCCGTGGAGGCGGCCTTGGCAAAGCGGGCCAGACAGGTGCAAGCAGTGGCCCTGGAACGCGTAGAGCTCGTCACCAACCCGGGCGAGCGCGAGATCCTGCTCTGCGACGCGGACGCACGTGAGCGTCCCGGGCTCGATCTCGTCCGCGCGCGCCACCGCATGAAAGTCCTTGGCCACCGGGGTCGATCCTACTTGCGCAGAGAGTGCTACTTTTGCGACGTGGCGACGATCCTGCTGGCGGGGGTCGACGTGTTCTTCCGGGGGAAGCTGGAAGCCCTGCTGCCGGAGCACCACCTCACCACCGCCGACAGCGTCGATCCTCCCGAACTGGTGATTTGCGATGTATCGCGGATCGATCCCGAGGACGTGGCCGACAACTATCCAGACGTCCCGATTCTCGGCTTCACGAACCACACGGACACCGAAGGGCTGCGGCGCGCGCACACCGCGGGCTTCGACCAGGTGATCGCCAAATCGGCGATGGACGAGCAGCTGAAGGGTCTCGTGGACGGTCTGTTGGCGTCAGTAGACTGACCCGCAGTGACGTACATCATCGCCGAGCCCTGCATCGACATCAAAGACCTCTCCTGCGTCGATGTCTGCCCCGTCGATTGCATCCACGAGTTCGAGCGAATCCTGATCATCGACCCGGAGGAGTGCATCGACTGCTTCGCCGGGGACGAGCAGCTGTTTACGTCGAACGGGCTGCGCACGTTTGTCGAGCTGGAAAAGCAGGCTTGCAAGGTGCTCACCGACGACGGCTTTCGGCCGGCGATCGTGAAGCGGTTCCGCCGCAAGCCGCTGGTGAAGCTCGAGCTCGCGCCCGCCTTCGAGGAGCGTGACCGTTACGGCGGCACGCGCCTTACCACCCGCAATATCTCGCGTTTCCGGCGCTCGATCTGGGCGACGCCGACGCACTCCTGGTTCCTCGCGGACGGTCAGCGAACGGATTCGCTCGCGCAGGGTCAGTTCGTTCCCTCCGCGCGGTTCCAGCCAAAGCGCGACTCGGAGAGCTACCGCTTGGGCGTGCTTCACGGGCTCGTCTTCGGCGACGGTTCCTGGAACAAGCGGGAGATCCGCTCGGGCGAGCACCTGCACTACGTCCAGCTCTACGGCGAGCGAGTCGCCCGCTTCCGCGACTTCTTCGACCAGATCAACTTCTCGCCGTGCCTGGACGTGCATCCGGGCTACGTGGGTACCGGTGTCGTGCGGGCGCCCGTGAATCTCAAGCGTGCGCTGCCCGAAGACGCCGATCCCGAGTACGTCGCCGGTTTCACCGACGGCTGGCTCGCCGCGGACGGCGATCCGGTCAAGGCCGGCTCGTGGCGGCTCCGCTCGACCGACCATGAAGCGCTCGACTGGCTCGAAAGAGCCGCGCCGCTCGCGGGCTTCGTGGTCGTCGGCTCCGGCGAGGAGTCGAGCCGAGAGACGAACTTCGGCGTGCGCAGCCGGCCAATCCGCTGGTTGTATCTGGCCACGCGAGAGGTCCACTGGCGCGTCATGGGAGTTGAGCAGCGCGACGCGAACGACGAGGAAACCTTCTGCGCGGTCGTCCCGCAGAAGCATTCGTTCACGCTGGCTGGCGGAGTCCTGACCTCGAACTGCGGCGCCTGCGAACCGGAGTGCCCGGTCGAGGCGATCTTCCCGGAGGACGCGCTCCCGGATAAGTGGGAGGCCTTCGTGAAGATCAACTACGCCTACGGCGACGGCGCAGACGTGATCAACAAGCTCACCGACGAGTACGCCACCGAGCACAACGTCCAGAACCCGCCGCTGGAATAAACAAGCACCAGCTGGAGCGAGCGGTCGACGCCAGGAAGTAGCGCATCGTTATCCTGGCGCGGGTGAGGCCGGAGACGCTTGACCACGTCGCCCTCTGGGTGGCGGATCGCGACCGGATCGCCGTCTTCGTAGACGAGCGCGTCGGCATGCATGTGATCGACCGGACCGACGCGTTCACGCTCGTCGGCTCGGACGCGCGGCGCGGGAAGCTGACCTTGTTCGCGGCGGAAGGGCCGCGCGAGCAGGGAGCGCTTAAACACGTCGCGCTGCGCGTCTCCAGCCTCGAGCGCGCCGAACCGAGTCTCGGCGACGACCTCGAGCTCGAGCGGCCGCGGTCCGGGGAGGTCTACTTCAACGTCAGCGACGGGCTGCGGCTCGGGCTGGTCGAGGCGCCGACGGACGTCGAGTACGACCTCGACCACGTGGCGCTCTGGTCCGAGAGTCCGGAGGAGACCGCGGAAGCCTACGAGCGGCTCGGGTTTTCCGCGGTCGAGCCGGGGCCGTCCGAGACGCCGCGAGTCGAGGTTGGCAGGGCCTTCGTCGAGTTCCATCGCGGTTACCCCGGTGACCCCGAGCGCCCGCTGCTGAACCACCTCGCCGTCAAGGTCGAGTCAGCGGACGAGCACATCGAAGAGGCGCGCGAGCTCGGCCTGGAGATCGACAACATCGTCGACGCAGCCAACACGTACGCGGTCTTCGTCTGGGGGCCGGAGCACGTGAGGGTCGAGTACGTCGAGCACAAGCCTGAGTTCTCGCTGACGTAGTGCTGGTAACCGGAGCCGGGATGGCCGGGCTCTGCGCCGCCGCCCGGGCCCGCGAGCTCGGCGCCGAGCCGGTCGTGCTCGAGAAAGGCTCCCGTCCCGGCGGCTCGATGCTGCTCTCCAGCTGCGTCGTCTGGCGGTACCGCACCTTCGAGGATTTCCGAGCCGAGTGCCCCCGTGGTGACGAGGAGCTGCAGCGCGTGGTCTTCGATGGGTTCGACGAGGCGCTCGAATGGCTGGTCTCCTTCGGGCCCGAGGTGGTCTGGGAGGACACGCCCAACCCGCGCACGACGGGCAAGCGGTTCGAGCCTCGCAGCCTGACGGAAGTGCTCGTCCGCGCCGCAGGCGACGTCCGAACCGGACAAGGCCCAGGGACTGTCCCTGGGACCTGGCCGATCGTGCTCGCGACCGGTGGCTTCGCTGTGCGCTACGCGCGCGACCACGGGCTCCTCGTGCGCTGCAACCCCTGGAGCGAAGGCGACGGGCTTGCCTTTGCGCGTGAACGCGGGGCCGAGACCGCCGGTGACCTCGACGAGTTCTACGGCCGCGCGATGCCGGCTCCACCGGCGCGGATCGGCGAGGAGGACTACGTGCGGCTCTCGCAGCTCTGGGACGGCGAGGCCCGCGTGGTCAACGAGCACGGCGAGGAGTTCTTCCCCGGCCCGCCCGCCTGGCATGAAAGCGACCTCGCGCAAGCGATCGCGCGCCAGCCCGGCGGGACCGCGTGGTTCATCGTCCCGGCCGGGCTGCGCGACGACCCGCGCGTGGTCGCGGCACGTGAGGCCGGCGGGACCGTCGTCGAGGAGGACGGCCAGCTCCGCCTCCACGTTGCCGCCGCGGTGACCCATACGCAGGGTGGGATCGCGGTCGATTCGCAGGCTCGCGTCAAGGGGGTCGACGGCCTCTTCGCCGCGGGCGCGGACGTCGGCGGGATCTCGACGGGCGGCTACTCGAGCGGTCTCGCAGCGGCGTTGGTGATGGGCCGCGTCGCCGCCGAGAGCGCCGCTAAGTGACCGGCTGCAGGTAGGCGCAGCGGCGCAGATCGCCCGGGAGCGGCGAGGGCGCTACCTTGGTCACGCGCAGGCGGTGGTCGTCCTCTTCGACCTCCTCGCCGACCGAGGGCACGTCCCCATCGCGCTCGCGCAGCTCGTAGCCGTTCGCGGTCCAGACGAAGCGCAGGTGGGTTCGGTGCTGTGGCTGCCCGTCCTCCATGCGGCGCGGATGCTAGCTATGCGCGACGTACGAGGGCAGCACCACGCGAACCGCGGTCCCCCCGTCCTGCCCGGCCTCGACCTCGACGCTGCCGCTCAGCGTGCGGGCCCGGTCCTCGATCTCGTCGTAGCTGGCGCGCCGCCGCTCGCCGGTGCCGTCGTCGGCGATGATCGCCTGGACGTGCCCCTCGTCGGCCTGGGCGACTCGGATCGAGATCCGGTTCGGCGGCCCTCGGCGGAGCGCCTGGTTCACGGCCTCGCGGATGATCTGGTACAGGGCGACCCGCGCGTTCTCCGCAAGGCTGTCCGACCCGTCCACGTCGACGTCCACCTGGATCTCGTTCGCAAGGCCGATCTGATCGGCGAACGCCTGCACCGCCGGCCCGAACCCCTGGTCCCGCAGGATGACCGGCTCGATGTTGAACGAGAGGTTGCGCAGCTCGCGGATCGTGTCGCGGTGGCGGTCGAGCGCGGAGCTGAGGACTCGTTCGGCCTCGTCGAGCCGGTTGGCCTCGAGCGAGTCGATCACGGCGTCCAGCATCAGGCTGATTCCGGAGAGCGACTGCACCGGGCCGTCGTGGAGGAAGAGCGCCAGCCGTCGCCGCTCGTCCTGCTCGGCGGTGATCAGCTGGTCGGACAGCCGGGCGCGCTCGGTCTCCCGCACCTGCGCCTCCGCGAGGAGCCGCGCGTTCTCGACCGCGCGGGACGCGAAGTCGGCGACGAGCTGGGCGCGGGCCTGCTCCTCGCGGTCGAACGGGCGCGACCGGACGAGCATGACGGCCCCGAGATCCTCGTCGCGGATCCGCAGCGGGAAAACCGCCTGGCCCTGGGTGTGGTCTCCCGGGGGGAGCAGCGAGGCTTTCGCGCCGAAGAGCTTCTTCGCCTCGAGAAGCGTCCGCTCCAGCACCTCAGCCGGATCGAGCGTGCCGGTGATCGACCCGAGCGACCGGACCAGCGACTCGAGCTCGCCTTCGACGGCCACGTGCCGCCGCCGCTCGGTGACGATCAGATGGAGCGCGAACCCTGCAGCGCCGATGATCGCCGCCGCCAAGCCCGCGAACGCGAGCCAGCTCGAGCTCAACGCGAGGCCGAGCACGGCGACGACCGCGGCCAGCGCGACCGCGGCGACGAGCAGTTCCGCTCTAGAGCGGCTCTTCAGAGCAGTGCCGGCGTATCGACCGGTCATTTCAGACGGACGCGCGAGCGAAGCCCGTACGTCCTGAAGTCGCGGCGTCGCAAGCGCCGCCTTAGTCGATGATCGCCTCGCGAAGCGCAATCGCGACGGCATGCGTTCGCGTGTCTGCCTCGAGCTTGGTGAGGATGTGGCGCACGTGGCTCTTCACGGTCTCCTGGCTGATGAAGAGGCGGCCGGCGACATCGGCGTTCGACATCCCGTCGGCGAGCAGCTTGAGGATCTCCCGCTCGCGGGCGGTGAGCATCTCCTCCTCGCTGCCCGAGAGGAAGGCGGGCATCAGGGCCGGGTCGACAAAGCCCTCGCCGGCCACGACCTTGTCGATCGCCTTCAGCAGGGTCTGGTGCGGCGCCTCCTTGAGGATGTAGCCCTTCGCGCCGGACTCGAGGCCGCGGCGGAGAAGCTGGCGCTCGCTGTACGCGGTGAAGATGAGGACGGCGACGTCGGGGGCCTTTTGCGTCAGGATCTTGGTCGCCTCGAGCCCGTCCATCCCGGGCAT
>Ga0070698_100007053_pt1 | contig 12168 bp, 6 predicted proteins | sample KBSK1502metaG_FD_65477 | JGI IMG/M metagenome (GOLD analysis project Ga0070698, IMG submission 65477) | Corn, switchgrass and miscanthus rhizosphere microbial communities from Kellogg Biological Station, Michigan, USA - KBS K1-50-2 metaG | ecosystem: Host-associated > Plants > Roots >...
CGGTCGGTGAACATGCGCCGGTTGCCGAGGCCGGTCAGCGCGTCGTGGTGCGCGAGGAACCGGATCTGTTCCTCGGCGCGCCGCCGCTCGGTGACGTCCTGCGCGGTGCCCTCGAGTTTGCGCGGCTTTCCGTCGGCGCCGACCGCCACCTGCGCCTGGCAGTGGACCACTCGCTCGACTCCGTCGGGCAACAAGACCCGGAAGTCGGCCGCGAACGGGCTGCCGGCGCGCATCGCCTGCGAGATCGACTCCGCGACCGCGCTCCGGTCGTCGGGATGCACGCGCCCGAGCAGCTCGGCCGGGTCGATCGGCTTGTCGGATTCGTCGAGCTGGTACAGCGCGCGCAGCTGGCGTGAGCCCTCGATCTCGCCGCTCACGAGGTCGATCTCGAAGCTGCCGATCCGCGCGCGGCGCTGCGCGTTGTCGAGGTGCGCGCGGCTGCGCGTGAGCTCGATCAGGTTCGCGGCCACCTCGGCGCGGGACGCCTGGAGATGGTCGAGCATCGAGTCGAACGCGCGCGCCACGTCGCCGATCTCGTCGCGCCGGGCGCTCGAGATGCGCGTGGCGAAGTCGCCGGCGCCGATCCGCTCGGCCGCGTCCTGGATCGCGCGGATCGGGCGCACGAAGCCGCGCGTGAACAGCCCCGAAGCGAACAGCGAGAGCGCGAGCGCAACCGCGCCCGCGAGCGCGAGGTTCTCGCGCGAGTGGCGCAGCGCCGCGCGCTCGGCGGCGAGGTCGGCGCCGACGCGCAGCTCGAGGCCCGGCAGCGCGGCGACCACGCGCGCGAACTCGCCGCGCGTCTCGGGCTCACCGAACGCGAGCGGCGCGCCGCACAGGTCGGACCAGCGCTCGACCTGCGCCGCGTCGACCGCGTCCACGGCCACGAGCCGGCCGAGCAGACCCGCCTCCGAGCGCAGCTCGGTGGTGGTGATGAAATAGGGCTTGCCCGCGTGCGCGGACAGCGCGCTCGCGGGCGCGGCGATTGCGGCGGCGAGCAGATCCGCGTCACCCGCGGAGGCGATCGCGCGCCCTTCGCGGTCGACGAACGCGAGCAGCAGTGCGCCTTCGCGCTGCTGGAGGTCGCCCGCGTAGTAGGCGAGCGTGGGAGGGTGCTGGACCTCGAGATTGGCGCGCAGCTGGGGCGTGCCCGAGACGGCGCGGTAGCGCTCCTCGAGCGCGGCCTGGTGCGCCGCGACGAGCTGGCCGGCGGCGTGCGCGGCGCGCTCGAGTCGGGCCGCGGCGGCGCGCTCGAGGTCGCGCGCGAGCGCGCGGTCCTGGAGCGAGAGGGCGACCGCGCTGGAAAACGTCACGAGGCCGGCCAGCGCGAGCAGCAGCCGGAGCCCGACCGACGATCGGAAGCGCGGCGCGTGGCCGCGCGAGTCGCTGCGCATGCGCAAAAATCCCTTCTCCAGAAGGGCTTTTCGATCGAGCGAAGCGGCGTCTTGAGGTGTCTCGTAGGGCGGGAGAGCGAAGCGATCCCGCCGGGCCGAACAACGCCCCGAGGCGCGACTACAACCCCGTGGGCCGGGTCCCGATCACCTGGGCGGTCTCGAGCTCGTCGAGCTCGGCCGCGGTCAGGCCGAGCAGCCCGCCGAGCACCTCGCGGCTGTGCTCGCCGAGCGTCGGCGCGGGGCTGCGCAGCCAGTGCGCAACGCTCGCGAAGCGGAACGGCGGGGCGCACACCGGGTGGGTGCCCACGACGGGGTGGGTGAGCTCCTCGTAGAAGCCGCGCGCGGCGAGCTGGGGATGGCGATAGGTCGTGCGCGGATCGACCACGGGCGCGGCCGGCACGCCCGCCGCGACGAGCTCCGCCACGGTCGGCTCGAGGTCGCGCTCGGCGGCCCAGCGCGCGAGCTCGGCGTCGATCCGGTCGTGGTGGGCGCGCCGTCCCGCGTGCGAGGCGAGCTCCGCGGCGAGCGCCCAGCCCGGGCGGCCGAGACACGCGATCAGCGCCTGCCACTGCGCGTCGCTCTCGATCGAGAGCGCGAGCCACTGCTCGCGCCCGCGGCATGCGTAGAGATTCTGCGGCGCCGCGTGCGGCGCGCGGTTGCCCTCACGCTGGAGGACGACGTCGTGCGCGCCGTGCTCGACGATCTGCTCGGCGGCCGCGTTGAGCGCGCCCTCGACCATCGCACACTCGACCAGGTGGCCGGTGCCGGTGCGCTCGCGCTCGGCGAGCGCAACGAGTGTCGCAAACGCCGCGTGCGTGCCCGCGAGCGGATCACACGGCCCGCGCTGGATGCGCGGCTGGTCGTGCGGGTGGCCGGTGAGCCACGCGAGCCCGGTGATCTGCTCCATCGTCTGCGCAAACCCCACGTGGTCGCGCCACGGGCCCGACAGGCCGAACGCGGGCATGCGCACGAGGATCGTGCGCGGATTCAATGCGTGCACCGAATTCCAGTCGAGCCCGAACTGCTCGATCACGCGCGGCGAGAAGTTCTCGACGAACACGTCGCACGTGGCGATCACGCGTTTGGCGAGCGCGAGGCCGCGCGCGTCGGCGAGGTTGAGCGTGAGTCCGCGCTTGTTGGTGTTCGCGGACAGGAAGATGTGGCTGTATTCCCACCAGCTCGGCAGGTGACCGATCAGCGCGCCGCCAGTCATGCGCATGCCGTCGGGGCGCTGGATCGCCTCCAGGTGGATCACCTCGGCGCCTAGCACGGCGAGCATCCAGGTCGCCGACGGGCCGGCCCACCACGCGGTCGCGTCGAGCACGCGGATTCCGGAAAGCGGGAGGGGGTCTCCAGCGCGCGCAGCGCGCAGCCCGTTTCGCTTCTGCGCCGGTACTCCGATGACGTCGGTGTGCTCGGCGAGCCGCGGCGCGACGCGCGGCGGCGCAGGATCGCTGTCGTCGATCCGGTAGGGCGGGCGTGGCTGGAGGAAGCCGCCCGACGGGTTCTTCACGAACACGCCGCGCGCGGCGAAGTGCTCGTGCTCCTTCACGCTGCGCCCGTCGTGCACCGGTGCGACCGGGATGCGCAGCAGCGCCGCGCGCTCGACGATCTCGGCGGTGGTGTGCTGCGTGGTCCATGCGCGCACCGCGGCGTTCCACTCGTCCATGCGCGCCCAGCGGCCGGTGATCTTGGCGAGCTCCTCGTCTTCGAGCAGATCGGTGCGCTCGATCAGCAGCAGGAAGTCGCGGTACTGCTGGCGCGAGTTGGTGTTGAATCCAACCCACCCGTCGCGGGTGGGTTCGATCGAAGGGAGTTCGATGCTGCGCGCCGGGGTACCGGCGACATTCGGCCGACCCAACATGCTGTTCAACAGGTCCGTGTACATCGTGCCGGCGATGTTCATCACCTCGAGCAGCGAGAAGTCGACGTGCTCGCCGAGCCCGTGGGTGCGCGCGCGCCGCACCGCGCCGAGCGCGGCTACCGCCGCGAACGTGCCGCCGACCCACTCGGTGGTGCGCCCGCCCGCCATGACCGGCGGCTGCGACGCGAGCCCGCGCGTGGCGATCGATCCGCTCTCGGCCTGCACGGTGAACTCGGTCGCGATGCGGCCCGCGTAGGGGCCGGTGCGGCCGAACGGGGTGATCGAGAGCACGACCAGTCCTGGAACTCTCTCGACGTGCTGCGCGGCGCGCAAGACGTCCGTGGCAAACGACTCCACGACGAGATCTGCGCCGGCGACCAGCGATTCGACGTGCGAATCGCCGGGAACGCCCACGACGGACCGTTTGCCTGCGGCGAGAAATTGAAACAGTGGACCGTCGCGGCCCGCCAGATCACGACCGCTCGCGGTGAAATGCCGCAGCGGATCGCCGCCGGGCGGCTCCACCTTCACCACGTCCGCGCCCGCGTCGCAGAACAGTTTGGTCGTGTAACCGCCTGCGATCCCGGTCGACAGGTCGATCACGCGGATATCGCGCAGGCCGTGCACTGATTGCTTCTCCGCGGCGGTAGACATGGCTCGAATGGCAACCGCATTATGTGGAGCCGCCATGAGACCCCAGATCTTGCCTCTCGTCACGGCCGCTGCGCTCGCGGCTGCGGGGTGCGCGTCGGGCGGGCCGGTTGCCTCGAGCTGGCCGATCGATCCGGGCGACGCGGTGAGGTTGGGGTCGAACGAGGGCCTGCTCGTGGTGCACGTGCGCACGAACGTGCCGGTCCACTCGATCGACATCGGCGGGGTTCTGGCGGCCGAGGACGTGCCCGAGGGAACCGAAGTGCGCCTGATCGGAATCACCGCCGGGACGTACCGCTGGGCCCAGATGCAGCTCCAGGGCGGCGACATCTTCCTCTTTCGCGACGACGACCAGCTCCGGTTTCACGTCGAGCCCGGCGTGATCAACTACGTCGGGATGGTCCAGGTTGCACGCAGCGGGCTTTCGGTATTGATGAACACGATCGACCGGACCGCGATGGCACTCGAGCAGCTCCGCCGGCGCCATCCGGACCTGGTTGCTAGGTACCCGGTCGTCTACTCGGGCCCGGCGCGGCATGTATTCCTCGATCGCTATCGCGATGCGGTGGCAAGGGGCGAGCACAAGAGCGCCCGCCGCGACGCGAGCGCGGAGATCCCAAGGTCCACCGCGGCCGAGGCGTTGTTTCGCGTTCCCGCGCTGCTGCGCGTCGCGCTGAATCCGTCCGGCACACTCAGCTTCACGCAGGGCTACAACCTGGGCACCCAGGTCGTCAACGTGCGCAACACCAGCAACGCCGCCCAGACGACGGTGTTCAGCTACCGCGGCCCGATCCTGGTGGAGTGGGAGGACGACGACACGCTGATCGTCGAGACCGGAGACGGCGCGCGGCGCTTCGCCATCGACCTCGAAGTGCACGAGTTTGGCGTCGTATCCAGACAACACGAGATCACGGCGCGGGGGTGGCTGATCGACCCGCTGCCGCTCGCGGCGGATGAGGTGTTGTGGGCGGACTGGGACGGAAAGGTGAGCCAGGTCCTCCGCATTCCGCTCACGGTGCTCGAAGATCCGAAGGATGTCTCGAAGTACCGGATCGTGGGGCTGTCCGAGCGCGTGCTCCAGTGGATATCGGATTCGCAAGGCGTGCCGCGCGCCGCGGTCACGCTCGCGAGCGAAGCCCCGATCCGGATCGCGCTGATGTACCGCGAAGGCGTGAAGGGCCGCTGGAAGGAGATCGGCCAGTGGAGCGCGATCGATCCGTTTCCGATCCCCGTCGGCATGGCGCCCGATGGTCGGGACCTGCTCGTCGTGAGCTCCGAAGGCAGCGACACCGCAACGCTGCGCCGGTATCTCGTGAACGAGCGGAAGCTGGGTGAGGTGATCTACGCCGAGCCCGGGTTCGACCTGACGGGCGTGGTATTCGGGTACCAGAGCTCCGAAGTGATCGCGGTGTACTGGGAGGAGGCGGGAATCCGCCGCTATCACTATTTCGACGAGTTCGACGCTGCGCAGCAGAACTGGCTCGATCAGCTCCACCCAGACGAGGCGGTGCACCTGACGAGCCGCAGCGCCGATCTCCGACTGTTCACGATTCTCGTTTCCGGTCCGCGCAACCCGGGCCAGCATCAGCTGCTCGACACCGCCCGGCGCACGACAGAGGACCTCGGAGAGGCCATGCCGTGGATCGCGGCGGAGCGGCTGGCCCCCGTGACCGCGATCGACGTCCGCGCAAAAGATGGGAAGTCGATCGAGGCCTTCTTCACGAAACCGCGACGGTTCACCGGCAAGCGGCCTCCGCTGGTCGTGATGCCGCACGGCGGCCCGATCGGCATTCAGGACACGCGCGAGTTCAACCCCGTCGTGCAGGCGCTCGCAGCGCGGGGATACGCGGTGCTTCAGCCGAACTACCGCGGGTCTTCGGGTCGCGGGGCGGGCTTCCTCGAGGCGGGCATGGGCGCCTGGGGGCAGGGCATCGAAGACGACATCGAGGCCGCGCTCGACGCCGTGATCTCGCAGCAACTGGTGGACCCCGACCGGGTCTGCATCTTCGGCGGCAGCTATGGCGGCTATTCCGCGCTGATCAGCATCACTCGGCGGCCGCAGCGCTACCGATGCGCGGCGGCGGTTGCGGCGCCCACGGATCTGCTGCTCATCTCAAACGAGTACCAGGGGAGCGAGGACGGCGAGCGCGTGTTTGCGAAGATCGTCGGGGACCCGGAGAAGAACCGCGACCATCTGATCGCGATCTCTCCCGCCTATCGCACCGAGGACATGAACGTCCCGATTCTTCTCGTGCAGGGCGATCGCGACCGCGTCGTCGATCCCGAGCACGCCTACCGCATGCGCGCGATGCTGGACGCAAATGACAAGCCCTACGAGTGGATGCTGCTCGAGGGCGCCACGCACGATCCGAGCCCGAAGCAATGGGTGCAGCTGATGAGCCGCGTCTTCGAGTTTCTCGCCAAGCACTTGCCAGCGGAATCGCAAACCGGGAAGTGATCGGTTCGAGCAACTGGATTCGAATCCCGTTCGCCGTGAGATCAGGCCAGCGCGACCGGCAACGCCGCCAGCACGCGGAACAGCGAGGGGCCGTACGCGAGCCCGTCCTCGCGCACCGCGAGCTCGAGCGACGCCGTGCGCCGAACCAGGGCGCCGATCGCCTCCTGCGCCTCCATGCGCGCGAGGTGGGCCCCGAGACAGAGGTGGGTGCCACCGCCGAACGCCAGGTGCGGGTTGGGATCGCGCGCCACGTCGAAGCGCTCGGGCGCTGCGAACTGCTCGGGATCGCGATTCGCCGAACCGAGCAGCGCGATGACGGCGGCGTCCTTCGGAATCGTCTTTCCCCCGAGCTCGAAGTCGGCGTGGGCGACGCGGATCGTGAGCGCGATCGGACCATCGTGGCGCAGACACTCCTCGACGGCGCGTGCGATCAGACCGGGCTCGGCGCGGAGGCGGGCGAGCTCGGTCGGGTTCCGGAGCAGCGCCAGCACGCCATTCCCGATCAGGCCGATCGTGGTCTCGAACCCCGCGATCAGCAGCCCGATCGACTGCGAGAGCAGCTCGATCTCGGAGAGCCGATCACCCTCCTCCTCCGCGCGGACGAGCTGGCTCAGCAGGTCGTCCGCGGGAGCGGCGCGGCGCTCCGCATGGAGCGCTCGGAAGTACTCGGCGAGCGCGGCGCCCGCTTCGCGTGCGTCCTCCAGGTTGGCATTGCCGAGCGTCGCGGTGAGCAGATGAGTGGCCCGCGCGGTCCACTCGGTGAAACGCGCCTGGTCGCTGGTCGGGACGCCCATCAGCTCGCAGATCAGGGTCGCCGGGATCCGCAGCGCCAGCTCCTCGATCACCTCCATGTGACCGCGTTCGAGCGCCGCGTCGACACTCGCCTCGGCCAGCGCGCGCGCGCGCGGTCGCAGCTGCTCGACCGCGCGGGGCGTGAAGGCCTTGCTCACGAGCTTGCGCAGCCGCGTGTGGTTGGGCGGGTCCTGGCTCAGCATGAACTGGCCCGGGCCCCAGTCGGGGAGACTCTGCGCCAGCCCGGGCAGGCCGCCCGCCGCCGTCCGCACGCCGACCGGCGCGTCGCGCAGCACGCGCAGCACGTCGGCATAACGGGCGATCTGCCAGACGCCAATCGGCGTCCGGTGGACCGGATCGACGCGGCGCAGGTTGTCGAATAGCGGATAGGGATCGCGGCGAATCCGCTCGCGCGACTCCGGATCGAGGAAGTTCAGACCCAGCCACGGATCGTTCGGGTCGATCTCGGAGTGAGACGTCACGCCGCGATACCCCCCGCGCGCAGCGCCGCGATCTGCGCGGGGCTGCGCCCGAGCTCGGCGAGGATCTCGTCGGTGTGCTGGCCATTTTCGGGCGCCATCGATCTCGGCGCCCAGGGTGTCCCGCCGAAATCGACCGGGGTCGCCGGGAGCTTCGTGGTGGTGTCGCCGTCGGGCACGTCGACGAAGCCGCCTGCGGCGTGCACCTGGGGATCGGCCATCACCTCGTCGATCGACTGCACGGGCGCCCACCAGAGGTCTTGTTCAGCATCAAAAATTTTTCCCCAGTCATCGCGCGACCGCGTGGCGAAAATCGCGTCGAGCTCGGCGATCAGGGCTGCGGCGTTCTGGGCCCGGCCCTGCAAACTCGAAAACCGCGGATCTTCGATCCATTCGGGATGACCTGCTGCGCGCGCGAGCGGCGGCCAGTGCCGCTCGCCCTCGAGCCCGACGATCCAGAACCACTTGCCGTCGCGATCGCAGTAGTTGTTGATGCAGGGGTTGCCCATCGTCTTGCGGTTGCCGACGCCGACGTTCACGCCGAAGCGCACCGCCACCGAGAGATCGAAGCTGATCGTGTAGAGGCCCTGGCGCAGGAGCGACGTCATCACGAGCTGGCCCTTGCCGCTGCGCTCGCGCGAGAAGAGCGCCGCCGCGATCCCGCCCGCGAGCGACTGCCCCGCGGTGTGGTCGCCCATGCCGCCGCGCTGAAACGGCGGGTGGTTGCCGGGCGCGGTGAGCAGCCCCGCGACGCCCGAGCGCGCCCAGTAGCCCGCGATGTCGTAGGCGGCTTTGTCCGCGTCAGCCCCTTTGAACCCATAACCGGTGATCGCCCCGTAGACGAGGCGCTGGTTGCGCTCGAGTAGCGAGGCATGGTCGAGGCCGAGGCGGGCGAGCGCAGCCAGGCGGACGTTGGTCACGAACACGTCCGCGCCATCGCACAGCTCGAGTGCGATCTCGCGCGCCTCGGGTTTCGTCAGATCGAGCGTGATGCTGCGCTTGCTGCGATTGTCATTCTCGAAAATGGGGTTGAACGGCAGATCTGCGCCGAGCATGCGCGAGAAGGTGCGCGCCGGATCGCCGATCCCGGGCGGCTCGATCTTGACGACGTCGGCGCCCCAGTCCGCGAGCACGCCACCCGCGGCCGGGCCCGCGACCCAGACGCCCATTTCTACGACTTTCACACCCGCCATCGGTCCCGGCATCGAACCTCCCAGAGGTGGGCAAACGAAGCGTTTGCCCACCCTACCTGACTCCGAGTCGCATCAATATCGCATTGACTCCGCGCGCAAGTCATCGCACCCTGACACTTTTCCGGCCAGGTCCCCCCCGCAACCCCCAGCGAGAAGAGATTCCCCCCATGCCCGGAAGCGACGGATCCGCCAAGAGTTCCGCCGAGATTCGACGCCTGCTCGCGAGCCGCAAGCTCGACCGCGTCGTGGTGCTCGGCGCGAACGGCACGATGGGCTACGGCAGCGCCGCGCTGTTCACCCAGGCGGTCCCGGAAGTGATCTTCCTGGCGCGCACCAAAGCGAAGGCCGAAGAGGGGCTGGGTGAGGCGATCCGCCAGGTGCGCTCGCCCACGGTCGCGTCCCGCGCCAGAGTCGGCGATTACGACCACGACCTCGGGAGTGCCGTCGCCGGCGCCGACCTGATCTTCGAGGCGCTCACCGAGGACCTCCCGGTCAAGAAGGCGATGTTCGACCGCGTCGAAGAGGCGCGGCGCGACGACAGCATCGTCGCGACGGTCACCTCGGGGCTCTCGATCAACGAGCTGTGCAAGAACCGGGGCATGTCTTTCCGGAAGAACTTCCTCGGCCTGCACTTCTTCAATCCACCCAACGTGATCGTCGGTACGGAGCTCATTGCAGGTCGCGACACGGATCCGGGAGTCACCGATTTTGTCGAGGCGTTCGCGCGCGCGCGGCTCGGCCGCGAGATCGTGCGCACCCACGACACACCCGCGTTCGCGGGCAACCGCGTCGGCTTCAAGGTGCTGAACGAGGCCGCGCAGCTGGCCGAGCAGATCGGGCCGCTGCTGGTCGACCGGATCGTCGGACCGTACACCGGCCGCGCGCTCACGCCGCTCGCCACGATCGACCTGGTCGGCTGGGACATCCACCGCGCGATCGTCGACAACGTGTACGAGAACACGCAGGACGAGGCGCACGAGACGCTCAAGCTCCCGGCCTACATGGACAAGCTCATGGAGAAGGGCGTGCTCGGCAACAAGACCGGGCGCGGCTTCTTCTGGAAGGAAGGGAAGGTCCGCCACGTGCTCGAGCCGGTGAGCGGGAACTACCGGCCCGAGTCGGAGATCAAGCTGCCCAGTCTCTCCTATGTCGATGACGTCGCAGCCCTGTACAGTCAGGCCCGTTATGCGGAAGGCATCCAGGTATTTCTGGAAGCAGAAGGGGATGAGGCCGCCCTGGCCCGCAAGGTGATCGCCGGTTATCTCTCCTACGCGTTTCTCCGCGTCGGTGAAGTGACCGACTCGATCTCAGGAATCGACCGGATCATGGGCGCGGGCTTCAACTGGGCGCCGCCGTCGGTGCTGGTCGACACGATGGGCGCCGCGTCGGCCGTGCGCCTGATCGAGGAGGCCGGGCTCGCCGTGCCGAAGGCGCTCGAGAACGCCGCGCGCACGGGCGAGCCGAAGCGGTTCTTCTCGGATCGACAAGTCAACACCGGCAAGTTCTTCGTCGCGAGCTGACGAGAAGAGGGGAGCATGACAGCGCAGCGTGAGGTCTACGTCCTCGGCGGATACATGACCGACTTCGCCCGCAACTGGACGAAGGAGAACAAGCACTTCTCCGCGCTGATGCGCGAGGCGGTGATCGGCGCGCTCGAGCGCACCGGGATCGCGCCCGAGGAAGTCGAGAGCGCGCACGTCGGCAACTTCGCCGCCGAGCTCTACTGCATGCAGGGCCATCTCGGCGCGTTCTTCACCGAGGTGCACCCGGCGTTCTCCGGCCTGCCCACGTCGCGCCACGAGGCGGCGTGCGCGTCGGGCAGCATCGCGCTGCTCGCCGCGGGCGCAGAGATCGAGGCCGGCCGCTACGACCTCCAGGCCGTCGTCGGCATCGAGCAGATGAAGACGGTGTCGGCCGCGCAGGGTGGCAGCTACCTGGGCACGGCCGCCTGGTACGACCAGGAGGCGAAGGGCGTCGAGTTCCCGTTCCCGAAATTGTTCGGACGGCTCGGCGACGAGTACGACAAGCGCTACGGCCTGAAGGACGAGCACCTCGCCGAGATCAGCAAGATCAACTACGCCAACGCGAAGAAGAACCCGAACGCCCAGACGCGCACCTGGTACATGAACAAGGAGCACGCGCTGTGCCGCACGGACGACAATCCGGCGGTGGGCGGGCGGATCCGGATCGCCGACTGCTCGCAGGTGACCGACGGCGCAGTGTGCGTGTTCCTCGCCTCGCGCGAGTACGCGGAGAAGTACGCGCGCGGCACCGGGCGCAAGCTCGAGCAGATCCCGCGCATCAAGGGCTGGGGGCACAACACGGCGCGCCTTCGCTTCGACGACAAGGTCGCGGAGAGCCGCGGCGAGCGGTACGTGCTGCCGCACGTGCGCAGCACGATCACCGCGGCGATGAAGCGCGCGGGGATCGCGGACGTGTCGGGTGTCGACGCGATCGAGACCCACGACTGTTTCACCACGTCCGAGTACATGGCGATCGACCACTTCGGCATCACCGCGCCCGGCGAGAGCTGGAAGGCGGTCGAGGCGGGCTGGCTCGAGATCGACGGCAAGCACCCGATCAACCCGAGCGGCGGCCTGATCGGCGCGGGCCACCCGGTGGGCGCCACCGGCGTGCGCCAGCTGCTCGATGCGGTCTGGCAGGTGACCGGCGAGGCCGGCGACTACCAGGTCGAGGGCGCCAAGAACGTCCAGACGCTGAACATCGGCGGCAGCGGCACGACCAGCGTGAGCTTCATCGTCGGGGTCTAGCAAGGAGGCCGACGGAGTCGGCCGACGCGCAGCGCGGGCGCCCGCGAGGGCTGGTAGCATGCGCCTCCTCGGGAGGTGCCTGCATGCCGCGCTCCGTGCTCGCCCTTGCGCTCGCAGTCCTTGCGCTCGCGTGCTCGGCGCCGCCGCCGAAGCCCGCGGCCGAGCCGCTCACGGCCGATCGCGTCGACGACGCTCGGCTGCGCGGCGCCGCGACCGAGACCCAGGGCTGGCTGACCTACGGCGGCAGCTATTCGGAGCAGCGCTACAGCGCGCTCGCGCAGATCGACGCGGACAACGTGAAGGGCCTCGGCCTCGCCTGGTACTTCGATACCCAGATGCCGCGCGGCCACGAGGCCACGCCGATCGTCGTCGACGGCGTGATCTACACCACGAGCTCGTGGAGCATCGTGTTCGCGGTCGACGCGCGCACCGGCAAGCTGCTCTGGCGCCACGATCCGCAGGTGCCGCGCACGGCGGGCGGCAACGCGTGCTGCGACGTCGTGAACCGCGGCGTCGCGGTCTACAAGGGCCGCATCTACGCCGGCACGCTCGACGGGCGGCTCCAGGCG
>Ga0070698_100007054_pt1 | contig 12167 bp, 12 predicted proteins | sample KBSK1502metaG_FD_65477 | JGI IMG/M metagenome (GOLD analysis project Ga0070698, IMG submission 65477) | Corn, switchgrass and miscanthus rhizosphere microbial communities from Kellogg Biological Station, Michigan, USA - KBS K1-50-2 metaG | ecosystem: Host-associated > Plants > Roots >...
ACGTCCTGACGGCGGAAGTCGACGCTCGGAATCAGCACGCCGAGCGCGGTTCGAAGTCCGGCGTTCGGCAGCGCATCGAGCACCTCGCGATCCAGCACGCGCTCCTGCTGCGTGCTCTGGACATCAACGACGGGAGTCTCGCCGGTGACCTTGATCGTTTCTTCGAGGCCGCCCACCCGCATGTCGGCATTGATGCGGGCGGTGAAGGAGCCGGACAGCTCGACGCCGTCGCGCTCGACCGCCGAGAAGCCGGTGAGCGTGAACTTCACGGCGTAGATCCCGGGCCGGAGGTCCTGGATCGCGTACTGACCGGTGCCGTCGGTCACGGCCGTCCGGACCTTTTCGATGAGTGCTGGACTGGACGCTTCAACGGTCACGCCCGGAAGCACGGCGCCCGACGCGTCCTTGACGACGCCACTGATCGTTGCCTGCGCGGACGCGACGACCGGCAGCAACAGCACGAACCCGAACGCCGCTCCGACCTTCCGGATGCTCAGCACGACTCCCCCTTCTGTGATCGAATCTACGAATCTACGAATTTACGAATTTACGAATCTACGAATTTCAATTTGACGATTCAATTCGTCAATTCGTAAATTCCTCAATTCGTCAATTACTTGCCCCGACTCTTGATGCCTGATGCCAGCAGGTGCACGCGGTAGATCGCATTGGACCCGACGGTGTAGAGCCAGGTTCTGTCGGGACCCGCGAAGGTGAGGTTCTGCGGCTTCTGCACCCGGTTCTGCTCGGCGCCCCAGAGACCAATCGGAATCGCGCCGAGATACTCGCCCTTCGGGCTGAAGACCTCGACGCCGACGTTGGTTGCCGTATAGACGCGGCCGTCTTCGTCGATCGCCATGCCGTCCGCGCCGTTGTCCTCCGCCATCCGCGGATCGGCATGGCCGGGAATGGTGACGCTCTTGTACTTGCCGAAGTCGCGCTGGTTCTTCAGCGAGCCGTCCGGCTGCACGTCGAAGGCGAGCAGGTACGCGCCGTCCTTGTGGTTGGCATACAGCGTCTTCTCGTCCTTGCTGAGCACAACGCCGTTCATGTTCTTGAGGTCCGCGACCTTCTTCACCTGACCGCCGGGCCGCAGGAAGTAGATGCCCTGCGTGTCGGTGAAGTAGATGTCGTCCTTCGTGCTGACGACGAGGTCGTTCAGCGCGTTGAACGGCTTGCCATCGACCTTGTCCGCGAGCGTCGCCACGCTCGCCGGCGGATAGAGCACGGCGACCTTCTCACCCGTGCTGGGGCGCAGCACCGCGATCAACCGCCCCTTTGAATCCCACCCCAGGCCGTTGGCGCCTTCCGCGCTCTCGACGAACGTCGACCGGTTGCCGTTCAGATCGACTTTCGAAATGTGACGGACATTTCTCTCTGTCCAGAGAACGCCGCTGCCGTCGAGGAGCCTGACGGGCCCCTCGGTGCCCGCGACGGGATACGCCACGAGCTCGATGTGCGTGCCGGCAGCGACGACGCCGGGAATCGCGGGCGCGACCACATCCTTCGGCGGCGGAGGCCCCTGGTCCCCGCCACGGCCGCCGCCTCGGCCTCCCTGCGCGTTCGCGAGGACGGAAACCCCCGCGACCATGACCAGCATCGCGAACATCCGCAGATGACCAACCCGTGGTCTCATTCCTGACCTCCGATTCAGTTAGGTCCGCCTGCCCGCCTTCGCCGAATGGCTACGGCGGGTCCGCCGGTCGGACCGTGCACGCGGTCCGACGAGTCAGCACTGACCGGTCGCGTCGCTCGCGACCCGACCTTTCAGCGTAGGCGGAAAGGGGGACTCTACCGCGTCTTGCTGTCCGGCGCCGGGCTTCGAGCCGCAGGCCGGTCGCGACCGGCCGTCGCCACCAGAAACGCCGTCACCGCGTCGATCTCGTCGGGCATGACCTGCGCGCCGCGGCTGATCATGAAGAAAACGAGGTCTCTCCACTGCTCCCGCGTCTGCTTGTGCACCTGCAGCATCCGGCCGAGCGTCGTGTGGCACGTGGTGCAGACCTGTGCCACCACGAGCCTCCCCTTTTCGACCTGCGGGTCGCCGCCGCCCTGGGCGCGCCCAGCGACGGGCATCCACATCACCAACGCGATCGCGAGCAGAGCAGCCCGGTGGTCAGCCATTGAGCTTCTTCTTGCGGACGTCCGCAATCGAGTGACGCTGATACCAGGTTGGCTGGCTGATGGGCGCCCCATCGACCTCCACATCGATGTCGAGCACGACCGCCTTGCCGTCGCGCATGTTTCGCAGGCAGCGTTGCAGGGCGGACGCGAGATCGCCGGCGCGCGTGACCTTCTCCCCTTTCAACCCGTAGGCCTCCGCGATCTTCGTGAATTCGACGTTCGGGTCCCCGAGGTACCCGTTGAAGTCCTTGCCCGCCTCGTAGAACGTGCCGCCGTTGAGCATGTTGCGCGCGCGGCTTTCGTTGTACGAGTGGTTGTTCATGATGACGATGAGCATCGGCGCCTCGTAGCGCGCGATGCTCCACAGCGCCTCGGACTGGTTGAAGAGGAACCCGCCGTCGCCCTGCAGCGCGACGACCTGCCGATCGGGCAGCGCCAGGTTGACGCCGAACGCCGCGGCGATGCCCCAGCCCAGCGCGTCGCCTTTCGTGCGGCCGATCCGCTGCTTGTTCGCGCCGCCCAGCTTCAGCTGCCGGTAGATCTTGTAGTACTGCGTTCCAAGTTCCGGGACGATCACGGCGTCCCTGTCGAGCACCTTCTCCAGCTCGAAGCCGACGCGCTCCCATGTGATCGGACTGCTGTCGAAATGTGCGCGCAACGCGATCTCGCGGGACTGCTTCAGGGCGCTCGTCCGCGCCGAGACCTCCGCGAGCCGGCTCGAACAAATCCTCGCGAGCCGATCCCTCGTCGCCAGCGCGTCGACGGCATCGGAGAGATCGCGGATCGCCGCGCGCAGGTCCGACAGGATGCTCACGTCGGGCGCAAAGGATCGTCCGAGCGCCTGCGGATCGTGGCTGATGTGCACGAGCCGGCGCGGTCCGCTGGCGGTCAGGCCGCGTTCGTCTTCCCGGCCTGCGGTGAAGCTCTCACCAAAACTGATCAGGAGATCCTGTTTGCGCGGATACCGCTGCGCCTGCAGCTCGCCGACGAACAGCGGATGGTCGTTCGGGAAGTTCGCATACAGGCTATGCATCGTCTCCGCGACGGGCACGGAGAGCTTCTCGGCCAGCGCGAGCATCTCGGCGTACGCCCCTTCGATGCCGACCTGCGAGCCGACCACGAAGAGCGGGTTGTCCGCCTCGATCAGCCACCGCGCGATCGTCTCGATCGCGTCGGCTGGCGCGCGCGATCGGGTACGCGCGGCGGCGAGGTCGATCGGATGAATCGGCGCCTCGACCTTCTCGCCTCCCGCACCGAAGGTCAGCGTCACCGGCCCGCTCGGCGGGCCGAATGCGAACTTGATTGCGAGGCGCAGCGTGTCGGTGACGTCCTCGGACTCGAGGTCGCCCCTCCACGTCGTGAACGCTTCGGTCGGCCCGAGCGTGTTGTCCCACGACTCGAAGCTGTCCTTCCCCTGCTCGCCCTGGCCGCCGGAAAACGTCAGCAGCAGCGGCACGCGATCCTTCCAGGCGTTGTACGTGTTGCTCAACGCGTTCGGGATCCCCACGTGGCTCCCGAAGAAGAACCCGAGGTTCCGGCTGGCCATCGTGTAGCCCGCCGCGGCGGCGACCGCCTGCCCCTCGTGCGTCATGTTGATGACCGTGACGTCGCCGGCCGCGTAGATGGCCTCCCAGAACGGAACGAAGCCGCTCGTGTTGGTATGGAAGAGCGTCTTGACGCCGGCGGCCCTCAGCTGCGCCAGCACGGCGCCGGCCGCGGTGCCTTTGTAGATCTGCGGCTCGGCTTTCGGCAGCGTGTTGTCGAGCCTGGACGCGGACGCATCCTGCGGAGCCGCACTCATCCCGTGACCCATCCCCAGCGCGACGCCGCTGGCGGCGGTGGTGGCGAGAAAGTCTCTCCGCGAAGGCCTTCGCATGTGCGGAAACCTAGTACGCCGATTCATCCATGACTGTCAACAGGAAACGGGGTATGCTCTGCGCCACAACAGAGGAAAGGCTCAGGAATGCGACACGTATGGGCCGGCGCGGTCGTGGCCGTCGCGGCAGCCGTGGTTGTTTCGTCAGCGGCCGTCGCGCAGACGCCGCAGTCTCAGGCGAAGCCCGCCAAGTCACCGTGGGTCTACTACCCGCTCGACACGATCACCGGAGACGGCGGTCCCGCGCCGAAGCGAGACCTGTCGGGGACGTGGGCAGGCCCGGGATCCACCGATGCGATCCCGCGAGGCGCGGCCGCCGGGAAGCCCTCGCTCACGCCGTTGGGCCAGCAGGTCATGAGCCAGCACAAACCGATCGGACGGTACGGCCCGGCGGGTACCAACGATCCGACGGCGCGATACTGCGATCCGCTCGGCTTCCCGCTGAACTTCATCTACCAGAATCGCGCGATGTCGGTGGCCACGATGCCGGACCGCGTCGTGTTCCTGCTGCAGTTCGGCGGCTTCTGGCGCGAAGTCTGGACCGATGGCCGCCCGCTGCCGGCCAAGGTCGGCGGCGACGACCGAGATTCACTCGACCCGACCTACATGGGCTACTCGGTCGGCCACTGGGAGGATGACTATAACTTCGTCATCGATACCACCGGCCTCGACGAGCGCACCTGGCTGCTGCGCGACGGCACGCCGCACTCCGTCATGGCCCGCGTGCAGGAGCGCTGGACGCGCGTCGATCGCAACACCATGAAGGTGGCGATGACGATCGACGATCCGAAGATGTTCACCAGCCCGTTTTCGCTGGGCACGTATTACTACCGCTGGGTGCCGAACCAGAAGATCAACGAGTGGCTGTGCGTCCCGTCGGAAACGCTGAAGTACCTCAAGGAGCAGGGCGACCCGGCCGGCAGCTATCCCGATGCGGAGCCACAGCGCCTCGGCGGCGGTGGCCGTGGAAGGTGAGGGAGTGATGATGGGGCTGAGAGTTCGAGCGTGCGTTCCGATGTTCGCCGCCCTGCTGGCGCTGGGCACGCCGTTAGCCGCCCATCACGGCGACGCGGCGTACGCCGCAACGCCGATGGAGATGAAAGGGTGCGTCGTCACGGAATTCGACTGGATGAACCCGCACTCGCTCATCAAGTTCGACTACAAGACCGCGACCGGCGACGTCCAGCACTGGACGATGGAGATTGGCAGCCCGCCGTCGATGACGCTGCTCGGCTGGAGCCGTACGACGCTGCGGGCCGGAGACGTGATCACCGCGTACGTGTATCAGGCCAGGAGCGGCCTGCCCGTGGGACGTACGAACAAGGTCATCCTGGCCGACGGGACCGTGCTGGCCGACAGGGATGATTCAACGCCGTCCCGCTACGGCACGACGGAGGCGCCGAAGTGATGCTGACGTTCACTCGAGTCTACGCGCTGGCAGTGTTGACCCTCTGTCTGGCGGCATCAGCAGACGCACAACGAGGAGAGGCGCAGGGCGGCCGCGGCCAGGGCCCCCGACCCGGTCAACTGGGCGGAGCGGTGACGGCGCACTATCCTCCGGTGTTCTTCCGCGAGGACTGGAAGTTCGACAGCAGCGTGCTCAACCAGAACACGCCGCGCGAGCCGGAACACACCATCGTGCAGGGCGACGTCAAGAACCCGAACCTCGAGGTGCGCGTGTACGGTGACAAGGCGGGCACTCGCACCGTCATCCAGCCGTACAACGAAGACATCACGTACGTGATGTCGCTGCTGTGCACGTCGAACTGGGCGATCACGCTCAGGGACAAGACCAACGATGTCGACCTGACCGGCCTCGCCATCATCAAGTGGCGCACCAGGGTCAGCGGCTTTCATCTGCTCCGTCCCATCCTGAAGCTCGCCGACGGAACGTGGCTGATTGGCGATAAGACCGTCGGCCTCTCGACGGACTGGGTGGAATCGGAAATTCAGCTGTACGACGTGCGCTGGCGGACTCTCGACATCGAGAATGTCGTCGAAGGCCGGGAAGCACAGTGGGTGGATAAGCCGGATTTGAGCCGGGTGGAGGAGATCGGCTTCACCGACCTGATGCGTGGAGCCGGGCACGGATCCGGCGGAGGTTCACGCATCGACTGGATTCAGGTGACCGGCAAGCCGGTCCCGCGCTCGAGCTCGCCTCGCCGAAGCGATCAGCGTTGAGCGCGTAGGCGGGCGCACACCTCGCTGACGGCGTAGGGGCGGGTCTTCAGACCCGCCCTTGAACGATTACTGGGGAGCGTCGCCACCCCGACCGCCGCGGCCACGGCCGCCGCCCCGGCCGCCACGTCCGCCGCCGTCCACGTCGTTGTTACCCCCACCGCCCGCGCTGTCTCGCAGGATGCTGCCATCGGCAAGCACGACATGGTCGATGCGTCCAACGGGGTTCTTCGACTTCGCCTGATGGACGTATACGGTGATTGTGTCGCCCGGCGTCAGGGATGTCTTGGTCCAGCCGAGATTGCCGAGCGCTGACGGGCTGCCCAGCTCGGCGGCCCAATGTACGAGTTGCCCCTTGTCGTCCTTCACGTCGAATTCGACGATGGTGTGCGGGTTCGCCCACGAGAGCTTGGTGACCGTTGCGCCCTTGAGCATGGTCACCGTTCCGTCGTACGCGGCGTTGCCGTGATGCGCCAGCACAGGGGAAGAGGCCGCCAGAACACCCGCGAACATCGACAGCGCCATCAGCCTGGTTCTCATGAGGGTTCCTTTCTGTCGTTACCTGCCGCGGCCCGTCTGCGGGGTGCCGTCGCGACCGCTCCTCTCGTACTCCTCTTTCGTCTTCTGGTCGAGGTTCTTATAGACTTCCGGCTCCTCGTTGGCGGTGCAGATGTATTCCGTCCAGACGTCGTTCGGGTCCTGCGCCAGCGTCCACACGTGCGGCGCTGAGGTGAACGGCTTCACCAGCACGTCGGGATCCTCGACCGTGAGCTGGTACATCAGATAGTTCTTCGACGGGCGGCTGAAGCGCTCGATGACGTGCTCCTTCTCGCTGTGCAGCCAGGCGTTGCCATCGCCGGTTCTCCCGACGGAGATGTTCCGCATCCTCGTGTCGATCGCAACCGTATCGATGACCAGCGTGTCCCCCTCCCAGCGGCCTACGGAATCGCCGTTGAAACTGGTATCCGGGTCCGGCGGATGCGGGCGGCCGTCGGTCGGGACCATCCGAATCGTCTGCGGGAATTCCGTGAGCAGCCACACCCGCCCCGGCACTTGAACGATCTCGAGAGGACCGTGCTCGGTCGCCTGCGTGGTGATCGACGTCGGGGTCCCACCCGGAGGACAGGTTCCGTACGGCGTCGGATGCTGGTACTTCTCGACGGCGTCAGGCCTGAAGACGGGATTTTCCTGCGGCGTCTTCGCCGGATCGAACTGCCGCATGATCGGCTCCGGGATCCTGTAGGCGCCCTGCAGCATCCGTCCTGCGTGGTTCGGATAGTAACGTCCCGACAGATCCGGGTGGCCGTCGCGCGCGCGCGGCGTCTGGCCGCCCGGTTCGAGGATTTTCACTTTATCGAAGTCGCCCGCGATCTTGACGCCCGGTTTCGCGGTCAGCGGTCCGGTATCCGCGCCGCGTCCCTGGCCGCCGCCGCGTCCTTGTCCACCACCCCGCTGCGCGAGCACTGGCACGAGCAGCGCGCAGACGACCACCGCGACAATTCCAGCTGTCCGTCTCATCTCGGCGCTCCTCAGAAGTTCAACTTGTCGGGGGTGATGTTGCGCTCGGGAAGTTGCCCGACGATCCGCAGGATGCCGTCGGCGAGCTTGATGTATTCCGCGGCGCCGCGCTGGCCCTCGTCGGGAGTCACCTTCGCGGGGCACGCGCGCGCGTTCATCTCTTTCCCCATGTTCGCGGTGAAATCCTGCCGCGTCGTGCCGTTTCTCTTGAGCGCGTTCGGCGTGATCATCTCGAGCCGCCACGGCACCGTCTTGCCGCTGGCGTCCGCGACGTCCAGCGAGAGATAGGCGTGCGGGTTTTCCCAGATGACGCCGGTGAGCGTGCCCTTGAGATCGAGGCATTTGCTCCCGTCGAACTCCACGTTGAATCCGTGGTGCGCAGACGCGGACCCAGCCAACCCCAGGAGAGAGCAGACGGCCACCGCGGCGCCGGCGAGCTTGATTGTCATCGCGTTCTTCCTTCCGCTAAAGGACTCGTATGGTCTGTGTGGATCTCGCGGCCTGTATACGCGCAGTTCTCGCGTGCTGTCAAGGCAACGCCGCCGCCACCCTGGCCTTCGGGGGCGCCGGCCTCGCGAACTGCGCGGCGTCGATGCGTACGTTCGGCTGCACCTGGCTCAGCTCGATTGTCGATCGTCCGTCCGTCCACGTGATCACGCGGCGGAAAGGCACCTTCACCCCGGCGACGTCGCGGTAATCGGCATAGTCGATTTGCGTGGGAATGACGCCGACCGCCGTGTCCACGAAGCGCACCTGGCGGACTAGGAGCCCTGATTCGCTGTCGAAGTACAGCTTCGCTCCGGTCGCACCGCGCGCGGCGTTCTGGATGACTTCAACCGGCTTGTCGTCGATGCTGACCGACGGGAAGCCGGTGCGCCACTGGAAATCCTGCTTGATGCGCGCGGGGAACGAGAGCGTCGCATCCATCTTCGCCCCCTCGAGATCGCCGCCGTCGAGCGGGAGCACGCGCATCAACTTGTCCGCCGCCGCGATCCAGCCGTTCCGGCCGTCATAGGTCGTCACGCTGTCGCCGCCCTGCGTATGGACGACCGTCGTCAGCTGATTCGGCGAGTTGGCGAAGATGTCCACCGGCACCTTCGCGGACAGCGTGTCGTACCCTTCGTAGGTGCCCTTCGCGACGAAGCTGGTCAGCCGCGCCACCTGCGCGGAGCCGCCGATCGCCTGGAGGTACTTGTCCAGGATCTGATCGGCGGAAATCTTCTTGACCGACTGCACCGGGCCGGCGGGAATCACCTCGACGCGATTGGGATCGTCCTCGGGGACACTGTATTGATCCAGGAGGCTGGGAATCGCCTCGGGCCGGTCGTTCGCGCGATGGCACGTGTAGCAGGTCACCATCCGCCGGCCGCCGAAATTGGCCTGATTGATCTGGTTCACCATCAGCACCATGCGCCGGGCGGTCTGCTTCCTGGGCGTGTCGAGGGCGTACCCGTCGAGGCTTTCGCTTTGCGGGGAATGACAGTCGATGCAGTTCAGGTTCGTGGCGGCGGAGAAGAACCCCATCGTGTTCATGAACTCCTTGACCGGGATCCCTTTGAGGACCTGGATGTTCTTGAACACGTCGTCCGCCATCAGGGGCTTCTCCTGCCCCTGACCCCTGACCGAGACGACCGCCAACAGGCAGGCGGAGGCGGCGAGGACCAGCCTGTTCATTTCTGATCCGCGCCGCCGACGCCGAACGCCGGATCGCTGATCGTCTTCATGTAGTTGATCATCTCCGACGGCACGCACATCTGCTCTTCCGCTTCCTGATCCGGAATCCAGCGGTAGTCGTTCTTCGACAGCACGAACGGCTTGCTGAAGACCTTCGGATCGTCCACGGTGACGACCATCTGCAGGTGATTGTGATCGACACGCGTGTACCGCTCCTCGATCTTCGCGTCGACGCTGTGGGGATGACCGGCCTTGTCGAGCCACGTCGAGTCGTTGACGCCGACGGTGTTGATGACGAGCGTGTGGTCGCCTTCCCAGCGCCCGACGGAATAGCCGTAGTACCGCGACGGGACGCCGCCAGGCACGTCGAACTTCGTCGGCAGCTCGTGCTTGCCGTCCATCCACACGTACCGCCAGATCCGCTGATACTGGTGGAGCACGACGATCCGGTCGGGGCCCATCGTACCGAAGGCCAGGCCTCTCGTTTCGAACACGGTGTTCCTCGGGGTGCCCAGCGGATCGCACGTGTTCATCGGATCGTTGGAATGCCCGGTGCCGACCTCGGTCTCCGGCCTGTTGAGCGCGAACAGTTTCTCGCCCGCGGGCGTGAGCGGAGGGATGGCCCCGCGATCGGGCGTCAGGTTCCCCGCCCAGGAGCCGGTGATGTCGCGCACGGGGGCGGGGCCGCCCGGCGTTGGATCCGACTTCAACCGGTTCCCGTTGTACAGGGTCTCCTTGCCCGGAAGCTTAGTGCCCTGCGCCATGGCGCCGGATGCACACACCAGCAGAACGAGCAGCAAGATGACGGATCGCGCAAACGAGTGACGCATCTCGAGATCCCCTCCTGATTCCGTGTCGACGCGGCGATTTGAACATGAATCTTGGCCGGATGTATAGTCCAAGCGCGGCCAGCAAACGGGGCAAAACCGTGAAAGGACATTCGATGAGACTCAGTCGGGGAACGGTCTTGTGCGTCGCCGGGTTCGCGATGCTCATGACGGCCGTGGTCTACGGTCAGGCAGGTCAGCCGGCCCCGCCCGCGGCACCGCGGCCGCAGCTGGCGGAAGAGGCGTTCAAGAACATCCGCGTCCTTCGCGGCATCCCCGTCAGGGAGTTCATGAACACCATGGGCTTCTTCTCCGCGTCGCTCGCCTTGAACTGCACCGACTGCCACGGCGGCGCGAGCGCCAGCGACTGGGCGAACTATGCGACCGACACGCCGTTGAAGAACCGCGCACGCCAGATGATTGCGATGGTGAAGGGGATCAACGAAGCGAACTTCGGGGGCAGGCCCTTCGTCACCTGCTACACCTGCCATCGCGGCAGCCAGCGGCCGAAGGCCGTCCCGAGCCTGGCAGTGCAGTACGGCGAGCCGCCGCCCGACGATCCCGACGAGGTCGAAGCGTTCCCGGGCGCCCGCGTGACGGCAACCGCCGATCAGATTCTCGACAAGTACGTGCAGGCGCTCGGCGGAGCCCAGGCGCTCAGCAGGCTCACGAGCTTCACCGGCAAGGGGACCTACGAGGGGTTCGATTCCGATTTCGGCAAGGTGGCGGTGGACATCTACGCGAAGGCTCCCGACCTGCGGACGATGGTCGTGCACATGGCGAGCGGGGATGCCACCTCGATGTACGACGGACGCGAAGCATGGCTCGCCTACCCGCGCGACCTCGCCCCCCTGCCGCTGATTCCGCTGGTCGGCGCAGACATCGCCGGCGCACGTCTGGATGCGCAGCTCGCGTTTCCGGCGGGGATCAAGCAGCTGGCCACGGGCTGGCGCGCGGACTTCCCCGCCGTCACCATCGACGACAAGCCGGTCTTCGTCGTCCAGGGGACGATCGACAGAAACCCCGTCAAGCTGTACTTCGACAAGACGTCAGGGCTGCTGGTGCGGCAGACGCGGTACGCGCCGACCGCGGTCGGCACCGTTCCGACGCACGTCACGTATTCCGACTACCGCGAATTGCCCGGTGTCGGCGTGAAGGTGCCCTTCACGTGGCAGATGACATGGGTGGACGGTCAATACACCGTCAACCTCATGTCCGTGCAACCGAATGTCGCGATTGACGCGGCGAGGTTCGCGAAACCGGCGCCGCCGCGGTAGCGCGTTCGCCGTTGGCCGTTGGCCGTTGGTGGCTTACTTACGCGCCGCGACCTCCGTCACCACGTTCCACACGTACTGCACGAACGGATACAGAGACGACTCGGCCAGCCGCTCGACGTCGCCGTGCGCCGGATAGTTGGTCTGATCGGCCTCGGTTGACGCGGGGCCGACGCCATAGGACTGGATGCCCTTGGCGCGGAGCTGCGCCATGTCGCTGGCGCCGGTGGACATCGACGGGATCACCGTGGCGCCCGGGTAGATCGCCTTCGAGGCGCGCTCCATCGCCTGATACATCTCGGTCCCGAGCTTCGAGGCCGGCGACGCCGGCCGCGTCTGCGGGAGGCGCTCGACCTTCACGGCCGAGTCGCCAATCACCTTCGCCAGCTCCGTGTAGAACGCATCGATGTTCTCGTCCGGCAGCGCGCGGATGTCGAGCGTCGCTTCCGCCTCGGATGGAATTACGTTCGCCCCGACGCCCGCCTTCAGGATCGTCGGCACGACCGACGTACGCAGCATCGAGTACTGACCGGGCGCGTGCTCCCTCAGGAACTTCTGCGCCCCGTCCGCGGTCTTCGGATCCAGCAGCGCCTTGTAGATCGACGCGCGATCGGGCGGGCTGATGGCCGCCAGCTTCTCGAAGTACGTGCGCGTCGTTTCGTTGAGCCGCATCGGCGTTTCCCAGAGGCCGACCTT
>Ga0070698_100007058_pt1 | contig 12164 bp, 11 predicted proteins | sample KBSK1502metaG_FD_65477 | JGI IMG/M metagenome (GOLD analysis project Ga0070698, IMG submission 65477) | Corn, switchgrass and miscanthus rhizosphere microbial communities from Kellogg Biological Station, Michigan, USA - KBS K1-50-2 metaG | ecosystem: Host-associated > Plants > Roots >...
CCATGTCGGCGGCCGTCACGAGAGACTTGATGAACCCACTCGGCGTGACGAGCACGCGGTCCGCGCCGAGGCGCACCGAGAGATTGCCGTCGCGGCCGGCGATCAACCCTCGCGCTGCGAGTTGCCGGCAGCACAGCGCCATGCGCCGGGCCACCGCTGCCCGGTTCACAACTCGTGAACGATCGCGCCCGCCACGATAGTGAGCACGGCACGCCCCGTGAGCGCACGGCCGGCAAAGGGCGTGTTGCGGCTCTTGGAGTGGAAGGTGGTGGGATCGACCGCCCACTTCGCCGCGGTATCGAACACGGCGACGTCAGCGACGGCTCCCGGCGCGAGCGTGCCTCCCGCCAGGTGAAAGACGTGGGCCGGCGTGGTGCTCATCCGGCGGATAAGCTCCGCCAGTGTGAAGACGCCGCCTTCGACCAGCTCCGTATACGCCACGGCGAACGCGGTCTCGAGTCCGACCACGCCGAACGGCGCATCGTCGAACGCCGCTTCCTTTTCGTCGTAGGCGTGCGGCGCGTGGTCGGAGGCGATGCAGTCGATCACGCCGTCCTTGAGCGCGCCGCGCAGCGCGGCGACATCGGCCGCTTCGCGCAGCGGGGGATTCATCTTCGCGTGCGTGTCGTACTCCTCGCACGCGTAGTCGGTCAGCGTGAGATGATGCGGTGTGACTTCCGCGGTTACGCGAATGCCGCGTTCCTTCGCGTCGCGAATGATGGCGACCGACCCGCGTGCCGACATGTGGCAGAGATGGACATGGCCACCCGTCAGCTCGGCCAGCAACACGTCGCGCGCCACCATGATTTCTTCAGCCGCCGCGGGGATGCCCTTCAGGCCGAGTCGCGTCGAGACCAGGCCTTCGTGCATGACGCCGCCCGCGGCGAGCGACGGATCCTCACAATGATCGGCGACGGGGATGTTGAACGTGCGCGCGTACTCGAGCGCGGTGCGCATCAGGTGACTCGAGACGACCGGCCGGCCGTCGTCGGAGACCGCCACGGCGCCGGCGCTCACCATCTCCCCGAACTCCGCGAGCCGCTCTCCCTTCTGGCCGATCGACACCGCGCCGATTGGATGCACGCGGGCGAGCCCGGCCCGACCCGACTGCCGCACGATGAACCCGACGGCCGCCTGGTTGTCGGTCACGGGATCGGTATTCGGCATCGCGCAGAGCGCCGTGAATCCACCGGCCGCGGCCGCGCGCGCGCCGCTCGCCACGGTCTCTTCGTCTTCGTTGCCGGGCTCGCGCAGATGCACGTGCAGGTCCACTAGGCCCGGCGTTACGACTTTGCCTTTCACATTGCGCACGACGGCGCCGTCGGGCGCCGAGAGGCCGCGTCCCACGCTCGCGATCTTGCCGTCTTGCATCAGCACGTCCGCGGCCCCGTCCATGTCGCGGCTCGGATCGATGACGTGGCCGCCCTGCAGCAAAATGGGCTGCGTCACTCGGCACCTCCGCGTTTCGCGGCGTCGGCCAGCTCGGCACGGCCGCCGGCGAGGAGATAGAGCACCGCCATCCGCACAGCGACGCCGTTGGTCACCTGGTCGAGGATGATGCTGTGCGGTCCGTCGGCGACGCGCGAGTCGATTTCGACACCGCGATTCATCGGCCCGGGATGCATGATCGTGATATCCCGGCTCGAGCGCTCGAGGCGCTCCGGCGTCACGCCGAAGACCCGGTAGTACTCGCGCAGGCTCGGGATGAAGCCCTTTTCCATCCGCTCGAGCTGCAGCCGCAGCACATTGAGCACATCGGCCCATTCGATCGCTTCTTCGATGCGGCCGAAGACCTTCACACCGAGCTCCTCAATGCCCCGCGGCATCAACGTCCAGGGTCCGCACACCGCGACCTCGGCGCCGAGCTTGGTGAGGCCCCAGAGATTCGACCGCGCGACCCGCGAGTGCAGGACGTCGCCGACGAGACAGACCTTGAGCCCCGCGATCTTGCCGTGTTTGTCGCGGATCGTCAGCAGGTCGAGCAGCGCCTGGGTCGGGTGCTCGTGCTTGCCGTCGCCGGCGTTGATGACGTTGGAGGCGATGCGATCGCCCAGAAACTCGGCCGCGCCCGACGACGGATGACGGATCACCACCATGTCGATCCGCATCGCTTCGAGGTTGCGCGCAGTGTCAACCAGCGTCTCACCCTTGGAGACGGACGACCCGCTGGCGGCGACATTCACCGTGTCCGCCGACAGCCGCTTCTCGGCGAATTCGAACGAGATGCGCGTGCGGGTCGACGCTTCAAAGAAGAGGTTGACGATCGTCTTGCCGCGCAGCGCGGGCACTTTCTTGATCGGACGTTCCGAGACTTCCTTGAACGGCTCGGCGGTGTCGAGAATGAGCCGGATCTGCTCGGGCGTCATATGCTCGAGCCCGGTCAGATCTTTGCCGAGGGTCGGCGCGGTCGTCATCGGATCAGATCCACCTGATCGTGGCCGTCCAGCTCCTCCACCTGCACATCCACGCGCTCCCCGGACGCCGTCTTGACCGCCTTGCCGACGATATCGGCCTGAATCGGCAGCTCGCGGCCGCCGCGATCCACGAGCACGCAGAGCGAGATCCGCTTGGGGCGGCCGAAGTCGGCCAGCTCATCGAGCGCGGCGCGGATGGTACGACCGGTGTACAGCACGTCGTCCACGATCACCACGTGTTTGCCCGTGAGATCGCGCGGAATGTGCGTCTCGCCGATCACCGGTTTGGGCCCGACGGTCTCGAGATCGTCGCGGTACAGCGTGATGTCGAGCGCGCCGCGCGGAATCTCTCCGCCTTCTTCTTTTTCGATGAGCTTGGCGATGCGTTCGGCCAGCTCGACGCCGCGGCGCTGTATGCCGATGAGCACCAGGTCGTCCCGGCCGTGCGCCTGCTCGACGATCTCCACGGCCATACGCTGCAACGCCCGCGACATCGCGCGGGCGTCGAGGACGAGGCTACGGGTCGGTTGGCTCAAAGTAGCTATCAATATACCGGGGTAAGCGCAGGCTTGCCGCTCAACACCGCCTGGACGTTGGCGACGGCGATCGCCGCCATCTTGCGCCTCGTCTCCTCGGTCGCGCTGCCGATGTGCGGCAGCAGCACGGTACGCGGTGCCGCGAGCAATCGGGGATGGATCGCGGGCTCCTCGGTGTAGACGTCGAGGCCGGCCGCGCCGAGGTGTCCCCGCTCCAGGGCTATGGCGAGCGCCTCTTCACGGACCAGGTCGCCGCGCGACGTGTTGATCAGAATCGCGCCGCGTTTCATGCGCGCCAGCGTCTCGCCGTTGATCATGCCCTTGGTCTCGGGGCTCGAGGGCACGTGTAAACTCAGGATATCGCTCTCGGCGAGCAACCGGGTCGTGTCGACACGCGTGGCGCCGGTGTCGCGCTCGAACTCGGGTTTCGGCGTCCGTGCCGTGTAGAGCAGGCGAAGACCAAACGGCGGCGCCCGCCGCCCCACCGCCTGGCCGATCCGCCCGGCGCCGAGCAGCCCCAGCGTCCGGCCGCGCAGCTCGAGCCCGAGCAACTGCTCGGGGTGCCAGCCGCTCCAGGCGCCGCTCCGAACCAGGTCCACGCCTTCGACCAATCGCCGCGCGGTCGCCAGGATCAACGCCCAGGTGAGGTCGGCGGTCGCTTCGGTGAGCACGCCGGGCGTGTTCGTGACGATCACTTTGCGCATCTCGGCGGCGACGACGTCCACGTTGTTGTAGCCGACGGCACAATTCGCGACGATGCGAAGATTCGGGAGATGCTTGAGCTGGGTGCCGCCCACCCAGCGGGAAAGCAGCGGAACCAGCGCCACCCAGTCACCCTGCGGAGTGTGCTGGTCGGCCGCGAGCCAGGTGATGTCGAGGTCTACGAGCTGCGCGGGCTCGAGGAGGTTCTTGAGCTCGGCGGCGATCAGTACGGGAGGGGCCAAGACTTATTGCATCATTGTCTGCTGCATCAGCACGGCCTGCCAGCGTCCGTCCCGGCGAACGAAAACCCGCGTGTATCGAATCTTCCCGCTGAACGGAAAGCCGCGCATGGTGCCCGTGTTATCGGCGATGCCGGTGAGTACCGCGACCTCGCCATAGATCCGGACGGTGAGACTGTCGTACTTGATCGACGTCAGATGCAATGCGCCGCTCGCGATGTCGCGAATGTTGTCAGCGCGGGTCCGCACCGTGCCGAGCCGGGAAATCTCCACGAAGTCCGGCGCGATCAGCCTGGACAGCGCCACGGTGTCCGCGGCCAGCAACGCGTCACGGCGGCTCATCTCCACGGCGCGCACCGAATCCTCGACCTGTGTCTGCGCCTGCACTCGACCTGCGCAAATCGAGAGCAGCAGAGTCACCACGCCAAGCGTTTTCATGAGCGGCCCTCCACTTTCAAGTTGCGCGGCCCCACGTACTCGGATTGCGGCCGGATCAGGTGATCTTCCGCATGCTGTTCGATCACGTGCGCACACCACCCCGCGACACGCCCGCACGCAAACGTAGCGACAAACGATCGCGGCTCGAGGCCCAAGGCCTGGAGCACCAGCGCGGTGAAGAACTCGACGTTGGTTCGAAGGTTACGCCCCGGTTTCACCTCGTCGAGCACCTTCAGAATCGTCTGCTCCGCGGCGCGCGCCAGATCGAACAGCTTGCGGTTCTCGAGCGCCCCTCCTGCGGCACCCATCGCGTCGGCGACTTTGCTCAGCACGTCGGCTCGGGGGTCGCGCACTTTGTAGACGCGGTGGCCAAACCCCATGATGCGCCGTCCGGCCGCCAGCTCATTGCGCACCCACGGCTCAGCGCGATCAGCGGACTTGATGTCCTTCAGCATGTCGAGCACCGGTCCCGGTGCGCCGCCGTGCAACGGCCCCTTCAACGCGCCGATGGCGCCCGTGACGGCGCTGACCATGTCCGAGCGCGTGCTCGCGATGACGCGCGCGGTGAAGGTCGAGGCGTTCATCCCGTGGTCGATCACGGTCACCCAGTAGGTATCGATCGCCCGCGCCGCGATCGGATCGGGCTCCTTGCCGTGCACCATATAAAGAAAGTTCGCGGCGAGCGGTAAGTCGGTTCGTGGCGCGATGGGCTCCTTGCCCGCGCTCAGCCGAGCGTGCGCGGCCACGACCGTCGGAAAGCGCGCGGTGAGGAGCTTCGCGGCCTGGATGTCGGCGCCCGGTGAAATGTCGTCGGGACGCGGGAGGTCGAGCGAGAGTGTGGCGCACGCCATCCGCAGCGCGTCGATGGGCGGCGTCGTGGCCGCGGCCCGCACAACGTGCATTGCCTCGTCCGGCAACGCGCGCAGCGCGGCGATCTCCCGCTGCAGTCCCGCCAATTCATCCTGCGACGGCAACGCGCCGCGCCACAACAGATGCGCGGCTTCCTCAAAGCTGACGCGGCCGGCCAGCTCCTTGAGCTCGTACCCACCGATAATGAGTTGGCCGGCCTGACCATCCACGTGGCTGAGACGCGTCTGGGCGGCGACGACGCCATCCAGGCCGCCTTTCTTCGGTGCGGTCTTTGAGGGTCCGGTCACAAACAGCGGCGGCGAAGGGCGGCGCAGGGCGGCGCAGGGCGGGAGTGCCACAAACTCGTTTTGGCCGTATACAAGGCGACTGAGTCCTTTCCAAAGCACGAGCTGTATGGACTGACTTCACAAATTCGGCGGGCTGCCTTTTCCTCGGCCGCCAATATCGTCGAGGGATCTTCACGCAAAGGTCGGAACGAGTTTCGCCATTTCTTGGACATCGCCCTCGGATCACTAGCGGAAGTCGAATATGGTCTCGAGGTGGCGTTCGCGCGTTTGCAACCATTGAGTCTCAGCAGCGCAGGGCCCAATTCCTTACCTGGAAGCTCAAGACGTCCATGAATTGAATTTGCCGCCCTTCGCCGCCCTACGCCGCCGCCTCACCTGCCGCCGCTTCACCTGCCGCCGCTTCACCTGCCGCCGCTAACAGACTTGACGAGTTGATAGATGTATTCCGCGCCGTCGTAATAATCCTGCACGCCGATGCGCTCATCGCGACCGTGGGCCCGAATGTCGTTGATATCGACGAACACGCCCGACACCCCGTACACCGGAATGCCCGCATTGCGGAGATAGAGGCCATCGGTGGCGCCGGTCTCCATCACCGGGACGACCGGAATGTTCCAGAGCCGTTTGGTGACACGCTCAACGGGATCCATGATCTCCGGTTTCAAGGGCGACGGCGGGCTCGGGATTGCGGCCGTTACGACGCTGACGGTGACCGCGGTGTCGTTGACGACCCTGCTCAGGGTGCTTTGCACCTCGGCCGACGGCGTGCCCGGGAGCATACGGCAGTTGACCGTCGCGCTGGCCGACTGCGGCAACGCGTTCTCGGCGTGTCCCCCGGCAAGCTCTGTCGCGACGCAGGTGGTGCGCAGCTGCGCGTTGTACAGCGGACTCATGTCGGAAAGCCGCCGGATCGCGGCGGTGTCCGGCGTGGCTTGAGCGACGGCGGCCATGTCCGTCGCAAGCTGCCCCTGCTGGAGCTGCGCCCAGCGGGTGAAGGAGGCGCGTGTAATCTCGTTCAGCTGCGCGGGGAATTCGTAGGCACTGAGCCTCCCCAAGGCCGCCGCGAGCCGGTAGATCGCGTTGTCTTTGGGGGGCAGCGAGCTGTGACCGCCGGGATTGTGCACCTCGAGCTTGAAGGTGACGTAGACCTTTTCGCTCGCTTGCACCGTGCGCATCAGTCGCCTGCCGTTCAGGATCACGGGATCGCCGGCGTCCATGTTGATGACGAACGCGGCATCGATTAGATCGCGGTGATTGGCGAGTAACCACTCGACGCCGTTGTAATCGCTGCCGCCTTCTTCACCGGTTGTCAGCGCGAGAATCAGGTCACGGTTCGGGCGATAGCCTTCCTGTTTCAGGCGGACGAGCGTGGCGACGAGAATCGCCGAGCCATCTTTGACGTCCATCGTGCCCCGGCCATAGAAGAACCCGTCGCGTTCCAGGAAGGTGAACGGGTCCACGGACCAGTCTTCTCGCTTCGCTTCAACGACGTCGATATGCGATAAGAGGAGAATCGGTTTCTCTGATCCAGTCCCCCGAAAGCGCGCGACCAGGTTGAAGTTCCGCGACCCCTCGCGTCCGATCACCTGGACGTCGGCGGCGGGGAAACCCGCGTCCGTGAGCCGTTTCGCCATGGCAGTCGCCGCAATGGTCGTGCTCCCGCTCGAGCCCGTCGTGTTGATGTTGATCAGCTGCTCGAAGATGTCGCGCGCCCGTTGGTCGTTGGCCGAGACGGGCCGTGGCGCCTGCGCCCCGAGCGGAGCCTGCAGCATGACGAGTACCACGATCAGACCTGCATGCTTCATCTCAGGCTCCTTGGGACTTCGTGTCAGAACGCGATATGGGATGGTACGGTCAGCCCCGTGTTGCTGCCGGCGAGCGTCACGACCGGGGCGACGTCGCCGTCCGCATTTCCAGGATACACGGTGATCTTGTAGAGATGGCTGGTGAACGCGCTGCTCGCAGCATAGATCCGCTGGCCGCCATCGAGCGCGATGCCTTGCGGCTGATCCAGTCCAGTCGTGGCGCCCGCGATCGTCCGGATGGGCGTCGCGTTCCCGCTCGCACCGGCCGCGTAGACCGTGATGCTGGAGGTGGCGGCACTGGTCCCGGAGTTCGCGACGTAGAGCCGACCACCGGGGTCGATGACGATCCCGAGCGGCGCATTCAGTCCGGTATTGGGACCGGCGATGGTATCGACTGGTCTGGCATTGCCGGTCGCTCCGGCCGCGAACACCGTGATGACGTTGTTCGCCTTGTTGGCGACGTACAGACGGCCCCGGATATCCATGGCCATGCCTGCCGGGGAGCTCAGCAACGTGTTGCTGCCTCCGAGCATGGCAAATGGGGGGACATTCCCGTTCGATCCGGTCGCAAAGACCAGGATGCTGTCGCTGGCCGTGTTTGCGACGTACAGGCGAGCCGCCTGATCCAGCGCAAGCCCCGTCGGGTGCGAAAGCCGCGTGTTGGCGCCCACGATCGTCGCGACTGGGCCGACGTCGCCGGCGGCATGTGCGGCAAAAACAACAATTCGCCAGGGGTTCGCGCTCGTCGTGATGACCACGCCCGCGGGATCCACCACCACTCCTTCAGGCGAGTTCAGCGTCGTGTTGGTCCCGCTGATCGTCAACGCCGGCGTGGCGTTCCCGGTATCTGAAATCGTGAAGGAGCTGATTGTGCTGCTGCCAAAGTTGGCGACGTAAAATGCCGCCGGGGGGGGCGGCGGCGGCGGCGGGCCGCCGGTGTCGGGGGAGCACGCGGCAGCGAGAAAGGCCAGAAAGACGAGAGTGGTTCGCATAGGTTACCTCATTACCCTCAGCGCGCTCGGCTGCTCCGCAGCTCCGCTTCCGAAACGATGAACCCGAAGGCGGGCCACCCGCCGGATGCCACCGATCGCTCGAACCAGCTGCGCGCTTTGGCAGTATCGCCCCGCACCAGGTACCAGTCCCCGATGCCATAGCTGAGCGTTGCGACTTGAATGTCGCTGGTGTCGGCCGGCGTGAAGACGGAGTCCGGCGACACTTCCCCGCGGTACAGTCGCAGCCGCTGCGTATACGCGTTGCCGCCTGGCGGCGTATCCGGATGGCGATCGAGCAGGGCCTTGGCTTCGGCCGGGCGGCCGGCGCGCGCGAGTGACATCCAGAGCCAATCCGTGGCGCCGGAGCGCTCGGCGGAGTCAGGCGCGATCGGGAGAGCGCGGGTGAACGCGTCCGCGGCGCCCGCGAAATCACGGCGCACAAACCGCACGATGCCGAGATGATACCAGATGCCGTAGATCGTGCTGTCGAGCTTCGCGCCGCGCGTCAGGTCGTCCCGCGCGCGATCGAACTGTCGCGTGGAGAGGTAGCGATGCCCGCGCCAGCGATACAGCAGCGCGTTGTTGGGCGCGATTTTCAGCCCGCGCGTGAACGTCTCGATCGCTTCGCGATACTGCCGGACACCCGACTGGGCCACGCCCAGAGCGATGATGCGATCGACATTGCGCGGATCGGCGGCCAGCGCGCTCTCGGCGCGGGCGATCGCGCCGGTATCACGCTGGGAGCGGTACTCGACGCCGGCGGGTGAGCGGTATTCGACCGACTGCAGCAGGCAGAGCGGCGCGAGCAGGCTGAGGACCGTGTTCATGATCTCTCCAAATTGTAGCGTACCCGGCAGATCAGCGACGCCGAAAACTCCCCTTCCGAGCTCACTCGCATCGTATAGACACCGGAATCGGTGAACACACGCTCAGGGCGTGAGCCCCCCAACGCAAGGCCCGCCAGCGTATCGGCGCGAACCGTCCAACGTGCTATGTCGCTGAATCCGGACCCCGGGGGCTGCGTGCCTTTCTGCACATACGGGACGATCACGAGCGAGCGGCCCTGCGGAGTGAAGACACTGAGCTCGGCGCCATGCGGCACGCCCATGCGCAGGCTGAGCGCCGTGCCGGGCTTGAGCTGGGAGGGACCGCAAACCAGCCCCGGCCGCGGGTTCGGGAAGGGCCATTGCCCCGGCGCGAGAATCTCGAAGATCAGAAACCCGCCCGCGAGGATGGCCGGCATGACGAACCCGAACGCCCACACCGACCCGTACACGCGGAGGACGGTGTCGAACGTGGTCTCTTCGTCCTCGCGGGCGGACGCGGCGCGCCGGTTGTCCAGAAATCGCGTTCCTTCCCAATAGAGCACAAAAAGCAGCAGCGGGATGACGAGAACGCCGACGTCGTCACGGATGTCTGGATTCACATAGGCCAGCAGAAACGCGGCGCAGGAAAGATCGGAAACGACTTGACCGCCGGCGTACCAGGGACCGACTTGGCGCCGCAGCAGCAGGGCAACCATCGCCCCCGCGAGCAGCGTGCGCGCGACGACGTACACCAGCGTGCTATTCCAGATTCCCATGGGGACGGACAGGGAGGGATTCGAACCCTCGATACCCTTGCGGGCATACCGGTTTTCGAGACCGGCGGTTTCAACCGCTCACCCACCTGTCCTACTAGGCTAGACGGCTAGACGGCTAGACGTCGAGACGTCGAGGAAAAGCGCGCCTTCCTACATACTCTCGCTAGAACCCGCTAGCCGTCTCGACGTCTAGACGTCTCTCTTTTTTTTTAGGCGGACAGGGTGGGATTCGAACCCACGTAACGGTTGCCCGCTAACACGCTTTCCAAGCGTGCGCCTTCAGCCACTCGGCCACCTGTCCGGGGGGGCACCACAAAGTAATCGGTGCACGTGCCTCATTGAAGGCGGCCGCAGTAGGTGAAGTAACCGTCCGCATCCCGACGGACCAAGTCGCCTGAGACGTACCACTCGCCGCGGAACGCCGCCTGTGTCTTGTCCATCTGCTGCCAGTATCCGATCGCCCGGGAATTCCCGCGCACCCACAGCATGCCGACCTCGCCGTCCGCCAAGTCGTGTCCCAGGCCGTCGCGCACCCGGACGTCGAAGCCAGGGACGACCTTGCCGATCGTGCCCGGCCGGACCGCCCCCGGCTGGTTGGAAATGAAGATGTGCCACATCTCGGCGGTGCCGAGTCCGTCGAGCAGCTCCACGCGAAAGGTTCGCTTCCAACGCTCGTACAATTCGAGCGGCAGCGCTGCGCCGGCCGAGGTGGCGAGGCGAATGGACGATAAATCCTGTTGCGTCGCGTCGGGGTGAGCGACCATCTGATTCACCATGGTCGGCACATTCACCAGGACGGTCGGCCGGAACCGGCGGATCTTGCCGAACAGCGTCTCAACGGTGCTTTGCTCGGGGAACAGCGCGGCCGCCGCGCCGACCGAGAATGGGAAGAACAGATTCGATCCGGTCGCATAGCCGACGAACAGCTTCGGTACCGCGAGCGTGATGTCCCGCTCGGTGAGGCCAAGGACGCCCTGGCCGTAGCACAGCGTCGTGTTCGCAAACGAACCATGACTCTGTACGACCGCCTTCGGCCTGCCGTTCGACTCGCCATCGAGCAGCCAGATCGCGGCATCGTCCCTGTGACTCGCGAACGTGTCGAGGTCGGGCGCCGCGCCTTCGAGCGCGCGCGTCGTCGCGCTCTCCCCGACGATGATGATCTGCTTGAGATGGGCTCCCGCGGCGCGGCTCGCCGCCTGAAATGCCGGTGCGGTGTGACGATGGACCAGGGCCGCGGTCGCTCGCGTGTAGGCGTAGATGTCCTCGATCGCGTCGACCGCAAGTTGCGGGTTGACCATCACTGCGACCGCGCCAACTTTGAGGGTGCCGAACAGCGCCGCTACGAACTCCGGCCCGTCGGGCAGCGCGATGATGACTCGTTGCTCGGGCTCCACGCCGGCGCTCGCGAGCAGGTGACCGAAGCGGTTCGCGAGCGTCTGCACCTCTCGGTAGGTGTGTGTGCCCTGGTCCGTCAGCAGCGCCGGCCGCTCTCCCCTTCCCTCGCGGACCCGCGCGTCCAACAGCCAGGCGGCGATGTTCAGGCGCTCTGGAAGCTCGGTGCTCATGCAGGGGATGATGATGCCGGCATATGCGCTGGCGCAACTCACCGGAGCAACTATGACCTTTCAACTCATGCCATGACCGTCACCTATTCGAGTTACTTGCGGCTCGAAGAGCTGCTCTCGCTGCAGGTCCCCCGTCCGGGCAAGCTCGAGCACGACGAAACGCTCTTCGTCATCATCCATCAGGTCTATGAGCTGTGGTTCAAGGAAGTGCTGCACGAGCTCGACTATCTCCAAACGCTCCTGCGCACGAACGACACGCCACTTGCCGGGGCCACGCTGAAGCGCGTTCTCACGATTCTCAAGACACTCGTTGCGCAGATCGACGTGCTGGAGACGATCACGCCGCTCAACTTCCTCGCGTTCCGAGACCGGCTCGAGTCAGGGAGCGGGTTTCAGTCGTCGCAGTTCCGCGAGATCGAGTTCTTGATGGGCAAGAAGGCTCTGCCCTCGGGATATCTCAGTAAAGAGAAAGTGCTGCCCAGATTCACGCAGCCGACCGTGTGGGACGCCTTCCTTCATTATCTAGCGGCCAACGAATACCGCGTGCCGAAAACCCTGCTGCAACGAGACTACAGCAAGGTCTACGAGCCGTCGCCTGAGGTGCAGCGCATTCTCGTGGAGGTCTACAGGAAGAATCCGGGTGTCGCGCAGATCGCCGAACGGCTCGTGGACCTCGATGAAGGCTTCATGGAGTGGCGGTACCGGCACGTGAAGATGGTGCAGCGGACGATCGG
>Ga0070698_100007062_pt1 | contig 12159 bp, 7 predicted proteins | sample KBSK1502metaG_FD_65477 | JGI IMG/M metagenome (GOLD analysis project Ga0070698, IMG submission 65477) | Corn, switchgrass and miscanthus rhizosphere microbial communities from Kellogg Biological Station, Michigan, USA - KBS K1-50-2 metaG | ecosystem: Host-associated > Plants > Roots >...
ATGGCTGAAGAGTCTGCAAAGGGCTCATCGAAATGCCAGGCCAGCTCGTCAACAATGCTGCAGATCTCCGGAGTTACAAAAAACTCGTGGTGGTCAGTGCCATACTTTTTGGCGGTAAGCCGAGCGTACTCAAGTTCGTTGTAACTGTCTTCGTGAAAACCGATGGAGAACGTCTTTACCGGTTGTCCCATATGCCGCGCCATGAGCGCGACTATCGTACTGGAGTCGATACCACCCGACAGGAAAGCCCCCAGTGGTACGTCAGAAACGAGACGCAGGCGCACAGACTCATCAAGCAACGCGCGCAGTTCCTCAATATATTCGTCTTCGCTTCTGCCCACCGCTGGAGTAGTGAACCCAAAGTCCCAATACTCAGAAACTCGAACTTCCCCTTTGGCAAAGCTCAGATGATGTCCGGGGGGCAATTTGTGAATACTGTGGAAGATGCTAAGTGGATCGGGAACGTATCCAAGCGTCAGGTAAGAGTCAAGGGCTTCCGGGTCAGTCTCTCGAGGCACGTTTGGATGCTGAAGTAGGGACTTGAGTTCAGAGCCAAAAACAAACGAGCCGTCAGGAGTAATTGTGTAGTAGAGCGGCTTCTTTCCGACACGGTCGCGTGCGATGAAAAGTTTCTGCGCTTTATCATCCCAGATGGCAAACGCAAACATTCCGCGCAAATAGTCGACACACGAAGAGCCATACTCCTCATACGCATGGACGATTGCCTCGGTGTCTGAATGCGTTTTGAAAACGTGGCCCCGAGCCTCCAGCTGATGCTTGAGTTCCAGGAAGTTGTAGATCTCGCCATTGAAGACGATCGTGGCGGAGCCATCTTCGCCGGAGATGGGTTGTTGACCTCCTGCCAGGTCGATAATGGAGAGCCGCCGCATTCCTAACGCGACGCCGTTTTTCAGCAGCACGCCCTGATCATCGGGACCGCGATGCTGAATGACCCGGCACATGACTTCAAGGACACGTGAGCGTTCTGTTGGATTGCCCTTCGTGGACCAAAGATCAACAAACCCAGTAATGCCACACATGCAATTCCTCGAGCAGTCGAAATTCTTGCCGCGGTTCAACGAAGAACGTTAATAAGAAACTATTACCCAGCCTCCAGCGGTCCGCCTGGTTTCACCGGTCTTAGCAGCAACAACGTCTCTCTCACATCTCGTAGAGCTGACCTTCCTGATGGCATTAAGCAAAGGACTAATAACATTGCTGCAACTATAAGGCCGGCACATGCGCTTATGCCAAGAACTGGGTTGCCTATATGGAAGAAATGGCGAAAAAGAACGCCGGATGAAATCCCTAACAGTGATGCTAACGTAAAGGGAGCCAGCAACCGATAGAAATCTCCCGTTCGAACTGGCCCAGAACGACCTACAAACCAATACAGAAGCGGATTTGTGATAAACACTCGACAAAGAGAATAACTGGCCGCAACCCCTGTGGCTCCCCATGGTAAACCGATGGCGATGGACAGCACGGAGATAGGAGCATTTATCAGCGACCAGTAAAGCATGTGCCTACCCCGACCCTGAGTGACCAATAACCATCCCCCAGTATTCATTATAGGTTGGAAGAGTCCGGCGATGCTCATAAAAACCAGGATGGAACCCGCTCCAGTCCATTGCGAACCAAGAACCACTGAGATAATCCAGTCCGAGGAAACGATTATTACAGCGACGCCAGGCATAACTAACATCAAGACCTTTTCCATAATACGGAGATATGCCTTGCGATAACGCTCGGGGGAATCAGCCAACCTACTCAGAGCAGGAATAGCGATGGATGTCAGCGGTTCGTTAATCTGATCGGTGGGAAGCCCAACGAGCTGAGCGGCCTTGTTGTATAAACCCAGTTGTTGTGGTCCCCAGGCTCTTCCAATCAGCAAGTTATCGGCATTCTTCGAGAAGTAATTGATCGTTGCATAGCCGGTAATATTTCCACCGAAGTTGAGCATCGATCGAATGCCGGAATTGCGTTTGGGTAGACCAGGCCGCCACCGGCAAGCGATCCAGACAAGTATGGCGTTGGTGATGAGAAGACCGAGTTGACTAAAAACAAGTGCCCAGAATCTGGCCCCGTACCAGGCAAAAGCAATACCTACGGCATAACCAATGACCATTGAGGCAACCGCAATTGCACTCAGGGTCATAAATCTCATCTGCCGTTTCAACAGTGCCTCGTGTTGAACCGTAAGGCCTCCAACGATAAAACCAGAGGCACTGACGATTGTAATCATTGTCAGCCGCGAATCACCGTAAAACCAGGAGACAACCGGCGACATCATTATCATGAATATCATCGAAGCCAGGCTTAGAGTTAGATTCACCCAGAACAGTGTGCTGATCTGCTCCTCACTGATTTCTGATCTTTGAACGGTAGCCAGTGAAAGCCCTAAATCTTTGAACATCGCAACAAAATTTGTGGCTACCGCGACCATCCCGATTAATCCATAATCCTGAGGAGTTAGAAGTCGCGCGAGGATCGCAGTCGCCGCGATGCTGATGGCAAACTTCACACCGTGTGACAGCATCGTTACGGCGCCTCCCCGAGCCGTGCGGCCTCCGATAGTGTCCATCAAGTGTTCAGTGCGGAAGAACCGTTCTGAACTATTTGTTAATGATTGGTCAGGCCCAGATTTTTGTTGTGACATTATCCGTTCGGCCTATCTTGCGCGGCTTAGAAGAATGGCAACGGTTCGCTCCTCGCTGTCGCCATCGATATAGGTGCTTTGTGGACCTAGCTCGAAGTTTGTGAGCTTTCTGAGGTTCTGAAGATAAGTTTCAAACTCCTCGTGCGTTTCACCTTCATGGCCCTCATAAATTAAGAAAGACCAGGGGATTTGCTTCAGCGCATCGAGCCAATCCAGATGACCGCGTACGGCTAAATAAGAAATGACACAAGCATCCAGTGAGGTTCTCACATGCTCCGGCAAGTCATCCATCAATGTCCGGGACCTGGTAATGTCCGTTCCCGTTGTGGAGAATCTTGTGCATCCCAACGCTAACAGCATTTGCTCGGTATGCGGTGTCACAACGGCTCGGTCCCAACCATGACACCACCTGGCTCCTAACCTCAAATACTCAGCCATCATCATTCCAATATTGCATCCCACGTCCAACACAACTCGTTCAGTGACTGAGACGTTGGCCTCTTTCAAGAGTTCGGACAACGTTTCCATACGATTCGCAACGTTTCGTTTTCCGGGAAGTTTGACTCCAGGCACTGATTGGTAGAGATATCGTCCTCCGCGGAGTACGTTGGTATCTCCGAAATGTGATTTCTTAGCGGCCTCAGTAGCTAGTTCGGTCAAAAATTTTTCGTAATCGCCAAGCAAGAAATTCTGAAAATCGATGTATCTGAATTGACCTTCGCTATCAACTAATGCGTTATTGCCACAGGCTGGACATTGAAACTCAGGATCCTCAAATCCCTCGGGAAGAATTACCCTGATGAAACCCTGAGAATCCAGTTGGCGCAGCCTTTGAATGCCGGCCTCGCACTCAGCGGCTGTGGGCATTCGGTCACCAACGTCTTCAACTAGATAAGCAGTCCAATGCTGATCACCGAAGTTGAGGTTAAGAAGATCGTAAAGTCGCGGGCCGACACCCATGAGGTAAAGGAAATTGGCTACCAGTGAAAGATGACGATGCCCATGCACCATGCCAAGTTGAATTCGGCTGTCCCCCTTTGCCCTGCCGGTGAGATAGCCGCCGCCCTCAACCCCGCCTGGGTTTTTTACAATCTTGATACCAACTTTCGATGGATAGTCCTCAAGTAACGATTTGAACAGAGTGCGCTCAATAAATTGAGGTGACAGGTAAATTGTATGCGCACCTTCAGAATACGGGACCCCAACTCCGCGTAAATAATTCACCAGCGACTCACCTGACGGAAAACCGATTCCGGCTAGACTAACGGTTCGCGGCGACTGAATCGGTAGTACCTCCTGCCATGGAGTTGTCTTCCCAAAGGCTTGCTTCAATAGTCGAGAGACCCCGACCCTACGAGCGGTTCTAACTTCTGAGGTGAACTGATCCTTCGTTTTTCCAGCGGTGGAATAAGTGCGCGGAAAGTGGACTGCGAGCCAACCTTGAGACGATCGTTTTCCCGCCTCGGTCATTAGTCTTCGTGGATCTCGATAATCTTCGTAAGCCCTTTTCCCTTCGGGGGAAAGAAACCACCAATGATGATTCACTACAAGCCACCCGGCTTTGATTGGGCCGACGCAGGCAAATGATACTTCCTCAAATGAAGGGTTCGCCTCCGATGGCTGATCTAAGATCTGATTAAGGCGTTCCCACAGCTCCTTGGTCGACAAACCTTCGGGGTGTTGCATCAGCACCTGGAATACTCCCCGTACGCTCTCCGCCAATTGTTGCTTCTTATTTATCGCCATTTTGGTTATGGGCTTTGTTCTGCAGCTGAGGGTGAATCCTTTTCCACCAAAGCCATGCGACTCAAACAAATTGAATAGGCTACTAAATAATACAGATACCACTGATAAGCTACAGACGCGAAGAAACTCGACACCATAAATCCAATCAAGCTCGCCTGCATTCCAATAGCAAAATATGAAGCCGTATTCCTCCGATTTTCACCACGGGTGAGCTCAATCTTCCCCAGAGACTTTACGGGAGTAACAATGAAGCCCAGATAGAATATGAGGGCAGCTAGCCCCAATTCCGCTGCCACTTGCGTATAAGCGTTATGCGTTTCTTTGTTCACGTTTGAGTAGAGAATGTAATTAGACATCCCTACTCCCAACAGGGGATGTCGTATGGCTATGAAAAGTGATCTTTTCAGATCGTCAGTCCTAGCTATAGCCGAGTCGTCATTAGTCGTAAATATCCGATCTTTGTAAGCTGCTGGCGCAAAAATAATCGCTGCTACCAGCAGTGCTGAGCCTCCGACAGCTAATAGGAGCCTGTTTTTCCTAACCAGCCTCCAACCCAGTACGGTTACCGCAGCAAACAACCCTACAAACCCGCCCCGTGAGAATGTCGCTACAATGCCACAAATAAACAGAAGGGTAAGGCTCGCGTAAATTAGCTTTTTCAGCATGCTTCGCGAGGCCAGGGCCGAGGTTATTGAAATCGGAACCATTGTAACGAGGTGAAGAGCCAGGTCGTTTGGGTTGTCGAAAAGCCCGCCAATAGCTCCCTCAATTCGCGTGCCCCTGAGCGCAAGCCGCCCTGAACTATAGTCGGTTATTGCAGCCAAGCTTAAGACGCAACTGGCAATCAGCACGAGTGACAGAAGAGCTTTCAGCCGACTTTCAGTCCTCACGACATTTACCAGCACGATAAACATCGCGACGACTTTCAAATACTCCACAAAACTGTCCCACGCTTTAGACGGATCAAGGGCAAAGGGCACGGACAAGAGGGCCGTAAGTGCAAGCAGAAAGATCAGGTTGACCTCGCGCGGCCGCGCTGTGAGGTTACCCTCAAGACTTAGTTGACTGGGAACGAAAACCGCAAGAGTGAAAACTGCGATCCAAAAGGCACTTGACGATAACCATGATAGAACGGGAGACCATTCGTAAGGACGAAAATAGACCACGAAGGTAAAGAGAAACAACCCTGCAAAACTTAAGGAATGACCATGTCTGAGAATCCGGTTCTCTTTTTTAGTCATCGAAGGAACGCTCAAGCTGGTTGCGGCAGAGCGTCCTTGTATTTCACCGTCGTTGCCATCACCAATGGATCGGTCGTCGGCAGGTAAGTCCAATAGATTTCTCTGCTGGTCTAGTTCCGAGACGGTGGACCCATTTTTTAGGTAGGATCCGGGTCTTTCAACGGTCGAGTTGTGTTTAAGGGGTTTATGATCCGAACTCTCCTCGGTCTCCGATTTTGACGGGTGTCCCTTGCCAGGTCTGCTGGGTCTTATTGGTTCGTAGTCTGAGAATCGAGACTTGAATGTCATTTGAAAAATCGTGGGTTGGATCGTTCAGAAGTGACCAGCCTCTAATCTTAGTGTCTCTCGACAAAAAGCAAAAGAAGCTGCGTGCTCTTACTGGCGCGGCAGCTCCTACAAATGCCGATCTTCCAAGTTTTGCCGATCCTTGTTCGTTGAGGTCGTCTCCGTAGATCGGCACAGCTTAGCTATCAGAATTGACGGTCGCGAATAATGCCAGCCTGCACCAGTGGCTAACCGCTCGTGTGTCAATCCGCCCACACCAGCTGAAGCAAAGTGCAAATAAAGGCGCAACGCCAGATTCTGCTTGCCGCGTTCCGCCTTTTTGCAGTGCCGCTACTTGCGAAGCGCTAGGCTATCCTGCCGTGCATTCTCTGATACAAACGGTTTAGCAAAGGATCCTTATTTTACTGAGGCGGTTTGTTTGGGGCGGGAGTCGATTAGCCCCTGGACAACCTGAGCAACATGAGAGAGCGGTTTAGGCTTCCTCAAGAATGCGTCGGCACCACAACGTAGTGCTTCCTCTTCCATTTCGGCCGATCCGTAAGCTGTGAGAACAATGATTCGTGCGTGAGGATTTTGCCGGCAGATGAATTTAACCAGCTCGAGCCCTTCCGATATCTGAGCCGGGTCCAACCTTAGATCCTGAATCACCACTTGATAATCCGTCGCTTCAATCAACCTTTGCGCTTCTTCCAATTCCCGCGCTGTATCAACGCTATAGCCTTGCATGGTGAAGTATTCTTTCATAGAAAAACAAATTGACTCTTCATCATCAAGTACCAACAAGCGCAGCATCTGCGCTTCCCCTTCGGGCATCTGGTCACGGCCGACCCATATTCGTCTCAGCTTACCCGAGACCTTCTTAAACGATGCAATTCTGCTTTGCTTCACGGCTTACCCCGAGCAGGCGTGCGGAGGCGGCCGCACTGTAGCAACCCGCTCAAAGTGAAATAAACAACTAGCCCTACACAACAATGAGCTCTGTTGTGCCCGCTTCCAACTCCCGTGCTCGTTTAGAATCGATTCGAGAGGGCCTGGGGAAGAATTTAATCTTTGGAAAGGAAACTGTGCTTCTGCCCACGAAGAAGTCACAGATTACCAAGTGAGAAAGCTATCTTCGCGAAGCTTCAGGCAAGGGAGGCCTGAAAGAGGGTAACCTTTTGCGACGATGGGGATTCTCGAGTCCTGGCAAACCTTTCGACCCCCCTTGAACTCGTCGGTCCAATCTCCAACGCATGATAAAACCTGGCAGGGAAGCTGAACCATTTAATACTGCCTGGCTTGCTTGTAAATCTTGCTAACGCGGTTCTTAGCCTACGTCTTCTTTGTCTTTCGCCGGTGGCGAATGCCCGCCGCAATGCCGAATAATCCAGTACCAAGCAAGATCATGCTGGCCGGCTCGGGCGTCTGGCTTACCAGTGTGTCACCAGCAGTGCCGAAATACATCTGCACATTGCGAATCTCAAAGCCAGGTGGAAGATTAATACCGAGTGTAACTGAAAAGTTTGCGCTCTGAACTACAAAAGGCTGGTGCGGCCCGCTGTTGGCGATCGAGGCGTTGGCATTGCCATATACAACCCCATTCGGCGCGTTACCAGTCGGCACTCCGAGTATCAGTTCATCCGGCGGATTCGACCCATTCGGCCCTGTAAAGCCGAGCGCATTCAGATAGGCCGGATTCTGATTTGATAGACCCCAGCCCATCGCGTCCGCGGCACTTGAGCCGCCAACATCGACTCCAGTCGTACTCCCTAAGAATTTCACTTCACGTCCGGACTGCGTCATGATCGTGACGGGACTAATATTAAGAACAACTCCCTGGGAATTAACGATCTGAAAGGAAAGGCCACTGATCCCCTGACCAGCGCTGACCATGTTGGTCTGATTATTTGTGATCGTGATGGTCAGCAAGTTACTGCCGGCAGTCCCGTTAATTTGTGCACTTCCATTTACGGCGTTGCCGCCGGTGGTAGTTCCGGTGAAGTTGAAAGTGTCGGCCCTGGCGCCAACATTCGCAACTGCGACGATAAGTAGTGCCCCGCTGGCAGTAACAAGGAATCTTGTAAAAGCAGTAAACCTTTTCATGCAGCCCCTTGCCCGTGACTTGGTTGTTATATTGCTATCGCGGCCCGCACATTAGAACGATGTTGAATCGGCAAGCCTCTTCGTGAAAGGCTTGCCGACGCAGGTTTGGTTATTAGGTACAAAAGGATTTCGCACACTTCGCGCGTGCCGGTTCCTATTATGTTGCCCTTTTCATCTTGAATGGCGTAGATATTTCCATTGGCATCCAGGGGGTGAATCATTGTTTGTGCGTTCAATGTAACTCCTCGGCCGCAACTTGTAGCGACGTGCGGCCGCAATCGTATCGGAGGCCCAACGGGTCTCATTTACTTGTGCGTTGCATTCCGTGCCGTCCAAGCGCATACACTCCGACCCTCGGCCCCAAAGGTGCCGTCAGTCGAGAATTGGCGCGTAGAGGCTGAGCGACGGCAGCTACTTCCTAAAGCGCCGCCTTGCTAAACCCGCAACTCCGAGCAATCCTGTGCCCAACAGCAACATACTGGTTGGCTCAGGCACCTCCGGCGGGTTCGGCCCGTTTGACGCATAACCGGTGCAGGGTGAACCACCGCAATTACTACCGACCACATAAATGTGCGCCGCTGCCGAGTTGCCTGATGCGTTCGGCGTGAGCACATTGGCCGCAGTCGCCCAGGTGCCGGAGTCCAGCGTTACGCTGAATGTAAAGGTCGATACGGCATGCGTGAACCCGTCAAAGTTGTCGAGAGTGAAGTTGAAGGATCCAAACCCATCTTCATTGCCCGCTCCGCCCAGGGAGAGATCCGCATTTGGCAGGGCACCCGGTGTGACCGCACCATTGAAGTTGAGCCCGAGAATCCCTTGACCACCCAACAGGAAGCCCGCCCGAGCGGTCACCGTAATCGTGGCCGTGGTTAGGGACGTCCGGTTTACCGTCACATCCGCGTAGGGGCCCGGGAACCCCGAAATGCCGGAATTAGGGTTTGAAAGAACAAAACCCACGGTGTCAGCCTTTGCGCTAATGGCTGAACCCACAGCCACAAGGGCAAACATTGCAAGCGAGATGGCAAACTTTCGTAAGCCAATTATCTGGGACATGTCTAGTCTCCTATTCTTTCTGTGAGGACTCCATTTAAAATCCTCTAACTGGGGAGTCGCAAATAGATCTATCTTGGGGGAAGCTTCGGTGGGAGAGCTTGCAGGGGCAAATTGCCAGCTCAGACACAACCAGCCAAAAGGTCTCTTAATTGTTACATCAAGAGACACGCGTTTAAATTGGCACGTGCCCACGGACTAGCAATAACGGGGCCGGAGTTCTCAAACCAGGACTTGCGAAAAACGCCCGCCATTTTGGGCTGAATCTGAGTTTGGGGGGACTTGAGCAGAGAAGAATGTCTAGTATTCAGACTTCCATTCTAGACTTTGGACAAGCTGTGGTTGTAGCAGAGCAGCGGAGTACCAACTCCTTTAAGGCAAGTTTGGCCTACCGGTGCAGCTAAACTTTAGGCAGGGCGATTTGATGCTTCTTGAGCTTTTGGTAGAGAGAACTACGTGGAATACCCAACCGAGTCGCGGCCTTCTCTACTCGTCCGCGCTCTTCGTCCAGCACTCTTTGGATGTGCTGCTTCTCGAGTTCAAGGAGAGTCAGCCGTGAGTCAAGAGTGGCCGCTCCAACATTGGCATGACCCTCGAAATTAAGGTCTTTGAGAGAAATACTCTTTCCCTCACTTAGTAGCACGGCTCGCTCGATCACATTGCGGAGCTCTCGGACATTTCCCGGCCATGCGTACGCTTGCAGGGCCTTAAGACAATCGTCTTCAAGTTGAATTTGACCACGACTCAAATCGGTTGAGACTTTATCCAGTAGGTATCGGGCCACGACCGGAATATCTTCAATCCTATTACGAAGCGGCGGAAACGAAAGCGGGATGGTGCTAATACGAAAATAGAGATCGTCCCTAAACTTCTTCTGACGTACAAGCTGGCCGAGATCCTGATGCGTGGCGGCTATTAAACGCACGTCAACTTGCTGATCCCGCACGCCTCCTACACGCCTGAACCGATTATCTTCGAGCACCTTGAGAAGTTTTGGCTGAATTTGCAGGTCGACGTCACCAACCTCGTCCAGAAAAACAGTACCCCGATGGGCAACTTCAAAAAGTCCCTGCTTCGAGGAAGTAGCGCTGGTAAAGGCGCCCTTCTGATGGCCAAAAAGCTCCGTTTCAAGTAGTTCTCGGGAAAGGCCCGCGCAATTAAGATCGACGAACGCTTCTTCGGCCCTGGGACTGTTCTCATGCAGCCAACGCGCAAGGACGCCTTTGCCAGCTCCTGTCTCGCCAAGAATCAGGATCGGACTCTCGGTCGTCAGTATCTTTCTGGCCTGATCCGCAAGCGAACGTATTGCAGCACTGGTTCCGATGAATGGATCGATCGCCTTTCGCACGCGCCGGGACGTACTGGCCAAATCCTTGTGGTGTTTTCTCTGCGTTTCGAGCAGGCGCTGCAGAATCACTTGAAGCGCAGACATCTCGATAGGTTTGGTGAGGAACTGTTCTGCTCCCTCTTTGATGGCCTTAACTGCCAGGTCAATCGAGCCGTGGCCCGTCAAAACCAGCAAGGGAATTTCGGAGTCAATCTCTTTCAAACGAGGAAGCAGATCCAACGCCGTGCCGTCCGGCAACATGTAATCAGCGATGACTACATCCGGTCTTGAATTGCCGAAAAGGTGACGCGCGTCCTGACAGGTTTCCGCTTCGTCGACTTCGTAGCCCTGAAACTCAAGAAAATCACGGATCCCAAAACGCACTGCGGGCTCGTCTTCGACGATCAAGATCCGGTTCTTAGCCACCACCGTTCACCTCAGTCGACACTGGGAATCTCGCGACCATACTAGCTCCGCCCTCAGGATTATTCTCGGCGAATAGTTTCCCTCCGTGCTCTTCCATGGTTTTCTGAGCTATCGCGAGTCCCAGACCTGTGCCACCGCGACGCGTGGAAAAGAACGGCTCAAAGATTTTGGGCAGGGTTTCCGGCTGAAAGCCCGGTCCGAGATCTTTGACGACACACTCAATCCAATCTCCGCTGCCTTCAGTGAGCTTGCTGGCTTCAATCGTGACGACATCTCCAGACGCAGAATGCTGAATTGCGTTCTCGATGAGATTAATGAACACTGCCGAAAGTCTGCGCCTATCCACCATAACTCGCGGCAAAGAATCGGGGATGTAATTTACGAGCGTTACGTTGGCTGCGTTAGCGGCCGGAAGGCACGCACGAATGGATCTGCTTACTATCTCCTCCAACGAAACAGGGTAGAAATCGCCCCGAAATGGCTTGCCATATTCAAGCAATTCTTCCATGAGCGACGTCAGTCGTCCAATCTCGTCGCGGAGGACACTTGTGTAGCGAGAGTACTCGGTGCGATCGCTAAACCGCGTCTCAAAGGCGTCCAGAATAGAAGAAATTCCGAAAAGCGGATTTCTTACTTCGTGAGCAACGCCGGCCACCACCGATCCGAGCAGTGACATCATTTTGCTTTGCCGTAGCGAAGCTTCAAGTTCGGCTCGCTTAGTGATGTCTTGAGCAATCAGTATCGCCCGTTCATCGACTGACCCGAATTCATTGACCAAAAAAGGTATGATGATCCAACTCTTGCCAGTGGTTTCGTCTCTGATCTCTTCTGAAACCGGAGCACCGGTCTCGCGAACTCTTCCTAACAGTTCCGCCGCTTTCCTCCATGGCTCACCTTCTCCCAGGTCCGCAACACTTTGCCCAACCAGTTGTTCTGCGTGGGCGCCTGCTACTTGTTCAGCCGCTGCGTTGGAGCGTTTGATGGTTCCTTCAAGATCGACAATCAAGACCGGGAAATCAATTGCGTCAAAGGTCTGCCGCCATTCGATTGCTGATTGTTGCAGCGAAGCAAGCAGGAGTTGTTGATGTTCATCCAATATCTTTCTTTCAGTAACGTTATTAATGATAACGAGTTCACTGAGTTTGCCGTCAAAGATCAGCGGGTGAGAGTTCATCTCAACATAGATGGTCTTCTTGCTCTTGGTTTGATGGCGGCAGGGACTGGAGAAGCTGTTCTCAACCGGCAGGCTAATATCGTCGATGGTCAGCGAAAGAAACTCATCTCTCGTGTAGCCATACGCTCGAATCGCCGCCTCGTTTACGGTTAGAAATCTTAAAGTCTCG
>Ga0070698_100007065_pt1 | contig 12158 bp, 12 predicted proteins | sample KBSK1502metaG_FD_65477 | JGI IMG/M metagenome (GOLD analysis project Ga0070698, IMG submission 65477) | Corn, switchgrass and miscanthus rhizosphere microbial communities from Kellogg Biological Station, Michigan, USA - KBS K1-50-2 metaG | ecosystem: Host-associated > Plants > Roots >...
CGGCGCGCTCAGATAGAGCTGTAGCAGATTACGAGCAACCGCGCTACTCACGGCGTGATACTGTATTGACCATGATTGGCGTACTTATGGTTATGTTGCTAGCCTCGCTTGACCAGACAAGGCCGCTGTTACAACGTCGGTGACGTTATGGCTCTGGATAAATGAACCCATATCAACAGCAAAGAGCCAAAGTGCTGTGATATTGGTGTCTTTGCCTTTCTTCGCTTGTTGTGAAAGGGTATTAATCTCATTCCATAATACATTTCTATCCTTATCATTCTTCGCAAACAAGTTAGCTGCTTCCAAGTCTGCATACATCACCGTTAATGAAAACCGCTCACTATCATACTTTTTCCCTTCCCGTCGCACGCCTAAATGGAACGCTCGGTTTTTCATCATGCCTGGGGTTTTATATGGTATCGACTGCATAAGGGCAAGCTGCGGGGCATTGGGATAGAGTGCTCTCAATGCGTCGTCTTCTTCTGGTGTCCATACGTTGACTTCATCAGATTTTGTGGGCGTGCATCGCCATAATAACGCTACGTCAGTCCGGTCAGCCCGCTCATTTGTTAAGGGTCTGATCCAGGTGATATGGAGCAAAAAGAGGTGTGGTGAGATGGATTGTATTTTCACCTCATCAATCAGCCTTCTCATAAAGTCTTTTTTCGTCTGCGGCGGCAGTTTGTGAAACTCGGTTGTCAGGTGGGACAAGACATGATAAAAGTTTGTTATCGAGGCTGAGGGGTCTTCGTTACTGAGTCTCGCGGCGTCGTCCCGCTGCTTTTGCAGCCGCCTAAGCTGCATATATAGGTTACGCTGCTCAACAATATTTGGGTCGTTGTCTGCAAGCTCAATTGGGTTTCCCTGCTCGTCAAAGAGTCCCTTTGTGAGTTTGACAATCGTTCTCCCTACCCGCTGTATGGCTTCCTGTGTCTTTATAATGGCGGTGTCCAGCACAACAAGGCTGTTTTCTCCTTCTTTGTGTGCTTCCGCGAAAAATTGTTTTACCCGATCAACGAGCGTGTTGTCATATTCAGCAAGGGCTATAAGCCTGTCAAGCACAATTCTGTCAACAGGTCGGGCGGCTATACTCCATAGCGTTTCTGTCTTTCCTATCCCTCCCTTGTTGTAGTTTCGTAAATCATAAATGGGATAGTCGATGTCTGCATTCGCAAATACGCCTATATCCCCCTCGTCAGAAGAGAGGAGGCCGTGTAAGATAGCGTCAACGTTCTCGTTTGCCCCCCCTTTGAAGTGGCGTTTTCTCTCAAACGGCGTGCCGTCTAAATGCTCCCCCGTTAACGAAGCGAAGCAGGGATCAAAAAGCTCTAAAGGTACAACCGCGTCAATAACGTTTGGAATTAAAATGATCTCTCCTGTAGCCACCTCTTTCCCCGCTTTCACGAAACCTGCTAAGGTAAGGTTTTTCAGATAGCGGCGTAGGCTTTCCATAGTCGCTATGGTGTATCCCCCGTTTGCTTTTGACATGGTGGTAACGACTTGGTATTCTTCCAAGTGGGACTCATCCATACACTTGAAAAGGTAGGGCTTTTCTTCGATGTAGCGGGCTAGCCTGCTTGTCTGGAAATTAAACTCTTGAAACTTAGTAAAAAGGTCGAGGGCTTGCTCTTTCCAGGGATCGTACACCACAATAACTTGTTGCTCTTTGGGCATGTCGCGAAGCAGTACGTATGGGAGAATAATATTTCCCCCTCCATAATAACCTTTCGCTACCTTAAACGCTCGTGCCCTGTTCATATATCCTATCTGCGTATCAATGTAGGCATATGCTTCCTGCATTGCCCGTTGAAATTCCTTCAAGTCTTCATACTTGGTAAAATCATAGACGAGAACCCCCCGTTCCTTTGGGACAATGACTTTCACTTTCATTTTTTCGGCCAGTTCCGTAAACGCCGAAACATTGCTAAAATGTTTGTCCCTGAATAGGCGGTCAGGACGGGCGAGGACAATATCGCCTATCAGATTGTCAACCATTTCTTCCATCATGCTCTTCAGCTTTTTTCGCCTGTCAACGCCTTTCGTGCCCGAAACGCCTGAGCCTTCATCAAAGATGTGAATGTGCTCTAGGGTCTCTTCCTCTCGTGCCAGTTGGACAAACGGTATTAAACTTTCCTGAAGCATACGGCCTTCTATGTGGGTTTTATCGCTTCCGCGTCTGGATTGTCTGATTAAGATGGCGGTATTTCGCGTCTTGTCAAGCTGTGCACTTTGCTGAAAAAGTGATTGCGGGTGGTTTGGCTGCACAATTTTATAACTCATCTTTCTTTGTCTCCTGGTTCTGCTGGTCGGGTTTCTTGAGTGATAACAGGTATAATAAAAAGCGTGCCTTTTTCTTCTCGCCTAGCATCTCAAGCCCTATGAAAAACAGAGATAGCTGCTTCTCATTACGGGCGTCTTGAGACAGATTACTAGGGTTGTGTTTGGTGGGCTGCGTGCTGCTTTCTTCCGACATGCGAAACTCTCTTCTTGTTGATAGATTGAAGAGAGAGCGTAAGGAGTAAAGAGGCATAGCAAAATTTGGTGAGTGGTCGTTGCCAGTGTCACCAATGAAAGAGGATACCTGAAGAATATTTTACCTGATAAGTTATCCATTTGCAACCCTTTTACGCGGCGAAACTAATGCTATCAATCTGGATTGTATGCAGCCCGGTCTCGTAGCTGTATGCGATAACAAGACCTCGTTTAAAGTTGTCTCCCCAATCAATGCTGTCTATGATGACTGCCGCCTCTCCTGGTATGACTTTCGGCAATGGGTATGTCTTCACGTCAAGAAGTGAAGCTTGGCAGAGAAAGCTGGATTGTAAAGGAACAATCGAATACATAAGCTGTTCTTCTTCGTTTGCATAGGTATAGTGCTGTTTCACTTCTATCCTCATCTTACTTGCCTTTATGCTCTCCGTTGGCTGCGCCATATGTGTATGTTCGGGTTGCTTGCCAGTTGTAAATCACGGTTGTCAAGTGGCTCTGTCTCACTTTACGTGAACATCTCATGCACGCAGGAGCATTCGTTGACGCAGCAAATCAAATTTTGCTCGTCCATACATTTGTCGCTTGATGCATTTCAGCTTATTCACCTTGCCCTCCGTTTGTCCATTGCTATACTTAGTCGCTAAAGCAGCTCGTACAGCATCAAAGTCCCGATAGATTCCCGTCGCCAGACTCTGCAATTCTTTGATACCGCTGGCTTTGGCTTCCTCTAACCAGCGTCCTAAGACGGGTGCTTGTCGCCTGGTCACCATGACACGAAAATCTTGTGCCAACTGGTAAGCCAGCCCCAAGTCCTCATGCGTCACACGTAAGTGGTCGAGACGTCTAGCTTGGGATAGCCGCAGTTTTTGCGGATTGCAGACAAACAACCATGCCGCCTCTCGTGCTGAGAGCGCTCTTTGAGCGGCAGAATGAACGGTGGTTTTCTTCTGCACCTCAGAGGCGTCCATCCCTTCTGGAGGCTTACGAAGAGTTCGCAGATACTCATAGACAATGGTCTCACCCTGTCGATATCCCCGCTCCCGAAGCTCGACAAGAAGATGCTTCACATTCTGCTCGCCCTCTGCCCAACGCTGCTGGAGATACTTTTTGTAGGGGTCGAGACGGCTTCGTTTGCCAGGGCGCATAATCTCAGGAAAGCTGGAAGCCGTGAGATAGCGACGAACCGTATCACGATGCAATCCCATCAGCGCAGCAATCCTGACCTGACTGGCTCCCTGTTCATGCAATTGCATCACTTCTTCATAGCGCTTCAGACGCCGCGCTCGTCGGGCTTGCTTGCCGATGACCGTTGGTGTCAGTGGTGTCGGGTTCAGAGGCAGCCCTTCAGCCGGACCATCAGAAGACGTTGATGGCTTGAGGAAACCGTGTTGCTGGGCTGCCTCCTGCAATGCTTCCTGCTTCCGTTCAAAGAGCCGCTTGAGTGCCTCCTGAAGGTTGAGCAGCAAATGGAACCGATCAGTCACTTGTTGGGCCTGGGGAGCTCCTTTGCGTGCTCCTTGTGCATAGGCTCCTGCACGGTCACGGCTGATCACTTCGACTCCCGGATGAGCAGCGAGCCAGGCTTCCAGTGTCTCAGCCTCCCGGTCAGGCAAGAGCTCGACAATACGGTGACGTTGCAAGTCGACGAGGAGCGTACCGTAGGTTTGTCCCTTGCGGAGCGACCAATCGTCTACCCCAAGCACGCGTGGGAGAGGAGCAGTAGGAAGCTCAGTACAGCGCAGCAAACGGAGCAGCGTGTGTCTGCTGACAGGCATCAGCACGTTTTCGCTTTCACGAGCCGCAGGTCGGCCTCCCAGTTCTTTGGCAATGGCACGGAGTCTGCTGGCTTGTCGATTGGTGCGACGCGCATGGGCCACCGCGAGATCGGCCAACAGCTCAGCAAAGGTTTTGCGAGCACACGCAGGATTGGAGCAGAAAAATCGACGTACCTGGACACGGAGCCGAACGGCATAGTCCATCAAGGACACGTCTGCCAGGGTGCGAGGATACCGACTGTGAACCTTCGCCGCGACTTTCGCACAGTCAGGACACGCCATAGCCTTCTTCGAGGAACGAACCGTCAAGAAGAGGGTCTGGCCTTCACGGGTGATCTCCTCAAGCAGCAGATCAGGGCATGCAGGAAACAACAAGGTGGTTATGGATAACATAGAGCTACTTTCGCAAAAGGGAAGAAAAGACGATGGAGAAGTTCTTCCCTATTCTATCACCTTTAAGCGGTTCACGTAAAGTGAGACAGAGCCGAATTGCAGGCGCAAAAGCTTAGAAAAATCTGCTCTGACAACGCCGATCCTGAACTAGATGAGATGCCGCGCACGCTGTTTACAGTGTTTCAAACGCTTCCTGGTTCCAAGGGACTAGAGTTACGTTTGAACGAAACCGGTGCAGGGTCACTCTGGACAAAGGAACCTGAAACGCGATGTGTCCTTGAGTGGACTGACTTCAATGAAGGACTATCCATGCTTATACGGATACGAAAAGGAGCGTAATAAAGGAGTCCGGCTAAACAGAACCATCCTTGTAGCTTTCGCCGCAAGGATGGTTCTTTCAGGTTCAAAACCCTGTCCTAAACGCTATAAAACCAAGCACTGGTTTCTGCTACAGGCCGAGGTGCTGAATGAGTAGCGTTATGGCTTTTTTCCCTCCACTGTCAGATAGAATCCGACAGCATTGAAGGAGGCTGCCTGCGCGTCTTCGAGCATCTGTGCCTGCAGAGAGGCAACTTCCTCTGCAGTGGTGACTTCCCGTTCGAGCAGGAAGGGTGTGCTCTCCTGGTAGACGGTCGCCAGGTTTTGGCAGACAGCTGCGTGTGCTGGCATGCCAGCAGAAAAGTTGGTGACGAAGGCCATGTGCTGGATGTCCAGGCATCCGGCATCGCGTAAGCTCCTACCGAGCTTGGGCGTGACCAGGAGGCCCTGGCCATTGTTCGTGGGTGGGTCGAGGTTTCGCTGAGCCAACCAGAGCGCTCGTGCGAGCAGTGCGCTCAGCCGCTCAGTCGCTGGACTGGTGGTAATGGGCGAATCACCCTCCGTGAGCCGCAAGATGCCCCCTGGCCGTAAGAGGCGCAGTCCCTCCCGCACAAGCAGTGACCAGCTATCCAGGGGGATGAAATCTACCACAAAGCGGGCATTGACCAGATCAAAGCTGCCATCGGGAATACTGCTCGCATGCAGGGGGTCGAGCACCCTGAAACTGGCGTTATCCAGGGAGGCCAGGCGTGCCTGCCTGCGCGCGGCTTCAATGAAGTCGGCATTCGTATCGATACCCTCTACCTGCATCTCCGGGTGCGCCTGTGCCGTTGCCATCACCCATTCCCCTCTCCCGCACCAGAGGTCAAGAACACGGTGGGTGTCGGCGAGTTGTTCATCAGCAAGCTCGGGCAACACCCTTCCCTCGCCGATCTCGTAGAGATCCATTTGATATAAGCGTGTCATTGCACTTTCCTTCACGAGCTGAGGCGCTCGACTCTGCGTTCCATCGGTTACCTACGGTTTCGTGCCCAGGTCAGTGAGCAAGAACCAGACGGCGTAGAAATCGTCCGCGAGCGATTCTTCCTGTACACGCTGTTGCAGGTCATCTAATTCTTGCTGAGTAGCGACTCCCAGCGCAAGGTGGAAGGGCTGCAGGAGAACCGTCGCCATCCAGAGATCCTGCGCATACGCACGCTGTACTCCTGTCCCCGCGGAGAAATCGAGTGCGTGAGCTACTTCGCGCACGTTTCTAAACCCTGCATCGCTCAGGAAACGCCGCATGAGGGGCGTAATACCTACGTTGCGTTCATCAGCTGCAAGCAGCTGGCCCGCGCGACGCATCGCCTGGAACGTGTACGCTTCAGCTTGCTCAAAGCTACTGCTGGTGCCGGTCCATTCCTGTTCCGTCCACCGGATAATTCCCCCAGGACGCAGGATGCGCCGCAGCTCCATGATCACCTGAGACCACCTGTTCTGCGGGACAAAGCCAGCGAGAAAGCGGGCATTGACCAGATCAAAAGTGTTGTCGGGGAAGTCCAGCGGCTCGAGTGCGTTCATCACCCGAAATGTGGCGTTGTCCAACCCGCCAGCCTTCGCCTGAGCCGTGGCATAGTCGATCATGCCTCCGTCGACGTCAATCCCCAGCACCTGCAGGTGCTGGTACTTCTGGGCCAGGTCAAGTGCCCAGCCTCCAGGACCGCAGGCAACATCGAGGACCCGCTTGATGCCAGCCAGGTCAGGCAGTTCGGGCAACAGCCCATCCATGCCCATGGTGATCAGGCGATCCTGCTCGGTCAGCCGGACCATCTCGGTTGCTGTATGACCCAGGATATAGGTGTTATCGCTGCTCATCTAGTGCTCCTTCTTTCGTGTTTCGTCCCGTGGACTCTAAGACAAACATTGATGCCATTACCTCCGCTTCGAGCTGCTGCCATACGGCCAGTTCCGCTTGAGCACGGCTAAGTGGGCGCTCTGCAGCAGAAGACTCCTGCATGCGCGTCACCACACGCTGCTGGAACTGGTCCAACACTGGTCGTTGTATCGAGGGTGTGGGCAGCACGCGCAAATTGATACGCTCCGGCGGGTAGAACTCCCCAGGCTCAAATGCAAGCGATAGGAGCAGCGCATAGTCTGTTACCTGCGTAAACTTTGCCTGTGAGATAAAGTAGTTGGGCTGCGTGCTTGAAACGAGCACGCAGCCTGCAACCCGGTTGGCAAAGACGATCGGGGCAGCCATCGCACTTACTTCATGTTCTGTCGGAAGAGCGGGAACCACATCGGGTGCGCTCACCAGATTGACCGCCTCCGGCCGCATCGTTGACACGACGTGCCCCGCGAGAGACTCTGCTCCCAGGAATTGCGCTTTGTGGGAGAGATTGCTCTCCCAGGGCGGGGTTCCCTGCCCCTCCGTCTCGCGCAGGCTGTGGATCAATCCGTCACTGGCAGGAGGCATGCAGCGCACCACCACGATCGCTATCCCCTCGCGTTCGGGATCAAGCTGCCTGATTGCATGTTGTAGCACGCGCAGGCTGATGGTCCAGGAACGAGCCAAATCAGCACTCGTGGTACGGGCCTCGAGCACGCTTCTGAATAGCTCGACCCCGGACTCAACCGCAGGCGCGTCCTCAGTGGAAAAAATCGGCTCTGCGTACTCCGCTCTCACAAGCTGTTCGAACTGCAAGCGGTACTCCTGGGGTAAATATCGACGTAAACGCTGCAGATTGAGTGGACGCGGCACTGTCTCTCCCATGACCCAGCGCGTCAGCGTCATGGCGTTGAGACCAAGCTCGCCAGCAAGCCGCTCCTTTTCTCCAGGAGCAGCTATAACTTCTCGTAATAGCTCACGCCAGGACTGGAATGCCATCTTCTCCATCCTCTATTAAATACACTGTGTTTCCGGTCACATGGTTATGCTACACTCAGCATAACACCAGGAAGGAGTAAAAGTCAACATGTAATCCCACTCATAGTGTGGGCGCAAACAGACAAGCGCTGCTGCAAACACTTACCTCTTCTCACCCCAGGCCTCTGCTATAAGCTGCGCACCCAGAAAGTCCGGGCGGCCGTCGAAGGTGTAGTTGTTTGCGTCCAACTCCATTGCTGAGAGCAGCGTCGCAAACTCCTCCTGCGTCGTTACTCCCAGGCGGAGCAAGGCCGGTTCCATCAGGTACAACTCCATGCGTACCAACTCCATGAGCGGGTGCATACCGACGAAGCCAGGAGGACCAAGGGGGATTTCGTACAGCTGGTTGCATACACCTTTGAATCTGGCATCACGCAGCCATGGCACGAGCGCGTCCAGGTAGCGCCCATCGGGGCTGTAGCTTCGACCGACCTGCCGCTGAGCCTGGTTGACCATCCTGCCAAGATGCTGAACGGCGGGGCTGTTGGTCTGGGGCCATTCGGCTTCAACGAGGCGCAGGATACCACCAGGCCGCAGAATACGCCAGCATTCTGTGAGGAGACCCGACCACTCTGCGGGGGAGAGGACGGAGGTGAGCAAACGGGCTTGAATGAAATCGAAGGAGTCGTCCTCGAAGTCAAGCGGCTTGTGAATATCCATGACCTCGAAGAAGGCGTTGTCCAGGTCTTGCACGCTTGCCATGGTACGCGCATGGGTGATCAGCGACCGGCTGCTATCGATGCCAATAACATCAATGTCCTGGCGCTCAAACGCCACGTCTTGCACCCAGTCACCGGGGCCACAGGCCAGGTCGAGCACACGCTGGAGGGATGCAGTGTCTATACCCTGGGGGAAGAGACCGCCCATGTATCCGGTCAGCAGCCTGTGCTGGTCGATGAGCAGCGCTATTTCCGCGCCGTTCGAGTCAGTAGCAAGGTACATCGCTTCATTCGACAAGCATGGCGTGTTCTGCGTATCCCCTCTGATTCTGTGTTTCCCCTGGCAAGCCAGCTTGTCCTCCTTTCGCCCATAGTATAGCATAAACTGTTCAGCATTGCACCTCAAAAATTGGTATGTTTACGATAGAACACAGGGTAAAAAGCAACAGTCATGGAATAATTCTATAGAACAGGGCTAAACAACCACGGTTGTTTCATTACCCAACAGTACCTCCGCGACGACTTGTTCTGCTGCTGCGTCCCCGATAAGCAGGGTAAGTTGTTCTTGTGTTTGGCTGAGGCAATCCCCGAACAATTCCATCCTTTTGGTGATTGACATGAAAGGGGGCTGTGTTTGGGGAAGGGCTGCTATCTACTCACTGCGCAAAAGCAGACGTGAAGCAGTTCCCTACACAGCCTCCTTATAGAAAATACTCATAGTGTGTTGGGAAGAGTAGCGTTTTCGCTCCCAGTTTTTGGGAGGGATATCGCAATTTTTTGGGATGTATTTTGTTCTGCTTATCCAAGCCTTGTAACTCCCAACATGCTGCTGGCGGAATCTGTAGAACTCTCCTGGTCTCAAAGGCTTATCCCAGAAGTTCTGAGATAACTCATCCACAGGATACTTGTGCAATTTTCGCCAGCAGCATGTTGGGATTTACAAAGCCTGCACGCTCACCTGGTTATTTCAACCGCTTTGTTTCATTTTTCAGCAGGTTGCAAGTATTCTACTTTGCCCCCCCCGCTTAGAGCGCATGGGGACAGTCGTCGCAGCGCTGGAATCCTTGCCGTTCATAGAACAACTCGTAGAACTGCTGTCGCCCCTGCGCATCCAGGGCAATCATAACATTCCTGCCATTGTGAAGCCATTTTCCGCGCTTCACCGCGAGCTTTTGCTTTTCCATGGCGTATTCAACTGCCTTGTCTGAAACGTGATGGAGGTCCCTGAACATATGCAGCGGGATAAACCCACGTGGCAGCTCTTTGGCCTTTGTCTTCTTCGCCGGCTTTTTTGGTTGTGCCCTGGCAGGCCTCGCCGCCGGTGAAGTTGGTGCTGGGCGTTGTACTGTTTTGATCTGGCTGCCCTGGGTGATCCGCTGGTCCAGACTGGCGAGGAGTTCTGTGACCTGGTCGAAGCGCCTGATCATTTCTTGCTCGAGCGCGGCGAGTCGATCTTGCAGGGGCGCAAGGGAGGCTTTCTGTCCTGCCTCTTCTTCCTGGTCTGGTGGTGGAAAGTGTACCTTCCTGCCATGATCTTTGGCCAGCATAAGGATTTGTTCTTCCGTCAAAAACTTCTTGCGTGTATCCGCCAGGTTGATTTGCTTACTTGGATCGATTTTTGCTTTCTTCAGCCATCGGGCGAAGGTTTTCGGATCGACCTGTAAGAGTTCCTGGCTTTGTCCGAAATTATAGGTTCGGCTCATCGTTGTGTCCCCCATGTGCGTACGGTATCCATTGGAAATCGTTGGTACCCCTTGACATTCCACGAGCCCCTAAGTAATAACGTTATATCCCCCCAAAGGTTGCATGCCCTTGAGTGATTCAGGGAAATCATGGGAATCCATTCGACTCGAGCGGAGTCTCATGACAGCCTATAGACTCCTGTATCTCTCACCGATCTCCCTGGATGAATCGAGGCTATACCGGGCTTCCGTAGGCTTCCACGGAACATGGACGCCGAGCCTTGAACCATGTTATGCTTGAAGTGTTTTAGTGGTGTGACTCCTCCAATAGTGGAGTTATAGGTTCGCTTCCTATGCCAGAGTGGGCAACCCCTGGAATCAAGCGAGGTGTGGTTACCTGATCTGTCGGTGTTTCATTACGCGGGATCCAACAACCAGGCTGGTCACCTGTACCCGGTGCTGAGTTATCGCCTGGGCACAAATAACCGGGAAGGCCTTCCCTGGCGACTGGCGGTTGAGCGTTGCTCCCAAAGCCTCCTGAACGTGGCAAAGCGTCTGTTGTTCCTCGTAGGGCGAGCCGGTAGCGCATCTTCGTACCACGGCATTGTGTAGTAGCCCTGTAGCGTCTCCTCGTAGTGTATCCTCTTAGTGCGGCCTGGTCGTGCAGGCCTGCCTGGTGTGAGAGTCGCCAGGCAGGAGCGTAGGTCATCCTCGTAGCGCATCCTCTTCGTGTGGTCCTGGAATGCATCCCTTGTAGGTTGGCATCTTTTCAGGTAGGAAGGTGAAAAGACTACGGTTAGGGCAGCATTTTTTGATGTCCTAAACAGTAGTTGAGAAAGGGAGGTGGAGGAAATGAAGAGAGTAGTGGGGTCCCGTATACGCCTCGCTGGTCCGCCAGCGCTGTATCACGTACAAGTTTGAACCAGGATCGCTGTTCTCATAGGATGTTCGTGCCTGAAGTCTCATCGGAGCAAACTATACGTCTACGCACCGCAAAAGTATAGTCAAAGAGGTCGTTGATCGCCTGGAAGGCATGATGGTGATTCACCAGAGTCGCGGCGAAGCAAAAGAGATCGCGAAGGCTGCCGGTGAATCCACCTGGGCATTTTCTACCGGACGCATTCACTCCTTCAAAACGAGATCTGTTTACCAGGAACACGTCGTTCGTTTTGTCCGCTGGGCCAGGTCCACCCACCAGGTGAAGAACTTAGCACAACTGGATCCCTGTGCTGACGAACTCGCGACGGAATATCTCAAAAGCCGCCTGGCCGAGGCCAAAAGTCCCTACACGCTCCAGGTAGAACGTGCAGCGCTGCGCATGTTCTTCGGCAATCGCGCGCTGGCCAGCGACGTGAAGATTCCCCGACGTGTCAGAGAGAACATTACCCGCGCGCGTGGTTCGATTGTGTATAGCAATCACTTGAATCCTGACCACTGGCAGCCCATCATCTCTTTTTTGCGGGCGACGGGCCTGCGCAGGCGCGAGGCATGCAATCTCCTTGTCGGTGATATTTCTCAGGGTGACCAGCTGCAGGTGCATATCGATAATGGAAAAGGTGGAAAGCTGCGTGATGTACCAGTGCTACCAGGCCGCGAGCAGGATGTGTTACAGGTGACCCAGGGGCGCGATCCGGAGGCACTTGTCTTTGATCATATCCCAAAGGCCCTGTGTGTGCATGCTCTACGCCGGGAATATGCCCAGGCCCTCTACCTGCATTACGCACCAGGCCGAGAGTTGCCACCTGTGCAAGGGCGACTCAAACCATCACAATATGATCGTGATGCAGCAGAACGGGTGAGCTGGGCGCTTGGGCATAATCGTATTGATGTGGTTATCCGGCATTATTTGCGCTGAGTCCTGGCGCAAGCTGGCTGACTGAAAGGAGGCTCTTGATCGGTGAACGCTCCTGGTACCACTTGTCCAGCATGTTTCAAG
>Ga0070698_100007066_pt1 | contig 12158 bp, 14 predicted proteins | sample KBSK1502metaG_FD_65477 | JGI IMG/M metagenome (GOLD analysis project Ga0070698, IMG submission 65477) | Corn, switchgrass and miscanthus rhizosphere microbial communities from Kellogg Biological Station, Michigan, USA - KBS K1-50-2 metaG | ecosystem: Host-associated > Plants > Roots >...
GTGGCGCGAGCAACAGCGAGCTGGGTGTCGTCGGCGCGGATCCCGATCCGAGTAAGCCACTCGTTCCTGCCGCAGGCGGCGCGTCGCTCTATCGAGGCGGCGACGGCGCCGCCGGTGCAAACATCGACGGCGCAACCGGCAGCGCGTCGGCGACCGGTGGCGGCGGCGGTGGTGGTGGCGGCGGTGGATACATTCCGGTATTCGCACCCGCCGCGAGCGTGTTCATCGACAGCGCCGCCGAGGTCTCGCCGCCGGTCACGCACCGCTCTTAAGAGAAGAGCGGCTTTAGCGCCGCTGGATCGTTCGTCATGATCCCATCGGCGCCGAGCTCGAGCAGACGCGCGGCTTCGCTGCGATCGTCGATCGTCCAGAAGTCAACGCGCAGCCCGAGGCTGTGGCACTTCGCGATGAACGTCGCGCGATCGAAACGCAGCGGGCCTTGATGCGTCGGCACCTGTGCAGCGGTGCCGGTGAATGGCAGCTGCCGCCATAGCACCGCCGGCATCGCGAGCAGCGTCGCCACTTCGGCTTGTGAGAGCGCGGTCTCGCCGGCGTAGCCTTTGCGGCGCAGCGAGATCATCGGGCCGCTCTGAAAGCTCGCGAGCGTCACGCGCTCTTCCGCGTTGTGCTGTCGCACGAGCTCGAGCATCGGCTCGACGGCAGCGCTATTACCTTTCAGATCGACGTTGATGTGCACGTCGAAGCGCGTGAGCACATCTTCGAAGCGCGGCACGCGGATGCCTTTGCCTGCGAACGGTCGCGTGCCGTCGCCGGCGACGAATCCCCAGCCCGCATCGAGTCGCTCGATATCGGCGATGTCGAGGTCGCGCCACGCGAGTGGTGCGCCCGTCATCCTCCCCGCATCGGCGTCGTGCGACACGATGAACACGCTATCGCGCGTGAGATGCACATCGAGCTCGAGCGCATCGACGCCGATCTCGATCGCGCGTTCGAACGCGACCATCGTGTTTTCGGGTCGCTCGGCGGAGGCACCGCGATGTGCGTACAGCCGCCGCGGATGCACTAGCTCTCTTCTTTGAGATCGAGCGCCTCCGCTGGAACCGGAGGCGGGCGCGGATCGGTCACGTTGACGACCTCCACGTTGTATTGGATGTCTTTTTCAGCGAGCGGGTGCTGCAGGCGCACGTCGATATCATCGCCCTGCACCTTCACGATCTGAAGGATCACGTTCATCTTCGACGCATCGGCGCTCGCCGCGACCAGCTTCTCTCCCTCGACGAGCTTCGCGTCTTTTGGGAACTCGCTGCGCTTCATCTTTTTGATCGGGATCTGCGCCGTCACCGCCGCGTTGCCGAAGGCATCCTTGGCCTTGAGCACACCGGAGTGTTTGGCCCCCTTTTCGAGTCCTTCGAGCAGCAGCTCGAGGCCGGGAAGCATCTTGCCGCCACCCTGGATGTACTCGACGGTCTTCTTCTCGATGGGCTGGCCCCCAGCCACCGACAGTTCGTACTTGAGCGTGACTCGACGACCCTTTTCGATCTTCACTTCGCGACGTTAACGGATCACGTAGGCAATCGCGACAGCCGGCTACGGTTCTGTGAACGCGCGGGAGCAACAGCGCTGGGGGCGCCAGCCACAACAAGCACTTGCATTTTCTTGGTACCTGGCACAAAACCCGCACAATTCGTATTAGCTCCATGGTTCGCGCTCTTATCGCCTTCGCTTTTGTGCTCGCCGCCACGGCATGTGGTCACTCGGCTAAGCAGCCTGATGTGCGCGTGCTCGGTGTGCATGAGCGCCCGGCTAGCCACGTGTTCGTGCAGGTCACCAACCCGGCAGGACGTCCGCTGCGCTTGACCAAACTTCAGTACGTCTTCGCGTCGGCGTCGAATGGCGCGACGGTCTCCGAAGGCGAGCTCGAGCTCGCGCGCGAGATTCCGGCGGGCGCGGCGGTCGTTGTCGAGGTGCCGCTCGACGGGCAGGCGTCTGGCAGCGATGATGGTGCGCTCACACTTCGCGGTAAGCTCACGGCAGAGCTCGATGAAGTCGTGCGCACCTTCGACGTAGACGCGCAGATCCAACCACATTGAGCCTTGATTCTCCTGCGGGAGCGCGTCTCACTAGTAGGCGCCGTCGAGGAGGCACTAGATGAAGCTCCGCTTTGCGCTCATCGTTTTGGCTTGCGTCTTTGCGACGCCGGCTGCGGCGAAGAAGTATGGAAAACAGGTTCGCTTTGCGGGCATCCACCCGGTGCCGAAAGGCGAAGGCGGTGGCATTTGCCACATCGAAGCGCCGCACGTTCATATCTACGCGGCGAACAAGCTCGAGTATCGAACGTACGCTGACAACAACGTCTTCGTTGGCGACCCGGTCGCGTACGGATGGGATGGACCGAAGTACGCGTACAAGGGCCATCATCCGATCCAGGTCAACGCGGTCGTCGGCATGCCCGAGCCGTACGTGCACTTCTGCTACATCAACGGTCCGCACTATCACTACTGGGAGCCGCCCGAGGGTCCCGAGTTCAAGGTCTCCGGCGGCGCGTACTTCTACGTGGGCACGCCACCGCCTGTTTACGTCGAGGCGCGGCCTGCCTATATCGGCATCAACACGTATTACGAGCCGATCGTGTACACGCGGCCCGTCGTTGAAGTCGAACCGCCGCACGGCTGGATCATGGTCGGCGCGGCTGCGCCGGTTATCGTCGCGCCGCGCGGTCGCGTTCGCGGTGGTGTCGGCGTGGTCGGTGGCGTCGGGGTCTCAGCCGGCGTTCATGTCGAAGTCCCTGCGCCGACGATCGGCATCGGAGTTCACGTCGGCGGTCCCGCGGTGATCGTCGGCGGCGGCGGCGGTCACGGCAAGTTCAAGCACAAAAAATTCAAGAGGCACTAATGCGAAGCTGGCTCCTCGTCGCTCTTGCTGCCGCAGCGTGCAGCAAGAGTGGCGGCAACAAACCGACCTCTCGTGACGGCGTGATCGAGGCGTGGAAGAAGGGTGGCCTCGACCCGTCTGCGTTCAAAGAGACGAAGGCCGATGTCGGCAAGGACTGCGCGAGCGGCACCGTCAACAAGCTCGACGTCCTCGTCTGCACGTTCGCGAACGAGAAGGAAGCGAAGCAGGCCGAGGACAACGGCCTCGCGTGGGTCGGCGACAGCACCGGCGTGTCAAAGGCGCAAGGCGAGATTCTGATCGTCGTCGCGGATCGCAAGAAGGTCGATCCGAATGGCAAGACGATGAATCAGATCATCACGCTGCCCGCCAAATAACGTACGCCCGGCGCCGGCCTCAGTGCGCGATGCCGGTGCGCTGCGCGTTGCCACCCCACGTTGGCCACCCCGTGATCGACGGATCCTTCGTGTCGATCGCGACGAGCTTGCCGTCTTCGGTGCCAACGTAGATCCAGCCGCTGTCGACGACCGGCTGCGAGCGCACGGGCGCGCCGACCTTGTACTCGGCGGTCGCTTTGCCCTTCGCGGGATCGAGGCGCACGACGCGGCCATCTAGCGTGCCGAGTAACACGCTATTGCCCGCGGCGAGCGGTGCGGTGCCGAGAAAGCCACCTTGCTTGCGCGTGTCGCCGCTGAGCTTGAACGACCAGAGCGTGTTGCCGGTGTCGGCGTCGGTCGCGACGACCTCGTTGCCCATCGTATTGAAGCTGCGCTGGCCCATGCGCAGCACGCGCGAGCCCTGAAACGATTGCATCGACGACACGTTGTTGATGCCAACGCTATCGAACGCGTAGCCCGAAGCGGCAGACGCGGGCGCGCCATCGGAGAAACCGTTCGATGCGTCGAGCTCTTTGGACTTCGCGGCCTGGTCGGTGTTCGCTTGCACCTTGCGATCGATGTAGTCCGCTTTCTTCTTCGCAGCCTTGTAGCGAGTCTGCGGTTCGTTGTGATCGGCGCGGATGAGCATCTCTTCCGCTTCGCCGTTCGCTTCTTGCTCGCCGCGCCGCGTGTAGTACATCGACTCGACGCCATCCTTATCGAACTGCACGACAGGCGCCGATGTCGCCTTCGACTTCATCGCGTAGCGCACCTTGCCTGTCGCTTGCTCGACCTTGATGACGGTGCCGCCGAACGTCGAGACGTACACGAAATCGCCGACCGCGACGGGCGCCGACATCACATCTCCGTCGAGCCACAGCTGCCACAGGATCTTGCCGGTGGTGAGCTCGAACGCGGCGAGCGCATGCGACGCGCCGGGCGGGCGCGGCTTGCCTTCGTCACCTTGCCCGGCGGGGTACGACGCGAACACGCGATTGTTCGCGATCGTCGGTGCGCTCGTCAGCGGATCGCCGAGCCAGTACGACCATAACAGCTTGCCGCTGTCGGCCGCGATCGCGAAGATCGTGCACGACTCGGTGCTGATCACGCATACGCCGCGCTCGCACGCCGGCGACGAGGGACCATCATCGTGCAGGTTGAGACCCCAGAGCGGTTTGCCGGTCTTCGTCTCGTACGCGTAGAGCTCTTGCGAGTGAAAGCCGCCGGAGACGAGGAGCTCGCGCTGGTAGACGGTTGGCGTCGTGATCTGCGCGTGGCTCGCGAACACGACCTGAAATCCGCTCGCCGTTTTCGTCGCCTTCGGTGGTTCGAGCTTGCTCACCGAGCCCGGCCGGAACTTCACGGGCGGCCGGCCGTACTTCGAGCTGTTCATCTCGTTCACCTTTTCGGTGACGATTTCGCCCTTCGGTGCGTCTTTGTCACCGAGTCTTGCGGTTTGCACTTTTGACTTGTTCTCGCTGCGTGGTGCTCCGCAACCCACAAGAATCGTGATGATCGCGATCGTGCGCCTCATGTGTGCCTCCGGACTCGGTGACAACGCACGATCGGTCGACACGATCTGCACGGGGCGAGTTGCATACTAAACTTTTACAAATGCGCCTCGCGCTGCTCGTGCTCGTCATCGGTTGCCATCACGCGCAGCCGAGCCTCAACGATCGCGTGCTCGCGCTGATTCACGAATATCCCGAGCACGGCTTTGGCGGTTATGCGTGGCCCGCAGCGCCGGGCACGAACGGCACGACGCGGGACCTCGCGCTCGGCACCGAGACGATCGCGCACGGTGGTGCCGGCAACCACTGCGTCGGGATCACGTTCGAGGTGTTCTGGCGCGCGCTCGATTCGTGTGCCGGCGGCGTCGCGGCGGCGCTCGATGCACGTGCCGCGAGCGAGTTCCGTGCGCGATGGTTCGTCCCCGAGCGCGGCGGTCACGGCGCCGCGGAGGCCTTGCCGCTGTATCGGCTGGGCACGCCTGTTGCGCTCGCCGATGCGCGGCCTGGCGATTTCGTGCAGGCGTGGAGTCGCGATGGCACGTTCGGCCACTCGATGGTGTTTCTCGGCTGGCAGCGTGATGCGAGCGGCAAGCTCGTGAAGATTCGCTTCTGGTCGAGTCAGCCGTGGACGGAAGGGATCGCCGAATCGGAGCTGCCGATCGGCGACGACGGCGTCGACCTCGAGCGAATCTTTATCGCTCGCGCCGCGTGTCCCGCGGCTCGCTGAGCAGTGCGATCATGTCGTCGCGCTTGCTCGCACGCGCGGCGGCGAGCGGCGATGCGCCTTCGGGGATCGATGGGTCGGCGCCGTGATCGAGCAGCTCGCGCGCGATGTCGATCGCGCCGACGAAGACTGCGGTGCCAAGCGGCGTCACCCGCGCGAAGTCGGCCCGCGCGACGATGTTCGGATCGGCGCCGGCGCGAAGCAGCGCGCGTGCGGCGTCGAGGTTGCGCGCGAACACGGCGAGGTGAAGTGGTGTGAAGCCATCGACGGACCACGCCGCGGGATCGGGCAGTTGATCGGATTTGGCCGCGAACAGTCGATCCCACGCGGAGAGCGGCGGTTCGGCCTCGAGCACGATCTTCACGAGCGCATCGCTTCGATACGCAGCTCGCATGAGCACTGAGAGCCCGCGCGGATCGCGCGCAGCTGCGGCGGCGGGCAGCGCGCGGAGTAGCGCTTGGAGCTCGGCCGCATCACCGCGGTCGATGATTTCGAACACGTGCGTCGCTGCAATGCGATCGATCACCGGCGCGAGCCGCTCTGCGAGCGAGGGGTCGGCAGCACGGGTTTCGCTCATCAGCGTGCCGCACGTCGCGACGAACGCCCGCTGCAGCTCGATCAGCGTCGCATCGCGGGCGATCGTGTCGGGAAGCGCCGCGAGCACATCGGCCGGCAGCTGATCGGCGCCGCGCGCGTGCGATGTCGGCAAGCCGTGACGCAAGCACGCGAGCTCGAGCACGTGATCGCGCATGCGGCCGAGCATGTGCAGCGCTTGCCATGGCCGCTGTCGCTCGATCGCCGACCGCACGTGCAGCGCGTAGAGCCATCCGATGCCTGCGAGCTCCGCCACCGTCGGCAGCGGTCGATGATCGGGCGGCGCCGCTTCTCCGAAGAGAAGTTTGAACGTCGGCGCGCGAGCGCGAAACTCCGCCGCCGGTACGAACGCGAGATCGACCTGTAGCGTCGTCGGCAGCAGGAACACGCGATATAGCCACGGCCCGGATGTCACGTCGAGATGCGCGACGGCCTCGTGCTCGTCGTACATGTGACGAGTCCAGTCGGCGACAACCGGTTCCATCGCGCCGGTCACGCCGAATGCGAGATCGATATCCGACCAGCGATCCTCTTTGCCGACGGACGCCGACCCCGTCATCGCGCCGCCGATCAATCGCTTGTCCTCCTTCGCCCTCGCGATCAGCGAGGTCCGCAGCACGTCGCGATCCGGTGCCGTGAAGATCTTCACGCCGACATCGTATCGCGATCGATCGTTGACATCGTCAAGTGATTGGTTGACAACGTGCGATGTGCAGCTCGAGGACCGAATCTCCGCCGTTCGTGCGTTCAATCGACTATGGACGGCGCGGATCGGCCTGCTCGCCGATCACCTCCACGACACGCCGTTTTCGCTCACGGAAGCACGCGTCATCTTCGAGCTCGCGCAGCGCTCGACGACAGAAGTTTCAACCTTGCGCAAAGAGCTCGTGCTCGACGCCGGTTACCTGAGCCGGATCCTCACGCGCTTCAAACGCGATCGGATCGTCAAGCTCCAACACAACAGGGCCGACGCGCGACGACGAATCGCGAGCCTCACGTCGGAGGGGCTGCGCGCCTACCGCAGGCTGAGCTCGCGCTCTGAAAAAGCCGTGGAGCGGCTCTTGAAGACGCTCACGGACGACCAGCAGCAGCGGCTGATCAACGCGATGCACGAGATCGAGCGCGTGCTCGCGAATCGGCCGCGGCAGTTCGTCATCCTGCGTCCACCGCGCGCCGGCGATCTCGGCTGGATCGTCGAGCGTCACGGCGCGCTCTACGCACGCGAATACGCCTGGAACGAAGAGTTCGAAGCGCTCGTCGCACGCATCGTCGGTGACTACGTCGCCAAGCGCGATCCGCAGCGCGAGGCCGCGTGGATCGCCGAGCTCGATGGCGACCGCGTCGGCTGCGTCTTGTGCGTCAGGAAGAACGCTTCGACGGCACAACTGCGCTTGCTGCTCGTGGATCCGACAGCACGCGGGCATGGGATCGGCCGCAAGCTCGTCGATGAATGCATCGATTTCGCGCGCGACCGCGGCTACAAGCGCATGGTGCTGTGGACGAACGATGTCTTGCACAGCGCTCGTCGCATCTATGAAGCCGCCGGTTTCACGCTCGCGAGCTCGGGCAAGCACCACGCGTTTGGCCACGATCTGGTCGAGCAAACCTGGGAGCTTTCGCTGACATGAGCGAAGTGATAGGGTCCCGCCTCGATGAATTGGTCCGCTCTCGCCGATCGATGTCTCGCCGGCGATTTGCCAACTCGCGATGCGATGCGCGCGGTGCTGCACGCATCGCACGAAGATCTTCTCGCCGTGCTCGACGCCGCGTTTCGCGTGCGCCGCGCGTATTGGGGCCGGCGCGTCTCGCTCCACGTGCTCGAGAACGCAAAGCTCGGCGCATGCCCGGAGGATTGCGGCTTTTGCTCGCAGTCGAGCAAACACGCGTCGCCATCGGGCGAGGCGCCGATGAAATCCGTCGACGAGCTCGTCGATGGCGCGCGGCGAGCGCACGCGACACGCGCGAAGCGCTACTGCATAGTGACCGCGACGCGAGGGCCATCGCAGCGTGATCTCGATACGATCTGCGAGGCGGCACAGCAGATCAAAGCGGAGATGGATATCGAGCTGTGCGCATCGCTCGGAATCCTTACCGCCGCAAAGGCAGCGCGCCTCGTCGCCGCCGGCGTCGATCGCTTCAATCACAACCTCGAAACGAGCGAGCACCACTACGGCCAGATCGTGTCGACGCACACGTGGCGCGATCGCGTCGAGACCGTTCAGATCGCGAAGGCCGCCGGCATGGATACGTGCTGCGGTGGCATCGTCGGCCTCGGCGAGAGCGAGGACGACTTGCTCGACCTCGCGTTCACACTCCGCGAGCTCGATGTCGACAGCGTGCCGGTGAACTTTCTCGATGCGCGCCCGGGCACACCGCTCGAGGGCTACCCACGCGTCGAAGCCGGCTACGCGCTGCGCGCGCTGTGCATGTTTCGCTTCGTCCATCCGCGCACGGATCTGCGCGTCGCGGGCGGGCGCGAGCTCACGCTGCGCGCGCTCCAGGCGATGGCGCTCTATCCGGCGAACTCGATCTTCACGCAGGGTTACTTGACGACCGGCGGCGCGACACCCGAGCACGATCATCAGATGATCCGCGACGCGGGCTTCGAGCTCGAGCTTGCATCCGGCGAGGCGGTAGCGGCGGACCCGGCAGCGGTCGCGCATCTCGCGCGCCGGGTGACGCTGCCCGTGGCACGCTCGTGAGGCGCGTCGCGCTTGTCGCGCTGTGCGCGCTAGCGTGTCGCAAGACGCAGGGCCCCACGCAGCAACCGGGCAGCGCCGGTGCGACGAAAGATCCGTGGCAAATGGCCGATGCCGCGAAGGAGACGGCGCAGTCGCGGCGCGCGCGCGCGGAGGCGGCACTCGCGCGCGTTTCCGACGTGCAACCAAAGCTCGCGAAGCTGCGCGGATTGCAGTTCGATCACCCGGTACCGACGGCGTATCAAACGACCGACGAGTTTCGCGCGTTCTTGCGCAAGGAGCTCGCGAAGGAGCTGCCTCCGGAACGGTCCGCGAAGCTCTCGACCGCGTTTCTGCACATCGGGCTGCTCGCGAAACCTGTCGACATCGCGAAGGCGTACGAGCAAACGATGGCAACGCAAGCGGCGGCGTATTACGACCCCGACGCGAAGAAGTTCTTTGTTGTCGTCGTGCCGGATAACGACCTCGTGCTCGACACGATCTCGGCGCACGAGCTGACGCACGGCCTGCAAGATCAGCGCTTCGATCTGAAAAAGTACATGTCGCCGAAGCCGCCGCTCGATGACGATGCGTCGTATGCGCGGCAGTTCGTCGTCGAAGGCGATGCCACGCTCGCGATGTTCCTCTACGGCGTCGCCGAAGCAACGAAGTCCGTCGATGCGGTCAAGCCGATGGCGCTGAACGTCCTGCGCGAGCAGATCAAACGGTTCGCAGACATGGACATCGCCGGCTACGACAAGATGATGAAGGAGCAGGCGAGCGAGATGCCGAGTCTCGACGCCGATCTCAAGCAATCGATGGAGAGCGTCGGCCAGCTGCCGCCGGTGATCATCACGCCGCTGCTCGCGTCGTACATGAAGGGTGCGGCGGCGGTGCTCGTCGCGTACGACTACGGCGGCTGGCCCGCAGTCGATGCACTGTTTCGCGAGCCGCCGGAATCGACGGAGCAGCTGCTCCACCCGACGACGAAGCTCTATCCCAAGCGCGAAAAGCCGCGCCGGATCACGCTCGCAAAGGTCGAGGGTGACGAGCTCACGACGAACACGATGGGCGAGCTCCTGTGGTCCGTCTACTTCAAGCTCTGGGGCGTGACGGATGCATCCGAAGGGTGGGGCGGCGATCGCTACACCGTCGTCAAGCGCAAGAACGGCACGCTCGTCGCGTTCCTCGCGACCGCGTGGGACAGTGAGAAGGATGCCAAGGAGTTCCTCGCATCGTACGAGGCGAGCATCGCGAAGCGCTTCCCAGCACACGACCGCAAGATCGCCACGCGGCGCACAGGTACGAACGTCTACATTCTCGATGGTGATGACGATGCCAAGCTATTTGGCCAGCTGATCGCTCAGACCAAGATCCTCTGAGCGTGCTAGTTCAAAGCATGCGCATCGATCGCGTCTACACGAAAGCCGGCGACAAAGGGGAGACGTCGCTCATCGGAGGCGAGCGCGTATCGAAGGCCGATCCGCGTCTCGAGTGCTACGGCACGATCGACGAGCTCAACGCGGTGATCGGTCTCGTCATCGAAGCGCTCGTCGCATCGAAAGCAGGACCGCACCTGACACCGATCCTGCGCCGCGTGCAAAACGAGTTGTTCAATCTCGGCTGCGAGCTCGCAACGCCGGATGCCGAGCGCCGCGCGAAGTTGCCGCGCATCGAACCGCGCCACGTCACAGCGCTCGAGCACGACATCGACGCCGTCAACGATGACTTGCCGGCGCTGACCTCGTTCGTGTTGCCCGGCGGCGGCTGGGCATCGGCATATTTTCATCTCGCGCGCACGGTATGCCGCCGCGCCGAGCGGCTCGTCGTCGGCATGGGCGAGGCCGAAGACATCGGCGGCGACATGCCGGTGCAATATCTCAACAGGCTCTCCGATGCGCTGTTTGTGTGGGGGCGCTGGTCGGCGCTCAAAGATGGCCAGGCCGAGCCGACCTGGGATTCGCGCGCGACGTGACGTACCGCGATCGAGCGATCCAATGTTCGCTATGCGGCGCAGAGCTTACTCGCGATGACGCGCGCGAGTACTGGCGCTGCGTGAAGTGCAAAGGCGCGCTGATCGCAGTCGTCGATGTCGTGCGCGAGCTTGTGGCCGTCGCGCCGGATCTCGTGCCCGACGAGGGCGTCGGCGGCCTGCCCACGCTCGGCCGCCGCAGTCGCACGCCGCTCGTCGCATGCGCGATGTGTGGCGCGCCTATGGAGCCTGTGTTTCTCGGCGGCGTGCCGGTCGACCGCTGCTACCACGATGACCTGATCTGGTTCGATCGCGGCGAGCTTCAGCAAGTGCTCGCTGCTGCCCGCGAACAGCGCGACGAGCGGCAGGCCTCCTGGCTGTCGCGCCTGCTCGGGGTCTAGCAACTCGAGTAGCCGGTGCGCGACGCGATCGCGCGGACTTGCGTTGGCCAGCGAATTGAACAGCGCCGCTGGATGGCGGCGATGTCGCAGTTTCGACTCGGGTTGGTGGCGGCCGTGGTGGCCGGTTGCGCGGGCGATGCATCGCTCGTGGTCGAACCGGGCGAGAGCGATGGCGGAGGCAAAGCCGATAGCGACGAGCCGCGCGCAGAGCTCAAAATCACGATCGAGCCGACGCAGATCGCGCGTGCGCGGTCGCGGTTGTCTCTTCGCAACGACAAGAGCCAGACGCGGCGCATTTACTTCTACGACACGCCATCACTCGTGCTGCTCGATAGCGGCACGATCTTGCGCGCGCGAGAGATCGACGGCGAGGACGATGACTCGACCGTCAAGCTGCGACCGTTCACGATCGATCAGCTCGGCGGCTCGTTTCAGGGACTCGACGGCCTCAAGTGCGAGGTTGATCGGACGACCGAGCATGCATCCTCCGCGTGCTCGCTCAAGGTCGCGCAAGACGAAGGCGAGATCGCCGATGTCGCCGATGGCCTGCGCGACATCGACAAGCTGTTCTCGTCGGAGCAAGAGGATTTGTTCGCGACGTACGGCCCGAGCATCGGCTGGGACGAGCTCTACATCTTCGGACCGATTCCGGCGCGCGTGTGGACGATCCGCACGAGCGCGCTACCCGAGAAGCTGACCGCCGAGCTGTGGTACTTGCCCGATTCGACGCAAATGCTCGAGCTCTCAATGAAGGTCGATGTCGACGACGCCGACGATGCGATGGACGAGCTACTCGACTTCGTCGACGCCCGCGGGCTCGATCTCGCCGACGAGCAAGAGAGCAAGACGCGTCGCGCGCTCGAAGCGTTTCTTTAGGCCGCCGCCGCAACATGAACGCGTGCGCGACCGGCTTCCTTCGCCGCGTAGAGCAGTTTGTCGGCGCGCGCGATCACCTCGGTGAGTGACTCGTCGCGCTCGACGACGACGGCACCCGCCGAGAACGTCACCGAGAAGCGCTGACCGTTCTTGCCGATGAACTGGAGCGCGCGCA
>Ga0070698_100007068_pt1 | contig 12157 bp, 14 predicted proteins | sample KBSK1502metaG_FD_65477 | JGI IMG/M metagenome (GOLD analysis project Ga0070698, IMG submission 65477) | Corn, switchgrass and miscanthus rhizosphere microbial communities from Kellogg Biological Station, Michigan, USA - KBS K1-50-2 metaG | ecosystem: Host-associated > Plants > Roots >...
TCCCCTGAATGGTCGTCACAACTTCAAAGACCTGCGAGCGCCCCAGGGGCGGTAGAGCGAAGTAATGACAACCGTTCCCCCGGCTACAGACTCTCAAAAAGTTGAGGAGGTCCTGTTGCTGTGACGTACTCAAGTAGTTGAAGTTGTTGATCACAGCCTCCGAGTTGCAGAAGGTGCCGGAAATCTGGGGTTCGCCTTGACGCTGTTGGTGGTGAGAACGTAAAACAACGGGGCTGAGGAAATCTGCGAGCAATACTGGTTCGAACTGAAAGAGTGAAGTGGGATGGCCTGCATGAGGTCGCTGGTGCGGCCGTCGTGAAGGAAGAAGAGGCGTTGACCGAGTCCCCAGAGTGGCGCTGTGCGGAACTGGTCTGCACCCGGACAACGTCGAGCAAGCCGTAACCAACGAATTGTTTCAGAACGAGCGCCACACCACTGCGGGTTGCGTCTTCAATGTCACGCCCGAAGATACGAGCAATATCCTGAACGGTAACAAGAGCAGCCCCAACTTCGGCACGACGATCGGGACAGTTTCCGACAATCTTGCAACTTTACGGAAGTCGAACACTCGGCCGTTCACGGCAGGAGAGATCCTCAGATTTTTCTTGGTCGAAGTAGGAAGACCTTCTCGGAGGGCGTTCGCCATCGTCCGAGAGTACAACCGTCTCATCCCGTTCCAAAAGCCGGAAAGGCGGCGGGGGAAATGACGGGTCTCGGCGGCGGTCTTGCAGTACACGCAATAAAATCTCTAATCGCGGAGTGCGCTGAGAACCGCCGCAGAGAACGCGGAGTGGCTAGGCGAAGACCTCGCCTTCCAGCGCGGTTAGGGTGCGGGTGGCCAGAGTGTTCTTGACGAAGCGTTTGGGTAGCGGAGCGTAAGAAGCATCTACCTGTTTGCGTTCAATGCGAAGCTGCAGAGTGCGCTCAATCTGCCGCAGCCCCATAACCTCGACGCCAGCAGCTAGAGTGGAAGCGCGTCCCAGGCTACCGGCGCGGCCGGTCCGTCCAACGCGGTGGATAAAATCTTCCGCGAGGCTGGGCAGGTCGTAGTTGATGACGTGCGCTACATCGTCCATATGGAGGCCGCGGGAAGCTACATCGGTGGCCACCAGAACTTTGAAGCGGCCGTCTTGGAATCCGCTGAGGGCGCCGTTCCGTTGTGATTGCGAGCGACCGCCGTGGATCATCGCGGCCGAGAAACCATCCTGGACCAATTCTTTCGTCAGGCGTTCGGCGCCTCGCTTGGTACGGGTGAAGATCAAAGTCAGACCCTTTTCTGCGTACAGGAGCTGGCGTAGGACGTCCAATTTTTCCGCGGGGCGAACCTCGTAGGCATGCAATTCAACGCTTTCTACCGGCTTGAGAACGGAGCCTGCGGCCACGCGTATCGGATGGTGCGTGCAATCGCGGACGAGCCCTGCCACGGACTGTTCCATCGTGGCTGAGAAGCATAGTGTCTGCTTGCCTTGCGGAAGTATGGAAAGGATGCGACGAATTGCGGGCAGAAAGCCCATATCCAGCATGCGGTCGGCTTCGTCGAGGACCAGAACTTTCACCTGCCGCAGGTCGATCAGGTGACGGGTGATGAAATCCTGCAGGCGTCCGGGGGTTGCAATAACGAGACTAGACCCGGCGCGCACCGCTGCAATCTGCGGTTTTTCCGAAAGGCCGCCGATAACGAGAGCCGACTTCGGCAGGTTACGGCTGCGGAGTTTCTCGTACTCGGCATTGACCTGCATGGCCAGCTCGCGCGTGGGTAGTAGCACTAGCGCATGAACCTGGCGCGACGGCTGCTGCTGCAACCTCTCGATAAGCGGGATGAGGAAGGCCAGCGTCTTGCCGGTTCCGGTCTGAGCGGTGGCAATTACATCTTTCCCGGCCAGCGCATGGGGAATAGTTTGTGCCTGGATAGGCGTTGGGATAGTGAATTCGGCTGCTGCCAGCTTCTGCTGCAAGGCAGAAGACAAGGGCAGTTCTGCAAATGTTGTCATTAACTAGTATGTTCTTTCTGGAGGGGCCTAGGGTCAGATACTCAGACTCGCGTCCTTGTTCTCGTGCCGCTCACACATAAAATGTGCTGAAATAAACGGCCAGCAGGAAAAGCGGAGATGGGGCTGATCCAACAAAGGATCCCGCGTCACGAGCAAACCGTGGCTACAGCGTCTTGATTAGTATAGCAGAGTGGCGTGGGCGGTAATGGAGTACTTAGGGTTCAGGCTGCATTAGGCGACGTAACACGCTTGCCCTCAGCAATATAACGTGATCCAAGTGAGCATACTGGCGAGGGCTTATGATGCACCCATAGGCACCTGGTAAGGCTCTGGGGTTGTGCTGGCTACCGATCGCCGCTTTTAGTCGCAGTTGGCCTTCTGCCGGGAAAGTATTTGCTCCCGTCGAGGCTGGTTAGCCCTGCCGAGCCCAGCCGGTTTCAAGGGCTCGGACTGGACCGAAATGATCCGCTCTTGTCTGTCCCATCGGATTGTGACATTTATTATGGCGCCCTTTTCCTCCATGGTGAACGGCGCCGGGAAGACTTTTTTTGGATTCCTTCAAGCAGCACCACTACATGGGCCAATACCGCGTTTTCCGAGTTCAGTCCCTCCGGGGTTTTGGCCTTCAGCCCAACACAATTCGCGGTAATGCCCAGCAACTCAGCCAGGCGAACGCGAATCACGCCAGCATGAGGACCGATCTTCGGTGCCGCCAGGATCAGACTGGCATCGATGTTGGCGATGGCATATCCAGCCGCACGCACACGTTTCAAGGCCTGGCGGAGAAAGATTACCGAGTCCGCATCCTTCCACTTCGGGTCTGAGGGTGGAAACAGCGCTCCGATATCGGGTGCGGCCACGGCCCCGAGCAGCGCGTCAGTGACGGCGTGGAGCAAGACATCCCCATCGGAATGTCCGCCAAGTCCTTTGTCATGCTTGAGCTTGATGCCGCCAATTTTCAGCGGAATTCCAGGACGGAACTCGTGGGAGTCGAACCCGTAGCCAACGCGAACCGCAAGTTTCGAGTTTTGAGTTTCGAGTTTCGAGTTCTTCTTCAGCACTTGTGGGATCTGTCTTCGTCTTGGAGAACCTGCCGCTTATTTCTTGAGGTAGAACTCCGCGAGTTCCATGTCTGCCGGGCTCGTGATTTTGATATTTCTCGGTGAACCCATCACGACTGCGACTTCATGTCCCGCGCGTTCCACCAAGGAGGCTTCATCGGTTCCGAGAAATCCATCGGCCGCTGCTTCATCGAATGCCTTTTTGAGCACGCCGTACCGGAAGCCTTGCGGGGTCTGTGCCATCACTACGCGCTCACGAGGGATGGTCGCCTTAACCAGCGCACCGTCGGCGGTGCGCTCGACTTGCTTCACGGTATCGACCGCGGGCAGGCCGGCTATAGCTGCGCCGTATTTTCGAGCTGCTTCGATTACTTCCCTGGTAATGTCCGTAGTCACAAAGGGCCGCACTGCGTCGTGCACCAAGACGATGTCGTCCTCGGCAGCAGAAACCGCATTGAGCGCGTTCGCCACTGATTGCTGGCGGTGCTCGCCGCCGGCCACGAGTTCGACTTTTTTCTTTTTCACGACGTCATTCGCTTCGGTTTCCAATCGAGCGCGAAAGCCCGCAATTTCGCTTGCCCTCAGTGCCACCCAAATTTCTGTCACCGCGTCGACGGCGGCAAATTTGCGCAGCGTGTGTATGAGAATCGGTTTCCCGCCCAAGTCGGTGAACTGCTTGGACGGAGCGGACTTCTTACCTTTGGCCTGAGCGCTGGGCACCGGCGCCATGCGCGTCCCAAGACCAGCCGCGGGAATGATCACTACTACCTTCATGGCGGGCTGTAAGTATACGGGGGTAGAGGAGGGAGTTCAAATTAACCGGGGCTCACCATTAACCGGGGCGCACCCGATAAGAGCCGGCCTCTAGGCTTGATCTCTACCGCGGGTCGCCATTCGGCAGTTCCCATGGTTCGATCCGATTACCATCCGGGTCCATGATCCAGGCCAAGCGGTGGGGATCAAGCTGAACGCCAGCTGTTCTCAGTTCTTGCAACAACGCGTCCAAGTCATTTGCGCGGGTTGCGTCTGCGCCCAGGTGTCTACAGGAAACACTGTATCGAGCAAACTCTGCCGCGGCCAAGGAAACTCTTGCCCGGTAATACTGTAACCACCCGCGCGAGCGCATCCACAAACTGCTCTGGTGTGAGTAGCTTAGTCCCTCTTTGAGGGGGCGCTTCTTGTGGCCCGTCGCTTGCGACCTAACATTGGCGGAATGCCCTCTGCTGGACACAGAGAGGCGTGCAACCGTCCAACCGAAAGCAGGAACTAACTTTCATGAACGTAACCCGCCCCTGGTTTGGGATTGTCACACTTTCTTTTGCTGTCGCCTTGGCCTTGGCGCTGGTAATCGGAGCTCTGGGTACCGTTCTGGGTGGCGCAGAAACATCGCCTCCAACGCCAGCGAGCGAACCCTCAGCGGGTCCGGATCGGCAGCAAACCTATGAAGGCATGGTGACCGACTCTCGCTGCGGGGCCAAACACCAACCTTCCATCGGCAAGACTGCCACGGACTGCACGCGAGCTTGTGTCCACGCCGGCTCGCAGTTCGCCCTAGTGGACGGGAACAATAGTTATCTTCTTGAAGGGCATGCCCTTGAACTGAAGCGGGCGGCAGGGCTGCGCTCCACGATCACCGGCACGCTCCGTGGAAACACAATCATGGTGTCTTCGGTCGCCGGGATTTAGTGGGTTTGGGGCCCTGTTACGCGACTTCTGACTCTAGTCTTCTCGCGGCTCGGCCATTATGGGCTGCGCCTTTTTCGCGTCCAAGGTAGAGTTCTGGACTACGGCCGCAGGCACCGGCGTTGTTGACAGAGGCACAGATGGGGCGGGCGGAGCCAGGGACGCAGTTTGTCGGCCGAACCCCATCCTGTCATCCCACTTGCCGAAAATCATCTTTCCGGCGGTCGTCTGCAGTACGGAGGTTACGGAGACGTCGATTGTCTTTCCGATCATCTTCCGGGCATTGTCGACCACCACCATGGTGCCGTCGTCGAGGTAAGCAACCCCCTGGTTATATTCCTTGCCTTCCTTGAGGATAAACACGCGCATGGTTTCGCCCGGGAGCACGATCGGTTTGAGCGAGTTGGCGAGCTCGTTGATGTTGAGCACTTCCACCCCCTGCAGTTGCGCGACCTTGTTCAGATTGAAGTCGTTGGTGATGATCTTGCCCTCGTAGAGCTTCGCCAGCTCAATGAGCTTCAGGTCCACTTCACGGACAGAGGGGAAGTCGTTCTCCACAATCTGAATCTGCAGGGTGGTCATCTTCTGCAGGCGCTGGAGGACATCGAGGCCGCGGCGTCCGCGGTTACGTTTCAGGGAGTCGGCTGAATCGGCCACCAGCTGCAGCTCACGCAGCACGAACTGCGGAGTGACGATGATTCCGTCGAGGAAGCCGGTCTCAGCGATGTCGGCGATGCGACCGTCGATGATGACGCTGGTGTCGAGAATCTTGTAACTTTTCTTCGACTGCTTTTCACCACCGAAGATTCCGCCCAGGGCCGCCAGGTTGAGCAAGTCGCCTTTGTTGGCGCCTACGATCAAACCGACGTAGGCCATCAGCAGCATGACCAGGATCTGTAGGAAGCTTTGGGTATGGCTTGCAGGCACGCTGTTTCGGATCACCAGCGCGAACAGGTAGGCGCCGCAGATTCCAAGAATGCTTCCGATCGCAGCGCCGATGAGGCGGGTCAGACTGACCCGCCGCAGCCTCCATTCGAAGAGGACGATGCTGAGCCCTACTAGGGCGCCTACTCCGGCATTCAGCTTGCTGGGAAGCCCGAATGGCTCGATTACATAACAGGTAACTGCAACTACCAAGACGAAAAGAAGACGTACAAGAATTAAATCCACGTATGGACCTCCCCGCATGGCATGCACGCCGGAATTCCGGAGTGCGCTACCATCCGTGCCAACCCCTCGCCGCCCCCGGCGGGAACCAGCATTCCTGTCATGCGGGGCGCGCATGAATTAGGGGGATGAATGAACGCCCCGTCCCGGCCGCTGGGGCTGCCGGGAAACGGTAATTCAACGCCAAGAGTATATACCGGAGTGGCAAGCTGACGCAGGCAAAAAAATGGATCCGCCGAGCAAGACACGGGTGGAGAGCGCAGATTGGGCTGGTAGACTCTCGGCATGAAAGCCTTGGTTATTGCGCGTCTGGGTGGTCCGGAAGCGCTTGCGGTTCAGGACGTACCAGAGCCATCGCCACAACCTGGACATAGGATCGTCCGCGTCGCCGCCGGGGGACTCAATTTCGCTGACATCATGACCACGACGGGCGGATATCCCGGCACGCCTGCACCGCCCTTTGTGGCGGGTCGTGAGTTTGCCGGCGTCGAAGAAACTACAGGACGCCGTGTAATGGGCTACGTGCAGTGGGGCGCCTTCGCCGAAAAGATTGTGCCGAAATCTGAGTTGCTATGGCCGGTACCGGAACATTGGACCGACGAGCAGGCAGCGGCTTTTCCGGTGAATTATTTCACGGCATATCTGGGCTATTGGCAGGCGGGGATGATGCAGACGGCTGCCCGGGGACGAACTCACCGCGTTCTCATCCACGCCGTTGCGGGCGGCGTGGGGACGGCGGCCGTGCAGATTGGAAAGATTTTAGGGATCGAGATGTACGGCACATCGTCTTCGAATGAGAAACTGGCGCGGGTGAAGAGTCTGGGACTGCAACACAGCATCAACTACAAGCAATCCGACTATGAAGAAGTCATCAAAGAACTCTCTCGTGGCGAAGGCGTGGATGCGGTTTTCGAGATGCTCGGCGGTGAGCACACTGCCAAAAGCTTGCGTTGCCTGCGCGACTTCGGGCGAGTTATTCAGTATGGCACCGCAACCGGGAAGCAACCACAACTCGATGTCCGCGCGCTGTATGCCAAGTCCCGGATGGTGCAAGGTTTGTGGCTGACTTATCTGGCGGGAAAACGCGACATTATGGAGGCAGCCTGGCACCAGCTATCCACCTGGATGGAAGAGGGCAAGCTTATCCCGGTGGTGGGACATGTCTTGTCTTTAGACCGGGCTGCTGAGGCCTATGGGCTACTGATGGAGCGCAAGAATTTCGGCAAGGTCGTGCTGAAGATTTCAGGTTGAGCTTATGGGCTTAAGGGCTGCGAATAGATTGCCTGACTACTGGTCTGACTCTCCAAAGACAAGTCGATCGCTGACCACAAAGTTTACAACCGAGCACGCCGGAATCGTGATGGCGTTGGCCATTAAGTAATTCAGGTGTGCGGCGTCTACCAGTAACTTCATGAGCGCCACATTGCCGAGGATCGAGACCGCTCCGCTGGTGAAGTTAAATCGCAGAAGGCGCAGCATGGATTGGCGCCAGGTCATGTGCCCCCGGTCCGCCCAAGTAAACCGTTCATGCCACAAGAAGTTATGTACGACCGTCGCTTCCACCGCCAACGCAGTCGCCAACAGATAGCTGAGATGGAATCCGCTCTTCAGATAGAGCAAGACGGCCAATTGCACGCCGATCCCGATTCCGCCCACGACATTGAACTTCATCCAGCGGGCTGCGGAGCATCGGCGATCCCAGGTTGGTGTTTTCGCCGTTCTCTTTGGCAAGGCGGCTTTCATGGCTCGATCCTGGCTTGGCGATAGAGTCGAACTGTGTTCTGTGCCGTGAAAAACACCAGGATGAGTGTCATGCCTATCAGGCCGATGGTTCCGCCTACATCGAACAGGCGGTATTGTTCGCCGAGAAAAAGCACCCTTGGCTTCCAAAAAAGCATGCCATTTCCAATTGCCAGCAGGATTCGCAGTTCGGTTGGCCCAAATCGCCAGAATGACAGGCGAAACTCTCCCAGCGTGTGTGTCGCCAGATAAGACTGAAGGGAGAGCATGAGGAATGCGATGAGCAAGCCGACCGCGACCTCTGGACTCATGTACCCTGACATCGCCAGTCCGCCCATCAACGCCACGGCGCCGAAGCTGTCGGTCATGTGGTCGACGTAAAACCCGTAGCGCGGACGCTGCCTGTTCCGCACCCGCGCCAGCGTGCCGTCGAGGCTGTCGCCTAGCCAATTCAGTGCCAGGCAAGCGATGACGCCCAGCAGCGCATATTTATTCGAACGGGCCAGCGTGTAGCCGATGCCCGCTCCGATCTGGGCCACTAAACCTAGGGCCGTCAGGTGATCAGGACCGATCCATTCCGGCGTCTGTGCCGCCAGCCTTGTGAGCACCCGCTTCTCTGCACCAGCCACCCAACTCTCTTGGATTCGCCGGATTTCTTTATCAGGGCATGTACGCTTTTCCGGCGACAAGCGCGGGTTGACCTGTTCGCAAAACCACGTCATTGGGCTCGCCATATTTCCTCCTCTTTATTTTTATTTTCTTGTCCGACGGAACGCCCGTCATCGGAGGACACCTTGAAGCAAGAGGCGAGGAACGGCAATGCACTGACAGTCAAATGCATCTCAAACCGAGATCAACCGGCAAGTCATTCCTCTACATATAGTTGGGCTGGAAAGTCATCCGTTAAATATTTTCCCCAATTCTTGGGTTCTAAGCAGAGATGTCGTGGCGGACCAGCCAAGGCGACGGATTCTCAAACCAAAGACGGAACCGTCGACCCTATGATTTGTGCGGATTCACGCTGACAAAAACTCGGTGGCTTGAGATTCTTATAAGATCATCACTCCGATGGTCAGACCATGACCAGGCTCCTGCGCTTCTTCCGGCCGTCGCATCAGCACACAGCCTTCTCGGCCACAGTGTTGCTGATGGGCGCGGTGATGCTCTCGCGCGTGATTGGCTACCTTCGCGAGGCCTACATTGCCTTCGCTTTCGGCGCTGGGCCGCAGACCGACGCCTACGTTGCCGCCTTCACCCTGCCCGACTGGCTCAACTACATCGTGGCCGGGGGGGCGGCCTCCATTACCTTCATTTCCATCTATACGCGATTCCTTGCCGAAAAGCGTGACGCCGACGCGCAAAAAGCTTTTTCCATCATCATCACGGTCATGACGGCGGTGATGATTGTCGGAACCATTGTTACTGAGATTTTCACTCCCCAGTTTGTGCGTTGGATGTTTGACGGTTTTTCGCCTGAGCAAGTCGAGCTTTGCGTGTATCTCACGCGCATTCTGTTGCCCGCTCAGATTTTCTTTTACGTCGGCGGCGTGGTTTCCGCCGTCTTGTTGTCGCACCGTCTGTTCCTGTTCCCTGCCTTTGGTCCGCTGCTTTATAACGTGTTCATCATTCTGGGAGGCGTGCTCGGCGGCCGCCATTTTGGTATTGCGTCGCTGGCTTACGGCGCGTTGGCGGGGGCTTTCGCGGGCCCCTTTCTGGCCAGTGTGATTGGGGCGGCCCGCATGGGGACGGGCTACCGTCCATCGTTCGACGTTACAAATCCTGCATTCCGCGAATGGGTGAAGCTTTCCGTGCCGCTCATGCTGGGAGTTTCGTTGGTGACTGCCGACGACTGGATTCTGCGGCACTATGCGTCGAGCGGCGTCGGCGATATTGCCCGGCTCAACTACGCGAAACGCCTGTTCGCAGTACCTATAGCCGTCCTAGGACAGGCAACCGGACAGGCATCTCTGCCCTTTTTTGCCCGGCTTTTCAACGAAAAGCGCCCGCGCGAATTTGCCGCCACAGTCAACGACTCGGTGTACCGCGTTGCAGCTGCCTCATTTCTGGCCACAGGTTGGATGATGGCGGCGGCCCTGCCGCTCATTGATCTGGTGTACCGGCGCGGGCGCTTTCTTTTTTCTGATACCCAAACCACCGCGACCTACTTTTTCTGGTTTTCGCTTTCACTCGCTCTCTGGTCGGCGCAAGGGCTCTACGCACGCGCCTTTTATGCCGCCGGAGACACACTCACGCCCATGGTGGCAGTAAGCATCATCACCGCCGCCTCCTTGCCAATCTATTCTCTCCTGTTCGGGAAATTCGGTGTCATCGGATTGGCCATTGCCTCAGACATAGGAATTGGAATCAATCTGCTCGCTCTGGCGTGGCTGCTCGATTACCGTAAGCTGGTTGCGCTGGGAGAACTGCAGTGGGGTGAGCTGGGAAAGTCCGGACTAAGCGCGATTGTGGCAGGAGGGCTTAGTTTTCGAGTAGCCAAGATCGTGCCTCTGTCCACTTCCGGGCACGGCAGCCGTTCCGCCGATCTGCTTCAATTGGGCCTGATCACAGTGACCTGGGCGGCCGCGGTTGCCGGAGGTCTTTGGCTGTTGCGATCGCGGCTGCCGCTCGACCTTCGCCGCCGCAAAGCCACGGCTTACCCGGGCGTGGCCCAAGGGGAAAGCACGGAAATCATCAGGACGGGGGGGCAGCCGTAGAGCTAGTGGTTTGCTTTCTGTAGCACGCGCAAATGCTGGAGGGTATCCGCCCAAGATCTGCTCGGTTTTTGGCGCATGGGAGCGAAAAGTTCAAAGACCAACCCACCGGACGAATTTCGAACGGGCTCTACGGCTGTCGCAAGCCGTTGGTGAAGTGCTGCATCGCGAAGTAGCATTCGCAGGCAGCTTTTTCAAGTCCGGGACGGGTTGAGGATCTTCACCGACCCGCGCAGGTTCTCGATCAGCCCACTGCGCTGCAGAATGCCCGTCCGCCAAGCTCACGCTAGGGCGCCCGGTGCCCAACATTTGAGCCATGAATTCGTGAGTGACCAATATGGTTTCAGACTCGACGCGGTCCTGGCACATGAGCAGCCAGCGCGCCAGGCGCTGCTCGATTTCATGAAGACGGTTGCAAGCCGCGATCTGAGCCACCTGCAAGGCCTGAATCAACACCTAGCGATTCCATTTAACCTGCAGTTCTGGCGTGGAGTTCAGCACGTCCATGAGCACACTGGATTTCACCCTGAGCCCGATGCCCGGGATTTGCATGACGGCGGGTTGGGGACCGAGTTCCAAGCCCACGGATAGCGGCGTCCCGACGACGCCATCCTTGCCGACGATGGCAACTTCGACGCTTCTACCATCACTGGTGAGGACCACCAGTGAAGCCCTGCCGCCATTCAAGAAATACGCAAACTCGATCTTTGCGCCGGCCTCCTGCAAGATGTGGTGTTCGGGAACTCGATGTGTTCGAGATGCCGCCGCAACAAGTTGTATTCGTTGTCTGGGATGGAGAGCAAAATCGCGTTGTGAACCAGCCTGTCCGTAGAATCAAGACGCATGGCAGTTTGGAGCCTTCGTGTGCTTCTGTCTGCCACACCTCTTCCCCTGCCCGCTTATTTGCTAGTACTAACGTGTTTTCACGGGTGCGCGTAGGCTATTTGCCGCAGAAAAACCTGTCAGTTCGACAGCGAACGGAGAGCTGAAGCGGTTACTCGAGGCCAAGTCCGCAGTTATAGTCCTGGACGACGCGGTAACATTCGCAGGCGGTTTGTTCCAATCCTTGCCGATTCATGATTCGCACCGCCCCGCGGATATTCTGAATCAGCCCAGCCCGCTGCAGAACGCCAGCTGCAAGAGTAACGCTGGGTCTCCCCGTGCCGAGCATCTCCGCAAGGAACTCATGGGTTAGAAACAACACCGGGGATTCGACGCGGTCCTGGCACATGAGCAGCCAGCGCGCCAGTCTCTGTTCGATTTCATGTAGCCGGTTGCAGGCGGCGATTTGCGCTACTTGAAACCCCTGAAGAAACACGTAACGAAGCAGCTCTTTCTTCAGTTCTGGACAGTTTGCCAGCACGTTCTCCAACGCGGAGGCTGTGACTCGGAATCCGTCTCCGGGTACCTGCATGATGGCGCGATAAGGGGCTTCGCATATATCCACCGCAAGGCAGGCGCTCACCATGCCTTCCCTGCCCACAATGCCGACTTCACAACTCTTGCCGGTGGTGGTTTGAACTACCAGTGAAGTCATGCCGGAATTGAGGAAGTATGCGAGTTCGACTTTTTCTCCCGGCTCATGGAACAGGAAATGCTGGGGAAGCTCCAGGTATTGGAGATGGGGCTGAAGCAAAGTGAACTCATGCCCAGGCATGGAGAGCAGCATCACGTTGTTGATTGCCTTGCCGGTCGCATCCGTGCGCGTGCCCGGATGTAACGCGCTGGCCTTAACCACGGCGGGTGGTTTGCCGACGGGTGCGCCGTCGACTTCGATTAGCGGTTTGATTGTCACGGCTATACG
>Ga0070698_100007069_pt1 | contig 12157 bp, 16 predicted proteins | sample KBSK1502metaG_FD_65477 | JGI IMG/M metagenome (GOLD analysis project Ga0070698, IMG submission 65477) | Corn, switchgrass and miscanthus rhizosphere microbial communities from Kellogg Biological Station, Michigan, USA - KBS K1-50-2 metaG | ecosystem: Host-associated > Plants > Roots >...
CGACGCCGTACCCCTTGTCCCTCGAGGCGCGCCGCGGACTCGTCGCTGCCGTGCGCGGCTGACTCAGACCTCCGCGGCCAGCAGCCGCCGGCCGATGAGCTCGAGGTCGGTCCGGATGGTCGAGCGCTGGAGGAGGTGGGAGGTGCGGGTGACGTCGTTGACCACCGTGAGGAAGGCGTGCACCAGGAAGCGCGCAGACCGGTCCGAGAGCTCGGGGCGGGTGCCTCTCAACAGCCGCACCCACTCGGCGACGTAGTCGTGCTGCGCCCGGCGGACGGAGTGACGGTGCGCGTCAGGCAGGTTGGTCACCTCGGAGACCAGGATGCCCACGAGGTCGTGGTGCACCGATGCGAACTCGACGTAAGCATCCAGGGCGTTCATCAGACCCTCGGCGTCGGTGCTCGCGCCCGCCAGCGCCCGGGTGAGCCCCAGCTGCAATGGCTCGGACGCCCTCGAGATGACCGCGGAGAGGAGCTCGGCCTTGCTCGTGAAGTACTTGTAGACGCCTGCGCTGGTCATGCCCACCGCAGAGCCGACGTCATCCATCGTCACCGCCTGGTAGCCGCGCTCGTAGAAGAGGCGGGTCGCCTGGGCCAGGATCGACTCACGCCGGCTCGAGGGCTGGAGGCCGGGTGCCGGTGCCTCCCGGGCCGGGCCCCGCTCCCGATCCAGGGGAGTGGTGACCACCGCCATCGTCATGGCCTCGAGCAGCGGGACCATCCGCTCGGCGCTGATCTCCGTGCGGTGGTAGGACGGGCTGGTCAGCACGCCGAGGGCGCACCACGACAGGAGGTCCGCGTCTTCCTCCGAGAGCTCCGGCCTGGTCTTGTGCAGCTGGATGGCGAACTGCTCCAGGAACGCGAAGAACCGTTCGCGCATCGCGGAGCGTCGCTCGGGGTCGAGGTGACGCGCCTCGCGGTTCCACAGGATGCCCAGGTCCCGCCGGCCGCCGGCCGTCACGGCGAGGCCGTGGATCATTTCGTCGAGGCTGGTCGCCGAGGCGTCGACCACCAGGGTCGTGGCCGCGTCGAAGACGTCGGTCAGCGTGTGCGCCAGCAGGTCCTGCTTGCCCTTGAAGTGCCGGTACAACGCGCCGGCCGTGATCCCGACCGACTGGGCGATGTCCTCGGTGCCGACGTTGTGGAATCCGCGGCGGTAGAACAACTCGCCCGCGGCGGTGATGATCTGCTCCTTGCGGTCGCGCGGCCGGGGGGTGCTGGCGATCTTCGTACGACGAACCCGCTCGGTCATCGAGCCCCTCCCGAAACCTCGACGGCAAGTTGCCTGTGTGAGTTACTCATGATTTACTTACGATGGAATATCCGTTGTAGATGAGCCTACTCCACCTTTCCCGGTGGACAGCAGCATTTACTTCGGAGATCTTCATGAGCACTCCAGGAGTCCAGTATGCCCGTCGCAACCGAGATCTCGCGCCGCCTGTCGCTGCCGCTCGTCGCAGCCCCCATGACGGGAGTCTCGGGGCCTGACCTGGTGGTCGCGGCCTGTCGCAACGGCGTGATCGGTTCCTTCCCGACCCACAACGCCGCGACCGTCGAGGAGCTCGGCGGGTGGCTGTCCGACATGGCCTCCGAGTTGGGGCCGGAGTCCGCGCCGATCGCGCCCAATCTCGTCGTACACCCCACCAACGCGCGCCTCGACCGTGACCTCGACGTCCTGGTCGAGCACGGCATCGAGCTCGTGATCACCAGCGTCGGGTCGCCAGCCCCCGTGATGGAGCGACTGCACGCGGCTGGCTGCCGGGTCTACGCCGACGTGGCGACCATGCGCCAGGCCGAGAAGGCCATCGCCGTCGGAGTCGACGGCCTGGTCCTGCTCTCCGCCGGCGCCGGCGGGCAGACCGGCCAGGCCAATCCCTTCGCCTTCGTGCGCGCCGTCCGCGATCGTTTCGACGGCACCCTGGTGCTCGCCGGCGGCATCTCCGACGGCACCGCGCTGTACGCCGCGGAGGTGCTCGGCGCAGACCTGTCCTACATGGGGACCCGGTTCATCGCCACCCAGGAGAGCCTGGCCTCAAGCGACTACCGCGACGCGCTCGTCTCCGCGTCGATGGACGACGTCGAGCTCAGCACCGAGGTCGGCGGGTTGCCGGCCAGCCTGCTGGGGGACTGGCTCGAGCAGCGGCGCGCCAGCAAACAGGCGGTCTCCGCCGGCGACTTCCGCACCGACCGCCTCGTCGCCGACCCGTCGGTGTGGAGCGCCGGTCACAGCGTCTCGGGGGTCACGGACGTGCCTGACATCGACACGCTCGTCGCCCGGGTTCGCCGCGAGTACGACGACGCGCGCGCGGCTGTGCGGGTGTCGCTCGGCGGCTGAGCCGAACGCCGCTCCGCCTCACAACAGCGTGAAGTCGGTGACCAGCCAACGGCCGTCGACAAGGACCGCCGTGATCGAGAGCTGGGCCGCGCCCGAGCGATGCTGCCCGGCCGTGGTCCGGCCGGTCTGGTCGGCCAGCACGAGCAGCCGGGCCTCGTCGGTGTGCAGCCAGGTCAGCCCCGCGGCCCGGACGGTGGTGGTCAGGCTCAGCCCTTCCTTGCGCGCGCTGCTCAGCAACGGTCCGTACAGGTCGTCGTACTCGCCGACGGCGTTGCCGGTCAGCCACCGATGCGCAGCCCGCGTCGAGGCCGCCGGTTTGCTCGGGTCGAGGGTGAACGCGGACTGCACCGCCTCGCTCACGTCTCTGGTCACGCTCGCGGTTGCCGCGGCGTCCACGAAGGCAAGGTCGTCGACGGTCTGGCCGTCGCCGCGCAGGTGGAGAAGGAGGAACCCTCCGCTCGCGAGCAGGGCCAGGAAGGCACCAGCTGTGATGGCCCGGAGTCGGCCGCTCACTGCTGCACCGCCAGTGTCTCGAAGTACGCCAGCTTCCACCGGCCGCCCTCTCGCTGGACGAGCACGCGGAACCTGTTCCGGGTCGTCGTCGGCTTGGCACCGGCCTTGCTGGCGCTGATCTCGAGCACCGCGATCACCGTCGCGGTCCCGGCCTCCGCATCGAACGCGGTGAAGGCGGCCTGGACCAGTCGCGCTGACGCGACTGTGCGGTCGTGCCGGGCGCGTCGTACGACCTCGGCGCGGCCGGTCCGCACGTCGTGGGAGAGTGCGCCGGTGGTGATGCCGGCCCAGCGGTCGACTGTCGCCCCGATCCGGCGGTGGTCGATCGTGTTGAGCGAGAGCAATCCCTCCGTGGCCACCTGGGTGGCCGTGTCGCGTTGCTGTGCCGCCCACTGTGAGGCCTTCGTCCCGGCGGGGGTGCCTGCCCAGGGTTGCCAGAGCGCGAGCGCGGCGACCGCCAGTCCGAGGAGTACGACGGCGACCACGCCGACCCGCATTCGGCGCAGGGTGACCTGGTCGAGGGCCAGTCCCTCCTCGCCGGACGGGCGGGCGAGCCTGTGCGTCCCGGGATCAGGCTGGTCCAGAGTCAGCACCTGGCCGCGACCTTCGGAATCGGTCGGGTTCATCCGTAACCTCCTTGGCCGCGACGCAGTTGTCACTGGTGGATCCGGCGCGGGGCCAGTTGATGGGACTTCTAGACAGGAAGTAAATCAGCAGTAACCCTGTCGAGGCAATGACTTGATCTTCCCGACCCGTTACTTGGGCGACGGCGAAATGGGATTCCCGGCTGGCTTATGAGCGTGATCCACGCCTCTCGGATGCTTGACAGTGTGGCCCTCGTCTCACACACTGTAACTGCTAAGTAAATGCAGAGCAGATTTCGCATGGCAAGGGTGTGCGGCAGATGACCAGCCTGATGACGGACGAGAACGGCTCGTGGGAACACATGGTCGGCGCGCGCCAGCAACGCCTCGCCGAAACCCTCCGCTCCCTGGTAGCGCAGACGTCCGCGGACAAGGACGCAGCCTGGGGTGTCGAGCTGGTCGAGCTGGCTGATGCGCTCGACGGCGAGGTCATCGACGGTGCCGCTCTCGCGTCGTTGATGAACGCGGTGGACGCGACCTGCGGGCAGGTCGGCGCTCGGATCGTGTCCCAACCGCTGCTGGCCGCCAGGCGCATCAACGCCGCTCTCGAGCGGATGCAGGCGACGAACACCTGGAACGACGTGCTGCGCGCGGCGCCGGCCGAGCTCTGCGCAGCCGGTGACTTCGACCGCGTCCTCTTCTCGCGTATCGAGGGATCAACCTGGGTCCCGGCCACCTGGCACGTCACCACGGACCGGACCTCGGACATCAATGTCGCCTTCGGCCGCTACTGCCAGGACGCTCGGATCCCGCTGAGCAACGGCATGATCGAGGCCGAGATCGTGCGTCGCCGGGTCACTGCGCTCGTCGTCGACGCCGATGCCGAGTTGCGCACGTTCGCGCCGCTGGTCGAGGTGGGCCACGTCCGTTCCTACGTCATCGCCCCCGTTGTCTCCGGCGACTCCGTCGTCGGCCTGATCCATGCCGACACCTTCGGTACCGGGCGCGCGCTGACCGAGTCAGACCGGGCCACGATGCGGGCGTTCGCCGACGGTGTGGGGCTGCTGCTCGAGCGGCTGGCCCTCCAGGAGCGGCTCGAGCAGCAACGCGCCCGGATCGCCGCTGCCCTCACCTCAGCGGCGCAGATGGTCGACGACCTGTGCACCGCGCCGGTGCTCCTGTCGGGCGGCCGCGAATCCTGCGCGGACGACCCGGCTGCGTCGGCCGCCGAGCCGACCATCCATGACGGACTCACCGCCCGCGAGCGAGAGGTGTTCTCACTTCTGGTCCGCGGAGCGACGAACTCCCAGATCGCCAACCGGCTGACGGTCTCCGAGACGACGGTGAAGTCGCACGTGAAGCACATCCTGCGCAAGCTGCGCGCGTCCAACCGCGCCGAGGCCATCGCCAAGTATCTCGTCATGAGCGGACAGGGGCGTCGGGCATGACCACCGAGACGGCTCCGCGGGCCACCGTCTTCGCCTCCACCCGCCGTCTTGCGGGCGCCCGCGCCGACGGCGCCCTGCGGACCCGAGTTCGCTCACTGCGGGCCGATGTCGGCAGCGCCCTGGGCATGGCACCAGACGAACTGCTTCCCGCCGACCGGGACCTCGAGTTCGCGCCGAGCACCCTGTCCGCCCTGGCGCGCGCCTGCGTGGCGCGTGCGGAGAAGCTCGGAGTCGAGGACACCCGCGCCCGCGAGTTCTACTTGCTGGCGCTCGACCTGCAGCAGCTGGCTCTCGAGATCCACCAGGACGACCTGACGCTGAGCACCCGGCGGCTCGGTGACTGCGCCGACGGGCTCGAGCGCCTGCGGACCCTCCCGTCCTCGCAGGACCTGAGGGCGGCCGCGTGCGAGGAGATGGTCAACCGCTGCGGCTTCGGCCGGGTGGTCCTGTCGCGGGTCGAGAACGGCATGTGGATGCCCTCGATCGCGTACTTCGCCGATGCTGACGACTCCTGGTTCGCGGATTGGGTCGACCAGGGGATCCCTCTTCACGGGTCAACCCCCGAGGCCCGGCTGCTGACCGAACGACGGCCGGCACTGGTCTACGACACCGCGAGCGCCGAGGTGCATCGCGACATCATCGTCGAGTCCGGACAGTCCTCGTCGTACGCCGTCGCGCCCGTCATGTCGCGCGGCTCCGTCGTGGGCTTCATCCACGCCGACCACTTCCCGACCACCCAGCACGCGACCGAGGTCGACCGTGACGTGCTGTGGACCTTCGCCGAGGGCTTCATGCGGATCCACGAGCGCGCCGTGCTCATGGAGCGGGTCCGGGCTCAGCGCACGCAGGTCGGCGCCGTGCTCGACACTGCCCTGAGTTCGATGGGCGCCGCCGGGCCGGCCGTGCCCACGCAGTCCGCCCTTTCCCCCGCCGACGCGCACGTGCTGGCCGAGCTGACCGCCCGTGAGACCGAGGTGCTGGAGCTGATGGTGGGCGGCAGCACGAACCGCGCGATCGCGACCCGGCTGGTCATCGCCGAGGACACCGTGAAGTCCCACGTCAAGCAGATCCTGCGCAAGCTCGGCGTGACCAACCGCGCGCAGGCGATCGCACGCGCGGCCGGCACAGCCTTCGTCTGAGCCTCCCCTTCGGGCCTCCCGCACCCTTCCTCGCGGCCCCGTCCCGGTGCGGCTGGCTGCCGCCCTCGCGCCCTGCGTTCGCCAACCCTGCTTGGGCGAATGCCCCCTGAGGGGGTGTCACTGACCACCTGAGGGTGATGTGACACGCGCCACTCATCCCTAGCGTTGTGGGCATGAAGAAGCGCCACCCAGGAAGGGAGGACACCATGTCCGACACCACCAACATGACTGCTCGGCCCTTGCCCACCTGGCTGGTGTCAGCCCGGAACGGCTGTCGAGTTTTCGGCCCCGGCGGCCGCCCTTCCCGGTGGCGTCCGTACGGCGTCCAGCACGCCCGCCAGGTCGGAGCCGTCGTCACTGCCTGCGGGCAGCCTGCAGCCGACTGGGAGATGTTCTGGGACCTGCCGTTCCCGGCGGAGCCCCGTGTCACCTGCAGCGACTGTCGCAGGGAAGTCCAACTGGGGAGGAAGTCATGAGCAAGCCCTCGTCTACCAGTCTCGATGTCGTCAACGCCCTCTGCCGCGAGCTCGTCCGCCTGGCCCGCCGCGAGGAGGACGCCGCGGCCACCGAGGCCGCACGCACGCCGTACTGGTCCCCGTGCCCTCCGACAGTGGAGGGCCATCGGGCAGCGGCCCGGGTCCTGTGGGCCGACGTGGCACGCCTCGAGACCGAGGCGCGCGGCCTCTCGCTCGCCAGCTGAGTCCACGGACTCGCAGACCGACCACCACCCATCAAGGAGCGCACGCGTGTCGAAACACCCCCTGACCTGGCGGAAGGCCAGTGCCCTGGTTCCCCTCGCCGTGCTCTCGGGCGGCTGGACGGCGGCGCTCGCAGCGACGAGCGATGGCGCAACGTCGGCCTTGCCGTCCCAAACCCAGGTGGTGCTCCCGCCACTCCGGCCCATCCATGCCCCAGCATCAGTGTCCCGCGGTGGCCAGGTCACTCCAGCCGGCTCGGCCGGGTCCACGATGCGCGTCGTACCGGCCGGGTCGACGACGTCGTCGATTCCGGCCGCGGCCTTGGCGGCGTACCAGCGAGCGGCGACGGTGATCGACTCCGCTGACACGACCTGCCATCTCGCCTGGCCGCTGGTTGCTGCCATCGGCAGGGTCGAGTCCGACCACGGCCGGTACGGCGGCAACGTGCTCGACGCCGACGGGGTGGCCACTCCCGGGATCTACGGCGTCCCGCTGACCGGCGCCCATGGCACCCAGCGGGTCCTCGACACCGACGCGGGTGAGTATGACCATGACCGGCGGTTCGACAGGGCCGTGGGGCCGATGCAGTTCATCCCCTCGACCTGGTCGCTCGTCGGAGTCGACGCCGACGGGGATTCCAAGCGCAACCCCCAGGACATCGACGACGCCGCACTCGGCACCGCCGTCTACCTGTGCTCGGGCAAGGAAGACCTCGCCAGCGACTCGGGTGTCAACGCGGCGGTCTATCGCTACAACCATTCCGGCGCGTACGTCGCCCTGGTCAAGTCCATTGCCCGCGCCTATGCGTCGGGGTCGTACTCCTCGGTGCCCTCTGACCCCACGTCGGCGATGGCTCTCGGCCCGGTGCACGCGGGCTCTGTGTTTGCTGTCGACTCCAGCCACCACACCCAGCACGACGGTGGAACCAGCAGCTCCACCGGCGGGTCGACTCCAGCGGCTCCAGCCTCTGACGGACCGGCGGCAGGTCAGGGCGAGCAGCAGCCCGCCGGCCACCCGCAGTCGACGCCGTCGGACGATCCGGTCAGCAGCGTCGCCGTCACCGCTTCCGGCGCGCTGAGTGCGTTGCAGAAGGCCACGGCGTACTGCGAGGAGAACCTGACCTCGTCACAGCTCGACGCGCTGGGCGGACTGAGCGACTGCGCGAACGCCTACCTCGACGGCGGCAGCCAGGCCGTCACCGACCTGCTCGGGAGCCTCAGCGTGGGCAACCTGCTCAGCGGCCTTCTTGGTCAGTAGGTGTAGAAGCCGCGGCCGGCCTTGCGTCCCAGCAGGCCGGCGTCGACCATGCGGGCGAGGAGCGGCGGGGGAGCGAAGAGCTGTTCCTTGAACTCCTCGTAGAGCGACTCGGCCACGGCCTTGGTGGTGTCGAGGCCGATCAGGTCCGCGAGGGCGAGGGGGCCCTGGGGGTGGGCGGCGCCGCGCACCAGGCCCTCGTCGATGTCCTCGGCGGTGGCGAAGCCTGACTCGAGCATCCGGATGGCCGAGAGGATGAACGGGATCAGCAGGGAGTTGACCACGAAGCCGGCGCGGTCCTGGCAGTCGATGGCGTGCTTGCCCAGGTCGTCCTGGACGAAGGTACGGGCGCGCTCGGTCGTCTCTTCGGAGGTGAGCAGGCTCGGCACGAGCTCGACGAGCGACAGCACCGGGACCGGGTTGAAGAAGTGCACGCCCAGGACCTGGCTGGGTCGGGTGGTGGCCACAGCGAGCTTCATGATCGGGATCGAGGAGGTGTTGGACGCGAGGATCGCCTCGGGCGACTCGACGATCTGGTCGAGCTTGGCGAACAGCTCGGTCTTGGCGGCCTCGTCCTCGACGATGGCCTCGATCACCATCTCGCGGTCGGCGAGCGCGTCGATGTCCTCGGTGACCCGGATCCGGCCGAGCACCTCGGCGGCGCTGGGGATCTTGCCGCGCTCCTCGGCGCGCTCGAGCGAGCGCGCCAGCCGGGCGTTTCCGGCTGCGACCGCGGCGGGCGAGGACTCCGCCACCACCACATCCTTGCCTGCGCGCGCGCACACCTCGGCGATGCCCGCTCCCATCAGGCCGCAGCCCACCACGCCGATCCGATCCATGACACTCTCCTCAAGTCTGGTACGCCGTACCCTAGAGACGGAATCGAGTACCACCAAGTAACGTTCGGAGGCTCCATGGCAACGGCCCGCGACCGGCTCGTCGAGGCGGCCTTCGCCCTCTTCGACGAGCAGGGGTACGACGCCACCACGGTCGACGAGATCGCCGAGCGGGCCGGGACGGGTCGCACGACGTTCTTTCGCTACTTCGGGTCGAAGGAGGCGGTGATCTTCCCTGACCACGACCAGCTCCTGGACCAGATCCGCGGCCGGCTGGCGTCCGCGGGCCGGGACGCGCGACCGGTCGCGGTCACCGAGGCCGCCCGGCTGGTGCTGGCGCACTACCTGGAGGAGGGCGAGCTGGCCCGGGCCCGCTACCGCCTCACCACGACGGTGCCGGCCCTGCGCGACCGCGAGCTGGCCGGCATGGTGCAGTACCAACGGGTCTTCCGTACCTTCATCCACGAGTGGCTGGGCGGCGGCCCGGAGTCGTCGTTGCGGTCCGAGCTGATGGCCGCGGCTGTCGTGACCGCCCACAACCACGTGCTCCGGACGTGGCTGCGCGGGCACACCGAGCGCCCGCTGGAGGACTTCGACACTGCGATGGCTGAGGTTCTGGCGCTGTTCGACCAGCCGGCACACGCACCACGTGGCTCGACCGTAGTGGTGCTCAGATCGTCCCAGGACCTCGAGGCCGTCGTACCACAGCTGCGACGTGCTCTTCGTGAGGCAGCGCTTGAAATGTGACCACCCGGTTCGCGCGCTCACCTTGCCAAACACGGCATTTGGATGACAGCCGTAGAGCTATCGGGCTGGGCCGCCGCCCTTCGACGCGAACTGGCCCTCTTGCTACGGTCAAGATGGATTACTCTCGCCACGTCTGTCACCGATCCGTGTGTTGGCCCGACCACTGCTTCCGTTGTCGTTGGCGTGGGGCTGCGTTCCTCGGTGCCTCGCTGACCTGCATCCGCCAGCGGGCCTGGCATCGACTTCTCAGAAGTAGTGCTCGGTGATGGTGGAGAGTTCTCGGGACTCCATCAGGTGTGAGCGGCCTTCCTTCAGGACATAGACGCGATCGCAGACAGCCGCGAGGGCTCCGATGTTCTGGTCCACGAGCAAGACCCCGGGACCGCTGCGCGCGATGTTTGCCACGGTGGCGAGTGCGTCTTGAGCGGCTTTGGGGGACAGGCCGAGACTGAGCTCGTCGACCATGAGGACGGCCGGGGAACCCAACAGGCCGCGAGCGATGGCCACCATCTGCTGCTCCCCTCCGCTGAGCACTCCTGCCTTCGCGGTGAGGAGTCTCCGGAGCTTCGGGAAATGAAGCGACAGCCGCGGTGGCGCTTGCCAGCGCGCTGCCCGGGCGGGTGGAAGAGCTGAGCCACTCCTGCGGTTGCCGGGCGAGGCCCACTCCGGACGGCGTGCCCGTCGAGTTGTGGCGGTTGGTCGGCCGAGCCGGTGGTCGGGTCACCATCGCTTTGTGCAGCTGTGATGGTGCCGAGGAGATGGCGCGGTTCAGCTCCACCGATACGGGGTTGCTCGACCTGGTCGGTGAAAGGCGCTGCAGCGAGGACTGACCGGCTCGCACAGGTGGGTCAGGTGTTGTCAGCGGTGATCAGTTCCATGAGTGCGACGGCTTCGTCGGCGCACGCGGCGCACGCGAGCAGGTGGATGCGCATGGCCAGGTCGTCGTGGTGGGGGTCACCAGCTAGCTGTTCGACGTACTTGTCGAGGCGGTCGAAGCACTCATCGCACGACAAGTAGGGGTCTGTGTTCGCGAGCAGGCTCGCAACGACGTCGCCCGGTCGCGGTGTGCGGGTGGTCATCGGATCCTCCGGTCGGGGCGTGGATCGAGGTGCCCGCTGGCAACAAGCGCGGCGCGTAGTCGTTGGCGGACGTCATGAAGGGTCTTGTAGAGGGCGTTGCGGGTGGTGCCGAGGCGGTCGGCCAGTACGTCGATGGGCACATCTTCGACGATCAAGGCGAGTGCGACTCGGCGCTGGTGTGGGGTCAGCACTGTCGCGATGGCGCCCTCCACCGCACGGGCGAGCTGGCCTGCCTCGGTGAGTTCGGCCGGGAGGGCGCCACGGTCCACGAGGTCGACATGGTCGGGCAAGGCGATCTCCCGGCTGCGCCATGCCTGGCGGCGCACTTCCGCGCCGGCTTGGAAGATCGCGAACTTGTAGGCCCACGTGGTGAACCGGCTGCGACCTTCGAAGGCGCTCAGCTGCCGCAGCACCGCAACCACAGCCTCGTCAGCGGACTGCTGCGCGAGATCCTCCAGCTCGCCGGCCCCCGCCCCGGGAAGCAGGCCGCGGAGCCGCCACACCTGGTGGCGGCTGGCTCGCAGCAAGATGGCGTGCAAGCGCACGACGGCCTCTGCGCCGGCCGGACCATCCACGGTCAGGTCGGCCACCCAGCTCTCGTCGGGCGCCGTGGGTTTCACGCCAGCGGGTGAGGTCTCGTTGGCGGTCGTCATGAGGCGCCGCCCCTGGGGAGCGGAGCCACGATGCGTGCGGCGAGGTCGGGCGCGCAGCCGCGGTCGACCAACTCGAGCAGGGCGTGCAGGTCGAACCGGCCGTCGGCTGCCAACATGTCGGCGAGCTCCGGCGAGAACCCTGCCTCCAGCAGGCGGCAGCGGCGCCACGCCGCGACATCGAGCGGAGGGCCGGAGCTGCAGCCCGCATATGGATGCGACTGCTTGTGAAGTGTCATGTCGTATTGGTGTCGCCGAGGCGGGTGTTCCTTACCCCTTTCGCCATCCGTCGGTAAGAACCAGCTGCAAGCCGACACCCACATCACTATGACCCTCTCGACGACGCCATCATGGGCAGCCCCGCGGCAGCGGGTCAATGCCCTCGCAACCGACGTCACGGCCGCGGTGTGTGCCACGTCTGCCGGGGTGCACGCGGCGCTGGTGGCGCCACATGCCGAGGAGTCAGTCCGGATGGCGGCCGCGTTCGCCATCTCCACCGTCGCACTGGCCGCTGCCGCGGTGATCCTCGCGACCCGACCCAGCCCGGCTGCCTCGGCGGCGGTGGCCGGCCTGTTGCTCAGTGTCGCGACGGTATACGTGCTGTCGCGCACTACCGGGATTTCCGGACTCAACCACCATCAAGAGCCGGTCGACGCCCTCGGCGTGCTGGTTACCTCCCTCGAGGTGGCAGGCGCCGCGGTCACGTCATGGCCACTCATCCGAAGGAGCACCTGATGACCTTTGCTGAATCGCTCAAGAGCCGCCGGACCTTCCTGGCGTTCATCGCCGCGGTGGCTGTGGCTGTGGCCTTGGCCACCGGCCTGATATTCACCGACCACGACGCCTCGGCCACCAACGCCCACTCTCACGCGTCG
>Ga0070698_100007070_pt1 | contig 12156 bp, 10 predicted proteins | sample KBSK1502metaG_FD_65477 | JGI IMG/M metagenome (GOLD analysis project Ga0070698, IMG submission 65477) | Corn, switchgrass and miscanthus rhizosphere microbial communities from Kellogg Biological Station, Michigan, USA - KBS K1-50-2 metaG | ecosystem: Host-associated > Plants > Roots >...
TTGCCCACGAGCACCACGCGATCTTGGGGCCCGACACAACACCCGTGCAGCGCCTCGAACACCCAGCCTTCCAGCCCCTGGCTTTCGTCCACGAGCGCCCACACGACGCCGGAGTGAAAGCCGCCGAGCTTGCTCACGTCGGACGTGTTGAACGCCAGGATGGGACGCCGTCCGTCGGGCAGCTGGTAACACTCGGTCGTGAGAGTGCCGGGCAGGTTGGCCGCATTGAAGAGCCGGAGCATGGCGCCGCGCATGAACACGTCGCTGGTCTGCCTTTGCGATGCGCTCATCAACAGCACCTTGGCCCCGCGCACCAGGGCGCCGTAGTAGGCGAGCAGCGCCAGCGTATCCGACTTGCCCACCGCATTGGCCGCCACCCAGGCGCTCAGCCCGTGGGTCAGGACGGCGTCGCAGAATTGACTTTGCGCCCGCCAGAGCTGGACGCCGAACACGTCGGCGCCGAACGTCGCCACGGGCGCGGTCGCGTACTTCGTCGGCCAGTCTCGAATCGGGCGGGATTCACCGTGTGCGGAGAGCAGCGCCCCGGTGCGATCTTCGAGCCGCGCGACATGGGTCTCGTTCACGCGACGCGCTCCTGCTCGAACTCGCGGAGCTGGCGCTCCAGCACGCGAATGCGGGCGAGTAGGTCGCGCTTGTGCAGCGAGTCCTTGAGCGTGCCCAGGGAGCGGTTCGCCTCGCGCACCGTGACGCCGTCCAGCAGCCCGGTGACGGACGCGAAGGTCAGCCAGCTCGCCCACACGATGCAGTCGTCTAGCGTCTCCGGCGCCTTGCCCCCGGGGACCGCGTCCGGGCTCACGGTGCGCACCTTCGTCGTGCGCCGCGCCGTCGTCTCCCCGCCCCGGGCCCGCGCCTGCCGGGCCCGGTCGCTGTGGAAGACGCACACGTCTTGCCCCTGCAGCGCCGGTGCCGTACAGGGTTCGCCGCTCGCCGTCGTCGCGGTGCAGGTCACTGCGATCCGGGCGTGCCCGGCGGCTGGATGGGAGTCGGACGCGAGCCCCCGGCCGCGATGCGGCGACGGCGGGGCCGCAGCTTCGTCAGCGCCTTCTTGCGGGGCGGCCCGCCGTTCATGGACGGCGTGTCCCGGACCTTCAGCCGTTGCACAGCTCCCCTTTGTGGACGTAGAGCGTCGCTACCCCGGGCACCACGTAGCGCTCGACCTGCTCGCGCACGACGGGCCCCGCGGTGTCCACCGGCGCGGTACTCGGCGCCGCGTCCGCCGCTGGACGCTGGGTTCGTACCGGCGCCGTTACGGGTCGTGGACGCACCGCGAGCCGCTGCATCACGGCCGGATCGCAAAGACCACGTAGACGCCCGCGGTGGGTGTCGGCGTGCCGGTGGTGAAGTTGCCGAACGTGAGCGCAAGCGTGTCCTTCGCGCTGACCCGGGCGCTCGTCAGCGCGCAGTGCGCCGGTTGCGCCGGGCCACTCACCGCCACCACGTCGCCCGGGAGCAGCCCCGGGACCGTGAACGTCTGCTCCGTGGTATCCACGGCGCCCGCCAACGCGGTGGGGGTCAGCGTCGGGGCGTAGACGCGGATGGCGTCCGCCAGGGCGGTTGCGATCACAGGCTCCCCCTCTCGTTAGGTGCCGCGCCGACCGGCGTCACGGTGCGGGCCGCGACCCGGATCACCAGCTCGACCCATGCCTCGTTGCCGCTCGTGGTGTCGGCGGCCGTCACCGTGCCCGTGCGGCCATCGAGCCGCACAGTGTCGCCGACTTGGACTTTCTTGCCGCTGTCGTACGTCGCCATGTGTTTGCCCTCCGTTTCGGGCGCGAAACGCTGTTCGGGAAAGCTGGGGCCGGGGCGAACTCCGCTTACGGGTTTCGGCCGCACTCCGACGCGCGGCGTGACCACCCCAGCGCCCTATGTTCCCCGCGAGCCTTGATCCCGCAGCGTCGCGGCGGGCCCGACGGCTTCGGCCGATTCTTCGCCGCCCGCGACCAAGCGGCCCGACGGCTGCAACACCGACGGGGCCGACCACGGGTTGAGCGCGCCTTGCACGATCACGTCGTAGCGGTCGGCGTACCACGCGGCGTCGGCGTCCAGGGGCAACGGCTCAAACACGCTGAACGATCCGACTTGGAAGCTGACGACGAGGCGCTCGTCCGCATCGGGCCGCGCCGCTTCCGTCTCCAGCAGATTCAGCGCCCGCCGGGCTTGCTCGGTCCACGCGGCCGCGACTTTCGCATGCTGCGTCTGCGGCGTTGCGAAGGCCACCACCAGCTCGGCGAGCGCGCTCTCGACCCGCTTGCGGGCCGGGTCCGCTCGGAAGCGCCCGTCGTCGTCGTCAATCAGACTGTTGCCGACGACTTCGAGCGCGACGGCCGCGGGCCTGTCCATGGCCGCGATGGTCTCGGCCACCCTGTCGCGGAATTGTTCGGCGCTCCCCTGGCGCGCGAACTCCGCATAGGCGCGGAGCTGCTCGACTCGGCCCGGGGGAAGATTCGCGAGCAGTGACTCGCCGACCGGCGGCAGCGCACTGGCGACGGCGTCCACCGCGTCGTGCACTTCGGCCAACGTGTCGCTGATTTGCTTGGCGTAGTCCGCGTCCGATGTACGGATGGCATCGTCCGCCAACCTGTCGGCCACGAAGGCGTCGCCGGGTGTCGGGTCGGGCTGGCCATTCGGGCCGCGCCGTCCGTTCGCCAGCGAACGGGCCCGGGCCACTTGCGCGACCTGGCCACGCGCGACGGCGCGGGAATGAATCAGCCCGCTGGTCGCGGTGATGATGGGGCGGCCGTCGGGTGTCAGCCGCTCGGTGCCGTCCGCCCGGGGCCGCGCCGTCTGCGGGGTCGCGAGCTTCCCGAACGCGCCGACGGCCCGGCGCACGTCGGGGTTGCTGGCGAAGGCTTGAAGCCCGAGCGCGTTCCTGTCGCTCAGCGTGCCGGTCGGCTGATTGAGCAAGCGACGGGTGCGCGGCTCTAGCCGCTTGAGCCCCGCGCGCATGCCGGGTGTCGGGATCGTCGCGGGCGTCAGCTTCTGGGCCATGATGGGGCTCCGGTTCGGGTACCCAACGGTACATGGCGAGCCGTAACGCGGGGGCGCCGCGGTCTCCAGTTCCGCCAATATCGCCCGCCGCCACCTGTCAGCCGGACAGCGCGCGATGCTAGTGGCGAAGCTCTACCCGGAAGGGGCCGGGCTTGGGGGCGTGCGACACAAGGGGAAAGCATCGGGGAAAGCATCGGCAGCCGCTGCCAATGCTTTCCCGATGGTCGCGGCTACGTCCCTCCGCGCGGCCCGACGGGTCTTGGCGGTAGCCGGGGGCACAAGGCGACAAACCCGTCGGCGGCCGACGGGTTTCCGATGGTTCCGGGCAAGCACACTTCGGGCGGCGCGCCCGAGGTGTTCCCGACATCACGCGCGGCGGCGATAGGCCCGCTGCCGACACGGCCCCGAGCAGTAGCGCCGACCCCGTCGAGCTGTCGGTGGGAGCGGCCGCCCGCACTCCCGACACGTGGGGGTCGGCGTGCACGCCGATTCACGGGGCTGCAGCATGCCGCAGCTGAGACAGACACCCCGGACGTGGCCCGCCGTGTCCGCCGTCCGCCACGTCCGCCCCTGGCACCAGACGCAGAACGACGGCACGCCGAACGTGAACCGGGTGGCGCGGGACTTCTCGCAGCGTTGCGAGCAGTCCGTGGCCGAGCTGGCCCGGAGCCCCACGCTCGCGCCCAGGCGGCCCGTGGCGCCGCGATCTCTCACCCGATGGCTCATGCTCACCAGTTCCACGGCGTCGCGACGACGGCGTGCGTCGTGTCGAGCAGCTTGCTGAGCCGGTGGCGTAGATCGCGCACGTCGGCGGCGAACCGGGGATAGCCCCGGCTGTCGAGCTGGGCCGCGTCCCGATCCAGCCGGGCCAGCTCGGCCACCAGCTCGCGCTCCAAGATCGCCGCGTGGAACACCAGGTTCTCGGCCAGCACCGGGCCGACGCTGGCGAGCGGCTTCACAAGCCTAGCCCGGTGCTTAGCACGTCACGGCCCCCACGGTGCGTCCCATTGCCACGCGAACGAGCCCGCGAACGCCGCCCACGAGCACGAGTTACACCGGCGCGCAACGGACTGCTCGTCCGTCGCCGAGCTGAACTTGGCCCGTTAGCCGACGGGCAGGGCCCACCGCGGCGGACGGCGGGCGCTGGCGGGCCTCAGGCCCTCGAGCTGGCTGAAGAGCTGTGCGCGAGGAATCATGCGGCTTGGCCCGCCCCGCTCTTCAACCGCCTTGGGTTATTGCCCACGTTTCTTGTAGAGCAAGTGCTTGGGCTTCCGGTCAGGGTTGACGAGCAGGTTGTCCAGGTACTCCGGGGCCTTGTACTTGTCCCAGGGAATGAGCCCGTTGTATGCATTCAATAACGATTCCGCGATGGCTGCGTCGTAGAACTTGGCTCCAACCCAGCGATTGGCACGGCATTCCTCGTTTGGCCAGGCCTCACGAGGCAGACCGACAGCCTGATGCCCGACGACCTTCCATACCCCAAAGTCCAACTGCTCCTTGGTGACCGAGAGAGACGCTATCGCACGATCATTGCCCAGGTCGAAGTACCCATGAGCGTCAGCGCAAGGAACGCGGATGTCGTAAAATGCACACGACACAACATTCTTCATCATCTCGCAAAGGACTTGCCCGACCGAGCATACCCCATCCTTCTGCGGTACGAGAAATACATCGCCTGGTCCCCACGCTTGGTTAGGCTTGGCCATTTCTAAGTCCTCTAGGGCTTGTCCACGGTGCCACCTGCCGCTCGCTCCGCCTGTCTGTTAAAGACGCTCAGGAAACGAAATCTCTAAGGAGCCTGGTCCGAGCGCGCCCAGACAGTGGGACGGACAATGGGACTCACCCTCGAAACGGCTCGGGACGGCTGGGTGCACTCGTGCCAGCTTGTTTGGCTTGGAGCACAAGCGAGTACGAGTTAGCATGTAGCGGGACGACGAAGGGCGAGAAGGGATCGCATTATGAGTCCGCTGCTCTAACCACCTGAGCTAAGGGCCCGAATAGAATGCGGAATGTAGAATGTGGAATGCGGAATATCCAGCCAAGTCTGGTCCGCGCACTGAAGGTCTCCCCGACATTCCGCATTCCGCACTTCGCATTCCGCATTTGATTCACATGCGCCGCGTCCTGATCATCTCTCACGCCTACCTCTCCGCCGCCAACCGCGGCAAGCTGCGCGCGCTCGCTTCCCGCGGCGTGGACGTCACGGTGGGCGTCCCACAGCGCTGGCGCGACCCCGTGCTCGGCGCGACGACGGAGATCGCCTGGGAGCGTCAAAACGGAGTCGAGGTGTTCCCCATCCCCGCCCGCCGGCACGGCGAGGCCCAGCTGCTCAAGTTCGGCGGCCGCGCGCTGCACGCGCTGCTGCGCGACAAGCGACCCGACCTGGTGCAGGTGGAAGAGGAATCGACCACACCGGCCGCCCAGCAAGTCGTACGCGCCGCCCGCCAGCTGGGCCTGCCCGCGATCCTGTTCACGCGCCAGAACGTCGAGCTGCCGCTGCCGTGGCTCGCCCGTCGCCGGCGACGCCGCGTACTGCGCCGCATCAAGGGGGCGATCGCGGGGAGCGGCGCCGCCGCCGCGCTGTTGCGGCGGGTGGTGCCGGACCTGCCCGTCGCGGCGATCCCGCAGCTCGGCATCCACGTGCCCACGGAGCCGCAGCACATCCTGCACGAGGGCGTGGCGATCGGCTGCGTGGGCCGCTTGGTGCCGGAGAAGGGAGTCGATACTTTGCTGCAGGCGCTGGCCGAGAACCGCGGCCATCGCTGGCACCTGACGGTGGTGGGCGACGGTCCCGACCGGGAGCGTCTGGAGCGGCTCGCGTCCGACCTGCGGCTCGCGGCGCGCATCCGCTGGGCCGGCGCGCTGCCACCCGAGGACGTCCGCAAGCTCTGGCCCGAGCTCGACGTGCTGGTCCTGCCGGCACGGGCCCTGCCGACGTGGGCCGAGCCTGCCGCGCACGTCGTGGCGGAGGCGATGGCCTACGAGGTGGCGGTGGTAGGCACGAGCGCGGGTGCGACTCCCGAGGTGATCGGCGACGCGGGCATCGTCGTGCCACCCGACGACCCATTGGCGCTGTCGGGCGCGCTGCGCCGCCTCGCCTCGCCCGATCAGCGTCGTCCGCTCGCCCATGCGGGGCGCGCGCGGGCGATGCAGTTGTTCTCGGATGACGCGGTGGCGGAGCGGACGTTGGGGTTCTGGAGGGAGGTGCTTGGTGGATAGAGGCGTTGCCGAGAGAGGCGTTGTCGAAAAAGGCGTTGTCGAGAGAAGCGTTGCCGGATGGAGCGTAACGCCTCACCCGACAACGCCTCACCCTGGAACGCTTCACCCGACAACGTTTCATCCCCAATGACCCGCGTCCTCCTCGTCCCCGATCTCCCGTTGGAGCGCTGGCCCTCGATGGACCGGTACGCGCACCGCCTGCACGACCGGCTGGAAGGCGGCGATCCGGGGTTCGAGGTGCGCCTGGCCGCGTCGATCGGGGATCTCACGCGCGACGTGGGCAACGGCCGCACCTCGGGAGGCTATCCCCGGTGGTGGGCGCAGGACGTCGATCCGACCAAGTTCGTGCTGCCCGGGCCGCTGCACGAGCCGCAGCGCTACGTGGCCCGCTATCTCCTGTATCCATGGTGGCTGCGGCGCGAGGCGAAGCGCGCCCAGCTGGTGCACGTCCTCGATCACAGCTACGCGCACATGGTGACGCGGGTGCATCGCCGCCCCGCCGTGGTGACCGTGCACGACCTGATGCCGGTGATCATCCTGCGATCCCCCACCGACGGCTGGCGCGAAGGCGTGCGGAACCGGTTCCTGCGCGGCACCCTCAAGGCCCTGCGCCTCGCGGGCGCGTACATCGTGGGCACGGAGTGGTTGAAGCGGGAGCTCGCAACTTGGCTGGGCGACGACCGGCGGATCAGCGTCGTCCCATTCGGGGTGGACCGCGCCTTCTTCTCCGAGGCCCCGAACGCGCGCGTCCGGGGCCGCGCGGACTGGCGCATTCCCGACGACGCCTTCGTCGTGCTACACGTCGGCAGCACCGTCGAGCGGAAGAACGTGCCCCTCGTGATCAACACGGTGGCGCGGCTTCGCACCGAAGCGGACGCATACCTGCTCCAGGTGGGCGGTCGCCTCACGGGCGATCAAGAGCAGCTGATCGAGCGCCTCGGCCTGCGCCGCTTCGTCCGCACCGTGCCGTTCGCGGACGAGAGCACGCTGCGGCGCGCCTACCGCGCGGCCGACGTGCTGCTGTTTCCGTCCCTATACGAAGGCTTCGGCTATCCCGTGATCGAGGCGTTCGCGTCGGGCCTGCCGGTGGTGACCTCGGGGGCCGGCGGCCTGAAAGAGGTGGGCGGCGACGCGGTGGTGGTGGTCGAAGGCCGGGATCCTGCCGCGTACGTCCAGGCGCTCGAGCAGCTGAACGACGATGCCGTGCAACGCGAAGATCTGATCGAACGGGGTCGCGCGCGGGCGCGCACGTTCACGTGGCAGCGCACGGCGGAGCAGACGGCCGAGGTCTATAGGAGTCTGCTATAACACAGGCAGGCGAGAGCAGCGCCTTCCTCTCCGCCGGGTCGGTCGACATCACACCGGACCGGCCGCTGCCGCTGGCGGGCTACGAGGACCGCCGTGGCCCGAGCCGCGAGGCCGCTGATCCGCTCGAGCTGAACGCGCTCGTGCTGCGCGCTCCCGGACAGACCGTCGCGATCGTCACCGCCGACCTGCTGTTCGTCACGGCGGAGCTGAAAGCGGCGCTGCTCGCAGCCGTGGGAGCACGGCTCGGTCTCGACGACGCGTCACTGCTCGTCGCCGCCTCGCACACGCACACCGCCCCCGCCGTGGACCCGAGCAAGCCGAGGCTGGGCGTGTGCGATCCGGACTACGCCGCCCTGGTGGCGCAACGGGGCGCGGACCTGCTCGGGCGGCTCGCCGCGAACGACCCGGTCGCGTGCCACGTCGACTATCGCACCGGAGCCGCCGATCACGCGATCAACCGCCGCCGGCCCGGGTGGCGCGTCTCGCTGCGTCACTTTCCCTACCGCGGCGTGCGGCGCGCCCCCAACCCCGCCGGCCCGCGCGACGAGACGCTGCACCTGCTCACGTTCAGCGATTCCACGGACCGCCCCCTCGCGGTACTCTGGTCTTATGCGTGCGATCCGGTCGGATTCCCGGCGCGGACCAAAGTGAGCGCAGACTTTCCCGGCGTGGTGCGGCGCGCCCTGCGCGATGCCCACGGCGCCGAGCTGCCCGTGCTCTTTCTCCAGGGGTTCGCGGGCGACGTACGGCCCCGTGAGACCGGCGCCACCACGCGCTTCGCCCGGCGGCTGGTGGAGCTGGTGGTCGGCCCGCTGTTCGCGCCGTTCAGCACCGCACAGTACGCGGCCTGGGCGGGTGGCCTCGCCGACCGCGTGGTCGGCGTCGCCAAGGGCGCCCTGCGCACGCGCCGGCCGGTCGCCCCCGTGTGCCGGCGGGAGCGGACCGCCCTCTCCGCCCTGGTCGCCGGCGCGACCGCCGGACGTGACGTGACGTTCCAACGTGTGAGCCTCGACCCCGGACTGCACCTGGTCGCCGTCTCCGCGGCACCGGTCACGGCCTACGGCGCCGCGCTGCGGCGCCTCTGCCCCGGCGCGGTGCTGCCGGTGGGCTACATCGACAGCGTGTTCGGGTATCTCCCCACGGCGCCGATGCTGGGCGAGCGCGGTTACGAGGACTCGGGCTTCATGCGCCTGTTCGGTCTGAGCGGCCGGTTCCGCCCGGAGCTCGAGCAGGTGGTACGGGGCGCCTGGGAGCGGCTCATCCGGTAAGCGTCCCCGGCGGGCGCCGAGCGCGCGACACACCTGTGGCCTCCGCTCGGCAGGAGCCCGGCGCTGAGAAGGGAGTGTCCCTGCGACGCGGCGCGTGGGGCACGCGCGGCGGGGGTGCGGTGATTGCAGGCCGAGCCGTCAGTGTCCTCGCCGTCCCGTAACCCGCCTTGGCTGCGCCGCGGCGCAAGCCTCCTGGCACTCGGCTGGCTCCTGAGTTGCCAGGTTGATAAACTGTTCCGCGACGGCGGGGCATCCGATCCTCCCGCCGCGCGCTTGGAGTTCACGCCGCCCCCCAACGCCACCGCGGGCGAGCCGCTGTCCCCCCCCGTCCGAGTCAGCGCGGTCGACAGCGCCGGCAGCGTCGACACCATCTTCCACGGCCCGGTAACCGTCACCCTCGGCGACAGTGGGGGGGGGCGAGGCACACTGCGGGGATCCCCCACCGTCGACGCGGTGCGGGGCGTCGCGACCTTCGCCGACCTCTCCGTCAACCGGACGGGCACGGGCTACACGCTCGTCGCGACATCGCCCGGCGTGCGCGGTGCCACGAGCCCCGGGTTCGACGTCGCGCCGGCGCCGGCGGCGCGCCTCGCGTTCAGCGCGCAGCCTCACAATGCCATGGTCGACAGCGTCACCAGGCCCGCGGTCCAGGTGACCGCGTTCGACACGCTCGGCAACGTGGCGACGAGCTTCGTGGGCGAAGTCACCGTCGCCCTGGCAGCGAACTCGAGCGGCGGTGCGCTCGGCGGAACGAGCACGGCGCCGGCGGCGAGTGGTGTCGCCACGTTCGCCGATCTGAGCGTGAATCGGGCCGGGACCGGCTACCGGCTCTCGGCCAGCGCGGGCCAGCTCAGCGGCGCGACGAGCGATCCGTTCGACATCACCGCTGGGCCACCGACGACGGGCGACCTCACGGTGAACGCCACGACCACGGGCGACAACGCGCCTGGTAGCTACACCGTGACCGTCGACGGGGGCTTGAATCGCACCATCGCGGCGAACGGTGCGGGCACCACCTACAATGCGCTGCCGGCCGGCGACCACACGGTCGCTCTCACCGACGTGCCGGCGAATTGCACGGTGAGCGGCGGGGCGTCGAAAACGGTGACGGTGCCCGCGGGTGGCGCCGCGACGGCCGCGTTCACGATCAGCTGCACGGCGCTTACCGGGAGTCTCACGGTGAGCACCACGACCACGGGCGCCAATCTCGACCCGGACGGCTACACGTTCGCCGTAGATGGCGGTACGCCCCAGCCGATCGGGATCAACGCGACCATCCCGCTGACTGGAGTCGCCGCCGGGAGCCACACGGTGGCGCTGGCGGGCGTCGCCGCCAACTGCACGGTGAGTGGTGGTGCGTCGCAGAGCGTCACCGTGCCGCCTAGTGGCACGGCGACCGCGGCCTTCGTCGTGACCTGCGCGGCGCTCACGGGAGATCTCGCGGTGAAGACGTCCACGTCGGGCGCGATTCCGCCGAGCGCATACAGCGTCACCGTGGACGGTGGCTCGAGCAAGAGCATCGGGCCGAGCGACAGCGTGACCTACAGCGGGATCGCGGCTGCGAATCACTCCGTCCAGCTCAACGACGTCCCGGCGAACTGCAGCGTCAACGGGTTGAATCCTCGCATGGTGACCGTGCCCGCCGGGGGTGCGGTGGAGGCGAGCTTCACGATCATCTGTCAGGCGCTCACCGGCAGCGTCACGGTCACTACGTCCACGTCGGGGGCTAACGCGCCCAGCGGTTACACCTTCAGCGTCGACGCCGGGGCAAGCCAGATTGTCGGAGCGAGCGCGAGCGTCACCGTGTCCGGCCTCGCGGCCGGCAGTCACACGGTGCAGCTCGGCAGCATCCCGGCGAACTGCAGTGCCACCGGTGGCGCATCTCAGACGGTGACCGTCCCCGCAGGTGGCTCGACGACAGCATCGTTCACGATCACCTGCCAGGCGCTGGCCGGCAGCCTGACGGTCAGTACGTCCACGTCGGGGGCTAACGCGCCCAGCGGGTACACCTTCAGCGTCGACGGCGGGGCAAGCCAGACTATCGGAGCGAGCGCCAGCGTCACCGTGTCCGGCCTCGCGGCGGGGAGCCACACGGTGCAGCTTGGCAGCGTCCCGGCGAACTGCGGTGTCACCGGTGGCGCGTCTCAGACCGTGACCGTCCCCGCAGGTGGCTCGACGACAGCATCGTTCACGATCACGTGCCAGGCGCTCACCGGCAGCCTCACGGTCAGTACGTCCACATCGGGCCCGAACGCGCCCAGTGGCTACACCTTCAGCGTCGACGGCGGGACGAGCCAGACTATCGGAGCGAGCGCGAGCGTCACCGTGTCCGGCCTCGCGGCGGGGAGCCACACGGTGCAGCTCGGCGGGGTCCCGGCGAACTGCAGCGTCACCGGTGGCGCGTCTCAGACCGTGACCGTCCCCGCAGGTGGCTCGACGACAGCATCGTTCACGATCACGTGCCAGGCGCTCACCGGCAGCCTCACGGTCAGTACGTCCACGTCGGGGGCTAACGCGCCCAGCGGTTACACCTTCAGCGTCGACGGCGGGGCAAGCCAGAATATCGGAGCGAGCGCCAGCGTCACCGTGTCCAGCCTCGCGGCGGGGAGCCACACGGTGCAGCTCGGCGGCGTCCCGGCGAACTGCAGTGTCACCGGTGGCGCGTCTCAGACCGTGACCGTCCCCGCGGGTGGCTCCACGACAGCATCGTTCACGATCACGTGCCAGGCGCTCACCGGCAGCCTGACAGTCAGTACGTCCACATCGGGCCCGAACGCGCCCAGTGGCTACACCTTCAGCGTCGACGGCGGGACGAGCCAGACTATCGGAGCGAGCGCCAGCGTCACCGTGTCCGGCCTCGCGGCCGGCAGTCACACCGTGCAGCTCACCGGCGTCCCGGCGAACTGCAGCGTGAGCGGTGGCACGTCACAGACCGTCGCTGTCTCCGCCGGCGGCACTGCCCAGGCGAGCTTCACCATCACCTGCCAGGCGCTCACCGGCAGCCTGACAGTCAGTACGTCCACATCGGGCCCGAACGCGCCCAGCGGCTACACCTTCAGCGTCGACGGCGGGACGAGCCAGACTATCGGAGCGAGCGCCAGCGTCACCGTGTCCGGCCTCGCGGCGGGGAGCCACACGGTGCAGCTCGGCGGCGTCCCCACGAACTGCAGCGTGAGCGGTAGCACGTCACAGACCGTCGCTGTCTCCGCCGGCGGCACCGCCCAGGCGAGCTTCACCATCACCTGCCAGCCGCTCACCGGCAGCCTGACAGTCAGTACGTCCACATCGGGCCCGAACGCGCCCAGCGGCTACACCTTCAGCGTCGACGGCGGGACGAGCCAGAATATCGGAG
>Ga0070698_100007071_pt1 | contig 12154 bp, 14 predicted proteins | sample KBSK1502metaG_FD_65477 | JGI IMG/M metagenome (GOLD analysis project Ga0070698, IMG submission 65477) | Corn, switchgrass and miscanthus rhizosphere microbial communities from Kellogg Biological Station, Michigan, USA - KBS K1-50-2 metaG | ecosystem: Host-associated > Plants > Roots >...
GCCGAGCGGCTGGCTTCCTGGGCGACGCAAAGGAGGGACCCGTGAAGGTCGAGATCACCTACTGCGTGCGTTGAAACTATCTGCCTCGGGCCACCGGTCTGGCGGCCGTACTGAAAGAGGCGCTCGCGGTCGACGCGGTGCTGATCCGCGGAGCGAACGGCATCTTCGACGTCGCCGTAGACGGCGAGCTGGTGTTCTCGAAGGACGACGCCGGCCGCTTCCCGAGCCACGACGAGATCATTCGAGCGGCTCGAGCTCGTCGAACAGCGGACCGGTGAGCAGGCGGATGAAGCGCTCGCTCGCGTAGACGCGCTCGCCGCCGAGCTTGATGGCCTCCACTCGCGTTCCGCTCGCTGCGCGCGACTTGCTGTCGCCGCGCGCGTACAGGATGCCGAGCACGCGGAAGTGCTCGATCGCGCCATCGACGCGCAGCGAGATCTCGTACTCCTGAGCGACCGAGTCGATGCTGACCCACTCCGCGATCAGCGCGAAGTCGTGGCGCAGCGACAGGAAGCGGGTGCAGAACTGCTCGTAGAAGCGTCGCACGCGCTCGTCGCCGCGCATGCAGCGGCGCAGCGGATGAAATTCGTAGACGGGGTCGGGCGCGAGCGTGGCGAGCAGCGGCTCGAGATCTCCCTTCGCCTCGAGCTCCGCGTGCAGCGTGCCGAGCGCGGCCATCTTCTCGATCGTCCAGCCGGGCGGCGTCTTCGCGCGTGACATCGCGCCGAGGGTAGTGGAAGCTCGCGCCGTGGACCCTGCCCTGCTCTGGATCGCAGCCACGCTGCTCGTGGCGCTCGGCGTGGCGGGCGTGGTGGTGCCCGGGCTGCCCGGCATTCCGCTCGTGCTCGCGGGCCTCGTGCTCGGCGCCTGGATCGACGACTTCGACTACGTCGGCCAGCGCACGCTGATCACGATCGGCCTGCTCGCGCTGATCGCCACCGGTGTCGAGTTCGCCGCGAGCGCACTCGGCGCGAAGCGCGCCGGCGCGCACCGCCGCGCGGTGATCGGCGCGGCGCTCGGCGCGGTCGTCGGGGTGTTCTTCGCGCTGCCGGGCATCCTGATCGGCCCGCTCGCGGGCGCGGTGATCGGCGAATTCTCGGTGCGCGGCAACCTCGCGCGCGCGGGGCGCGTCGGCCTGGCGACCTGGGTCGGCATGCTGCTCGGCGGCGCTGCGAAGCTCGCGCTGGTGCTGTCGATGATCGCGCTGTTCGCGGCGGTGCGCTTCGCGTGAGCGCTCCGCGCGAGTGCGGCGCGTGCTCGCTGTGCTGCACCGTGCTGCGCGTCGACGAGCTGCGCAAGCTCGGCGGCACGCCGTGCGTGCACCAGCACGCGGGCGGCGGCTGCGGCATCTATGCACGGCGCCCCGGCATCTGCCGCGCCTATCGCTGTCTCTGGCTCGGCGGAGGACTGCGCGACGGCGACCGCCCCGACCAGCTCGGCGCCGTGCTCGACGTGGTCGCGCAGGGCGCCACGCCGTGGCTCGAGATCCGCGAGGCCGAGCCGGGCGCGTTCGAGCGCTCGGCGCGGCTGCGCGAGATCGCGCAGGAGTACCGCCAGGGCATGCCGGTGCGGATCTCCGATACCGCCGACGTGCTCGACCCCGCGCGCCGCTTCCGCGTGCTCCTGCCGAACGGCGAGGAGCGCGTGGTGGCGGGCGAGTGGACCACGCTCGTGCGGCCCGGTCTGCCCGACGCGCGCCTGCGCTTGCCGCGGCTCGAGCGCTGGCTGCGGCGGATCGGCCTTGCGCTGCGGCGCCGGCGCGTCGCCGGCTATCGCGGCGCGCGCTAGTCGACGAGCGAAGCCACGCGGCGGGCGAGCAGCAGCTCGAGCGCCTCCAGATCTGCCACGCCGCGGAGTTCGTCGGCCGAGATCAGTGTGCGCAGCTTCCCGGGTGACTCCTCGACGAACACCGCCGGAACCGGCTCCTTCTCGTACGCGGGGAAGCGCGCGCGAAAGCCGCCGCGCAGGTGGAAGCGCGCGCGGGTCGGGAGCGCCGCGACGAAGCGGCTCCACTCGGCCTTCTTGAGGAACCGCCCGTAGGTCAGATCGCACAGACGACACGGGTAGGTCGCAGGATCGACGATCCGGTGGACGAAGTCGCGCAACAGCGCGCCCGGCGCGGCGTCGACGTTGTAGACGAAGTGGAGCGTCGCGGCCGGCTTCATCGGCGAGCCTGCGCGCGCGTCGGGCGCGCCGCTATCGTGTGCGCGAGGCGGTGCCGTTGATGTTCGCGCTTCGTCATCTGCTCGCCATCGCGATCCTGCCGTTCACCGTTGCGATCCTGATTCCGCTGCGGATCGCACAACGGTACGCGATCAGCCCCGAGATCGGCTCGTCCCCGGGCCGGGTCGCGCTCCAGCTCGCAGGCGTCGCGCTGGGCGCGGTGGGGCTCGTGCTCTTTGCCGCCTCGCTGCGGCGTTTCGCGAGCGAAGGCCAGGGCACGCTCGCGCCCTGGGATCCCCCGCGCAAATTCGTCGTGAGCGGTCCCTATCGCTATGTGCGCAACCCGATGATCTCCGGTGTGATCCTCGTGCTGTTCGCCGAGGCGCTCGTGCTCGGGTCGCGGCCGCACGCCGTGTGGGCGGCCGCGTTCCTCGCGCTCAACCTGATCTACATCCCGCTCGTCGAGGAGCCGCGGCTCGAGCAGCGCTTCGGCGACCCGTATCGCGACTACTGCAAGCACGTGCGCCGGATCCTGCCGCGGCTGCGGCCGTGGTCAGGGAGCCACGATCGCTAGGGCGATTCCGGCGCGCCGGGCACTGGGACCGGGACCGCGGGAGTCTCGGGCGCACCCGAGAAATCCCACGGCGTCGTCGCGAGCGACCAACGCCACGTCAGGCTGATGGTATGGCGCGTGTCGGCGCCCTCGAAGCGCGAGAACGAGACGGTGAGGCCGTGACTGCCGAACGGCAGGGTCGCGCCGATGAAGTACTCGTTGGTCGGATCGTTCAGCACGGTGCCCAGGCCGACGCTGGAGAGATCGAGGCTGTCCCGGCTGCGCGCATAACCCGCGAACAGCCGCGTTTGCGACAGCGTGACGTCGACGCGCGCGGTGTAGACCTCCGTGGCGTGGCTCAGGCGCCGCGTGCTGTGCTGGTACCCGCCGTGGAGCCAGATCCAGGGCATCGGGAGCACGGTGAGCCCGACCCGCGCGAGGTCCTCGTCGACCCGCTCCACGCGGATCAGCTTCAGGCCGGCGTCGACCCGGAGCCGGTCGAAGTAGGTCACGCTGAGCCAGTCGACGTCGCCGATGTGATGCGCATAGTGGCCGGTGGCGTCCCCGTCGCCCGCGCCGCCTTCATACCGCAGCGTGAGGTGGCCCAGCTCGAGCGGCAGCCACGCGTGCGCGCCGAGGATCCCGTGTCCCCAGGTGGCGTCGTCGAACTGCTCATAGTGCCCGCCGATCTGTCCGTCGAGCCAGGGCAGGAGCGGCTGCGACCACAAGAGCTCGGTGCCGAAGCGGCTGCCGTAGAGATCGTGGTTCAGGTAGGTGAGATAGACGTCGCCGTCCCGCGCCGGGGGCTCCTCCGCGCGCGCACCCGTGACGCCGATCGAGAGTGCCAGCAGCGCCGCGACCCCGATCGTGCGAATCACTTCGCCTCCGGCTCCCGGACGACGCAGCAGCTGCCGCCGCCTTCCTTCGCCGAGTAGAGCGCCTCGTCGGCGCGCGCCATCAGCGCGGAGATCGCCTCGCGCGGCTTTGCGACCGTGACACCCACCGACGCTGTGAACGAGTGCGGCTCGCCGTCGATCTCGACGGTCGCCCCGCCGAGCCCGAGCAGCAGGCGCTGCACCGCGCTCTCGACGCCGAGCAGATCGGTGCCGGGGTAGACCAGCGCGAAGGTATCGCCGTCGAGGCGATAGAAGCCGTCGCCGGGCCGGATCTGCTCGCCGAGCGCGGCCGAGAATGCGCGCAGCAGCTGATCGCCGACCGCTTCGCCGCGCTCGTCGCAGATCTCCTTGAAGTGGTCGATGCCCCAGAGCCCGAGCGCGACCGGCGAGGCGTTGGTCGACTCGCGCGTGTGGTGCGAGAGATCGCGCTCGAACGCGCGCCGGTTGAGCAGCCCGGTGAGCGAGTCGCGCCGGGCGCGGTCCGCGCGCGCCTCGTCCTCGCTGTACTTCTGGAGCCAGAACATCCGGAAATTCTGCCCCTGCGAGCCCATCTTCGGCGCGAGCACGCTCTGGCGGTACAGCATCTGGCTGACCTGCAACCGGTCGATCCGCTTCGCCCCGGCGAGGCCGATCGGCGGAATCAGCCGGTGGCTGCGCAGCAGATTCAACATCGGCTTGCCCACGTAGAGCTCGCCGAGCAGCGCGTTCGCGGCGCGGTTGGCGTAGAAGAGCTCGCCAACGTCGCCAACGATCACGAGCGGGTCCTCGATCGCGTCGAAGGCGTGCTGGAAGTAGTAGAGGTCGGTCACCTCCTCGAACGTGATGTGGAGGTAGCGCGTGCCCGCCTGATCGGAGTGGAAGAAGCGCAGGTTCGCGACGATCGGCTCCGGGCCGATCTCGACGTGCTGGAACGGGATCACGCCGTTCTCTTCCTCGAACATCGACTCCATGCGCTCGCGATTCGCGAAGCGCAGCAGGTTGAACAGCGATCGGCCCGTGGTGGTGCGGCGGTCGAGCAGCATCCGGCGATAGAAGCTCTCGCTCGCGTGCGCGACCTGGAGCGTGTCGGCGTAGACGACCACGATCGGATCGCCCGCGCCGCGCATCACCGCTTCGAACGTGCCGCGTGCCTCGTCGGCGAGGTCGGATTCGGAGAGGATGCGCTGGTGCAGCCGCACGAGCAGGCCCGACAGGATCGGAGATCCCACCGCGAGGCCCGCGCACGCCGCGCTGAACAGCCACAGCACCGAGGCGGCCTGGTGCGCGTTCACCGCCGGGCCCGCCGCCGCAGCGGCGATCCACACGCCCGCGACCGCGAGCGCTGCGGTGATCCGCGGCAGCCAGACCATGCCTACCATCCCGCTCGCGACGAGCGGCGGGACGAAGAACGCGAGACCGGCCGCATGGTCGGCGCCGCCCGAGAGCGTCCAGAGATAGGTGAGCAGCCCGACGCCGACCGCCTGCACGCCGAAGATCGAGTGCTCGACCGCGCGCGGGCTCACGAGCCGGTAGGAGAGGTCCGCGGCGAGCACGAACAGGATCCCGCACGCGAGCACGCTGCGGCTCGTCGATCCGATGCCGCGGTCGAGCCAGCCGAGCCAGGCGAACAGCAGCAGCGCACCGGCCTGGACCGCGAGCGTGAACACCCATACGAAGTCGAGCACGCGCTTGCGCTCGAGCGCCATCAGGACCCGGCCCTCGGCGAGTTTCGTTTCGTCGTGACTCATGATGCACCATCCCGTTTCGTTTCGAGCACGAAGACCTTGTGCCAGGACCAGCTCGCCAGATGCGGGGACGCGAGCAGATCGAAGGGTGTGGACAGCGCGGTGATCGCCGCCAGCGCGGGCACGCGGAACCAGCGCGGCAGCGCCGCGTAGTGGGGCAGAAAGCGCGTCTTCCAGGGCGCGGGATCCACGCCGCGCAGCTCGCACAGTGCGAGGCCCGCCTCGGCGAAGCGCTCGCGGTAGTACTCTTCGCTGCGCGCGCGAAACACTCCGGTGTCGCAGCTCGTCTCTTGGCGCGCCGGCGCGGCCTCGAGCGCGACGAGGCGCCCGCCCGGCCGCAGGTGGCGTGCGAGCCGCGCGATCGCCTCGCACAGACGGCGCTCTTCGAGGATGTGCTGGAGCACCGTCACCACGGTGATGCGCGAGAAGCTGCGCCCGAGCTCGAGCTCGGCGAGATCGCCTTCGAGGAAGCGGCAGCGCGGCGACAGGTCGCGCGCCGCCGCGCGGCGCGTCGCCTCCGCGACCATGCTCTGCGACAGATCGATTCCGGTGACGTCGGCGCCGCGCGCCGCCATCGCGAGGCTCCAGCGGCCGACGCCGCAGCCCACGTCGAGCACCGCGTCACCCGCGCCGACGCGCAGGAACGGAGCGAGCGCGCGCTGCTGGGTCGCCTCGATGTAGGCATTGTAGAAGCGCGGCATGCCGTACGAGCACACCGCCGGGAGCCCGCCCTCGACGCCCGCGAAGCGGCGCGCGCGCTCCTCCCAGTAATGGCGGGCGGTCTCCGCCGTCCAGGTGGAGTGCGAGTCGTGCGCGAGGTGCTGGCCGGGCAAGCGTCCCCCGAATCGGCGAACGAGTTGTGGATGCGCGGGTTCGTTCCGCTCGTTGCTCATCGGCTGCACTGGCGTGAGGCTTGAACTCTTCGCTATCGGGCGCACGCAGCTCTGCTGGCGCGCGAGGATTCCGTTCGCCGCGGAGCGGCGGCTCAGCTCCGGGATCGCCGGCGGCGCTCGTGCTCGCCCACGCCGCTGTGGACGGCGATCTTGGCGAGCAGGTCGTCGCCCGCGCGCCGGATCTCCTCGCAGAGCTCGTCGTGTACGGAGCGGAAGATCGCCTCGCGACCGCGGTCGTCTTCGGACCAGTTGATCGGGTGCAGATTGAGATGGAGGCGCTTCGGAACGTCGCCCGACGCGAGCATCGCCCAGCCGCTGTCGCGCCACGCGCGGCACGAATCCGATACGTAGGTCGTGTCGCGCATGAATCGCGCGTCGCAGGCATTGATGAAACGGCGCTCGTCGCGGAACGGATCTTCCCCATGGAGCGCCGGTTGGTGCATGGCGATCGACGCGACCGGGGCCCCCGCAAGGTCGCCCAGCAGGCGCGCCTGCGCTTCGAGCAGGTGGCTCCATTCGGGGCGCGCGAACGCGCGAAACGAGTTCACGTCGTAGTGCAGGCCGATCTCGTGCCCGAGCTCGACGAGCCGGCGCGCGACGTGCGCGTGCTCGGGCGACGCCAGGTTGTAGTAGCGCGTGCCGACGAGCAGGAAGTAGGTTGCGAACAGGCCGCGCTCCGCCTCCTGCTCCGCCAGGCGCAGCGCCGCGTCGGGCGAGTAGTCGACGTCGTGGCGCAGGATGAAGAACGGGGCCGGCGGATCACCGGCCGTGAAGTCGCGGAAGCGAACACGGCGGTGGCTCTGGCCGATCCGCGCCAGGATCCACCAGTAGGTCGCATAGTCGAAGCGGTCGCGCATCGCGCCGCTCACATCCGATCTCCGCTGGCGAGGGTCCACGGCGCCCCGCGCCGCCGGTCGTCGAGCACGCACAAGCGTCCCGCCTGGATCGACGCGCCGAGCCGCCGCGCGGCGGCCTGCCACGCGGGATCGATCGCGAACGCGAACAGCTTGCGCGAGCGCCGCGCCGCGCCGGCGAGCAGCGTCGCGATCACCGCGGACGGATCGAGCGGCCCGGCCGGATCGTCGGCGATCGCGGCGAGCAGGCGGTCGGTGTCCGGCCCGCGCTCGATCACCGCGGCGCCGCCCGGCACGCGCACCACATCGACCGGATCGGGCCGTGCGAGGAGCTGACCCGCCCACGCGTCGACGTCGGGATAGTTGAACCCGTGCGCGCCGAGCACCGGGCGCAGCGCGCGCTCCGCGAGCAGGCTCGGTGGGTCGGTGCAGACTCCGGGCGCAGCGCCCTCCCCGTCCGCCGGACGTTCCCACAGCGCATAGCTGGTCGGGATCAGATCGGCGCCGGCCGCAGCGAGGCGCCGGCAGCTCGCGTTCGCCTCGGTGACGAACGCGAGCACGATGCTGCCGCCGTGCTCGCGCACCACCTCGCGCGACCAATCGACGAGATCGGAGAACAACCTACGCCCGCGGCCCTCGGGTAGCGTCCACGAGCTGCTGATGATGCCCGCCCGCTCGACCTCCCCAGTCGGCGCGCGAACGAGCCGGGGCACCACCGCCGAACCGGCGACCCAGCGCCCGTCCGGGTCGACCAGCACCGCGAGATCGGCCGGCCCCGCGCCGCACGAGCGGTCGAACGCCCAGGCGAAGCGCCGCTCACCGCCCCAGGCGCCGAACGCCGCCTCGACACCGGCGATGTAGCGCTGCCGCTCCGCGGCGTCGCTGCAATCGACCCGGTGCCTCGTGAGCGAGACCGCGCCCGCACTACGAGTGAGCATGCGCATCGTCCGCGAAGTGGTCGCGGTACAGGCGCCGGCCGGTCACGCGCACGAAGATCCAGTTGAGGAAGCCGACCGTCATCGGCGCGAGCTGGGCGATCGCGTAGAAGAGATAGGCCATCGCCACCGGCCAGTGTTTGATGCGCTCGCCGCGCGGAACGGCGAGGCCGATCATCGAGGCAACGAGGGCGGTGTATTTCACGTAGACGAGCGGGAAGTACCAGATGCTCGTGAGATCGTTGTCGGGAACGATGTGGCTGCCGAGCAGCCAGTCGATGCCATTGAGCGCGCTCGCAAACAGTGGGATCAGGCTCAAGATCTTCAGCGGGTGGAAGGCGATGCTGAACAGGCCCAGATAGACGGCGTACTGGTAGAAGCGCATCGGATTGACGCGCCCGATCCGCCACAGCTCGCGCCCGTTCTGGGCGTAGACCTTCGCGAGTCCGAACGACCAGCCGACGCGCTGCGAAAACAGATCCGCGATGCGGGTCTTCACCTCGGTGTCGATCGCCAATCGTTCGTCGTAGTAGATGTGCTCGCCGCGCGCGAGCAGTCGCAGCGCGTTCTCCAGGTCCTCGGCGTAGACGGAGAGCGAGTGCTCGGTGAGCATCGCCTCGAGCGCGTCGCGCCGATACACCGCGACGCCCGACGTGATCGAAGCATCGCCGAGACTCTTGCGACCGACGCCGAACGTCAGCGCGTACTCGAGCTTCTGGAAGCGGGTGAGCCAGCCGCTGCCGCGCACGAGGATCCGCGGGCACAGCGCCGCGTGGCCGGTGCGCTGGAAGTCGAAGATCACGCTCTCGAGCGTCGAGATGTCGCTCGTGACCAGCTCGAGCACGCGGCTGTCGGGATCCATGATCAGGATCGTCTGGACGTTCTTCGGCAGATGGCGCAGCAGCTCGCGGATCGCGCCCGGCTTGTGGCGATTCGCGTTGCTGCGGATCACCTGGAGCCCCGCGTTCTCGAGGTGGTAGGCGGTGTTGTCGGTGGACGCGTCGTCGATCACGTAGAGCCGCCCGCGGTGCGGGGCCATCGCCTCGACGAATGCGGCCACGCCGTCGCCGAGGTTGTAGACCGAGATCGCCAGCGCGTAGTGCTGGAGGTGCAGCTTGCGCTGATAGGGATTGAAGCGGCCGACGTTCAGCGGGATCGAGGTCGGCGCGGGCTGGCGGCGGTCCGCGGGACGCGACTGCGTGCGCCGCCAGTACATGCGCACGAGGAAGTCGAAGAGGTCGAGGAAGACGACCACGCTGGCGATCAGGTAGATGGTGACACTGAAGTCTTTCGAGCCGGACAAGCGGCGGCCTCTCAGGCGAGATCGTTCTCGATCGCGAGCTCGAGTTCGGCGAGTGATTCGCGCGGAAGGCTCGGCAGCCGCAGCAGGAGCGCTTCGGCGACGTCGCGGCGGTCGGGCATCGCCTCGCCCGCGCGCGCGAGCACGGGCACCGCGCAGAACACCCAGAGCAGCGAGCGCACGCGCGACGGCAGGTGCGAAACCGACTCCGACAGGCGCTTGATCCAGGTCTCGAAGCTTCCCTCGATCGCGAGGATTGCGTCGCGCACGACCGGGTCGATCGGCAGGATCTTCGACGGCTGGCGCCACGAGCGGTCGGTGCCCGCGATCTCCTGCGTCGCGTGGATCGTGTGCGCCACGAGCTCGGGGTCGCGCGCCATCGCGGCGCCCGAGAACGGAATCACGTAGGGATACATGCCCACTTCGCAGCCCGCCTGCACCCAGCGATAGGCCTGCCGGATGTTCTCGGCGACGTCGGGAAGCGAGCAGCGCGGCGAGGTCAGGATCATGTCGAGAAACGGCGTGACGCCGGCTTCGAGCGCGAGCCGCAGGTTGGTCTCGATGTGCGGGTGGATCCGCGCCTTGTTGAACTCCTGGAGGATCCCGAGCGCGAAGCTCTCGACGCCGAAGCCGAGCACCCGGAAGCCCGCCGCGCGCATCGCCGCTAGCCGCTCGCGGCTCATCGAGTCGATCCGGTTGGTGGAGATGAACTGGAGATCCTCGGGGAGATCGCCCGCGCGCTTGGCGGCGACGATCATCTCGCACAGCGGCAGGATCCGTTTGTCGGTCGTGAACACGAAGATGTCGTCCTGGAAGATGATCGTGCGCACGTCGGGGTGTGCCGCGACGATCCGCTCCATCATCACCAGGCACTCGTCGGCGGTGAGCCGGCCGACCTTGGCCGTGTCGCCGCCCTGCGCCTCGTGCAGGAAGTTCGTCGAGGAGCAGAAGCTGCAGTTCATCGGGCAGTAGTTCAGCGTGTTGAGCCGCACCGAGCGGATCTCGGCGAGGTGCGCCTCGCGGTGCGCCTTCACGGGCAGCTCGCGCACGCGGTAGCTGCGCTCGAGCCGGCGCCAGTAGCGCTCGTAGGGCATGTCCCCGTAGGGTGTGCAGTAGGTGGCGTCGCGCAGCTCCTCGCGCGTGAGCGCAGTGCGCGGGATGCGCCGGATCGATCCGCCGCTCGCGAGCGCGGTTCCGCGGATGCCCGACACGGGCGCATTTGCGGCGAGCGCGTCGAGCAGGTCGAGCAGCGGGAACTCGCCTTCGCCGAGCACGACGAGATCGATCGGCGCGAGCGCGAACAGCGTCTCGGGATCGAACGTGGCCTCCATCCCGCCCGCGACGAGCAGCGCGTCGGGCTGCGCGCGCTTCGCGAGGTGCGCGAGCGCGAGGTCGTAGCGCAGCGTCATCCCGGTGGTGGAGACGCCGATCACGTCGAAGCGCCGCTGCGCGAGCAGCGCGCGCAGTGCGTCTTCGGGCGCAGCGTCGCTGCAATTCGGGTCGAACACCTCGGCCGCGTGGCCGGCGCTGCGCAGCACGCCGCACAGACGCCACACGCCGAGCGGCGGCGCGAGGAAGGTGTACTCGCCGCCCATCGGATCGTAGGGCCCGACGAGCAGCGCCGAGCGGCGCTGCTGCGGACGCGCTCGAGTGACGAAGACGTTCTCCACCGCCACGCATTCCCCCGCTGCTGGACCCTTGCCGGATCACGCGATAGCTACACGGATCGCTGTGTCTCCGGGTGCTTATCGGCGCGAGGTGCCCTGGGCTGTACGCCCGCTGCGTAGAACTTGCGCGCGCGCGTACCGTTCGTGCCGTCCGCTCACGCGCGAATCGTTTCACTGGAGCGGAACCGGCCTGCTAGCGTCGCGGCGATGGGAAACGCCCGTGCCGACGCGGTGTTCCGCGCGCGCGTCGAAGACGCGATCGACCGCGACGACCCGGCCGAGCTCGCCGAGCTTGCCGCCGAGGTGGGAATCGCCGGCGAGCCCTGGGAGTGGGCGCAGAGCTGCTGCATCGAGCTCGCGCGCCACCGCAGCGCGGCAGTCCGCGCCGGCGCGATCGCGAGCTTCGGACACCTGGCGCGCCGGTTCGGCCGGCTCGATCCGGGCCGCGTGCGCCGCCTGGTCGAGGTGGCGCTCTTCGACCCGAGCGCCGCCGTGCGCGCGCGCGCCGACGACGTGGCGGACGATCTCAAGACCTTCCTGGATTGGGAGTTCGAGCGGCCTCCGCGCGCGGAGCGCGCGCGATGAATCAATGGATCACGCGCGCCTCGCGCACGCTGTTCGAGAGCCGCTGGCTGCGCCTGCGCCAGGACGACGTGCGCCTGCCGAACGGCGACGACATCACCTACACCTGGGTGGATCATGGCGGCTATGTCGTGGTGGTGCCGATCCTCGACGACGGCCGCGCCGTGATGGAGCGCGTCTACCGCCACACCGTGAAGCGCACGCTGCTCGAGTGTCCCTCCGGCGGGCTCGACGGCGAGCAGCCGATCGCCGCCGGTCGGCGCGAGCTCGAGGAGGAGACCGGCTACACCGCGCGCGAGTGGCGCCAGCTCGGCTCGTTCTTCGGCGCGGTCGGCACCAGCAACGAGCGCTTCGACGTCGTCGTCGCGCGCGACCTGCGCGCGGACGGACAGGTGCGGCGCGAGGCGACCGAGGAGATCGAGGTAGTGCTCGTGCCGCTCGCCGAGCTGCGCGCCGCGGCGCTGCGCGGCGAGCTCGAGGACGCGCCCTCCGCGCTCGCGATCCTGCTCGCGACGGCGGGCGCGTGAAGCGCGCGCTCGCGGCGCTCTTCGCTCTCGCGTGCGCGGCGGGCGCCGATCCTGCGCCGC
>Ga0070698_100007074_pt1 | contig 12153 bp, 16 predicted proteins | sample KBSK1502metaG_FD_65477 | JGI IMG/M metagenome (GOLD analysis project Ga0070698, IMG submission 65477) | Corn, switchgrass and miscanthus rhizosphere microbial communities from Kellogg Biological Station, Michigan, USA - KBS K1-50-2 metaG | ecosystem: Host-associated > Plants > Roots >...
TGGAGGCCAGCCCGCAAAACGTAAACGTGACGACCAAAGAGGAGTGGATCTACCGCCTCGTACCCGACGCCGAAAAGGGCGTTGGCCTGGGGCGGCGCACGACCCATCGCTTCCTCGGCTATTACCACTACACGCTGGTGGACATCGACGGCCGCTGGTGGATTACGGACGTCCAGTCCGCCTCTGAAATCTGGCTGCCGTAGGCTGGCCCCGAACGCGATCAGCGGTGGTCGAGATCGTTCGCCAGTTGTTCGACGCGAGTCTTGATGTCGTCGCGGATCGCGCGGACTTCGCCGAGTGATTTGCCATCGGGATCGGTCAGTTCCCAATCGATGTATTTCTTTCCCGGGATGTAGGGACACTCGTCCCCGCACCCCATCGTCACGACGACATCCGCCCATTCGGCAAGCGTGTCCGTCAATTTCTGTGGCTGTCGCCCCGAGAGATCGATGCCCTGCTCGCGCATCGCATCGACGACAACCGGGTGCACGTGCTCGGCCGGCCGGGTCCCCGCCGAACGCGATTGGTGTCGGCCGTTGGCGACACGCTCGAACAGCGCCTGGCTCATCTGCGAGCGGCCGGCATTCTGTGTGCAGACGAACAGCACCCGCGCCATCGTGGCCTCAGACGAGCACGTCGAGCAACGCGCGGGTCTTCGGCATCAGACGGCTGGCCAGCCGGTAGTAGGCCCAGATGCCGGCCTTGCTGACGTCGACCAGCCCCGCTTCCCGCAGCTTTGCCATATGGTGCGAGATGGTCGGCTGGCTCAGGTCGAAAGCCGCCGTGAAGTCGCAGATGCACACCGGCTCCACCGAGCTCTTCAGGATGCTGATCATTTGCAGCCGCGTGGGGTCCGCCAGTGCCTTCAGGACCTCCACCGACTGATCCACTTTCGCGATCGTCATCGACATCGCCGGTGGGCAGCAGACGCCCTTGACACGCTCGGGGACGAGGGCTTTCACGGTCGCAGTGTATCAGTTCCATTGACAAGTGTCTATGGGTTTGCTAGCATTCCATCGATCGACATCAATGTCTCCGGGAGGGTTTCATGGACACGATTCAAGAGTCCGTCCGAGCGAAGTACGCGGAGACCGCGATCAAGTTACGCGGTGGCGGAAGCTGCTGTGACTCGGGCTGCTGTGGCGGATCGGACGCGGCCAGCGGACCGATCGGCGCCGACGAGTACTCGACGGCGGAGGTCGCCGATCTCGGACTCTCGCTCGACGACAGCCTGGGCTGCGGCAATCCAACGGCCCTCGCGCAGCTGCACCCCGGTGAGATCGTGCTGGACCTCGGCAGCGGAGCCGGTCTCGACGTCCTCCTCTCGGCGCGGCGCGTTACCCCCGGCGGCCACGCCTATGGGGTGGACATGACCGACGAGATGCTCGCGCTGGCCAACGAAAACAGGGCCCGAGCGGGCGTCGCGAATGCCACCTTCCTCAAGGGCACGATCGAGGCGGTTCCGCTCCCGAGCGCCGCGGTCGACGTCGTCATCTCCAATTGCGTCATTAATCTCGCCGCCGACAAAAGAGCGGTGCTGAAAGAGGCGTTTCGCGTCCTCAAGCCGGGTGGGCGGCTCGCCGTCTCGGACATGGTCGAGCTGGAGCCACTGCCGCCGCAGGTCAAGTCAGCAATGGATGCGTGGGCCGGCTGCGTGGCCGGCACCATCCCTGTCGACACCTACCGCGACGCCATCATCGGCGCGGGTTTCGACGCCGTCGACATCGAGATCACCAACAGCTTTGGACCCGACGACGCCGGCTTCCCGGGAAGCTCAGGAAAAATCGCCAGCGCCTTCATTCGCGCCAGGAAACCCTAGGAAAACAAAAAGGCCTGGGCACACGCCCGGGCCTTCTGGATTCTGGGTTTGTGAGTCTTTAGGCGACGCGCACCCGCGAGGCCCGCGGCCCCTTGGGAGCTGACGCTTCGACATCGAAGCTGACCTTCTGCCCCTCTTGCAACCCCTCGAACGAGCCCTCGACGGACGACCGGTGAAAGAAGTACTCCTTGCCGTCCTCGCCGCTCAAGAATCCGAATCCGCGATCCATCACGAGTCGCTTGATCGTACCGTTCTGCGCCACGTCTGCCGCTAGCTCCTTCGCAAAGTTATCCCCGGTCGACTTGCGTTTCCTGGGCGTGCCATGACCGGGCTGACTCCACCCGCGATCAAGCATATCATGGGTGGTATTGCGACGGCCAAAACCGGCCGAAGGAGGGGTTACCTCGATGCGAAGCACGATGCCCGACTTTCCGCTGACGCTCCAGCACTTCCTCTGGCGGTCGACTGCCCTGTTCCCCAGGAAGGAGATCGTCACCCGGCGCGAGACCGGCCGTCACCGCTATACCTATGCCGACTTCGGCCGCCGAGTGGCCCAGCTGGCGCACGCCCTCCGGGAGCTGGGAATCGCCCACGGGGACCGGGTCGGCACCCTGGCCTGGAACAACTACCGTCACCTGGAGCTGTATTTCGCGGTGCCCTGCTCCGGTGCGGTGCTGCATACCCTGAATCCGCGCCTCTTCCCCGAACACCTCGAGTTCGTGATCAACGATGCCGACGACAAGGTCATCTTCGTCGACGCCTCGATCGTGCCGGCGTTGCAGCGAGTCGCGAAGAACCTGAAAGGCGTCAAACAGTTCGTCATCATGGCCGATGGCCCCTCGCCCGACGGCCAGCTCACACCCGTCGCGTCGTACGAGGAACTGATCGGCGGTCGCCCCACGGTCTTTCCCTGGCCGGGGCTTGATGAGCGCGACGCGGCCGCGATGTGCTACACGTCCGGCACAACCGGAAAGCCCAAAGGTGTCATATACAGCCATCGGTCGGCCGTCCTCCACTCGTTCGGCATCACGGTTGGGGGCATCGGTCCGACCGAGTCGGACACCCTATTGCCGGTCGTGCCGATGTTCCACGCCAACGCCTGGGGCCATCCGTATGCCGCGACCATGCTCGGCGCCAAGCAGGTGTTTCCCGATCGCTTTCTCGATCCCGTTAGCCTCACCGAACTAATCCGGGATGAGGCAGTGACCTTCAGCGCGGGTGTTCCCAGCGTCTGGATCCCGCTCCTGCAGCACCTCGATAAGACGGGCACCAACCTGGACGGCTTTCGAATGTTTGTCGGAGGTTCGGCTCTGCCCGCTGCGCTCTACGACGGACTGACGAGGCACGGCATCGACGTCGTTCAGGGATGGGGCATGACGGAAACATCGCCGGTGGCTGCGTGCGCGACGATGAAGAGCTATATGGGCGCTGAGGTCAAGCGAAGCACGCGTCTGAAGTCCGGCCTTGCCATTGCCGGAGTTGAGCTGCGACTGGCCGACGTGGAGTCGGGACAACCGGTGGCCTGGGATGGCAAGAGCGTTGGCGAGATCCAGGTCCGAGGACCGTGGGTCACCGGCAGCTACTACCGCGGCGTGGATGCCGAGCGTTTCACCGCCGATGGCTGGCTTCGCACCGGCGACGTGGCGAACGTCGATCCCGAGGGGTACATTCAGATCGTCGACCGCACCAAGGACCTGGTGAAGTCCGGCGGCGAGTGGATCTCGTCGGTCGAGTTGGAGTCAGCCATCATGGGCCACCCCAAGGTGCTCGAGGCGGCCGTGATCGGGATACCGCATCCCAAGTGGCAGGAGCGGCCGGTCGCCTACGTCGTCGCCAAGCCCGAGTTCAAAGGCGCCGTCACCCAGGCGGAGATCATCGAGTTCCTCCAGCCGCTCGTGGCGAAATGGTGGCTTCCGGACGAGGTGCGCTTTGTCGACGAAATCCCCAAGACGAGCGTGGGGAAATTCGACAAGAAGGTGATCCGCGACCAGGCGCTCAAGGCACCGATGGCCGCCCGCCCATCTGAGTAAGACGAACCGGTGACGGGGGCGGCACAGTGCTGCGCCGGATCGTGTGATCCGTCGACCGCAAAACTGCCCTTAATACTGTCGCGCTAGAACGGAGCAAGAAGGATGTGAGTCAGCAATGGATGCCTCCGAGAAGTTCGAGGCGCTCGTTCCACAGCCGCTGGATGCGGACGGAATCGAGCGGCGCCGCGAGCTCGAGGACATCCACGAAGAGCTGCTCCTGAGCATCCTGGCCCTCGAGGAAGAGTGGCAGCTCGACAACCGGATCGCCTACTCGCTGCGGCAACGCAAGGCCGCCTGATCCGTCGGCGCCGCATCGGCCGGGTGCGCAGTATCGCCATCGCCTGCTCACGTCGCCGCGCCTGAGTCTCCGCCTGTCGCCCCGGTCACCCACTGGATGAACTTCCTCTGGTGCGTGTAGGAGAGCTTCTCGAAAGCGGCGGTTCCAGCATCTGCCTCGAGTGCGGAGCGCAGAGCGTTGGGTAAGTCCACCGTCCGGGGCTGGGCCTCATGCTCCCGGCCCACCGTCAGCTGGTCCCCGGCCGCCACGCCGGCTGCTCCCGGACCTCGCCCCGCACCCCAAGGTAGGACTTCCCGCGTCGGATTCGAGGCGGCTTTCGAAGTGCAGCTCGGGCATTCGGGCGAATTTTCTGGCAAATTCGCCGGAATTACGCACGTTTTCGACCTTCGGTCCGTTTGCAACCCACGACAGGGCTCCTGGCCCACCGGATTTAAGAGACGGAGGACACGATGGCGAAAACTCAAAAATGGACAGCGTCGACGTTCGTCAGCCTGGTGCACGAGAATCTCACCGAGAAGGGTCACAAGCTCAAGAAGTCGGACGTCACCTGGGCCGTCAAAGATGCCTTCGAGGCGGCCGTCGCGGCCGGCGCCCGCGGCATGCGCGTACGTTTTCCCGAGATCGGCGCCCTGGCATCGCGTGACGTCAAGGCACGTAAGGCAGGGAAAGGTACCAACCCCTTCACTGGCGAGTCGATCATGCTGAAGGCGCGGCCGGCTTCGAAGAAACCGCGCTGGTCGTTCCCCAAGGCCGTCCGCGAGGCCTACACCCGGATGTCAATCCGCAAGGCCGCCTAAGACCGACGATTCGACCAGCAGGGCGCCAGGCTCAGGCCGGGCGCCCTGTCGCGTTTCTTGACTTGCTCCCGATTTCGCCCGACTATGATGGGAGCGATGCGACGAAACCTGATAGCGGGAGTGCTGATTGCCATCGGCCTGGCGCTCATGGCGACCGCCCTCCCCGCCAGTGGCCTGGTACGCCTCGGTTCGCCCGAGGTGGCCACGCAGCCGATGCCCGCGCTGGGCGATCCGCTATCGCCGCCCCACCAGCACCCGAAATTCCTTCCCAACACCAACAGCACCGGCGCCGGCCCCAGCCAGGTCGTGGCCTACCTCTCGATTCCGAGGCTCCACATCAAGGACGCCCCGATCTTCGACCGTGGCGTCGACGCCCGCGGCAACATGTTGATCGCCAAGGGCTATTCGGTCACCCACTACGCCTTCTCCTCCCCCATCGGCAGCGGCAACGCCGTGCTCTACGGCCATGACGACATCGAGGGCAGCGTCTTCGCCAGCCTCAAGGATCTCAAGGCGGGCGACGAGGTGGACGTTGCGGTTGCCGGCGACTCGCCCGTCGTGTACCACGTGACCTCGCGCACCATCGTCGCCCCCACCGCCGTGCAGATCCTTCAGCCAACCAACGACGTTCGGCTCACCCTCTTCACCTGCTGGCCGAACTGGGTCGACACCCAGCGGGTGGTCGTCACGGCGATGCCCGCCACTGCCTAGTGGTTCGTCTCTTCGGGCGGCGCCTGGAAGTACTTCAGTAGTTCTTCAAGGGCCCTGGCGGCCTCCGGGTCGCGCAGCAATCGCTCCTGCATCTCCTGGACCTGCTTGACGAGCTCCTTGGCCTGTGTCTCCTGCGCAACCTGCAGCAGCACCGGCTGGCTGGCCGCCGACACGATCATCGTCGCCTGCTGACGGAGCATCTCCACGCCCTGGCACCCGAGGCAGGTGCCGGCGTTGTTGCAGTGACAGAGCTGCAGACGGAGGTTATCGAGTTCTCGCTGCAACGGCGAGAGGTCAACGGGCTGGCTCACGGTTCAAGCTTAGCCTGAGAAGCGGCGACGTCAGTCCTGAGCGTCTTCGCGTCGGAAGCGGTCGATCAGGAATCGCTTGTGCGCGAGCAGCCGGTCCATATCGGTGCGGTGGACCACTTCGGCTACCTGTCGCATCTCGGCACCGAGGAAGTCGAGCTCCTCCGCCAGTACGTCGACCGCAGCGCGGCCCTGGCTGCCTGGTTGGGACGACACATAGCCGCCCGGCAGACGAAGGTAGGCCTCCACCGCCGTTGGCAAGTAGTCCGACACAGTGCGCTCGATCAGATAAAGCTCAGGGGCACCGAGCGGTAAGCAATCGAGGCGCGGCAGGATCTCGGTGCGGATGGTCAGCTCGATCCGTTGCATCCGGCTCAGGATCCCCGCGGGCACCCGCCCCGCCGCGGCTCCAATCTGCTCGGCCAGCGACTTCTGCACCCGTTGGGGATCGAATCCAAAACGACTGACGCGCGGCTTGCCGCCGGCGGCCAGGGCGCCCGCCAGGTAGAGGCCAACCACCAGCAGCAGACCCTGCAGGCCGACCGGGTCCACCAGGGCGAGGCCGGCGCCTACCAGGGCCAGCGCCGAACCGGTCAGGTTACGGCGGCTGGTCAGGTAGGAGACGAGCCCGCGCCCCGGAGCGGACGCGGGCAGCGACGTGCGGTACGGCGCGATCGCACTTCCCATGGGAATCCCCTAGCTACGGCGTGCGCACCGGCAGTTTCAGCTCGTCCGGGACCGGTGCGAGCTCGGTCGCCGGCGCCTCGTGCGCCCGCTCCAGGTACGCCTGGGCGCGGGCCACCTCTCGGGAGAGCGCATCGATCGTCCGCCGCATGGTTTCCAGCGCCTGGAGCTTGGAGGCGTCGATGGTGTCGATCGTGGCGTAGATGTTGGCGAAGGCTGCCTGTAGCTTCTCGATGCTGACGGTGGCGCTCGCCGCTTGTTCGTGGACGCCGGCGGACTGCTGACGCAGCATCGCCGAGGTCCCCTCGATCATGTCGGCGGTGGTTTCGTTCAGCGCGCCGATCTGGTCGAGCACGAGCTTCTGGTTGGCCAGGCCCTGCGCCGTGATCACCGCGGTGCGCAGCGCCGACACCGTCGTCGTGGTCGCGCGATCCACGCCCTTGACCAACTCGAGATTATTCTTGCGGACGAGCTCCAGCGCCAGGTACCCCTGGGCGCTGACGGCGAGCTGGGTGGCGAGATCCTGGGTTTTCTGGCGAACGTAGAAGAGGCAGTCCTCGCGCAACGTCTTCGCCCGCTCGGGATCCTGGGCCTGCACGTCGCGGATGCGCGCATCGAGGGCAGCATCCATCGTGCGCGCGAGGTACAGGTATTGCTTGAGCCGTTCCATCACGGCCCACAGGTTCACCTTCTCCTGCTCGATCGCCGCATTGTCCTTGAGCAGCTCGTCCTGGCCGCGGTAGAGCGCCTGCACGATGGCGTTGAGGTGGCCCTGGGCCGACTCGTATTTGCCGAAGTAATCGCGCAGCCGGTTGCCGAGCGGCAGGATACCGAAGAGCCGGCGCCGGTCGAGCAGCCCGCGTTCCGAGGGGTCGAGGTCTTCAACCGTGCGCCGCAGTTGGAGCAGGGCGCTGGACACGGTCGAGGATTTGTCCTGCGCGCGGGCGAGCGCACCGACCGGCCGATCGAGCATCCGGTTGGAAACACTGGCTGACTGCTTGATCTCGTCGTTCCCAAGCGCGTGGATGCCGTCGACCTTCTTCTTGAAGGCCTCGGAACGGGGATCGGCCGCCAGCAGGGCGTCGAGGTAGGCGGCGACGGCGGCGTCGAGACGCGCGGTCGTTTGTGGGTCGAGCGTGATCATCGGGGCGGGGGTCGCGGCACCGGCCGCCGCCGGGTCGGATGGGGTCAGGGAAAGGTCAGAGTTCGCCTCGACCGTCGTGCGCATGGGACTCGCTCCTTTTGCTAGCCCGTGGGCGGATACAGACGGGTTTTTTCCCGAAAATCGCCCGTCTCACACGTGAAAATACGCCGGCGGCGGCCAACCGCTGAAAATGAATTCGGGACGGCAACGGTAGGCTTAGCGATGTGAAGGCGACCGAGATCGACGGCCGGATGTTCCTCAACGGGGAGCGGGTCTGGGCCCGATCGGGCGCTACCTTCGACGCCGTCGATCCGGCGACGGCCGGAGTTTTGGCCAACGTCGCGCTGGGGGACAAGGCCGACGTCGACATGGCGGTCGCCTCGGCAGGGGCGGCGATGGGCGGCTGGGCCGGGCTGCCGCCGGTGCGCCGTGTTCGCCTCTTGAACCGGCTGGCCGGCCTGCTGCGCGAGCGCAGCCGGGAATTCGCCGAGCTGGAGAGCCTCGATGTCGGCAAGCCCCTGCGGCAGGCGGAGGACGACGTCGCCGCAGCCGCCTCGTATTTCGAATACTTTGCCGGCGTGGCCGACAAGGTCTTCGGCTCGAGCATTCCCCTGGGAAAGGGCTTCGTCGACTTCACGCTTCGCGAGCCGCTGGGCGTGTCGGCCCAGATCGTTCCCTGGAACTACCCGCTGCGCCTTGCCTCGCGGGGAATCGCGCCCGCGCTCGCCTGTGGCAACGCGGTCGTGGCAAAGCCGGCCGCAGACGCGGGCCTCAGCGTGATCCACCTTGCGGAGTTGGCGATCGAGGCCGGCCTTCCGGCCGGCGTCTTCAACGTTGTGACGGGCGGGCGGGAAACGGGGGCCGCACTGGCCTCCCATCCCGGGATCAACCACATTACCTTCACCGGCTCGGTCCCGACCGGGATCGCGATCATGAAGGCCGCCGCCGATAACGTGGTACCGGTGACCCTCGAGCTCGGAGGCAAGTCAGCGAATATCGTGTTTGCCGATGCGGACCTCGAACGCGCCGCCGCATCCGCCGCCACCACATTGATGCAGAACTCCGCGCAGACCTGCACCGCACCGACTCGACTCTTGCTCGAGGAATCTGCCCATGATCGCTTCGTCGAGCTGCTCAGCTCGCGGATCAAGAAGATTCGAATGGGTCGCGGCCTCGACAACCCGGACATGGGCCCGGTCGTGAGCGAGCGGCAGATGCAGCGGGTCCTCGGCTACATCCAGGCCGGCGCCGGGGATGGCGCGACGGCGCTGACCGGCGGCCGCCGCGCGGACACCCCGGAGCTCGCCGCCGGCTACTTCATCGAGCCGACGCTGCTCGACGGCGTCACCCGCGGCGCCGTCCTCGAGCAGGAAGAGATTTTTGGCCCGGTGCTGACCGTCACCACAATCGCGTCGGTCGAGGAAGCGATTACGGTCGCCAACGGCACGCCCTATGGGCTGGTCACCGGGGTCTGGACACGCGACCTGAGCAAGGCCCTTACCGTGGCCACGGCCGTCAAGTCGGGACAGGTGCGCGTCAACAGCTACAGCGTGGAAGGCAGCATCGGCCTGCCCTTTGGCGGCTACAAGCGCAGCGGTTTCGGGCGCGAGCAGGGCGTCGAGGCGCTGGCGAACTACACCCAGGTCAAGAACGTGATGATCAGCTTCGGTTGAGGTTGGCAGGATCCGGCGAGCGCTCGTTGAGCGCGGCGAGGAGCCCGAGCCCATCGAGATCGTCGAGGTTGTACCACTGGAACATCACGCGCTCGATGCCGAGCGCCGACCACGCCTCGAGCTGTGACGCCGCCTGATCCGGGGTCCCCACGATCCAGTTGCGCCGCCGGAACTCATCGGCCGCGGCGGCCGGTGGCACGCCGGACCCCACGCCAAGGAACGACTGCATCCAGCGGCCTTTTTCCACGACCTCGTGCGCGTCACGGCCGATCAGAATGCCACCCATCCAGGATCGCCGGATCGTCGCGGGGTCGCGGCCGATCGCCCGGCAGTGTTCCTCGAGCTTCTCGCGCTTGACGCGATACACCTGGGGGCCGGGGGCATGGCTATTCCACTCGTCGGCGTGGCGAGCCACGATGCGGAGCAGCCGGACTTCGCCGTCGCCCCCGATCAAGAGCGGCGGCGCGGGTTGCTGCAACGGCCGCGGGTACGCCACGGCGCCGCGCAGGGGGTAGTACCGACCCTCGACATCGACCGGTCCGCCGGTCCACAGGGCCTTGATGACGGCGATCCCTTCCTCGAAACGGTCGAACCGTTCCTTCAGCGGCGGAAGGCCGATGCCGAATGCCTCATGCTCGGCGACATTCCATCCGGCGCCCACCCCAAGCACCAGCCGGCCGCTGGAGAGGAGGTCGACCGCGGCGGCCATCCGGGTGAGCAGGGCGGGATGTCGAAACGTCATCGGGCTCACCAAGGGCCCGAACCGGATGCGCTGCGTTCGTTGAGCCAGCGCCGTCAACGAGGTCCAGCACTCCAGCGCCGGCCGATGACGATCCCCACTGAGGCTGAAGAAATGATCCGAGCGCCACAATGAGTCGAGGCCGAGCGATTCGACACGATCAGCGATCCGAAACCAGCGCTCCCAGGTCAGCCCCTCCTGGCCCTCGATCATCACACCGATCTTCATCGCAGTTGACGTTAACGCAAACACCTGCGGAATAGCGACTGGCGTGGCGCGGTTACAAGAGGTGCAATGCCCGCGGTTACCGTCGACAACATCCTGACGCTGGCCCGAATCCCGGACCCGGACCGGGCCACCACCACCGAGCGCCCCGTGCTCGCCATCACGACGGCGCCCAAAGGCGTCGAAGGTGAGGGGTTCCCGGTTCGGCGGGCCTTTTATGGACTCGACCAACGCCATCTCGACCCCTTCATTCACATGGACCAGATGGGCGAGGTGGAGTACGGCCCCGGCGAGCCGAAGGGTACCGCGTGGCACCCGCATCGCGGCTTCGAGACCGTCACCTACATGATCGACGGGACCTTTCAGCACCAGGACTCCGCCGGCGGAGGCGGCCTCATCACCAACGGCGCAACCCAATGGATGACGGCTGGCGCGGGGATCCTTCACATCGAACGGCCGCCCGAGGCGCTGATCGCAAGTGGCGGCCTCTTCCACGGCATCCAGCTCTGGGTCAACCTTCCCGCCGGTCAGAAATGGACGCCGCCGCGCTACCAGGACATCGGCGCCACCCGGGTGACACTGCTCTCCTCACATGACGGTGGCGCGCTGGTGCGCGTGATCGCCGGCGACGTCGCCGGCCACAGCGGGCCCGGCGTCACTCACACCGCGATCACCCTGCTGCACGCGACCATCAATCCCGGGGCCGAGCTGCGCCTCCCCTGGCGCCGCGAGTTCAACGGGCTGGTCTATGTCCTGGCCGGCCGCGGCACCGCGGGGGCAAAGCGAGCGCCGATCAGCGCCGGGCAATTGGCGGCGTTCGGCGCGGGCGACGTGATCAGCCTGACCGCCGACCGCGCGCAGGAGAGCCGGTCGCCGAACCTCGATGTCCTGGTCCTAGGCGGCGAGCCGATCGGTGAGCCGGTCGCCTGGTACGGGCCATTCGTGATGAACACCCACGAAGAGCTGGCCCAGGCCTTCGATGACTACCGTCGCGGCCGGATGGGGACCATTCCCGCGGCCCACATCGGCGACTAGCCCGCTCGTACCATTCACTCGATGGCGACTCGTTCGTACGCCGGCACGGTACGGGCGCCCGATTTTCCCGCAGCGCTCGACTGGATCAACGTTGCGCGGCCGCTGCACATCGCCGATCTGCGCGGCCGGCTGGCGATCATCGACTTCTGGACCTTCTGCTGAATCAACTGCATGCATACCTTTCCGCAGTTGCGGAAGATCGAGCGGAAATATGGGGACCGGGTGATCGTGGTGGGGGTCCACTCCCCCAAGTTCCCGGCGGAGCGCGAGACGGCGAACCTTCGCGAGGCGGTGCTGCGCTACCGGATCGACCACCCGGTCGTCAACGACCGCGACTTTGCCGTCTGGAACCAATTCGGGGGCCGCGCCTGGCCGACGTTGATGTTCGTCGACCCCCAGGGGCGCGTCATCGGCAAGCACGAGGGTGAGCTGCCCTTCGAACAGTTGGATGCCCTCGCTGGCGGGATGCTGAAGGAATTCGAGGAACGCGGGATCCTCAATCCGGGCGCGGCAGACATCGAACTCGAGCAGCTCCGGCAGCCGGCGCGCACCTTGAAATTTCCCGGCAAGGTGCTGGCGACGGCGGACGCGCTCTACATCGCGGACACCAACCATCACCGGATCGTGAAGGCCGGCTTCGACGGCTCGATTCAGGAGAGCTATGGCAGCGGCGAGCCGGGACTGCTCGAT
>Ga0070698_100007075_pt1 | contig 12151 bp, 4 predicted proteins | sample KBSK1502metaG_FD_65477 | JGI IMG/M metagenome (GOLD analysis project Ga0070698, IMG submission 65477) | Corn, switchgrass and miscanthus rhizosphere microbial communities from Kellogg Biological Station, Michigan, USA - KBS K1-50-2 metaG | ecosystem: Host-associated > Plants > Roots >...
CGAACCAATCATTGCCGTAGACCGCAGTGAACTCAATCAGCAGCATCCGCGCGAGATCCAATGGGCCGGCGTCGACGCGCGCGAGGTTCACACGGCCGTCCTCGAGCTCCCACCAGCGGTTGACCGGCATGCCGGGAAACGTCGCGCGAATCGGCAGCGTCGCCGAGCGGCGTGAATCGACGGTACCGGGAGCGGCCGGCTGCAGTCCGAGGTTACCCCCAGTGGCGTCGATGTCGAGGTCGAACCAGTCGAGGGGTCCACCGCGGAAGTCGGGCGCGTCGAGGGCCAGCGTTCTATCGTCAAGCGCGCCGCCCACCGCGAAGCGGTACTCCAGGCGCTCGGGCTCCCAGCAGTCAGGGGTAACGTCCATGATCTCGCGGTCGAACCAGGTGCGCCACAGTGCGATCGCTGTCTGTAGGGCCGTTGTGTCGGCGGCCGGCAACCCATCGATCGTGCCGCTTGCGACGACGACATGCTGGTACAGGGCGACGCCGTCAGGCGCTCGCCGAGCGAGCGCGGGCAAGATCGGCAGGGGGAACTGGGCCACCAGTGCGCCGCGGACGCGCTCGCGCTGACCGATGTCGGAGACGAGGTCCAGCAGCGCCAGCCCGGCGCGAGCGCGATCGCGGGCTGGGACGGTGCCGGGGTTGAAGGCGCCGTCGCCGGCGTCGGCCGGCTCGTGCTCGACGAGCATCTCGAGCGGCAGCTCCCGACGATAGTCCTGGGGCGCGTCTTCACGGCCGCGAAAGCGAGTTAGCGGTCCTGATCGCGTGCGCACCGACGTCGCGATCGGCGATCGATTGTCCTCGCCCTGTAGCTCGCCGAGTTGCCATTGGCGACCGACGGACCACAACGGGTCGTGGATGCGCGCCTCGAGGGCCTGGCGAAGGTTCCCGCCGCTGCCATCGGGGCGGACCCGAGGTTCCAGGCGCCAGTACTGGGCAAAGATGATCGTTGACATTAGGCCTCCCGCTCAGCGAGCTGCGCGACGCTCGCGTCGAGCCTGCCGGTTGCCGCCAGCCGCTGCGTGACGATGTCGATCGCGAGCTTGGGGACCTTGCCGATGACCTCCTGGGCAGAGTACAGCGCTGGGAGCACCGCGCCGATCAGGTTCACCGCTTCGAGGTCGACCATCCGGATCTTCGCCAGGTCGGCGGTTTCGGCAATGACCGCCGCGAGCGAAGCGACGTCCCAGCGCGCGTCGGGTTGCGGGTGGACGGCGAGCATGATCGCCTGCGGTGGTCGGGCCCCGGGGGCGTCATAGGAGAACGCGAGGCCGGCGACCTGCTCGCTGGCGGGGACGACTTCCGTCCATTCGTCGACCACGAGCAGCGCCAGCTTTGCGCCCTGCGCGGGAAGCTGCCCGTGAAGGGCGAACGCGACCGGGACGCGGCGCGGGTCGGCGGCCGCCCGCGGCGGCGGGTCGCTGTCACCCAGCCACGCGGCACTGCCGTCATAAGGGGCTTGGGCGGCCAGCAGCGCCGGTCCGCGTGGGGTGGCGGCCGGCAGCGCCCCGGCTCCCAGCAGGACGTCGGCGAGCGCTGCGGCGCCTGGGCGGGCGGTGGCGGCGCGTTCTAGCCAGTCGCGCACTCGCGACGCCTGTGAGCCGTCGCCAAACAGCGCTTCGGAGCTTGCGATCAGCTCATCGGTGTGCGGTGGGCGATCGACCGCGACGGCGCGAAAGCTGGGGCCGAAGATGGCCTGTAGCGCGGCGGTAGCGCGCTCGACCAGGGCGTCGGGCCCGGACGGCGGATCACCGGGCGCGAGCAGGTCGCTGGCGTGTGCGAAGCGCTTCGCCGCGGCTGCCTGTGTCAGCTCGATGGTGGCTTGGTCGCCGGCTGCGAGCGATGCGGCGCCGGCGGTGCTGAGGAGCCCGTAGCGCAGCGCCTCGTGGATCGTGGATGCGTCGACAGGGGTGGCGCTCAGCCGTCCCTCGAGTGTATGCAGACGGTCGCGGGCCCCTTGCGCGCGTGTCTGCAGTTCGCTGATCGCGGTCGTGCTCCACGCGGGCGTCGTCGTGACAGCGGGGTCGGGTCCGAGTTCGGCGGGGGCGGGCTCGCGGCTGGCCGCGAGGACGGCGGCTGCCGATCGGGCCAGGGCAGCAAGCTCGAGCAGCGTGATGTTCTGGCCGCCGGGCGCCTGTCCTGGCTCGGGACGAATCGCGCGCCGGGTTCCGGCTGGAGGGAAGGACAGCGTCAGCAGCAGCGGGGATGAGGAGGCCTCGACTGAGGCTGTCGTCAGTTCGGGTGAGGCGGCGGAGAGCGCCAGCACGTCAAGCGCGCCGGGTGCGTCGGGCCCGGTCGGCCAGACGCCCGCGGTCCAGCGATCTTCGGTTATCGTCGCGATGGACTCTGTCGGGTTGAGGTCGGCGGTCTGGAAACGGACGCGGCGGGGATCGCCGAGAAGCGACGCCGCCCATGCGTCCAGCCGCGGTTCGGCGCTCGCGCGCGCGCCTTCGACCGGCCAGCCCCAGCTCGCCGCTGACGCGTCGGCGGGCTGCACGATGAGAACACGCATCGTGATCGCGGTCCCTCGTCGCGGGGTACCGAGCACCTCGGGGTCGCCGGGCAGCACGCCATGACCGGCGAGCGCATCGAGCGTCGCGGCGGCCCGGTCCGTGCGCCCGGTGGTCACTTGAAAGACCGACTCGGCGAGCAACAGATCGGCGACAGCGTCGATGTCGTCCTGGGCCAATGCGAGGACATCTCTCAAGGCCACGAGGACCTGGTCCGGCGCGCCGCTCTCCCTCTCGCGTACTCGCGAGATGACGGCATCGATTCCGTGCTCGAGCAGGCGCAGCCCGTCGACGACCGACCGTGCACTGATGGCCTCGGTGGCTGCCTGCCCGACGGGAGCGGGCCCGGCAGCCGGGATGCCGGCGATGACCCGCAGGTCCGCGATCATGGCGTTAAGGATCGCCTGGCCGGGCTTGGCGCCTGCCTCGTGCATGCGGCGCTCGATGCGGTAGCCGATCAGCGCCCCCAATGGCTGCCCTTCCCGGGTGCCTTCGATGATCTCTGTCGCGATCCGAGCCCGAGCGGAGGAGAGGTCGAGTGCCAGCGCGCCGTTGGCCCGGTGGGTCAGCTGGCCCGAGCGCAGGATCGCCGCTGTCGTTGCCTGGTCAAGCGAGGGCGTCAGCAGTGACCCATCTGAGCGGACCGGCGAGAGCAGTGGGCCGTCAGAGTCCGTGCGAGCGATCGCCGGCGCGCCGCCGGGCGACAGGTCTTCGACGTACCCGAATCCGCCGAGGTGCACCCCGTCGGGGCGGCTGGCTCGCAACGTCTCCAGCCTTAGCGTCGCCAGTGACGTGACCCAGGCGTCAAGGCGGTGCGACCACAGGTCGAGTGCCTCGGCGACAAGCCGTTCCAGCGAACCGAACGAATCCTGGCCGGCAGCGTGCTCCTCACGTAGCCGCGCCGCGAGGTACGCCGCTGACGCGGCGACGCCAGCCGAGCGAGCAGTCGACGGGCTGTCAGGGAATAGCTGCGAGGCGACCTCGCGGATCGGCCTGGATGCCGCGGCGGCCGTGATCACGGGCACCCCTCCGGCAGCTGCGCTTGCGAGTTCGCTGCCAAGCGAGATGCCGGGGGATACCTCCATGCGCAGTGCCGTCATCGCCGATGGCGCCAGGCTGATCCCCTCGGCAAGTGCCGGCTGCGCCGCGTCCGCGCTCAGCAGCAATTCGCTCTCGGCGATCCTGGCGCCGAAGCGCTTGAGCGCCTCGTGCTCCTCGGCGGCGAGCGCCAACTCGAGGGTGGCGGCGTTGCGTGCCAGGACCGTCAGCAGCGTCGCGGGATCGTCGCTGGGCAAAAACTCGAAGATGGCGTTTTCGTCCATCAGCGATTCGAGCACGCGCGCGGCGACGCTGACCTTGTCGTCCGTGGATCCCGAGTCCGGCTCGGCGAGCGGCAACCATAGGCGCACGTCGTCCTGTGCGGCGAACAGAGGCGGAAAGCGCGCCGGCGGAAAGCCAGCGGCGGCGAGGAGCGAGTCGACCATGACTTGGGCGGAGTTGGTGATCTTCGGCTTCGTCGGGTCGGTGTCGTCAGGAAAGACGAACCGGTTGGTGACCGACAAACGGTTAGCGCCGCTGACGGCGCGAACATGCACCGACGTCGATACGGGCGCAATCCCGAGCGCTTCGAGCACGTCGGGGTCAGACGCGCGCGTCACCGACGGGATCCGCCCGATCGCGTCCTTCCACAGCACCAAAGCGGCACGCAGGACCGCGGTCAAGCCGTCGGCCGCGGACGCCTCGGCAGCGTGGCGCGTCCAGCGCGTCATCGAGGTTGTCGGCAACAGACCGTAGGGCTGCGAACCGACCCGCAGCGTGGCCAGCGGCCCGCGGGCGCGCACCCGCCGGGTGAAATGCTCGCGCACGAAGTCCCGCGTCGCCGCACTGAAGTTGTCCCTGGTGCTATTGGGGTCATCGCGCCAGAGGTGCTCGATGAGATAGCCACCGGTCGCCGACCACAGCAATGTTTGGATCGCCTCGGCGTCGATCTGGTCGCGTCCGCTGGCGTTCGGGACGCCCGCCAGCAGCGTGGGGTCCAAGCCCAGCGCGACGGTTCCGATCCGAGCGGTGGCCTGAGGGTGCAGCGTACTCGGGTCAAGGGCGACGGGCGCGGGCGCGTCAGCCCCGGCACGGGCGGTCCATGGCGTGGAGTCGGTCGCCGTGTTGTTGGTAGGCGTGCCGATGGGCAGAAAACCGAACCCTGTGGTGTGCAGGTGATCCTCCACCAGCCCCCCAGGCGCTGCGCGGAGCGTTGGGCATCGAGGCTTGCGCTGACGCCGACGACCGCCAGTCGGCGCAGCAGCGGGCTCGGGTCGAGGCTGACGCCGTGGTCTGAAAGCTTGATCCGCACTCCCATCCCGACCTTCTCCGCCTCACTGAAGTTCACCAGCCACTGCAGGGCGGGCTCGACCACCGCGGCGGGCGCCGGCGGTCCATCAGCAGGCTGGTAGGGGGTCGGTCCGACCTGCAGTTCGTCGGCGACCACCGCCCCCGGAACGGCGAACACGGGCGTGTCGTCGCTGGCCTGCCAGCCGAGGACTAGCCAGCGGTCGGGCAGCGTGCCGGTGACGGCTGGGCGCGTCCAGCCGCTGGCGCGGCCCGCGCCTACAGGGGGCATTTGGGGGGCGACCGGCAGTGGCTGATCGGCCTCGACGGGCTCACTGGGACGCTGGTCGAGATTGCTCGGGGTCAGCTTGCCAGCGACCCACGCCGCGCGGGCGGGGCCGAGGCTGCGCGATAGACGCGCCCATTCGACCGCCTCGCGCGCGGGGTCGCGTCCGGCGTGAAAGAACGCCGTCCAGTAGTCGGTTCCTGCGCGAAGCTCGCCGTCGGCGAGTTCGGGCTCGTGGTCTTGGACGTGGATCTCGTCGGGCAGCACGCGCACGAGCAGCTCGTTAGGTGTGCCGTCGGCGGCGTAGGTGAAGCGTGTCTCGATGCCGACCGGCAGCAGGACGAGCGGGACGGCGGGGTCCAGGACGCCGAGGATCTCATCGTCGGACATGCCGGCAAGAGCGCCGGTGAGCGCGTCGTGCAGGTTGGCTCTGAGGAGTTGTTGGGCCGCGCGCGCGTCCGTCACAGCCTGACGTCGGGCGCCGGCGTCGGGGGCGGCGGTGTCGCGGGCCTGCGCCCACGCAAGCTCGAGCCTGACCGCTTCGTCGGTCGCCGCGGCCACGCGATCGCGTAGATCGCCGAGCTCGCCCAGCTGCGCCGCCAGATCAGCCATCTCGGGGCCTGAAGGCCAGCAGCTGCTGGCGGCTCAGGGCGGCGATGATGCTCACCGGCGAGTCGACCGACGGCGTCTCGGGCAACATGCTCAGCGCCGATACGCTAGCCCGCACCGGCTGCCGAAAGCAGATGCGGGCGTTGTCAGCGGCGAACGTGCCCCAGGCCGCGGGATCAAGCTGCTTGTCGTTTAGAACGAGGTTGGGTGCCTGCGCCGGGGCGTGGCGGCCGGCCACGAACTCGGCATGGTTAACGGCGTTGCTCCAGGCTGCGTCGTTCCAGGCCGCCGCCTTGCGGATTTCCTCGGGCATGTTGCTGTCCGGCTGCTGCGGGGGCTGGTATGGCAGCGCTGTGTCCCAGGTGTTCGGACCGAGGCGCAGACCAAAGCGCGGCTCGGTCGGCTGCTCGGCGAAGACAAACCACCACCGCTCGCTGCGGGCGGTCGCAGCGTCCAGGTCAAAGCCCAGGAAGCGGTACTCGTCGCCGAGCGGGCCGCCGAAGACCGGCTGCTTGATGTTCGGTGAGGTGAAATCGGCGCCGCCACGCTGGTCTGAGGGAACCGCGAAGACAATCGTGCCCGGGTAGCGCCGCAGCAGGTCGCCGCGGATCACGAGCACGAGCGGCGCATCTACGCCCGCGGCGGCCGGCTTGTGCTCGCCCAGCATCCCGCCGCTCCAGGACTGGGCGGCAATCTGTTCGATCTCGGGTTGTCGCTGGGGTGCGTGCGGCGGTAGCGGGTCGGGAATCGTGACACCCCAGAAGCTCTGAAAGCAGGTGCCGCGCCGGTCGGTGGGAAACTCGCGCCAGACCATCTCGCGTGCGATCTCGTGGTTGAGACCGACGAGGTAGCCCTCGGTGAACCGGTCGTTGCTCTGGGCCAACGTGACCGTATTGGGCGGGATGCGCTCCAGGCCGGCGAGGATCCAGTCGTTTGAGATATCGCTGAGCGCCTTCCACATCGCGTCCGGGAAAGTCGGCGTCCACATCGGCGGCTCGAGCACAAGCTCGGGGTCAAGCGCCATCCGGTTTTGCAAATAGCGGCCGATCGCGGCGACGGGGTGTATCGCGACGCGCGCGGCGGCGGCATTGTCGGCGAGCGCGAAGGCCGGGCGGGCCGGCACGGTCGCGGTCCTCCAGGGTTCCAGGGTGACCGCGACCGTGCTTGCCAGGCTGGCGGCCACGACCGCGGGGGTGGTGTCGATGATCGACGAGAAGGCGGCCAGGGTGACGCCGGGGGTGGCGCTGAGCGACACCGTCTGCTGACCGGCCCACGCGGCGAGCGCCTGGCTGACGCCGGCGGCGTCGATCGGACGCGTCTGGTTGATCAGCTCAGAGCTGATGCTGATCTCGCCGATCGATGCGATCGCGACGCCGTGCCATGCGTCACCGGCCTGCACGGTCCCCGCGATCTGCTGGATCGGCGCCTGGACCTGGGCGTCGAATGTCCCTTCCACAAACGCGGCCGTACTGACCGGGCGGGTCTGAAGGGTCGCCCGGGCGAAGCCGCCAGCGCCGGCGAGCGCGATCGAGGTCTGCGGGGCGAGCACATTCTCGACCAGCGTGTTCCGGTCGGACTGCGCGAAGGGCACCTGCACCGACTGGGATGCTGCCAGCAGCGAAACGTGTCCCGAGGTAATGGAGACGGGCACGAACATGCCGCTGGTATCGCGCGGGGCAGCGAAGATGGTGCCGTCGTCGCGTTGCAGCGCAAAGCCGGAGGTCACGAGCTGCTCGGCGACGCCGCCGCCCTCCACACTCAACCGCGCGCGAGCAAGCTCGGGCAGCTGCGCGAGCGTCAGGTCGGCGCCGAGGTCGGGCAGGGCGGCCCGCGATGAGAACACGTCAGCGCTCGGTGCCGCCAGGCGCGCGTTGGTGGTGATCGACGCCGAAAGCGCCTGCACGCCGTCGACCCCGTGGTTGACGAACACGTCATTGATGCGCGACCGGGCAGCACCAGAGAACAGATCGCGAGGGTCTGACCGCAGCGCGAGGATCCCGTCAGGGACGGAATAGGGAACCGCCAGGCCGGTTGTCGCGATCTGGGCGATGTGCCTGGTGAATGGTGCGCCCGCGGCGGCTCCGTGCAGGCGCACGATCCGGGCGGCGATTTCGCCGCGGACGCGCAGCGCGCGACGAAACGCCATGCTGTCGGCGGCATTGGGCAGCAGCGAGGGCCGCACGGCACCTGTGACCGTGGTGTTCGTCGAGACGCCGGCGATGCGCCCGTGCGCCGGGGTGGTGAGCATGAATGAGCGCTCAGCGTCGAGCTTGTCCAGGTGGCGGCTCCACATCGAGCTGCCAACGGCGCGGGCGAACAGCCCGCGCTGACGCTCGCGCTCTGCGGCCTGGTGATCGGCAAGCTGGCGCCACGCGCGTTCCATCAGCGCCTCCTGCTCGCGTTGTATGACGGTCGTCCCCAGGCTCGCCGCGACGCGCTCCCGTGGATCGGCGTTGAGCTCGTCGGTCCAGTTTTGGCCCGTCGGGTCGATCGTTGTCGTGTGCCAGAATGCGCCGCCGTAGAGCGGCGGCGCGACCAGTGGTTCGTCCACGTCCTCCGGGGCGGCGCCTCCCGCCGACACGGCGGCGGCGAGCTGGACGCGAAAGTTCGCCTGCCCGGGATTCTTCGGCCAGGGCTGGCGTGGCTGCTGGTCGAGGGCGCGGAGCGCGCTTTCAAGCTGGACGACCGCGTTCTCGCCTGCGGCGGGCAGGGCGCTGTCGCGGCTGACGTCCATCGCGCGTTGCCCGACGCCGGCAGGCAGAGGGTTTCCGTGCAGTCTGTCGACGAGCTCTTCAAAGCTGCCGGCCTCGCCGGTTGAGAAGCGCCACGAGGCGAGCACCGGCAGCTCGGCGGCAGCCTCGCCCGGCGTCCATGACGGCGCCAAGTCGTCGGTCCGCGGACGTTTTTTGAGGATCGCGTCGCAGGTCGCCTTGAACGTTGGTACGACGCAGGCCTGATAGCGGGTGAACGGGCGCAACAGCCGCGGGCAGACCAGGCGTGAGACGGTGCGCCGCGGATCTCCCTGCGTCGGGCTGAGCGCCTGCTCCACGGTCTCGCCGCTTGTCAGCAGCACCTGAGCGTGCGCCCACAGGTGCAGCGCCGTGGGATCGGGAAGCTCGCTGGCTGGCGCTACGAGAACCTGGCCGTCGACCCTGGGCCGGGCTTCGAGTGCGACCTGGGCGCTGGTGAGATCGACGACGACGAGGCAGATCCACGGTCGCAGCCTGTCGTCGCCCGCGCGGCGCGGCGTCGCCAGCCAGGGCAGATCGGGGCGGTCAAACTCGATCAGCGGGAACATCGTCGATTCGGCGTCGCTGATGTTCGGCTGCGGAAACATGCGCACGATCTGCGCGCGATCAAAGCCCGTCACATCCCCGGGCCCGAGCATCGACAGGTCGGGCACCGTCAATGACACGCCGTTGAGATTGACCGTCGAGGACAAGGTGCTGTGAGCCGGGCCGGCCGCAGAGCCGACGTCCTCGAGGAGATCGATCGCCGACGCGAGCCCGTCGCGCACCCACGACAGGAACTGATACTGCGGCGCCTGACTCACGCCGCGACCTCCCACGCGGACGCCAGGGCAACGGTGCCCGCGAGGCTCGAGTCGGCGGCGACCGCAGTGGCAAGCGCGAAAGCGGCCTCGGCGTGACTGCGCGCCCCGTCGACACCGGCCAGGGCAACGGCGGCGCCCGTGCGGGTGTCCATCGCAACGGGCCTGTCCGCGTCGAGTAGGGCGATCGGCAGGCCGTTGGTTGCCACATATCGGCTGCGCTGCGCGTGTACGTCGCTGCGACCCACAGCGCCCACGGCGACCGCGAGATGAGTCCAAGACTCCTCGAACAGGGTGAAACGCCCAAGAGGATCAGTCGGTACCGCACCGCCGATCGTCTTGTCCTCGTACACCAGCGACACGCTACGAACGTTCAGGGCGTGCGTTATCCCGGCGGACCGCACGGTTACACCACAATCAAAGTCCTCAAACGCCGGCATCGTGAGCTGCTGGTCCTCGCTGCGCGAGAAGAACTCGCCAGCCGCGAAGCGGTCCTGTTTGACGGCTGCGCTGAGTTGAGCGCCGGGCACCACGGAGAGCGACAGCGTCGTCGGCGTAGCGAGTGGCGCTGCGCCAAAGCGCGTAATCGCTATGTTCAAGGGCGCGAGCTCCTGTCGCACCTCGAGGCTTCCAAGTGGATGCGCCAGGGGCGGCGGTGCAGTGTCGCCCGCGCCTGGTACCCGGAGCCGGAGGATGCCGGCCGACCCCACGGGCATCAGCGGCGACCAGGCCCCGGGGCCCTCAAGCGAGCGTCTGACGGCGCCGAGGACATCGGGCGCCGGTAGCGCCTGGCCGGACTGCTCGCCCCAGCTCTCGTTGACGCCGAAGTGCACCCGGGCGAACAGGATCTTGATCGAGGCAGATCCGGCGATGTGCCACCGCGGCGACGGCCCCTCGAGCGTGACGTCGAGGGTGACCGACGCGACCGTGGCCCCGGCGAACCTGAACGCCAGCGAGGCATGGAGCTCGGCACTGAACCCGAACGCCGGGCTCCACTGCAGCAGTACGTCGAAGCCGATGGTGCCGGTGAGCCCGAGGTCGTCGGTGCCGGCGACGAGATCAAGGCGGGCGCCCGCCTGCACCGATCCGGAGGTGATCGCGAAGTAGCCACGAAACGAGAGCTGCAAGACCGGCAGGTCGGCGAGCTTGATCTCGAGGCGCTGCGGGACCGGTAGGTCCGCGGGCGGCTTGTAGCGCGGATGAAAGCCCCCCGCCGAGAAGATCAACTCGCCGCCGCCGCTAGTCTGCACGCGCGCGACCAGCCCGCCGCTGACCGAAAACCCGCTGATGCGCGAGCCGGTGAGCGAGACATCGATCTCAAACAGCCCTTTCCCGGGATCGATCATTCCCGCCAGCGACGCGCGCAGATCGACGATTGCCAGATCAGGGTACGGCAGGGCGATACGCAGGCGCCCAAGGATCGCGAAACGAAACGCTGGAACGTCGAGCACGACGCCAAGGTCAGCGGTGATCAGCGGGATCACCGGACCCCAGCTCAAGCGAAACAGCGGACCGAAGACAGCGGTGCCGGGATCGCGAGGGAATACCCGGTCGAGGGTAGTGAGGATCGCAGGCGCGCTGGCGACCGGGTCCTTTGGGAACAGCAGCTGGTCTACGCTGCCCTGCTGGACCAGATCGGCAAGCGCGCTGGTGTCGAGGCGGTGGTTGATCCCGATGACGCCGCCGACGCCGCTGAGCATCAAACCGAACGAAAGTTGGATTCCCGGGTCAAACTCACCCGCCATCACGATAATGAGCGAAAACGGGTCGGGCGTCAGCAGCCCGAACGCGGTGACCTCGACTGGACCGACGTGGAGGTTCAGGACACCTCCGAAGCCGTCGGCGCGCACGCCTAGGAAGCCGCCGCCACTGACGCCGGACGCGTGATCCATCGCCAGGCCGATCGCATCGGGTGCCTTTGGCTTGAGCGTCGGCATTCCGGAGGCGAACGAGAATCCGACGCCGACCTTTTCGACCACCACTGTCATGCCGAGCGCCGAGCCGGTGAAGGACAACGTCAGGGCGAGCGTCGCGTGGTTGGGGTCCCAGCCCAGGCCGAAGCGGGGGTGGCCAATCGGCAGCGAAAACGACGGAGCGAGCTCCACGTCGTGCTGACTTCCGCCGGTGAAGCGAAATCCCGACGCGTCGACGATCGCGCCGAGGTCCCCGGCAATCCCAATCGAGCCCATCCCCAGCGTGCCCAGGATCCCGCTCGGATCCTGGGCATCAAGGCGCAGTCCCGCTGCCCGCAGCGCGATCCGTTCGTTGCCGAGGTCGACCTCGAGCTCCAGTGCCTGCACGCTGACCGACCCAGCGCCGGCGGGAGCATCCCAACGCCCGGCGCCGGCAACCGAAAGCTTCAGAACGCTCGCTGGATCAAGCAGCGGGATCTGGGGGATTGGCCCTCCCGGCGCGATGTCCGGGACCGTGGGCACGATCAGACGCCAGTCGCGGCCGATCGCCGAACCGAGCAGAGCGCTGAGCACCCCCCAGACGTCGGCGGCAGCTCCGTCCAGATCTCCGCCAAGCGCGCGCAGCACGGCACCCGCGTCAGGCGGGACGGCCTTCAGCGCTGTGATCAGCGGAGCGTCGGGCAGCGAGCCCTCAAGCGCTTGACGCAACCCCGCGAGGTGATCGGCCAACGGGGTCGCCACTGGAGACTACCGGCCTTCGCCCGTAGATCTCATATCGCGTCCCATCGCGCCTACCGTAATCGGTATAGCTTGCCAATACAACCCTGTGGGCCAGCTCACTTGCGACGATCGCGAGGGCGCCGGGCGCCAGCGGCTCTGAGAGCGTTACGCCCTACACGCCCGCCGTTGCCACACAGCCCGTTGAGGCGCAGTGCCGCGCGGTCCAAGGTGGC
>Ga0070698_100007076_pt1 | contig 12151 bp, 8 predicted proteins | sample KBSK1502metaG_FD_65477 | JGI IMG/M metagenome (GOLD analysis project Ga0070698, IMG submission 65477) | Corn, switchgrass and miscanthus rhizosphere microbial communities from Kellogg Biological Station, Michigan, USA - KBS K1-50-2 metaG | ecosystem: Host-associated > Plants > Roots >...
GAAGAGCAAGGCGTCGTACGAGGTACGCAGAGCACGCTCGCTGGCATGTGCCCGAGCGTCCAGTTGACCAGGGACTGTCTCCCACGACGCACCGCATACGCCGCATGTAAACGGTCGCGTCTGCTTGCCCCACGCGAACAATGCCCGGCCACATACGCAGCGCGATTGCAGCGCCAGGCCGTGAATCGCACACGTTGATAGCCCGGTGAGGACCAAGGAACTTCAGCATACGATGACGCTCCGCGATGCAGGCAGGACAGACCCGTAAACCGGTGATCGCGCCTAACGTTCGCGCTCTGGGCGGCTGTGTGGGCTTGAACCTGCCGAGCGCTTCCGTGAATGCGGTGGCCTCCAACCGCTTCTAGCGAGACAGCTATGAGGCTGGCCAATCGGTGGAGGTCGAACAGGGTCGCGGTGATGAAGAAGCCAGGCGAGACGCGTGGGCTCTCGGCGAGCGGAGCGACAGCGGCCAGTCTCGCCGTCGTACCCGCGAACCATCCATTGGCCAGGTCGCAGCGTAACAGGAGCCCAAGTAGCCATTCGTCTGAATAGGGCACCACGAGGTGGGGGAGAGTGGTGCCCCACGCCGGTTGGTCGGCCTTGATCGATTCGAGAGACTCAGACTCGGTAACGATGACATCGGTAGCGAGATGCTCACCGGCGAGTCACACACTCCGGTTCCCGACAGTAGCGTGGGGGCAAGACGGTTTTGCTTGAGCACCTCCAGCGCAGCCTGGACCATTTGACGATCCGCATCGGCATCACCACCCGAGTATCCGGTCGACTCGACCATCTCGGCTACCAACTCTCCGAGCTTGACCAGGTTGTCCATCGTAACTGCGCTGGTGGTGTACTGATCGAATGTCCGACTCGTCAATCCGCGATATACCAGTCCAGCGTGCCGCTGAAGCACAAGGCCGTGGAGGCGATCACCATAGGCGAGGTCGAGCCCGGCCAAGACGAGCTGCACTTCCAGGCGATCGTGATCGGCGATGCGCGGGTACGGATGCCGCATATCCAACCGCCGACTGAATTGAACCCAGGTGTCTTTGTCCTCGCCGAACGTCTCTCGCATCGGAACAATGTTCTGGGTGTTCACGCACAACAGACAAACACTGATCCGCCGATAAAATGGCGGACCTTCGAGATCGTCGGTCAACTCCTTTATGTAACCGAACTGGGCTTTGCTGCATTCGTGGGCGTCGTCGACGATCAATTGCTCGACACCGCACTCATAGAACTGGTTCAGTAGCCACGGCCTCACATCGTCCCACCGCATACCAGGCACCACGCCAAACTGGCGCGCAAGCTTCTTGCCGAAGTCACGCACGCCTGGCTCATCGCGGTTTGGCGCCCGCATCGCGACGATCGGCATGTGCACGCTGCCATCGCGGTGCTTTTCACCTCGAAAGCATCGCAATAGCTCGCGGATCGCCGTCGACTTGCCCGAGCCGGTCAAGGCGTGGGGGACGTGCCACGTACGGTTCTGCTTCGCACGCAGGAGCAGGCTCAAAAGCCTACGGGCGAACGGAGTGTGCATGAAGAAGGTCGGAGGCCGCCCAGGCCGCCAGTTGCCTACCAAGGATTCGGCGTGATTATTGAGGTCGCCTTCCTCCAGCACCCAGATCAGGTCAACGGGTACCCGAGCTTCTCCGGGAGTGGCCGAGGCCAATTGCGCCTCAATCATGAGCTCTCAAATGTCCGCCTGGCCGTCATTGACGAACCGCACGATCGGCGGCCGCACTGGTGTGAAGGGCTCCTCGAGGCCCGGCTCCGTGCGATCACCATCACGCGGGATAACCCCTTGTTGGGACGCACCTGAATGCACCGCTTCCAACGCGCGCAAGAAGAGGCGATCGCGCGGCGTCATGAGTTCCGCGTGTTTGTTCTCATCGTCCTGGCGGAGCGTGTCGCGGGTTGCCTGCTGCCGCTCCGAACGCAGCTGGTTTTCCCGGCGACTTCGCATGAGACAGGCTCCACTCTGCCGCCGGTTCGCGCGGCTTTCCGCGGCTGCCAGGCGTGCTTCTCGATCGTGGTCGGCACGCTCGAGCTGCAGGGTCCAGCCCGGCGTACGACCCGTCAGGTCACGGCAGACGGCAGGCGTGCCGAGATACGCGGCCTCATGGAATGGATAAACGACGCGCTCGTCCTCGTCGTTCACATAGAGCGTGACTTCTTTGCCGACCAGCGCCTCGAAGACGCCTGGACATACGTACGGCCGGTTCTTGTACGAGATCGCGTTGTTGGCGTGGACCACATAGCGACGAGCCGAGCCGTCTTTACGGTTCAGACGCTTCATCAGCAACAGGATCAGGTCGTCGCGTGAGCCACTGAACTGCTGGACGCCATGCTGTTCAACTGCGTCGCGCCACAACTGGTAGCGTCGTCCACCGCGTCGCTCGTCCCACTCGCGCATGTAGCCGTCGACGATCGCCTGGTACAGCAGATCCTGGAAGACCTCGTACGTTATCCCAGCCTTCTCCGCCTCGGCGGCTGAGTCGTACGTGTCTCCCAACTGGCGAGGATTGCTCTTTGTCCTGCCGGCGATGCGGTGGGCCAATTTTCGGGTAAGCCACGTAAAGATCGACTCGATCTGTCCTTTCGCTTCTGGATCGCGGGGCGGAGCGCGTTCGGCAAAGATCTGGAACCGATCGCAGACCACCTCCATGGTGTGTTGAGAGACGAAGATCGACCCGCGATCCGAGAGAATGAGATGCGGCTTGGCGACGACATCCCAGTCGTTGACAAAGCCATGGATGAGCTTCAACTGGTCCTTGGGTTCCATGGCCTGCTTGAGGAGACGCATGTAGTCCCGCTCCGTCAGCGTCCGGACGGAGGTGACTGTGGAAAGGACCGCACCAGTAGCCACGCACACCAGCACACCGATGTGCACACGACCACGAATGAGCTTGCCATTACGGCCGACGAAACGCCCGTCCCACAAATGCTCGTCGACCTGGCATACCAGGCCTGGCGCTCGCACGGAGCCGATGAACGACTCGAGGGATGTCAATCCACGCGGGATGCTCAGCGACCCGGCCCGCTTCGACTGAATAGCTGGATCGGTCGCCTCCAGGTGCTTGCAGTAGCGGTAGATTTGCCAGTAGCTCGGCTCAGCGATGCCGAGCTTTTGCCAGACGCATTCGAGCTCGGGACTCTCCCAAATGGCGGTCGGCCCCAAACGAATCGCGCGGCCGTACAGCGACCTGATGCAGTCTTGAACTTCGGGGTTCAGATTGGTCTGGAGTTGTGCTTGGTACACCGCATGTGGTATCCAGGCGCGCTGGCCGTGCTTCAGGACGCGCCGGACCAGATACTGAACTTGCGACGGTTGCATATCAAACCGCTCGGCGACCTCGCGATACGACGCGCCAGCTTGCCAGGCTTCGGTAGCCGCCCGATTCCGCCGAACGATCGAGAGCAGGCTGCCGGATCCGGAAACAAAACTTGCCGCTTTTGACCTAGCGTCCCGCTGATGGACTCGGGTACCGTAGCGTGCCGAAGACCAAACAGTTGGCGTCGAGCCGCACGACAGCCATCTGTCCAGAACACATGTTGAAAGGCGCAGACGCGCTATGGGCAGTCTCAAGTCAACTCAGCGGCAAGTGGTTAATCTCGATCACCGCATTCTCAGGACGCTCTCAAACCTCCGTCGAAGAACTGGCGACGGGCTAACGGGTGGCAGCGCCAGCGTGAGGCTTTCCTCGCGAGCACTCACCGACCTTGCGATCAGGGTCTGGTTGTGTCTCTCGGTTCTGATGAGTTCTATTGGCGCACCAGCTGCAGTATCCGGCCCAGCCGCTAGCGACCGGAGCGGAATGTGGATCCGAGCGACGCAATTGTTCGCGGGCGTCGGCATTGGCGACACGTTCCGCTCACTGAGCCAGGCTGTAGCTCCAGCAACAGACCGCCTCGGCCAGGTGCTGCTTCAGCCCGTGATTCGCTATGCGGCACCGCTACTAACGGCTACCGGCGGTACTGCCGGTGCCCTGCTCGCACTGAGAAACGTGGAGATCGCTTCGGCCGCCAACTCGAACCTGACTGTCTACGTCGGCTACGCCGACAACCTGCGCGCCAGTGGCTTCTTTCCGAGTCCCTGGCAAGGATCAGCCAATGTCAATTTCAACGGCGCGGGACCAAGTTTCGACGCCGGCGCAGTCCGTATTGACAATTCTTCCGGTAGCCCTGCTACGGTCGATTCCGTGGTTGTGACCATCGGCTCGACCACCTTCAACTTGTGGGGCTCGAGCCTGAGCGTGCCGGCCAACGGCAGCCTCATTCTCACCCAGACGACCCAATACAACTTTGACACATCCGACGTAAGTCCTGGGGCATGCACCGCTCCTAATGGACTCATCCCCCAGGTCACGCTGACGGTAACTGGAGTGCCCACAACATTTCAGGACACACAGCAGGTTCTCAACACCGGAGGCCTCGACCTGGCGGCCTGTCCATCAGGCACAAATGAATCCCAGCCGTGGTCACTCCTGGGCGGCGGTCTGACACCCGGCCAGCTCAACGGTTACGGCAGCCCGGCCGCGCCACAGGTCCCACAATGCAACTCGGGCCAGCCTGTCAACTGCGCGACCGGCAACTTCTGGGAGACGTACAACGAGCTGACGATCCCTGGTCGCGGTAACCCCCTCAACTTGAGCCTCACGTATAACAGCCTAGCGGCCTCACAGAACTCGCCGGTCGGGTTCGGCTGGAGCTTCACCTACGGCATCAGCCTGCAGCAGGACCCGTCCACCGGCAACGTGACCATCACCCACGACAACGGCAGCACGGTAACGTTCACCCCGAGCGGCGGCGGCTACACCGCTGGTGCCTGGATCCTGGCCACACTGGTCAAAAACAACGACGGCACGTTCAGCTACACTCTGCGGCGGTCGCGCCAGCAGTTCGTGTTCTTGAGCACCGGCCAGTTGCACGCACTGATCGACCGCAACGCATACAGCACCCTTGTTGCCTACAACGGATCGCAGATTGCGACGGTAACTGACCCAGCCGGGCGCGCACTTACTTTCACCTACGGCACCAACGGCGACATCGCGACGGTGACCGATCCAGCGTCGCGCCAGGTCAGTTTCGGCTATGACACCTCAGGCAATCTGACCAGCATCACCGACGAGGCTGGTCATGCGACCAGGTTTGCGTTCGACAGTGGCCATCGGCTCCTGACCCGCACCGATCCGAACGGTGGCGTACTTACCAACGCCTACGACAGCCAGAGTCGGGTGACCTCGCAGAAGGACGCCCTCAATCGCACGACCACCTTCAGCTACCTAGCCGGCACCACCACCATCACCGATCCACGCGGCTATGTAACTCAGGAGCACTTTTCAAACCTGGAGCTAGCTGCGATCACCCGCGGCCTGGGCACTGCTCAGGAGGCCACCTGGAAGTATGCCTACGACCCTGTCACGCTGGCGCTCACCAGCACGACCGATCCCAACGGACATACCAGCACCAATACGTACTCGTCCCAGGCAGACCTACTAAGCCATGCGGACGCGCTGAATCGCACAACCACGTTTACTTACGACACTCAGTCTGACCTGACCTCAGTCACAGACCCGCTAGGGGTGACGACCACTTACGCATATGACTCCGCCGGAAATCTGCTCAGCACATCCCGGCCACTGGTTGGCAGCAACTCCACCTGGAGGGTGACGCTCGGCTACGACGTAAACCGTGCAGGCGACGTTACTTCCGTGACGGACGCCAACGGAAGCGTCTGGACGCGGAGCTACGACGCAGTCGGCAATCTGGCTTCCGTCGGCAATCCGCTGAGTAACACCACGAGCTTTGTTTACGACCCGGCTGGTCGCGCCACATCCCAGACACTGCCACGCGGCGGCAAGACGACGTTCGCGTACGACGCCGTCAACGACCTGACGTCGATCACTGACCCACTGGGGAAGGTGACCAGCCAGACCTGGGACGCAAACCGCAATCTGCTGACCCGCACCGATGCCGACGGCAATCTCACCAGCCTGACGTACGACGCCGACAACGAGCAAACGAAGATCACGCATGCCGATAACTCGACGCAGTCGGCCACCTACGATGCCAATGGCAACGTCCTGACTCAAGCCGATGCCAATAACAACGTCACCAACTACACCTTTGATCCACTCAATCGCGTTGCGTCCTCAGCCGACCCGCTGAACAGAACAACATCGTACGCGTACGACGGAGTCGGCAATCTCACCAGCACGACTAATCCGTCCCCGCAGACGACCACGCTTATATACGACGCGGCCAACCAACTCACCAGCATCACCTACTCGGATGGCGTCACTCCAAGAGTCAACTACACGTACGATGCCGATGGCCGGCGCACGCAGATGGTGGATGGCACTGGCACGACGACCTACGCGTACGATTCGCTGAATCGTCTGACGTCGTCGACCAACGGTGCCAATCAGGCGGTTGGATACACCTACGACTTGAATAGCGACGTTACCGCGCTGAAATACCTGAACGGCCAATCAGTCAGCCGAACATACGACGCGGCCAATCGCCTCACTCAGGTCACCGACTGGGCCAGCCATAGCACCAGCTTTGGCTATGACGCGGATAGCGATATCACTTCGTTCGCGTTCCCGAACACCGTCCAGACAGCACTGACCTATGACACTGCGGATCGGCTAAACCAGGTGAGCCACACGACATCTGGTACTACGCTCGCCAATTTCGCATACACGCGAGACCCCAACGGCCAACTGACGTCGATGACCCCGACCGGCATCGGCTCAGCGGAAACGTACACCTACTCGAAAGTGAATGAGCTCGCCTCTGTTAACGGAACCGCGTACAGCTACGACCCGGCCAAAAACATCACCAAGCTCCTGTCAGGCGCCACCTTGACCTATGACGCCGCCAGCGAAGTGACCAACTTGACTCAAGGCGGGAGCACGACGACGATGACCTATGACAAGCAGGGCGATCGCTTGTCTGGCGTTACGGTGTTCGGCGCCCCGGCGAGTTACAGCTATGATCAGGCGAACAGGCTGACGAAAACGACCGTCCAGGGTAGCGTCAAGGCGATTGCAGCGGGTGAGGATCAAGGCCTCGCGATCGAAAGCAATGCGACCGCTTGGGCTTGGGGCGACAATGATTACGGTGAACTCGGCGCCACTTCTAGCGGCACGTGTACCACCGGACCATGTAGCCTCACGCCCATTCAAACGACTGGGCTGACCGGAGTTGCGGCGCTCGCGAGTGGTTACGACCACAGCCTGGCGGCCAAGTCGGATGGAACTATATGGGCTTGGGGGGACAATACATACGGTGAGTTGGGAAACGGAACCACGACTTCCAGCACGACGCCAGTCCAGGCAGGCGGATTGAGTGGTGTCGTGTCGGTCGCTGGTGGTGACTACTACAGTCTCGCACTCAGGACCGACGGGACTGTCTGGGCGTGGGGGGATGGCAGTTATGGGCAACTCGGCACGAATACGACCGCGACATGCGCCCAGACCACTCCGTGCAGTCTGACGCCGACGCAGGTGAGCGGTGTCAGCGGGATCACGGCGATTGCAGCCGGACAGGACCACAGCCTCGCGCTCAAAACTGACGGCACCGTCTGGGCGTGGGGGCTCAACAGTTCAGGCCAGCTAGGCAACGGGTCGACGAAGAACAGCGCAACACCCGTCCAGGTGACCGGGTTGACTGGAGTCGTGGCAATCGCAGCCGGTGGGTACCACAGTCTTGCTGTCAAGTCTGATGGCACCCTCTGGGCCTGGGGGGCGGACGATTACGGCCAACTCGGCAATGGTTCGACGAAAGGTAGCAGTACGCCGATCCAGGTGAGCGGGTTGAGTGGAGTTGCAGCGATTGGAGGCGGTCGCTGGCACAGTTTGGCAGTCAAGACGGATGGCACTGTCTGGGCCTGGGGGCTCAACGAATGGGGTCAAGTTGGTGCTACTACCAGCGCGACGTGTAGCTCCAGCAAGTTCCCATGCAGCACCACCCCAATTCAAGTGACCGGACTAACTGGAGCCAATAAAGTCGCAGGGGGCCACGGCCATAGCCTGGCGCTCAAGACTGACGGTAGCGTTTGGGCGTGGGGGTACGACGGGGACGGCGAACTGGGCGATGGTACCACAGGTAACTCGCCGTGCAATTGCCGCACGACCCCGGTGCAGGTAAGCGGCCTGACTGGGACCACAACCACAACGTACCAGTACAACGGCGACGGGCTCCGGATGAGCAAGTCCTCGCCCAGCGGCACTGTGCAGTTTGCCTGGGATCAATCCAGTGGCTTGCCGCTCCTGCTGACGGATGGCTCGACGAGCTTTATCTATGGACCTGGTGGCACTCCAATCGAGCAGATCGACTCGAGCGGCAATCCCACGTACCTACATGTTGACCAGCTCGGCAGCACGCGGTTGCTCACCAACAGCTCGGGCAGGGTCACGGGCACGTACATTTTCGATCCGTACGGCACCACAACCAGCCACACGGGGTCCGCCAGCACGCCGCTCGAGTATGCAGGTCAATATCTAGACAGCGAGACTGGACTCTACTACCTGCGTGCTCGGTACTACGACCCTACGACCGACCAACTCATCACGCGGGACCCACTTGTTGGTAGCACCCAGCAGCCGTACAGCTATGTCGGAGATAATCCACCCAACGGCGTGGATCCAAGGGGCCTGTATACGAGCCCCATTGTTCGGCCAAGGTGCTCCTTCGGCCAAGTTGTGGCCGTGGCACCAACGTTTGGCATCGACGTGCCGGGGGGTCCAGAACAGCCTACCTTGTTCGATCCCAGATCACAATGGGACCCGACAGTCACCGGAAATTGCGGGCAAAGCCAAGTTCGAATTGCGCCAGCAATGGGAGCTGCGTCGGGCACGGCCAGCGTAAGTGTCTGGCTGAATTCTTTCGGTGGTCCAATATTTTCATACGATCTTCTCATATGGTGGGTCAATTGGGATAAGGTAATATTTGGCGGTCAGGGGGCACCGTTCGGATTCGTACCTCTCAGTGGGACGACAAATATGAGTACAGTGGGGCCGGGGGTACGCATATCAACAGGACGTGGATTCGTATCAGTTACGGTCTCAGGGACGGTCACGTTGGCCAGCGGCGTCACTTGCACGGTGCTAGCGCCGAGTAGTGCTTCTCTAATAACATGACAGAACAGAACGTGCCAGACCGGACCGGCCTTCGAAAATGGCTGTCATTCAGTAACATCTTCAATGGCTGACTCGACTCGTAATCTCACAGATTCAAGCAGGCTTGTCCTCCAGCTATCGCACGAGGAGGCTACGCTCCGCCGTTCTTTTCAAGTGAGTATTGCTGATCTCATGCTCGGGCTAGTACGTTGGGATCTAACGTACAACGGTAGTGCCATCTTTGGATTATCCCTATCAGACCTACAGGCGGCGCGAACCATTGTGGAGTCCAGAGTGAGGTCAGCTGGCCCAACAGGTTTTCCGTCGATTGACGTTACAGATCAAGACATCGGCAGGGTTGTCAAAGCGGCGGCCGCCGAGGCGCATAGGTCGGGGCACGCCGAGGCTGTTAGCCCAGAGCATTTGTGCTATGGGCTTCTGACAGTGGAGGAGTCAAGTCTCCAGCCACTGCTCATGGCCATACTAGGGAAGGATAGTCTCGAGCCCATTCGACTTAGAATTTTGCGAGCGTTCGGCCAGCCCTGATGCTTTCTAGCGCAGGTATCATTCGCGGACCCGGGCAGGCTGGCGTGATCGGTTGCTGTGTGTAATGAGAGCCGTCGCTTGCGTGTGGCCCGGAATGTGCTCGTGCAGATGACCTGTGGCGGGGCGACGTGGACTCCCGTGTACGTCGCCAACGTGCATAAATAGAAAAGAGCAATTGGGAATGCGAATTCGAATGGGAGTGGACTTAGGACGTCAGCCACTCGACAGGTTGGAGGCTGTGGCTGCGCACCTTCAGATCGAACTTCCTCGCAATATTCAGGATTGGCATCTTACGGTTACGATTCGCGTAGACCCGCCCGAGCTTCAGAATGTGGGGGATGCGCAACCCGTTTTTGATCATCCTGTCGTGTTTGTGGAGCTTGACAACCAATTGGAGCCTCCCAGTAGCGGTACTCTGTCGCAGCTGGTCCGGGCAGTTGAACGCGTAGCGCAGCGACTGGTGCCTCCAAACGCGGCTTTGGAAGTCACGGCACTCGCCGTCCCATCTCCAGCTACATCCGACTCCAGCGCGAGCCAGACCGCCAGTCCTGAGCGTCTGTCAAAGGAGCAGGACTGTCGGTAGGCAGGCAGTCTGACTGGTCGACGTATGGGGTTGGGGTGGCATTGCGCGGTGAAGGCATGGCTCTAGTACGAACGTGGCGGCACATCGATCAATCACGGCCGCTGGCGACCGATCCCTTTCTGCCGGTCATCCGCGTCAAAGTCGAAGCGACCCAGCGTAAGGTCAAGAGCAAGTCCTTGCTGCGCGTGCTCAGTGCAGCCGGCTACAATGAGCAGCCCTCGAGTGCTGCACCGCGCGCCGAAGGATGTGCGCCGGGAGTTGTACGTGAGCATCGGCGCTTTACCGACCTGGCTGAGCGCGCTGAGTGAGTTCCTGATCGTCGATTGGGGGTGACGTCAGCCGTGCGCTTAGCGGTTGCGACGTGAATTAGTGTGCTGGCATGACGTACGCTGACATATGGCGTCTACTGGGGCAACTCCACGACGCCGATGATGTTGTCGATGGCCAGGTGGTTCAGGTTGTCGACGGGGGCCTCCTCGTCGACGTTCATGGCGTACGCGCGATACTTCCGCTAAGCCGAATAACGGGGATCTGGAAATACGGCCACGATGACATGGTCGTGCAGCGTGCTCTTGATGAAATGCTGGGCACCACGATTCGAGTAAAGCTAGTGGAGGTCTCGCCCCCAAGGGCGAACTCCAAGGGTCGGCTGGTCTTGGACCAAAAGGCAGCGCAAGCAGATTGACTTTTGGAAGCTTGCTCGCCTGCTCACTGGCTGATGCATCGTGCAGCCTATAGTGCGGCCGCTGCGGACGACGCTATTCCGCTGCGCCGAGCATGCGCTTTCGCCAGCCTGTGGGTGTTGCGGCGCTACAGCATCCGCTACGTCAAGGGCGGGCGTCATGCGCGCGCGATAGAACTCGCAAGCTTCGAGCAGGCCGACGGTCTGGAGGACGTCCGCAATGAACATGACCACCCCTCGCTTGCGCAACAACGACAGGTCCAGCAGCGACTAACGTGTTCCTCCACTTCCAATCGGCCCAGGGTTTTCAACGGTGGCCTCTTAGAGTGGCACGAGCTGGGGCTCACTTCACGCACCCAGGTGGGCATCTGGGCCGTTGAGCACGGCCTGACCGCCTTTACGTCGCTCTCATCCTGATCGACGCGTCGGTCCGCGTGGGGAGAACTCCACACACAGCGGCGCATGACGGGCACGCAAGTTAGGTATCGAACTCAGGCACTTCCCCCCATGGCGTCAATGGACGCCGACGCTACGGTGGACCCACTACCGACGCCGCCCATCGAGGGCGAAGGGGGATGACAGCATGGTTGACCACATCTTCAACGAAGCGCGCAGCGGAGAACTCCTGCAGGCACTTCGAGCCGAAGGCGAAAGAGCGCGACTCGCACGTCAATGTCCACGGTCGAGCCGCACACCGCGCTGCGCTCATGCACGGGAGCTGGCGGGCGCCGTCGCCGCCTGCTTGCTTGCGGCAATTGAAGCTGGCCTCCTGACGCGTATGTAACTAACCAGAACGAACCACGCCCACGAGCCCCGGCAGTGGGTCGGATCGTGAAAGATGGCCTGTTCAGGTGATGGCGCCTGTCTGGCGGCGGACAAGACTGCACCGATCACACACCGCGGCCCGAAGACCGGCCGCGTGCAAGGAGACAGACATGGAAGGTTTTGGGACTCACTACGTCGTGAACTGCACCGCCCAGAAGTGCGGCAGGCGCCCGTTCGGGTACACACCACCGCGAGATCAGCTCGCCGATGCCGCGGTTTCGCTGGCTGTTCGCTCTTGCTCACGTGAAGCGGACGACAACCTTGCTGCAACGAAACCCGTCTCAAGCTCCGGCAGTGAGCAGTCTCTTTCGGAGTTGGGCATGAACCCACCTGTCGCGTCATCGATAGCAACGCACAACGCGAGCGTGTTGCTTCTACTTTTCGCCG
>Ga0070698_100007077_pt1 | contig 12150 bp, 11 predicted proteins | sample KBSK1502metaG_FD_65477 | JGI IMG/M metagenome (GOLD analysis project Ga0070698, IMG submission 65477) | Corn, switchgrass and miscanthus rhizosphere microbial communities from Kellogg Biological Station, Michigan, USA - KBS K1-50-2 metaG | ecosystem: Host-associated > Plants > Roots >...
CGATCCGCCAGGTCGCCCAGAGCGAGCCAGCCGTCCCCAGACCGACCACGACCAGCTGGGCGGTAATGATCCTGGGGTCGGACAGCAACGCTGCCGAGTACAGCGGGGAGCGAGCACCGCCGGCCCCGACTATCTGCTGGACCGAAGGAATCACCCTGGTCGCGTGCTGGAAGAATTTCGGCAGCTGCCGGGCGAAGTAGTCGGCGCCGACCACCGGGATCAGCCCGTAGGCGATGGGGACGAAGTACCGCCGGAACCGCGACGCCCGGTCCATGAACTTACCGGCGGTCGCGAGCTTGACGTCGCGGCGGGCCGACAGCGCGCCGATGCCCCAGGCGACAGCCGCGGTCAGTGCGGCAAACAGCGCGATCGTGCCCATGTAGGCGGCCGGGTTCGGGTAATGGGGGAAGCCCAGGGCTGAGTTCAGCTTGTCGTCGATGGCGGCGTAGCCGACCGTGGCATTGAACTGCTGGTAAAGCACCAGGCCCCAGAGCAACGCGATAGCCCAGGCCACGTCGGGCCGCCGGCGCGTCGGCGCGATAACTGAAGTGAGCGGCTTTTGCAGGTACAGCCCCACATTGTCGCTCGGGCAGGACTTGAAGCACTCCGAGCACAGCCCGCAGTACAGGCTGGAGTCGGCGCTGCCCGGCCAGGTGTACCACGGGCACCCATAGCCGTTCTCGCCCCCGCGCATGCAGTCTTTGGTCGCGCAGCTCAGGCAGACGTCGCGGTCCCTGGTGCGGAAGCCAGCCACCGTTCCCATCGAGCCCACCGTGCCGATCAGCGTGGTCAGCGGGCAGATATACCGGCAGAACGTACGGCGCTCGAAGACCAGGAAGAAGATCAGAGCGGAGCCGACGATTCCGGCGACCATCCAGCTCGTGGCGGCCGGGTTACCGGGTCCGGCTATGTTGAAGTACTCCTCGATCCAGGTCAGCAGCAAGAAGGCGCCGACCGGCAGCACGAAGCCGAAGCGGGCAAGCGGTTCAGGGAACTTCAGGCCCAGCCCAAGCGCCTGCTGGGTTCGGCGGAAGAAGGTGCGGCGCTGGATCCACTCGGCGAAGCCGCCGAACGGGCACATCGCGCACCAGGCTCGGCCGACAACCACCATGAGCACGAATACCAGGCAGAACCAGACGTACCAGGTGATCGCGGTGCCGAAGTTCAGTCCAGGATCGGCGGTGCCGAGCAGGCCCACGAAGATCACGGTCCAGAAGATGATCTGGTTGGGCAAGATCAGCAGGAACTGGAAACGCCGGTCTCGGACTATCCGGGCGATCCGCGGATTCCTGGTGATATCCCAGCCGCGCGGCGGGTCCGACGGGGCGAACCTGGCTGTGGCGCCGGTGCTGTCCGGCGCACGCAAGTGCAGCGCGACGGAAACCGGCTCGGGACGCCTGCCTGTGCTGGTAGCGCCAGGCTGGCTGGCAGTGTCCTGGGCGGGGCTGATTGACAGGGCCATGCCCGCAAGGTGCACCCGCGCGAGGCCGCCGGTCAGGGACGAAGGTCCCGATTAGCACGGACCTTAATCCCGTGATTTCACGGAGGCCCGCGGAGGCCCGGATGTCACGGGTGGTACGACGATCTGGCGCGGCCGGGCGGGCCAGGCAGCGCGCCATGCTCCTGGGCCATGATCCGCTCAAGCGCCTCGTCGATATCGGCCAGGTCGCTCTCGCCTAGCCGGCCACGCAGCGAGCCGAGCCGGGCAGGCTTACGCCGTTGCCTGCGCGCTGCGCCGGCCAAGGTAGCCATGGTGATCAGCATCCAGGAGATGCTGATCCCGGCGATGGCGGCAAACGACAGCACCACCAGGACCAGCCAGATATCAAGCAACAACCGGGCAGGCGTCATGCCACCATCGTCCGGCGGCGGCATCGCTCGCGGAACGTGGAGATTAACGGCCATCGCCCGGAATTCCTACGGTGGGAAGCTCCGGGCGATCACGGAGCGGGCGGCGCGGTCACCAGCGCTTCGGCGCGGCCGATGGCCGCTGATTCGGTGAGCCGGCCCGGCTAGCCTAGAGCTGATGAATGACGATCGATCCGGCCGCGATGACATCACGATCGTCGTGGTCGAGGACCACACCCTGGTCAGGGAAGGCACCGCCGAGCTGCTTGAGCGCGCTCCCGGCCTGAAGGTGGTCGGCCAGGCGGGGTCAGCGGAGGAAGCGCTTGGCCTCCTGGCACATGCCGACCCCGACGTCCTCCTCACCGATGTGGAACTGCCCGGGATGAACGGCATTGACCTGGCTAGGGAAGTCACGCAGCGGCACCCTGACATCCGGGTGCTGATTCTCAGCGCCTATGACGATTACGCCTACGTCATTGGCGCGCTGGAAATCGGGGTGGCCGGCTATCTGCTGAAGACGGCGAGCGCCGGCGAGCTGTGTGATGCGGTGCGGACGGCGGCCAATGGAGCGCTTGTGCTTGACCGGGCGATCTCGCGCCGCATGACCAACCGCTGGCGGGGCGGTGCCAACCCCGGGCCTGCCGCGCTCACCGCTCGTGAGACCGACGTTCTGCGGCTGATCGCCAGGGGTTTGCCGAACAAGCAGATCGCGAGCGAGCTCGGGCTCGGCCTGCGGACAGTGGAAAGCCATGTGTCCAGCGTGCTCGGCAAGCTGGGGCTTGGCTCCCGGACGGAGGCCGCGTTGTACGCGGTGAGCCATCGGATGGCAGCGTTCGATCGGCCGCGGGATCCGGCATGACCGCCCGGCGGCCGCGCCCGGCAGCCGGGCTGCTGCGCCGGGCACTCCGGCCGCCAGTGCGTGACGCCCGGTTCTGGGTCGTGCAAGCGATGGTGGTCGGGTTCGCCGCGTTGCATTATGCGAGCGACGCGGCGCTGGCACAGCGGGTGCACTCGATTCCGGCCGGAGTGCCGGTGGTGCTGCTCGTAGTGCCGGTCGGATATGCCGCCGTGCGTTACGGCCTGTCCGGCTCGGTCGCCACGGCGATCTGGGCAACCCTGCTCTGGCTACCTGACCTGCTGCTGCCACATGACCAGGGCCACGTAGGCAACGATCTGGCCGAGCTGGCCGTCGTGATCGCGGTGGCCGGATTCGTTGGCTACTACATAGACAAGGAGCGCCGGGAACGTGAGCAGGTGGTGTGGGCCCAGAGCGAGCACCAGGCCGCCGAGGCCCGATACCGGCAGCTCTTCGACACCAACGCCGCTCCGATCCTGGTGCTCGGCCAGGACGGGACGATACTGCAGGCGAACCCGGCGGCAGGAACGCTCGACCCGGAGCCGGTCATTGGCAGGGCCGTTTCCGATCTGCTTGGCCGCGACCTCGCGGCGCTCTCAGCCGGGAATCACGTGATCACCCTGTCCCATCCCGGGGACCTGCCGCGTGACTACCGGGTGAGCATCGCGCCGGTTACCGCCGCCGACCCGGCGCTGATCCAGCTCGTGCTGCAGGACGTGACCGAGGAGCTGGCCGAAGGGCGGCAGGCTAGGAGCTTCGCGGAGCTACTGCTGGGGGCTCAGGAGGAGGAGCGGCAGCGGATAGCCAGGGAGCTGCACGATGAGCCGCTGCAGCTCGTCGTCAGCCTGGCTCGGTCGCTTGAGCGGTCAGGTGATGGCGGGTCACTCCCTGCTGACCTGGCGTCTGACCTCGCGGAAGCACGGGATCAGACGCTCGATGTCGCGGCAAGGCTCCGGGATGTGGTCCGCGGTCTGCGCCCGCCTGCACTCGCCCAGCTCGGACTGGTCGCCGCCGTGCGCGGCTTCCTGGTCGGCGTAGGCGAGTTCTCCGGCATGCGCACGTACCTGAGAGTGATCGGCGAGGAGGCGAGATTCCCGCCGGACTTCGAGCTCGGCGCGTTCCGGATCGCACAAGAGGCCGTGAACAACTCGGTCAGGCACTCAGGCGCCGATCAACTCCGGGTGACCCTCGCCTTCGATGCCGCGGAACTCCGGCTGCGGATCGCCGACAACGGCCGCGGCTTCGACCCCGGCGCGCTCACCACGCAGCCGCGGGCAAACCGGCTGGGCATGCTCGGAATGCGCGAGCGGGCGAATCTGCTCGGCGGTCAGCTCACGGTCCAGTCGGCGACAGGCAGGGGCACGACCGTAGAGCTCGTCCTCCCGACAGCGCCGACTGCGATCCCCGCAAGTTCTGACGCCAAGCCGGATGAGCGCCAGTCTGAAAGTGAGGCCAGTCGGCCTGCCAGCTAACATGCCGACGCATGGCCGGACTGGCAAGAAAGCGGGCTCGTATTCCCACCCGGATCGGCATGCCGATGGAGGCGACAACCTCCAAGTGCATAAACATGACAATGCGGTCAGAGGCCTGTTGTAGAGGTACCACCGCATAGTCATCTGTAGCCGCCGTGTCTTGGTCAATTGGTGTCTCCTCCTGACTCGCAGTATGGTGACGCGCCCGCGGCTCGGGTCAGCTGCCAGCGCCGATCGACCTGATCTGCGTGTCACCGCTCGCGCACCCTCAGATCCCAGTGGGACACAGATCGGCGGTTATCTGAAGCCCTCCCTGTGCATGCCGCAGCTGACCAGGGCGTCTGCGGCGTGGACATGTAGCTGAACAGCGTTCATGTACTAGCTGCTTAGTTCTAAAACAGCATCGACAAGGGGATTTGCACGGGGTCTGCGGCGAAGACACTGTTCAGATAACGGGTCCACCACGCAGCAAAAAGCATACAAAACACCCCCGGAGGCTACAGCGAGGACACCCAAAATCGGGCTTGAGATAACGGCGGCTCGGCGCGCGGTTATCAAGAGCTTCCCGCACAGTCCTCGACCCCGACCACCGCGAGCGGGCAAGCGGCCAGCTCGTATGTTTATGCATTGTTGGCGCTGGTCTGAACGCGCTCTCATGCCGCGATCAGGTACGTCCAACGGCTCCGTGAGGGTCAGCAGGGGGTCAGCAGTGTTCAGCCGCACCTCTCCGGCCACGACTAGAACAATTGCACGCGCGCCAAATCAGCTACTACTGTCGGCTGATGCGGATCGAAGCCGACCCAGAACCTTCCGGATCAGTGCGAGAGCGTGGTAGGCGACTACGACGGCAATGGCCAGCGCCACTGCGGGGTCCAGCCAGTACCAGCCTCCGGTGGCCAGGATGATCCCGCCCGCTGCGGCCACGCCCGTGGCCGCGGCAGCATCCGCGATGGTGTCAAGCAGGACGGCCGCGACGGACAGGTCCCGCTCCTTGGCCTCACCCTCACCGGCGTCTCCGTCTGCCTGGAGGATGAGAGCGCCACCGGTCATCACCAGCGCGGCGATACCGCTCACCACGAGCACCGGCAGGCCGTCCACCTGAGGCGTGCCGGTGATAAGCCGGTCCACCGCGGTGGCGGCGACCAGCAGCTCGAGTACCAGCAGCCATCCGGCGTTGACGAATGCGGCGAAGCTCGTTGCGTTCGGATAGCCCTCCGGCCGTGCACGGCTGGCCGGGCGATCGGACAGGCGGATCGCCAGCAAGGCCACGCCCACGCCGACGGCGTCGAGGAGATAGTCACTGCCTTCGGCGAGCACCGCGAGCGAATGGGCCGTCACGCCCACCGCTACCAGGCTGGCCACGAGCGCGAGGTTGAGCACCAGGACCACGAACAAGCGCTGCATCCGAGTCATGTGCAGAGGTCCTAGGAGCCCGCTGGGCAGGCGACGGCCGCGTGAGCAAGCGGGTTCCTGACGGCATCCGTCGAGACAAAAGGTGTGGCCGTCTCGTCCGGGCCTCGGCGGCAATCGTGCCGCGCATCATCCGCGGAGCAGGTTGCACGCCGCTGATCGACGGACCTGCTTGACCCGATCGACGTGAGGGTCATACGGGCCAGTGCTCGCGGGTGTAACTGACGAGGCTGCGGCCAGTCAGTTCCTCTGTCGCGTTCGACGCTCGTATGTAGAAACGCTCGCCACCGTCTTGGCGGTGCCAAGTCTGGCTCGCACGGGGAGGGCACTGGATGACTGCTACCGTCTTCTGCTCGTGGGGCACCAGCGAAGCATGAATGGCACTCCAGACGTCAGGGCCGAGAGCGCTGATAATCACGTCCTTCAGGGACAACTGCCAGCCGTCAGCGTCTTGTTTCCCCTGCTTAAGATATCCGAAATCAGGCTCGATGCCAAGCACAGTCCCCGAGTCGCTCACTCCGATCAGGAGCGTGCCCCCACTGCTGTTGAGGAACGCAGCAATCGTTTTCGTGAGAGCGGTTTTAATCCCTTTCCGCGCTTCCCTTTGCGCTTGTTCCGGCGGCACCTTCCCCAGTTGCTTCGCCAGCTGTTCTGGGGGCAGCGCCTCGTACAAATGATGGAGTGAGGATTTGAGCTCGATGCAGTCACTCTCACCTGCGGCGATAAACGCATCGACGTTCGAGGTGTAGCGAATCTCATCGAGTCGCTGCAGCACGCTTTCGGCGTCCGAGGGCCGGTCATCGGGTGACTCGGAAAGCAGGCTGGCCACGAGATCCCCGAATGCCGAGGGCAGGTCCGGCCGCCGGGAGCGGAGCAGGCCGAGATGTCCAGGGCGGCGTGCGCCGGTTGCGATCACATACAGCACGCCGCCCAGTGAGAACAGGTCGGAGCGCGCGTCGAGGGACCCGCCTTCATGTTCCTCGGGAGCGGCGAACGAGCCCGTCGTGATCGGCCGCAGATCGCGGGCGCCGGTGGCGGTGATTGCCGAGTCGAAATCGCCGAGGTGAGCAACATGACGATCATCGAGCCACACGTTGTCCGGCGACACATCCCGATGGATAAGGCCCCTCTCATGCAAATGGGACAGCCCACGGCAAAGCTGGCGCCCGAGACGCAGAATCTCATCGAGCGACAGTTGGCCTGCTGCCCGCAGGTACTCGGCGAGCGTTCCTCCGCTCAGGTATTCGAATACCATGTACTCGACGGAACCGTCGCTGTCTATCTCGTAATCGTAGAGCGACACGATGTTGTCGTGTTCGCCGATACGTCCGAGCACCTTAGCCTCGCGCTCGGTTCCCTCAGGATCTGACAGAACCGCCTCCGGCTTCACCAATGAGACCGCCACGAACCGGTTCACCTTCGTGTCTCGTGCCAGGTAGGTACGCTTACGGTCACCCTCACCCAGCAACCGCCGAACCTCATACCGCCGGGCGAGGACCGCACCAGGCTTAAGTTGTGCCGGCCCGCCCAGGGTTACTAAAGCAGAAAGATCCTCCACGACATCATGAAGATCGGCGAGGAACTCAGCTGACCCTGCGACGTCGGCCATCTCGGCCACATCCCCTCAGCGGTCCCACCCTGACCGCGTTCCAAGCCTGATCCTGGCGAGTGCGACACCGCCAGTGCCCAACGTCCTCTTCGTGCGGGACCATCAGCGGTCCGCCTGCACAATAACCGCTGATATCCACCCCAACCCCAGCCCGGCCCGTGCGCCCGACATTGGCTCTGAACGATCTTGAAGAACGCCCTCTTCTGCCGCGTTGAGGTACGTCGCGCCGCGGGTGCTGGGGGGACCAAGGCATATGGAGCGCGAGATCGCAGGGCCAGCCGACGACCACACTCGGCGTCCTGGGGCACCTGCAGGGTTGATGCGCCTGGGCACTCCGGGGCGACGCGATCGCAGAGCGTGGTCGGCGCTCCGGTGGGAGGTGCGCGCAGTCCCGCCGACCTGCACGACTTCACTGATCTGTCGGAACTTGCGCCGACGACTCCGATCTGGACATTCGGCAGCGTTGCGGCCCGCATTTCTGGCTTTGGCTGGTGCTGACGGGCGCGCGTGTGGGCCCTGGACGGGATCGGTCACCTCACCTTTCGGCCAGACCCCGGCGAGCACGTCGGCCACCGTCTGGGTCAGGGCCTGCTGCGAGGTGTCGAGCCCCCAGCCCGGTCTGCGGGGTCTCACGCCGGAAGCAGGCAGTCAGCTCCGCTGCCCCTTCGTCACCGGCCTGGTAAGCCGACTTGCCGACGGCGAGCTGCCGCGCATCTTCACACGCACGACCTCAGCGCTTGGGCCCAGAACGGGCCATGTGCCCGTCCCGTGCTGGCCGCGCCGGAGGCGGCAGTACGCTTTCGCGCCTGGTGCGACCACCTGTGGGAGGATCGGCCCGTGAAGCGAGTACTCATCGCGACCGCGGCCGTGCTGTCCGGCATGTCTATCGCCGCGTGTGCGCGTGACGGCCCGGACATTCCCCGGACGGCGGCGAATGTCGCGGTGTGCAAGGTCTTCCGTGACACGCTGGCCGGGCGCGCCGCGATGCCGCAGTTGGCGGGCGCGGTATTCGAGTCGAACGCGGCGATCACTCACCGGCTCCGGCAGGACATCGGCAGCTACATCTCACTCGCGGCCTCGGGCGGTGGTAGCGCGGCCCAGCAGGCGGAGGCACAGGCCAAGCAGGACTGCGCGGCGATCGGCGTCGGTTAGGCGCCCGGGGTCCACCCCCGCCGAACGTGCGCACGCCCTTCTGCCGCGATGACGTACGTCGAAGCCGCCGGGCTCATGCCTGCAGGGCTCGGCAAACCTGAAGGGCTCGGCAAAGAGGACGACCTCCTCCCCGCCGCCGGGTTGACTGCTGCAAGCGCTCGCGTTGGATGTGCACTGCTGGTCCGCGCCGGACCTGAACGCGGAGCGTAGTCAGTCGGCGGGTTGCACCCGCGCGTGTAACCGCCGTTCTGTACGGGCACCGGCCTGATGGCGATCAAGACTGGGACAGCGCCGATCTGGGAATTCTGCGCGCATGACCGATGGGAGGACCGCTGACCTGCGGTCCGGTAAAGGTGCGCAGGGTGCCTGGCTGTACCGCACTCTGCGACCGGTCCGGGCAGGCCACGGTGACCCGCCGCCATACTGGGCGGATGGAGACTGAACCGTGGCCCTCGGCGACGTACTTCGACGGCTGGTACGCCGACATGGCCGGGTCGCCAGTCAAGGACGAGATCATGCAGCGCCATCTGGGCCTGCCGCCGCTCCTGCTGTCCACCAGCCTGCTGGGCTGGGAGGGCATCGGTGAGGTCGCCGGAGCCCTGCGCCTGTCACCCGGCGACACCCTGGTGGACCTCGCCTGCGGCCGCGGGGGTTACGGCCTGGAGATCGCCGCTCGCACCGGGGCCCGGCTGGTGGGCGTCGACTTCTCCGCCGAGGCGGTCCGCCAAGCCCGCGAGCACGCCCGGCGGCTGGGCGCCACGGCGGACTTCCGCATCGGCGACCTCGCAGCGACGGGACTGGACACCGGCTCGTCCGACGCCGTGCTCTGCGTCGATGCCATCCAGTTCGCCCAGCAGCCAGACGCCGCCTACCGCGAGATCCAGCGAGTCCTGGCACCTGGCGGACGCGCGGTGCTGACTTGCTGGGAGTCCACCGGCCAGGACGGTGAGCGGCTGCCAGACCGGCTGCGCCGGGTCGACCTCGGCGCAGGGCTGGCGGCTGCGGATTTTGACAACATCCAGGTGCGAGACCGCCCCGGCTGGCGGGCCTGTGAGCGAGCCATGTGGGAGGAGGCTGCGGAACTCGGCCCCGGTGACGACCCTGCGCTGCAGGCATTCCACGACGAGGGCGTGCGCTCCCTCAAAGTCTTCGGCCTTGTACGCCGGGTCATCGCCACTGCGACCGCGCCATTTGGCCGGAACCACCCGGGCCCGGGTCAAGGCCGCGCTCGGCGGCCTTGACCTGCCTGCCGACGGTGCGATCAGCCATCTGATCCTCACCCACGCGCACTGTGACCACATCGGCGGCGCGGGCGCGCTGCGCGGGCCCGGCACTCGGGTGATCGCTCAGGCCGGTTTCCCCGCGGGACTGGACCGTGAGCAAGGTGACCGGCCGCTGTGGTCGCGACCTGGCCGGCTGAGGCTCCGGCTGGTTATCGGCGCCCGCCCGCCTGCCCACTGGCCCCGCCCGCGGCTCCGGGCTGGCCCCGCGCGTGCCGAGTCGTGATCATCATTCTGGCCATGTGGTTGTGGTGGCCGGTGGGGCCGGTGGGGCTAGACTGACTTCTGGTAGGCGCGGAAGGTCAGTACCGACAGCGCGGTGACCGCGACGGCCAGCGCGAGCAGCCCGCCGCCCTGGGCGAGCACCCGGCTCCAGTCCGGGTTGGCGCTCATTGCGGCCCGCTTCCAGGGCCTAGTTGACCGGGTTGCAGTCGGCCACGATCTGCATCCAGTGCGGCATCAGGTCCTTGGCCATGAAGGCCGTGGACAGGAAGGTCAGCGGCAGCAGCAGGAACACGCTGAGGCCGATGATGGTCTCGCGCTGCCGGGCCAGCATCCCGATCGTGTTGGACAGCGCGCTGAACACCACCGCGACCAGCACGGACGTGACGAGCAGGCCGAGCAGGCCGAGTGCGCCGCCCGGGTAGTGCGCGCCCGCGGCCAGGCCGAGCAGCACGATGATGATCGATTGCAGGGCCGTGGTGATCGACTGCATGACCACCGAGGCGTTGATGATCGCCGAGCGGCGCAGCGGCAGGACGAGGAACCGGTCCATGATTCCCCGGTCGATCTCCTCGACGACCGTCATGCCGCTCCACATGCTGGTGGACAGGGCGCTCATAACCACTGCCCCGGGCACCAGGTAGTCGAGATAGGACGGGGCGCCGAAGCCGGGCAGCTCGGCCACCTTGCGGAACAGTGAGCCGAACAGGAACAGCCAGATCGCTGGCTGGATGATCTGGATGACCAGGTAGGCGGGCTGGGGGGCCAGCGCCTTCAGCTGGCGCTGGGTCATCCAGGTGGTGTGTGCGGCGATGCTGCTCATTGCGATCCTCCGGAAGGGCTCTGGCCGGGCTGGCCGGCGGGCTGGCTGGTGGCTGGGGCTGGCTCTTCGGCCTCGGCGAAACGCCGGCCGGCGAACCGCAGGTACACGTCGTCCAGCGTGGGGCGGGCGGCGGTGACCCCGTGCACGCCGATCCCGGCGTGTTCCAGGGCGGCGAGCAGTGCTGGCACCGCGGTCGCCCTGTCATCCGCCCTGGCGCTCAGCTGGCTGCCCGCGATGCTGATGTCCCGGACATCCGGCACCTCGCCAAGCACGGCCTTGAGCCGGCCCGAGTCACCGGGAGCGGCGAGTTCGACGAGCACGGTGTCACCACGCAGCTGAGCCTTGAGCTCGTCCGGGCTGCCTTCGGTCACCACCCGGCCGCGGTCGACGATGGCCAGCTGGCTGGCGAGCCGGTCGGCCTCCTCCAGGTTTTGCGTGGTCAGCAGGATGGTGAGTCCCTCGCCCATGGACAGCCGGGCGATCTCGTCCCACATCGGGGACCGCGATTCCGGGTCGAGGCAGGCCGTGGGCTCGTCGAGGAAGAGCACCTGCGGCCGGTTGATCAGGCCCATCGCCACGTCGAGCCGGCGTTGCATGCCGCCCGAGTAGGTGCGGACCTGCCGCCCGGCGGCGTCGGCGAGGCTGAACCGGCCGAGCAGCTCGTCGGCCCGGCGGGCCAGGTTCTGGCCGCGCAGGCCCTGGATGCGGCCGGACAGCAGCAGGTTCTCCCGGCCGGTCGCCGTCGGGTCGGCGCCGGAGCGCTGGGCCACCACGCCGATGACGCTGCGTACCCGGGCCGGGCGGGCGCGCACGTCCAGCCCGGCCACTGTCGCCGTGCCCGAGCCGGCCTGGGCCAGCGTGGTGAGGATTTTGACAATCCCGCCCGAATCCTGGCCGGCCCGCCTGCCGAGCTTGGCGAGCTAGTCGAAAGGGTCATCGCCGAGCCGCAGGCCCGCCTCCGCAAACTGCTCTCTGATCGTCTTCCGCAGCTTTCCGTCGAAGAACTCGGTTTCCGGGTGGACATGGCGGCCCTTGCGCTCCTCATGTTCAACCGAGGTGGCCTCCGGCAAGCGCCGTTCGACGACGGCCGCTCCGATACCTCCGACGACACTCCGCCCACTGGGCCTTGGCCTTCATCGTTGGCGGCATCACCGCTGCTCCATCCCGGCGGCCATAAGCACGGTCAGGACGCAGGGGAGCAAACCCCATCGTCTCGAAGATCTCGAACCGTCGATCAAAGTAGTTGCCGGCCGCTCGCCGGGTTGTCGGAACGGTCAATACGCCCATAATTGGCTGTTCTGCGCACGCCAGAACCCCGCGATGAACCGGCTGGAGTCAACGAAATAATCGGCATCAATCGGATCATGGAGACGGAGCACTTCGTTTCACGCTGCGTAATCGACCCTGGCCTAGAGCGACGCGCGCATTGCCGCTGTTCTGGTCGGTCGACGGCAGCCTCGTGCCGGGCTCCCGCCCCG
>Ga0070698_100007078_pt1 | contig 12149 bp, 15 predicted proteins | sample KBSK1502metaG_FD_65477 | JGI IMG/M metagenome (GOLD analysis project Ga0070698, IMG submission 65477) | Corn, switchgrass and miscanthus rhizosphere microbial communities from Kellogg Biological Station, Michigan, USA - KBS K1-50-2 metaG | ecosystem: Host-associated > Plants > Roots >...
AACATCTTTGTCGAGCGGCTGTGGCGCAGCCTCAAATACGAGGAGGTCTACCTCAACGCCTATGCCAGCGTCGCCGAGGCGAAAGCCGGCATCGGCTCCTGGCTCGGCTTCTATAACGAGGAGCGCCAGCACCAGAGCCTGCGCTATCGCACGCCGCGCCAAATCTACGAAGCAGAATGCCGGTGGATATGTGGACGATCGGCTTCGCCGACCGGTGGCGCCTTCGCCCACATCCCCACCGGCACAACCGCCAACCACAGGATTGATGTTGACGAGGCAGAAGGGAAAAGCGATCTCATGACCGTCGCGCCAAGCGCGATCGGAGCCGGTACTGAAATCGGCCGGGCTACACCTTAGGAGACGGCTCCGGTTGTCCCACGATCGGGGTCCACCTCAGGGACGCGCCTGACCAATCCCGATTTCGCCGCCTGGGGCCGCTCCTTCGGCGCCGAGGGCATCACGATCAGGAGCGAGAGCGAGGTCAAGGACGGCATCGCCCAGGCCTTCGCAATGAAGACCAGGCCGGTCGTCGTGCACTGCCTGACCTCGGCGATCCAGATGAGCGCCTGGCGCCGCTACACCCGCTCCGCGACGCTGCCGTAAGCATCAGATCGCGATCGTGGTTTCGATCGCGTCATAATCGGCGTGTAGACCATCTTCCGTGCTGTCGAGAAGACCGGCCGCCGAGAGCGCTTGGACATCGGCGTGGACGTTGCTGTAGTCGCGGCCGAGCGCCTTCGCCAAGGCCCGCACGCTCCCGACTTTGTGGCGGCGCACATAGCGCAGCAACTCCATTCGTTTGCCGGTCAGTACGCGCGCGAGGGTATCCCAGCTTTCGAATGCGAGGTGGCGCTCTCGGAACAATTCGCCTCTTTCCGCGCGATGCCACGCATCGACAAAGCGGCGCGAGGCGTCGTCCTCGATCGATCCGCCGACCGTAATCTTCACTTCACTCATTTGTCGCCTCGCAGTGTCCGTACATCGGACCAGAAATCAGCTATCAGCTGCTCGACGGTTTTGAAACGATATGTTGTCTCGACGCCCCGGAAATGGCGATGATCGCCTTTGCCGCGTTCGTTGTCATAGCCGACTTCTCGAAGGCCGGGTCGGCCGTAGAAAAGCGAATACTTCAGATCGTGGCTGGAAGGCGGGACCGGCGACGGCACACGCCAGAGCACCATTTCCACAATTGCACCATCCTCATAGTCGATCCGCTGATAGAACAGGAGCTCCGCGTCCATCGCGTTTCATATGGCTACCACGGCCATATGGTGTCAAGAACCATAATACGGCCGTTCTGCTCTCCTCGATGACCCTGCTTTCGTCCTCCGCGATGCTGGCGCCGTTTCAGGTGCGCAGCTTCCGCTTCCAGTGGCCGGCCGATCTCCTGACCTCCTGGGGCATCGAGATGGAGAACCTGGTGCTCGGCTGGTACATCCTGGTCGAGACCGGCTCGGTGCTGGCGCTGACCCTGTTCTGGGCCTTGCAGTATCTCGGCACGCTGCTGGCGCCGGTGTTCGGCATGGCGGGCGACCGGATCGGCCATCGCACGGTGTTGTGCGCGATGCGCGCCGCTTACGCCCTCGTCGCGGCCGCGGTGACCGGGCTCGCCTTTGCCGGCATGCTGGAGCCGGCCTATGTGTTCGGGACGGCGGCGGTGTCGGGGCTGATCCGGCCGTCCGACCAGGGGATGCGCAACGCGCTGGTCGGCGAGACGATGCCGCCCGGCGCGCTGATGGCGACGATGGGCGTGTCGCGTACGACCGCGGATTCGGCACGCATCGCCGGGGCGCTTGCCGGCGCCGGGCTGTTTGCACTGTTCGGGATGGGGCCGGTCTATCTCGCAATCACCGGCTTCTACACGCTCGGGTTTCTGCTGACCTTGGGCGTGGCCGGCCGGCGCCGGCGGATCGATGCCGAGATCATCGCCCGGCCGTCGCTGTGGCGCGATCTGGCGGAAGGGCTCGCCTATGTCTGGGACACGCCGTGCTCGCTGGCGGCGATGTGGCTGGCCTTCCTCGTGAACCTCACGGCGTTTCCGCTGACCAGCGGCCTCCTCCCCTATGTCGCGAAGGACATCTACGGCCTCGACCAGACCGGGCTCGGCACGCTGGTGGCCAGCACGGCCTTTGGCTCGCTGCTCGGCTCGCTCGCGGTCAGCCTCGCCGGGCGCGCCGTCCGCCCGGGCCGGATGATGATCCTGTTCGCGCTCGCCTGGTATGCCGCACTCCTCGTCTTTGCCCAGATGCAGAGCCCGATGGGCGGCCGCCTGGCGCTGATTCTTGCCGGTTTTGTCCAAAGCCTGAGCCTGGTGCCGATGTCGGTCATGCTGCTGACCAGCGCCGGCGAGCGGTTTCGCGGGCGGGTCATGGGGGTGCGCATGCTGGCGATCTACGGCGTGCCGATCGGATTGCTGATCGCCGGCGTACTGATCGAGCGCATCGGGTTCGGTTGGACCGCCTCGCTCTATTGCCTGATCGGCCTCGCGCTGACCGGATTGATCGCGCTTTACTGGCGCGCCGCTCTGTGGTCGCGCGATGCGCCGGCGAACTGGCGCTGAGCCGCCGCGAACGAGCCGCTGTCGCCGTCACGAATCGTAGGTCACCATCGAAGTGACCGGAATCTCGACCCGCCGCCGCCCACTCAGAAAGCCGAGCTCGATGATGCAGGCGCCGGCCACCGCTGTCCCGCCCTGGCGCCGCACCAGCTCGACCGCGGCTTGCATCGTGCCGCCGGTCGCCAGCAGATCGTCGACGATGACGACCCGCTGCCCCGGCGCGATCGCGTCTTCCTGGATTTCGATCGTATCGGTGCCGTATTCGAGATCGTAGGAATAGCGGACCGTCTTCCCCGGCAATTTGCCTTTCTTGCGCACCATCGCGAAGCCGCTGCCGATCGCAAAGGCGAGCGGCGCCGCGACGAGAAAGCCCCGTGACTCGATGCCGATCAGGAGGTCCGGGCGCTGCGGGCGGACCGCCTCGGCCATTTGCTCGACCGTCGCGCGCCAGGCCTGCGGGTGCGCTAATAAGGTCGAAATGTCATAGAAAAGGATGCCGGGCTTCGGGAAATTGGGTATCGAACGAATATGCTGCTTCAAATCCATGACCACTCCCGCGAGTTCCCGAACGGTTCGACGGTTGCGGCATAACGGCTTTTCCCGTAGTTGGGAAGGCTTGAGCCATGCGATGGCCGTGAGCGAGAACTTTTAAGGCATGCCGCCGAGCGCAAATTTTGTGGCCGCCGCCGATCCGGGTGCGCTGGTTCTGCGGGTGGAGGGCGATTGGCTCCTCGCCACCGCCGCCGAACTCGATCGGCGGCTGCGTGCCCTCGATCTGCCGAGCGGCCGGCAGGTGACCCTGGATCTCGCCGCCATCGAACGGTTGGACACAGCAGGCGCCTGGCTCTTGAAACGCACTGACGCCGCGCTGGCGGCGCGCGGCAACGTCGTCGCCGTAGCCAATGTGCGGGCCAGCCTCGCGCCGCTGCTCGATCAGGTATGGACACATCGCGCCGGCACACCTCTGCCGCACCCGGTCCCGGCACACCACACCCTGGTCGGCTTTGTTGCCCGGATTGGCGAGGTGACGCTGCGCCTGCTGCGCCGCGCCTATTCGATATTGGGCTTTGGCGGGCTCGTCGTCGTGACTTTCGTCGAACTGCTGCGGCATCCGCGCCGATTGCGGCTTCCGGCATTGGTCGCCCAGATGGAGCAGGTCGGGGTCGATGCGATGCCGATCGTCGGCCTGCTGTCGTTTCTGATCGGTGTCGTTTTCGCCTATCAGGGGGCCGATCAGCTGCGGCGTTTCGGCGCGGAAATCTACACCGTCAATCTGCTCGGCATTGCCATACTGCGCGAATTGGGAGTGCTGCTGACGGCGATCATTATCGCGGGGCGCTCGGGCAGCGCCTTTACCGCGCAGATCGGCACGATGCAGGTCAATGAAGAGATCGACGCGCTGCGCACCCTCGGCCTCGACCCGATCGAGGTGCTGGTGGTGCCGCGTGTCCTCGGTCTGGCGCTGACCCTGCCGCTGCTCGCTGTGTACGCCGATTTCATGGGCTTGTTAGGCGGTTGTCTGATGTCCTGGGCCTCGCTCGGCATCCTGATCCCGACCTTCCTCGAGCAGCTGCAGTCGGCGGTCGGCCAGTGGACCTTCTGGGTAGGGATCATCAAGGCGCCGTTTTTCGCCGTCGTCATCTCGCTGGTCGGTTGCTACGAAGGGTTCAACGTCGCGCGGAGCGCGGACAGCGTCGGCCGCCTCACGACGCAATCGGTCGTTGAATCGATCTTTATCGTGATCGTTGCCGACGCGGCGTTCTCGATCCTGTTCTCGATGCTGCGGATCTGAGCCATGCCGAGCGATCAGGATGACATCGTCATTCGGGTGCTTGGCGTGGTGACCCGCTTCGGTACGCAAACCGTCCACGACGGCATCGACCTCGCCGTGCGGCGCGGCGAGGTGCTGGGCATTGTCGGCGGCTCGGGCACCGGCAAATCGGTGCTGCTGCGCACGATCATCGGTTTGCAGCGGCCGGCGGCCGGCAGTGTCGAGGTGCTCGGCCACGATGTGCTGCGGAGCAATGACGCCGAACGGCGGGAGCTGGACCAGCATTTCGGCGTGCTGTTTCAGGACGGGGCCCTGTTCAGCTCGCTGACGGTGGCCCAGAACATCGAGGTCCCGCTGCGCGAGCACTGCCCGATGCCGGAACCTCTGATGGACGAGATCGCCGCGACCAAGGTCGGCCTCGTGGGCCTTCCCGACGATGCCGGGCAGAAGTTTCCGGCGCAGCTTTCGGGCGGCATGCGCAAGCGGGCCGGGCTGGCGCGCGCCCTCGCGCTCGATCCGGAAATCCTGTTTCTCGACGAGCCGACCGCCGGACTCGACCCGATCGGGGCCGCTGACTTCGATAAGCTGATCGGCGATCTGAAGGCCGGTCTCGGGCTCACGGTGGTGATGGCCACGCACGATCTCGACAGCCTGTTCGCGATTTGCGACCGGGTGGCCGTGCTGGTCGACAAGAAGATCCGTGTCGGGACACTGGCCGAACATCTCCGCGACCCGCATCCCTGGATCCACGCCTATTTCCATGGCCCGCGCGGCCGCGCCGCGCAGGCGAGCGAGCAGCTTCCGCCGCCGGCTGATCCGGCGCCGGTGGCGCATGTCGGCCATTCGGTTTCTTCCTGAGCCGCCGCAGACGGGTACGCACAATGGAGACACGAGCAAATTACGTCGCGGTCGGCGTCTTTGTACTGCTGCTGGTCTTTGTCGCCTTCGGCACCGTCTTGTGGCTGGCGCGGGCCCAGCTGACGACGCAATACGCGACGTTCGACATCTACTTCGCCGGCCCCGTCACTGGCCTAAGAGAAGGCGCGGCGGTCGAATACAACGGGGTGCCGGTCGGCCGGGTGACCGAAATCCATCTCAGCCCGGACAATGTCGAGCAGATCCGCGTCACCATCGAGATCCAGACGGATGTTGTGATCAAGCAGAACGCGGCCGCCAGCGTTGAAGGCAACCTGCTCAGCGGCGTCTCGGTCATTCAGATTGTCGGCGGCACGAGGGATGCGCCGGTTCTGACCGCCGAGCAAGGGCAACGCCACCCGGTCATCCGCTCGCGCCGCTCGCGTTTGGCGACCGTGTCCGCGCGTCTGCCGCAGCTCCTGGCGAAGCTCGACGAGACGGCGGATCATCTGAACGAACTGCTGGATGAAAAGAACCGCCGCGCGGTTGCCGAGACGCTGGCGAACCTCCGCACCCTTACCGCCGATCTGGCCGCGAATGCGAACACCGCGGTCCTGGCGGCAACCACCCTGCTGAACAATGTCGATCAGAGTTATTCCAATCCCGGCGGGCTGCGCGATGGGTTAGCGTCTGGCATCGCCGATTTCGACAAGCTCGCCAAAAGCCTCAACGACAACAGCCATCAGCTGCAGCAGGCGCTGCAAGACGCCCGCCCCGGCGTGCGAGCCTTCTCGCAGCGAACCCTGGCCGATGTCGGGGAACTCGTCGCCGAGGCCCGTCAGCTGATCTCGGGTGTCAGCCGGCTGGTGGCGGGGATCGATCGCGACCCGAGCCGGGTGCTGTTCGGCGACCGCCGCAAGGGCTACCAGCCGCAATGAGCCGGCCAGCCCGTCGGCTCTCACCCTGGCTCGCGATCGGCGCCGCCATCGTTCTGGCGGGTTGCGGCGGCATCCTCTCCGAGCCGCCCCAGCGCAAGCTCTATCAGCTGAAGGCGCCGATCAGTTTTGCCGCGCCGCAGCGGCACAGCCCGGCGCAGCTTCTGCTCGCCCTGCCGAACGCGCCGGCGGGGCTCGACACCGAGCGCATCGCACTGAGCCGCTCGCCGATGTCGCTCGATTATTTCGCCGATGCGCAATGGACCGACCGGGCGCCGCTGCTCGTGCAAACCGCATTGCTCGACGGTTTCGAGAAGAGCGGCGCGGTGCCGGCGGTCGGCCGCGACAGCGCCGGGCTGCGGGCCGATTTTATCCTCGAGACCGATCTGCGCGACTTCGCCGCCAACTACGATTCGCCGAGCGGGCCGCCGCGTATCGCGGTCGCCTTCAATGTAAAGCTGATCAAGATCCCCGAGCGCAAGATCATCGGGGTGAAATCGGTAACCCGCCAGCAACCCGCGGCGGCAGATACGATTCCGGAGATCGTGCGGGCATTCGATGCGGCCCTTGGTGGTGCGGTCGAGGAGGCCGTCAGATGGGCCGTCGCGCAGCCCGCTTTGTCGTCCGCCCGGGCATCGCTATTCTGAACCGGTTTCGTTTCGCGCATCTTGGGGGGACCGGTGAACGGGCGGGAACGCGACGCGGCGGCGACGCTGCGCGACTGCCGGCGGGTGCTGACGGCGCGCGGCACCACGATCCTGCAAGAGGTGACCGAGGGAGCCGGCGACATCGCGGCCTGGCAGCGCTATCCCGCGGGCGAGGTCTACGATCCCGACAATCACGCCCAGTATTTCTACCACTGCCACACCGCGCCGGCAGGTTCGGCGCCCGGCAGCGAGCACGGCCATTTCCATCTGTTCCTGCGCGCCGAGGGCATTCCCGCCGGGATCACGCCGCTCGTGTTGCCCGAGCTTGCCGTCGCCAACGCGCCGGTGGCGCCGCAATCGGCGCCGCTGAAGCGGGGCGGGCGCGACGAGGTCGTCCATCTCGTCGCGATCGCGATCGATTGGCATGGCGAACCGGTTCGCCTGTTCACGACCAACCGCTGGGTCACGGGCGAGACCTGGTATTGCGCCGATGACGTGATCCGCATGCTCGACCGTTTTCAGGTCGGCGGCGATATGCCATCCGCGGTGCTGAACCGCTGGATTGGCGCGATGGTCCGGCTGTTTCAGCCGGAGATTGCGGTGCTGTTGCGCAACCGCGACAAGGCGGTCACCGAGTGGCGCTGGCGGCGGCGCAACAATGTCTTCGAGGATCCGCGGCTGGAAATCGCTTCGAGTTTCGCGATCGATCTCGATGCCCGGCTCGCAATGGTCGAGGGCAGCCTTGCCGAAACGGCGTTCCGGACCGCGACGCGCGGCCGCGCCCGATTGCCGCGAATGGCCGAGGGCTGGGGCGTCTGAGGCTTACCGGCCGGGCGAGAGGGACTCGCGCGGCGCGAGCCGGTTTGCCTCGAGGCATTCTTTCAGCTTCGCATCGCGCTTGGCGTTTGCCTCGGGCGTGAAATCGGGAAACGCCGCCTGAGCCTGCTTGGCGCAGTTATCCCCCGTCTTCCAATTCTTCATCACCCCGGTCGCCTGCTGGGTCGCCCCCTGCGCCAAGCCGGGCGTAAGGGCAAGGAGGAGGACGAACATCAGGATAACGCGTTTCATCCGGACTTCCTCGACTGAACCGGGCCGCAGCCGATAGACCCACCCGGGGAGTGGTTGCGTTCGCAAGAACGGCGGCTCCATTATTACCGCGGGCCCGGTCACGGAGGAAGGTGCCATGCTGAAGATCTGGGGACGTGCGAGCTCGTCGAACGTGCAGAAGGTGCTGTGGTGTTGCGCCGAGCTCGATCTGCCGTTCGAGCGGGTCGACGTCGGCGGCACCTTCGGCGGCAACCGCGATCCCGAATATCTTTCGCTCAATCCGAACGGCCTGGTTCCCACCGTCAAGGACGGCGATCTGATCATGTGGGAATCGAACACGATCTGCCGCTATCTCGCATCGACCCGTAACGGAGAGCGGATTTACCCGCGCGATCCGGCGGCGCGCACTCACGTCGAGCGCTGGATGGATTGGCAATTGGCGGTGGTCGGCCCGCCGATGGGGCAGCTGCTGTTCGGTTTGGTGCGCACCAAGCCCGAAGCGCGCGATCCGGCCGCGATCGAAGCGGCACGGCGCCGCGCCCTGGCCGCCTGGATGATCGTCGACGACGAGGTCAAGGACCAGCCTTACCTCGCCGGCGCCGAGCTGAGCCTCGCCGAGATCGTGCTCGGCACGCAGATCTACCGCTGGTTCGCCTTTCCGATCGAGCGCCCGCCGCTCGACAATCTGCGCGCCTGGTATGACCGGCTGCACCAGCGTCCCGGCTTCAAGACGCACATCGAAACCCCGATCACGTAATGGTGAGACGGCGAGTCCGGCGTTGCGTCCGCCGCTTGGCCACTTAATTCTGCCCCGAACGGCGATCCTCAACGGGGAGGGGAAATTGACATCATCGAGGCTAATGCTGCCGTCGCTCCGGCAGCTCGCGATTTGTACCACGCTTGCGATCGGCGCGGCGGCTTCAATCGGTGTAATGGCGGCGGACAAGGACAAGGTCATCGCCGACCGGCAGGATTTCATGAAGCGTCAAGTACGGGAATGGATCGTCGTCAGAAATTACGTGCAAGGCAGTGCGGATCAGCAGGCGGCGACAGCCGCCGCGGATGCGTTGGTGAAATTGGTCGCAGCGGTTCCAGATCATTTCCCACCGGGTACGGAGGGGCCGACTGCTGACGGCAAATGGGCGACGAAGCCCGAGGTTTGGACCCAGCACGACAAATTCGTGGCGGCCCAGAAGAAGGTCACCGGCCAAGTGGCGGCGTTGGACGCGGCGCTCAAGAGCGGCGATAAAGCGAAGGTTGAGGTCGCCTTCAAGGAGCTCGACGTCTGCAACGGCTGCCACAACGATTTCCGGGCTAAACTGCAATAAGGCCGGCCTTCGCCGCTCCAGTTGCGGGCAAGCACGGACCGCAGCGGTTGCCTGCCGGTTTAGGTTTCATGGCTGGCGGTAGGCCTGCGCCGTATGTCCCGACACCTGCTGGAGAAGCGAGCGGCGAGGGCGGCGGTTGCCGTCGCGTATTGGCTCGCTGCGGCGACGACTGCTGCCGCCGCGGACCCGGATGCGGTGGGACGGGGCGCCTATCTTGCCGGCGCGGCAGGTTGCGACCGCTGTCATACCGACACCGAACATGACGGCCACCCTTATGCCGGAGGGCGTCGGATGGCGACGCTGTTCGGCACGATTGCGACGCCCAACATCACGCCCGATCCGGCGACCGGCATCGGGCGCTGGAGCCTTGCCGATTTCGTGCGAGCGATGCGCTGGGGGATCGCGCCCGACGATTCGCACTACGTACCGGTCTTCCCGTATCTGTTCTACAACCGGCTGACCGACCGCGACCTCGCCGATCTGAAAGCCTATCTCGATACGGTGCCGGCGGTGCGGCGGTCCGATCTCGAAGGCGCCGGCTCGACCGCGTTGCTGGCGCGCGCGCGGGGCGCGCTCGCGGTTGTCGCGACGCCGCTTCCCGGCTCGTGGCAACCCGATCCCGCCAAGGATCCGGTATGGAACCGCGGCGCCTACCTCGTCGCCACGATTGGGCGCTGCGGCGACTGCCATACGCCGCGCAACTGGCTCGGCGCGACCGACCCCGACCAATTCCTCGCCGGCATGCCCGCCGGGCCCGATGGCAAGAAGGTGCCCAACATCACGCCGCATCCTCAGGACGGCATCGGCGATTGGAACGAGGACGACATCATCGGCGTGCTGACCGACGGGCACACGCCGGATTTTGACATCGTCGGCGGCGCGATGAGCGAAATCGTCAAGAACACCGCGCGCCTCTCTGCGCAAGATCGCCGGGCGATCGCGGTATATCTTCGGACGCTGCCGGCTAAGCCATTCCCGGAGCACAGATAATTCCGCGATCGTTTCGACGCTGGACGGCGGGTTGCGACCTCTTATGATGACATTCGGCCGCGGGTAATTGCGTTGCCCGAAGGTTGTTGCGATCATCGGTGAACCAGCCGCCGCGCGTCGTTGTTTCCGACTGGCGGCGGAGCGCAAGGAGCGGGTGTTGGCGCGCGTGCGATCGGACAAGAGCCTGGCCCGTTTCGACCGGATCGCCCTGGTGCTGTCGGGGGGCGGCGCGCTCGGCGCTTACCAGGCGGGCGCCTATGCCGCGCTCGAACATCGCGGGGTGCGCCCGAACTGGATTGCCGGCACCGCGATCGGCGCGATCAACGGCGCGATCATCGCCGGCAACCTGCCGCACGAGCGCGTGCTGCGATTGCGGCAGTTCTGGCAGGAGCTGAGCCGGCGCGCGACGGCCCGAACGGGACGCGGCGTCGGAGGCTCGCTGCGGCAGATGTGGGCAGGCTGCTTCGCGCGCCGGCGCGGGCAAACGCCGGACCAGATGTGCGAGGACGCGATCGTGCCGGCCGGCGAATTGCGCGAGCTGATCCAGCGCGCCGTCGATTTCGAACGGGTCAATTCCGGTGCGGTGCGCCTGGTGCTGGGCGCGGTCAATCTGGTCACCGGCGCCGAGACCTATTTCGACAATGACCGCCATGTCATCGGCCTCGATCACGTGCTGGCGAGCACCGCCTTTCCGGGATTGCCGCCGGTCGTCATCGACCGGCAGCGCTATGGCGGCAGTGCGGTCTCCGTCGCGGCGCTCGACGATGCGCGGCCGGCCGACACGCTGTGTTTTGTGATCGACGGCTACGACCCCGTGCCCGGCGCGCGCGGCGGCATCAGCCGGTCGGCGCGCGAGATCGCCGCGCTGCGGCGCAACCACGATCTGCGGCGGATGATCGCGCTGCTCGGCGAGCGAGTGCCGCCGGCCCTGCAGGGCAATGCCGATATCCGCAAATGCCTCGCCGAAGCGAGCAGCGCGACGATGACGATCCTGCACCTCGTGCATGAGGGCAACGCAGCCGAGCTGGCTGCCAAGAGCGCCGATTTTGCGATGCCGGCGCTGATGCGGCGCTGGCAGGCCGGCGAGAACGATGTGACGACGAGCCTCGCCCACCCGCTATGGCTGGCGCCGCCGCCGCGGCGTCTCGGCGCCGTCGTTCACGAGCTGCGCGGCGGCGTCGCCGCGCCGCCGCGGTGAGCGCCTGACCCAAAAAGATGGATTATGTTCGAGTTGAGATCTGACGTTGCCGGGGACGCTCGGCTTTTCTGCGCTGTGCGAGAAGACCGCCGATCGCTAACGGTCCCGAGCCGCCCAAAACGAGGGCCGCAAGGCACGCGAGGTAAAGGAGATCGGTTTCAAAACCCGGCGGCCCGAACTGCGCGCCGGCAGCCGTGACAGCCTGAAGCTTGATCGAGCTGAAGCCATAGGGCAGATGGACGGTAATCATAGCGACCAGGAGAACCGCGGCCATTGGCATGCTGGCCAGCGGCACCAGCGCGCCTAAAAGCACGGCCAGACCGCCGAGTATCTCAACCGAGATCGTGAGCCATCCCATCAGATGCGGTGCGGGCACGCCAAGTGCCTGCAGGATTGCGGGGAACGCATCCAGGCCCCTGGCCAGTTTGGCGAAACCATGCTCCATGAAGCCATACCCGACGATCAGACGCAGCGGGATCGGCGCCCAATGGGCGATCGAAGATCTGCTGATCAGATCGATCGGAAGATCGCGCCACGGCGATCGTCTCCCTTTGTAGCTCGTCGCTTTAGTACTCATGGATCGCCTCAATGAGAGTGGGACGGGGGATCCATCGCACGACCTATAAAGCTAGGAACGGAAGGCTTGACCCAAAGACATGATGATGTCACGATGTCGTGATGTCATCATCACCGCTCTATTCACGCGTTGAGTCTGTTCTGGCTGCCGATATCGCCGGCGGCAGCCTGCCGCCAGGGAGTCAATTGCCGCCGGAAGACGGCCTGATCCAGCGATTCAAAGTCAGCCGCACGACCGTGCGAAA
>Ga0070698_100007079_pt1 | contig 12149 bp, 13 predicted proteins | sample KBSK1502metaG_FD_65477 | JGI IMG/M metagenome (GOLD analysis project Ga0070698, IMG submission 65477) | Corn, switchgrass and miscanthus rhizosphere microbial communities from Kellogg Biological Station, Michigan, USA - KBS K1-50-2 metaG | ecosystem: Host-associated > Plants > Roots >...
GCAAACGTACCGCGAATGGGACAGCGACTACGGAGTGTGGATTATCAGACGCGAGTGGGTAGGAGAAGAACCAGATTAACCAAAATGAAACGGCGGGAGCTTTCCTGAATGGTTGCTAACTGCACCCCGAAATGAACCGTTCGGACTAGCATCGAAATCACCCGCCGCTAACGCCAGAAGGCTCCTCCCTTTCACCACCAATCATGCACTACAAATTTATGAACAAATACATTATCACCGGGCTTGCCGCTATCTTATGCGGCTGCACCACCTATAAAAACCCTGGCTACAGTAGCTACGGTACTCGGGTCTACAGCGACGACTATGACAGCGGATACTATTACAGGAGAGCCTATCCCAATGGCGGCTATTACGACGGTGGCTATAATGAACGTGAGTACGGCTATGGCTACCCTTACCGGCAGCACGAAGTCCATACCAATGTGACAGTTGTTCACGAACGAGATGCAACGAGTAGCCGTGGAACAGCCAACCACGGATCAGTTAGCCACGGGACTAGCGCCACAGTTAGCCACGGACACAACGGCAATAAAGCTGCAGTCGGCAGCTCGACTAAGCCCGCTAAGGTCCCGAGCGCTGGGAAACATCCTCGTTCCGACAAGACAGAAGAACCCAAGAAACAATAAAATTCAAAAATGGAAGGGGAGGGCCTCCTAAATGGTCATTGGCACCCGAAAATAGAGCGTTCGGACAAGTCGAGATCACCACGGCCTGCCATAGAGACAAACAAGACGGAAGCGACCGACCGCACCGGTCGTCTTTTATGTGTTCGACGTGCTCTGGAGCGATGCGGGCGTGATCTGAGCGTATTTGTCTTACCAACCTCATCTGGCAAATGAGCTCGGGATTTGAAATGAATTGGGCGTGCAGGAAAATGAAGGTATCTAGATCAAGCCTCGGCGAGGCGCCGAAGTCTGGAACAGATCCCAGAGCTGGTACGGGAATATGGGGCCAGTGGATTAACGCAACGACAGTATTGCGAAAATCGTGGAATCGCGCTGAACGAATTGCAGCGCATTTGAAGATCGAAAGCATGGCCAACAGGGCTGGCACCAGCCCTACCGGCTTCGCCGCTACCTGGCCAGCGGCGACCCGGATTTAGACCAAGGCGGCCGACATTAAAATCCTGACGCCCGGACTCGCTTGTGTAGGTTGAGTAGTCCGGTGATCCAGAAATAAGCACCCGTGGAGCGCAGCGGAGAAGCATCAACCTAATTCTTACCAATTAGTGACTTGTAGATATCATAGAGACCTGCACATTGAAAAATTAATTCGGCAATTTTCGAAAATCTCACACTCGGACGAAAAACGAGGTCCTGCGGCGGCGCGTTCGTGTAAACCGCGGAAGGACCCGGGGCTGAGGCACTTATGAATGCTTAATTGGTTTGAGTGTTGCTTTATCGTTGCTGAGTTGTCGTGGCTATCATCACGAATATTAGTTGCTGTCAGCGAAGCCGAGTTATATGCGCGCCGTGCTATTAAACTAGAGTGCCCGTAAAACATCGTACGCGGCTGCCTGCGCGTATTTGATAGCAGCCGTGATAGCTTCTCCTGGCTAGCCGTCGAGCGATCCTGGTTAATCCTAGGGCCGATAGCTTAGCCAGACGGCCGAGCGGTGACCGAGCCAACGGCAACAGAGCACACAGAAAGAATAGGCCGGGTGATATTGTGATAAGGTTTGTTTGCATAGTTCAGAGTCTCTTTCTACATAGCCCCTCAATTTAATACACACAGGCCATATCCTATAATATGGCCATCTGTGTAAAATAGAGTTGATGGGTCCGAATTAAAAACGGATGGAATTAAAAACACCCGTGTGAAATTCATAACAGCGCTTTAGGTTCCTCCTTAACTGCCTTAGTTTCAATGTATTGCGCAACGAATCTGCTCTTTCTTCCTGCTTTGCCATCTGAATTTTGCACAGATGGGTAACTGTAGAAAATTGCTCCCTTGGCTTCTAACAGATTTAATTCGTTTTTTGCACGGTTAATGCCTATTCCTAATTCCTTGGAAACCTTGTCGGCTACTATATCGAAACGCGTTTGCATCTTCGGCACGCACGCTAAAACCTTCGTCTGGCTCACAGTGACTGCCCGGGTTGCCCTTTGATCTCTTCTCCTGTTCGAATTTCTGTGAATCCTCGGCCGATACTGCTACCCATCGTAAGTCGCCGTTATCGCTGTGCTTGAAGTAGCGCTTGAATGAGCCCCATCCTATCCGTTTGCCGCGTTTAGCTGCCGTGAACTTGAAATAGGTCTCGTTGTCCCTGAGAGGTTCGAAGACCATATAGGCTCGAGCCCAGTTGGACATAGTAGCGCACCCGGAGCCGCGATACATGAGCTCGGACGTCGTATAATCGTCTGAGTTAGCGTATTGGGTTTTAGGCGTATGATGCATGATGATCACCGCGCATTTGTGTTTAGTGAGCAGCGGATTCAACTTTGCCCTGAGCCAAGCGTTTGCTAGCTCCTCGTCCTTAGCGTCGCCGCCTAGATAAGAGGTGTACGGATTGATGATAACGATGTCGCATGGCCATTGCTGAAGGATTTCGTCGAGAGCATCGATAAACGCGAATCCTACGACGTCGTTGACTGGTTCGATGTGCATATTCTCGGCGATCTGTCGCTTCTGTTCATCGGAAAGGTTGTGATTCTCTACCCATTCCGACATCTCGTGGACATCGCCAGCATCGTCTTCGGCTTGGATGATCAGTGTTCGCAACGGACCGTGCGGTCTGATCTCGAGCGATGCGCAGCCTAGACCCCATTCAGCTGCTAGTTGAACGGCTAGTGTCGACTTACCTTGCCCTGACGGTGCAACTATGAACATGCCCCCGCCTCTGCATAGGTAACGATCAGCTAACAGCGTAGAACTATGATCGATCTGTAGATTTGCGTAGTCGGTAACAGAGCCGCCCTTCAGCTGCCGGAGTTTCTTCCCGGACTTTTGGTTGACATCGTCAGTACTGGTAGTACTAACGGTAGTTAAAGATAGTTCCTTTGGGTGTTTAGCGGTCGGCGTTTTCTCGGCGTTGACCGCTTTTTTCTTTTCGCCCGCCTGAGCGAATTCGTCGTTCAAATTAAACATTGCAGTAGATTATAGATTGCCGGTTTCCGTTGTCTCTCAGGCCATCGGGCATTCTGACGAATTGGCTTCGAGTATAGGTTCTAGGGTCGACTCCGAGTCGGACCAAATTGTTGTAGGTGAGTAAAAGGGTTTCTTCTCCGACGTCGATAGCGTCGAACCATGCGTGTAGTGACTTGCTGCCGGAATCGACGACAAGCTTTAGTTCACGCTTAGACGCTAGCCAGAGAATGATTGACGCCTGAATGTCTTTGTCTCGTTCTGCATCGAATTCAAAGACCACATATTTGCGGGTAGGAAATTGGCTTAGTGCGTGTTCACTTTCGTAGCCGTCTTGTGTGGCTCCGGTTTTGCTGATCGCCGGGTTAGGGACGATAAATGACAGTTGCGACAGTAGCCCGCGTAAATCTTCACGTCTGCGGGTTTCAAATGCGTAGGCAGTTTGACCGCAACACAACCAGGGGTTGCCGGGAAATAGAGCGTCGATGATCTCCTCGCTATGCGGTTCGCCGTCGTCCCATTTGATCGGTGAAGCTTCCCACAGATCTGCTAAGCTGGTTTCTTGAATGCCAATTTCGCGCCAGAGCCCCGGTTCGTAATGCGTGCCCTTCGGCCCTTTCGCCTTGAATTTGCCGGGCGAGTTGAAAGCGGTCTCGACTTGTCGGGTGACTTCCTTTAGGCAGTCTCGGCCGCGCCGTTCACTGGCGATAGGCAGCAGAATGTCGATGACTTCGGTGAGGGAATGCCCGCACCACTCCTTCAGTTTGATCGCTGCTACCAGCAGCCCGGTGTTTAATCCTGCACCAGCTTCCGGGATTTCGCCTAGAATCTGTTCTCGTGGGTCCCGGAGTATGCCTCGAATGATCGTTTTTGGGTGTATTTTGATCATTAGTCAGCGTTCCTTTTCGGTCGCCCAGCTGAGCAAAACTGCCCCTCTGCTCGTAATTGAATGAATTGCCGGACATCGGCAGTTGTGACGCCCCAGCTATTGCCGATTCGGACCCCCGGCAGGTGATTGGCGACGACGTGCCGCCATACCGAAGCTGGGGTCAAACCGATGACCTTTGAGGCATCCTTCAGTGAAATAATGGTGTGATCCATATTTCTAATTACCCGACTCGCGAGGGTTACACCGTTTGGGCACAGAAATGCCCTCGATTTGGGTAGGGTGGAGATACCGCCCGGCCCATCAAAACGCGTCTAAACCGATCCTAGAGAGCCCTTTAGACGGTTTCTGAGCTTCCAGGTTATCCCCGGGCGAGTTCGAACCACTTCAAGCCCTGCTCCCGGGTGAGCACTTTGAGATAATGGGCTCGACAGCTAGGTTCGCTGTTCCCGGCCCATTGGCTTACTTGCGCAACCCCAAACTCGGGGTGAGCCGCTAGCCAATACGAAATAGCCGAATGTCTCAAGCCATTCGGGATGAACGGAACCTTTGCGCGCTTGAATACTTCCCGAAGTCTTTTGCGGAAATCGCGCACCGAACAATCAACCACTCGCCCTTCCCGGTCGAGGTACGGCTCGAGCCAGCCCTGCAGCGCCTTATGAATCGGGGTGAACCTTTCGTTGCCACTCTTACGCCGGGTAGACTTCCCGACTTTCTCCCGAATGTGAATCAACTTCGGCTGTTGGTCCCATAGGATATCGCTCCATTCCAATACCGGCTCGTTCTTGAATCGTCTGACGAGTTCTTGTGTCCTCAAAAACGCCATTCCGCTCAATGCGATATAAAGTAAAACTTCGTCATCCTGGTAAACTGCCGAACCTAGTAGCGATTCGAATTGCTCCGGAGTGTACACTTCTTTTCGCCCCCCGGGCGTGTCTGGTGGATCTAGTTCGTCGATCGGATTCTCAATCAGGAAACGGTTGCGCTTCGCATAGGCAAATAGCGGCCGAATCCTTTTGTACATCGAACGCCGTGCCCATCCTTCCGTGTAGCCTTGCAACCATCGCTCAATCTCGCCAGCCGTGATTGAATGTATCGGGGTCTCTCCGAAAGCCTTTGAGAACGCGTTTAAGCGCCACGTGATATCGTTTTTGGTTTCCGGGTTGAGTCGGTCAGCTGTCCTATGTTGGATGAATCTTTCGACAGCTTCGGTTGCGCTAAGCGGATTTACTCCGGCACCGGTCCGGCGGTAATGATCCAGAACGTCGCGAAGTTTATCTAAGCTCCCGAGTTCTGTTCGTGCGACCGTTATCCAGTGGCGCTCCTCGGCCGTTACTTTCTGTTTTCCGTGTTCGGCTTTCTCGGTCTGGATTGTCTTAATTTCGGAGCGTGCTTTTGCTGCGGATGGAAAATATTTGATCTGCCATTTGCCGGTATCGGATAATCTTGGAGGGACACGAATGCACCAGAGACCGCTTGCTTTGTGCTTAGTGGGTTTCACTACGCAATTTTACGCGCAAAAGTCTGAAAAGCTACCCTCTAGAACATTTTTTTTAGTTTTCGCTCAATCGCCAGCGAACCAGCTTCCAGAGCTGTTTTCAGAGGGCAGCGCGTACGGGACTCGAACCCGTGCACCGGCCTTGAGAGGGCCGTGTCCTAACCGACTAGACGAACGCGCCAAAGTGGAAAGAATACAGGAGTTCAAGGAGTTCAGGAGTTCAAGGAGAGAATTCCGAAAGGCTATCTTTTGGAAGACTTCTTTGTCTGCCATGAGCTGAGTCTTGCCCGCGCGGATCGCGATAGAGGGCGATCTTCAAGAGGAAAGGAATTGAACAGGAGCTAAGGGAGGAAACAGAGTGACTCTAGGGCTGCACGCTGGCAGACAAGCCGAGGATATACAGTCGCGGCTATAGCGGACGCGTGCTCGCCGAACTATAAGAAGATGAGCAGGTGCCTGAATTCCGCTAAGGTGTCGCCATGAGGAGGATAAAATACGTCCCTATCACCTCTTCTCCACTTAATCTCGGCCATCAAGAGGCCGGTGGTCTCTTAATGCAGAAAATACAGGCCCGTTACGAATGTTATCCTGACTCGAAAGTTATTGCCCAATACCTGGTAACCCAGCTGGAACAAGCTGGACAAATCGACTGCGGTGCCGCTTTACGCGAATGGGCGTCGCTGCCCTGGAGTTTGTTTGCCCAATCGTGGGTAGCGCCGTCGCGGTGAAGTGAGCTAGACGAACACTTGTGAGCAAACTATGAGGACAGTTCAGCGGTTTGAGCCGATGTGCATCCTCCTACCGGGGAAACTCCTGCCCGGGCTCGATTGCTTCAACTCACGAGATCCGCAAAAGCTAGTATGTCGGCTGCGAGTGTGTCAGTTTCTTCCAGCATCGGAAAATGGCCACCCCAATCGTGTTCGCGCCACAATCTGATGTCGGGACGCGATCGCTCCACGAAATGCTTTGGGATTCTTGGAAGGAGCGGATCCGCGAACGAAGAGTAGCCGAAAGGGACGGCGATGTTTTGTCCCGGTTCCAAGCCGAATGGCTCCGTGGCAAATCCGGCGTAGGTCCAAATGGAAGTGGCGACGGAGTCAGTCACAACGAAGAGCATCACTTCGGTTAGCAGACGGTCGCGATCGTAAATCGATTGAAATGATCGCTCGCGAGTATCCGTCCATTTCTGCCACTTATCGAGCATGTAAGCGGCCAGCCGACCGGGCTATCGGTGAGCCCCTGGCTTACTTCCGAAGGAAGATTGTTCGGATTGCGCGTTGACTCGCCCTAGGTGTAACCCGCCATTCGTGTCAAGAATGGTCCCCGTGGTATAACGGTTGGTAGCTGCAAAAAGTAGAGCATGCGCGATCTCCTCCGGTGCAGCCACATGACGCAAAGGGATGGATCGCTCGCCATCAAGGAACATTGCGGCTTGCGCCTCGGCAGACATGCCAAGCCTGTTCCAGAAATTGGTTCGCGTCAGTCCGGCAGCCATGCCGCGTAACAACTGCTCTTCCGGTAGTTCCGTAAACGGCATCGTCACGGCTTGCGTACCGAGGGTTAGGAGGAGGTATTCGAAAGGCCCGATCTCAGCAAAAAGCGCGTGTAATTGCGCTTCATCACCTGGATCGACTGCAATACCGCGTACGTTCGAACCGAGCACAGACGCTCTCGTTTCGGTATGACTTTTCGCCCGCCCAGTGATAACGACATTCGCTCCAGCTTCGACAAACAGGTAGGCTGTGGCATGACCGATGTCGCCGGTGCCACCGATGATCACTGCGGTCTCGTTATTTAGCTTTGTCCCGGTTTTCATGGTTGGCAGATCAGAGCGTTACCACGATTTTTCCGGTGGCCTGGTTAGTACCCATATACCGCAGCGCGGCGGGTAACGATTCCAAGCCCCGAAATTCTCTATCTATCGGTACGGTTGGTAATGAGCCATCCGTTACACCCGCCGTTAGGAAGCGCCGAGCTTTGCTCCGCGCCCGGCTCGTGGCGATGATCGCGGCACCGGCCTTCTTAGCGAGGGCGATTGCAGCCAGCCCAGTGGCGCGGCTGCGAGTACTATTTGGCGATGCCCTCTTCGTCAAGACGCCGGCGGGTATGATCCCAACGCCGCGGGCTCAGTCGCTGGCGGAACCGATTCAGATTGCGCTCGACCAGATTGCAAGCGCGGTGCGCCCACAGGCTCCTTTCGATCCTGCCCGATCCCAGCGCATCTTCACATTAGGGATGAGTGATTACGTGGAGTTCACGCTACTGCCATCGCTTGTACGCGTCTGTGCGAAGGATGCGCCCGGCATTACCTTTACCATTCGTGCCGTGAACCGGGATACCGGGATCGAGCTTCTCGACGTGTCCGCCATCGATCTCGCCATCGGTTATTTTCCTAAAATCAAGCGTTGGCATAGGAGCGACGCACTCTTTTCTGAGCGTTGGGTTTGCATTGGCTGCGACTGCAATGACGCGCTGCCGGCAAGTAATCGGCTTACGCTTAACCAATATTTGAAGAACCCGCACCTGTTAGTGAGTTCGCGCGAGAATGAAGCTGGGGCGATGCTTGGCGATTTCGATGAGACGTTGTTTCGGATGAACGGGTTGCGACGACGCGTGATGGCCAGCATTCCGCATTTCTTAGCAGCTCCTTTCGTGATTGAGCGTACTCCACTCTTGGCAACGATCGAGGAGCGATTAGCCAAGCGACATCTTGGACATCTCGGGCTCCGCCTTTTTGCGCTGCCATTCGATGTTGCTGGCTTCGATGTGAGTCAGGTGTGGCATCGGAGCCGTGCGGCCGATCCGGCTCATCTGTGGCTGCGCGAGAGGATCAAACAGTTGGCCTTGGAAGTGGCTTCGCCTGAGTTCCCGCTTCGCAAAGAGGATCGGTGAAACAGGAACAGTGCACAAGAGTTTGGCAACTGACCTAATGACTACGGACCTAGAGTTGGGTCGGGTGTCTTCAAAATGAACGGTCGTTTGCTTTTAGGTCTTGCCAGCCTGTAGGTCGGCAACGACTTCGCGAAATTTCTGAGCAATCAGTAGAGTGGAACCCAAAGCGATAAAAGATGCGCCTTTAGCGGTCCAGACGTTTGCGTCCTGGGCATCTCGCGCAAACGTACCCAAGTTGACGTTCGGCCTAGAGGCAACGGCACTGCAGATACGAGCGAAAGCTTCAACGACGGCCGGGTGATCGCTCTCTCCAGGATAGCCGAGTCCGAGCGACAGGTCCGCTGGACCGATAAACACACAGTCGACGTAAGGAACCGAAGCAATCTCCCCCACGTGTTCAATAGCTTCTGGATCCTCGATCTGTACGGTTATAAGTGTGTTTTCTTCTGCAGCGCGAAGATGCTCTTTGAGATTGGAAAACGCGTGTCGTGCCGCACGCGTCGTTGTCGCCAAACCGCGCCGGCCGATCGGCGGGTAGTGAGCTGCTCGGACTATCGCTTCGGCTTCCAACTTTGTGTTCACATGCGGAACAATGATGCCTTCAGCGCCGATATCGAGTGCCCCAAGAATCTCGGCGGGGTGGTGGCTTCCCACACGGATAACTGCAGGCATGCCAAAGCTCTCGGCAGCGCGCACATGGTGTTCCCATTCGAGGGTTTCGCCGCTACCATGCTCTCCATCGATGAACGCGAAATCGAATCCCGCCGCTGCACACATCTCTACCAGCGCGGGTGCTGGCGGTTTGATGACAAGCCCGTATAAGGCTTCACCGCCCAAAAGTCGCTGGCGTAGTGATCGTTCAGCGCTTCTTTGTTTCATACTTCGTTCCAATGGCGTCCCCAGTCTCCATAAGCCTCCGAGCCGGTCTCGGTAACCACAACGGTGTCTTCGAGCTTAATAAAGCCGGCTTCCGGATGTTTGATGCCGGTTTCAATCGAAAGGACCATGCCGGATTCGAGTGCGCGTTCGGCGTGGACACCGTCGTAACCGATCTCATCGTTATGCCGCAGGCGCGGCGCCTCATGGCTAATCAAGCCCATTCCGTGCGCAACGAACCCAAAGCTTTTTCCGAACTTACACTGCTCGGTCGCCCTGTGCCCAGCTTCGTAAACTTCGCGCCCTAATCGACCGGGAGCGACCACGAGACGCGTTTGATCCTGGACAAACAGAATTTCTTTGAGAAGTTCTTCCATCAGACCGGTCGGCGGTCCCATCACCCCCATACGTGCCATGTCGGCGATGTAACCGTGGTAATAGCCGGCGGTATCGAGAGATAGCACTTCTCCTGGATTCCAGGGCCGGTTCGAGGGCGCCCTCCCAAAGGTTGGTCCACTCGTAATAAGAGCGTAATCAAAGGTAAGGCCACGATGAGACTGCTCGAGCCGCAATTGCTCTACGAGTTGCGCCTCGGTTATGCCTGGCTTCGCGCTCTCGAATGTTGCCAGCATCGAGTCAACAACGGCTGCAGCGCCCGTTCGGAGATACTCTAGCTCCTGCTTAGTTTTTACTGCGCGCAGCTCCTCGAGAATTGGCAGCGCCTCAACGAAATCTGTATTTGGTAGTTCGCGTCGGAGCGTATCCATGGCGTCCGCCGGAAAAAACGAGAACTCAAGCGCGATGCGGCCCGAGGTGAACCCGGCCTTTCGAATAAGCTCCGCGGCTGCCATCGCAGAATCCACACTCGTCCAGGAACGAGTCAGCGTATTGGGCGTCCAGATAGGAAAAACCTCCAAACCCCAAGCTTCATTACCTGCTCCGACATAGAACGCCAGCTCAGGTCTACCCCGAAAGTAACCGACAACAGGCAAGTAGCGGCCAGTACCAATTGCGTCCGCATGTTCAAAGAAAAAGTAGCGGTAACCGCCAAGCAAATACTGCACATTATGTTTGGTGACGGCAAGGACGAGATCGATCCCGGTTTCCTCTAGCAATCGGTCAAGTTTCTTGGCATCAAAAGGAGGCGTCATAAATTGGAAGGAGGAGGGTTAGCACAAGTCTCTCCTCGCAGTCCGATCCTATGAGAAGTAGTCATATCACGATCCTTGGATCGAGCAGCGGCTTTACCGAGCCGCGCTTCGCCTCCTTCAGTAGGACCAACAGAAAATCTAGCTAGGCTTATCATTAGTGCTCACCAGAGCGTCTGACCACCTTCAATGATCAGGTTGTGGCCCGTCAAGTAATCCGAGACTTCAGAAGCGAGGTACACCGCCGCACCCGTCAAGTCGTCGAGTTCACACAATCTGCCCATGGGGATATCTCTGATCCAACCCTCCACCAGCGGAGCGAGTGCCGGCGACTCCATGATGAGCTTTGTTCGGAGAATGCCAGGTGAAATACAGTTTACTCGCACTCCGCGGTCGGCCCACTCTGCCGCGAGGCTTCTCGTTAAGTTTACGACGCCAGCTTTTGACGTGTTATAGGCAGCTTGTTTCTGCGGATGCGGTACAATGATGCTCGACATCGACGCGGTGTTGATAATTTTGCCGTAGCCCGCCTTGAGCATGACTCTTCCCTCGGCTTGGCAGCAGAGAAAAACCCCGCGTAAGTTTACCTCAAAAGTCTCGTCCCATTCGATGAGGGAAGTTTCCTCGGCCGCGGAATTCCGGTTAATACCGGCGTTATTGAACGCGATATGCAGATCTCCGAAGTGGCTCGTTATTTGGGAGACCATCCCTTCGACTTGTTCGGGAAACCGGATATCGCAGGTAACTGCTATTACCTCTTTGTTGTACGACTTGATCGCGGTCGCTACTTTCTCAGCATTAGTTCCATTTACGTCGACAACAGCCACTCTAGCGCCAGCCTGCGCGAGAGCGTGGGCCAAAGCTTCACCGATTCCCTGACCGGCACCGGTCACAAGAGCGGTTCGACCATTTAATTTAAATCGTTCGAGAATGGGGGTAGGCATAATGCGGGAGAGTAGCGCCCTGGCCTGGAAGATATCCTAGCCCGGATCTTGCACCGAGAGCAAAATCCGTCCGGTCCGAATCGGCTCAAAGAGCCATTCGGGCCGAGTTTCCTAGGCGCAGTTTCCATCCATCACTATTCGGACTTGCCTTGTTCCCCATCGGTAATATTAGCGCTCGTAATGATCACTGGTGCTAAGATCGCGGGGGTCAAAGCCTTCTTGTCTCGCAAGAACGCGGTCATCGCGTCGAGCGCGGTGCGAACCTGGCCGCCGAGACGTTGATCGACAGTGGCGTACAGCCATCCATCTCTCACGGCATTTAGCGCGTCCGGCATTGCGTCGCAGCCAATCACCGCGACCTTGCCCGCAGCTACGTTCTCAGTGCGTAGCGCCTCAATAGCTCCTAAGGCCATGTCATCGTTGGCCGACACAATGGCATCTGGCTGGTAGCCAAGCGATGTTAGTATATTCTGGGTTACGCGTAAGCCCTCTGGTCTTTGCCACTTCGCAGTTTGGCGGGCGACAATTTTATACTTGTCTTTTTCCTTTTCGATCGCATCGAAGAAACCCTTCGCTCGCAGAACAGCCGAGCCGGAGCCGGGCTCTCCATCAAGGAAGATCAGCTTCGCGCCATTCGGAAATTTCTTCTCAAGGGCTTCTGCCATTGCTCAGCGGTTGATCTCACGCCGCAACCGCCTCAATGACCGCCATTGCCGAGCGAATCGGGCTGCTCTGGTCGAGCCGGAAGCCCGCCTGCTTCAGCAGTGCGCGGTATTCGGACAGCGAGCGCTCGCGGCCGG
>Ga0070698_100007080_pt1 | contig 12149 bp, 8 predicted proteins | sample KBSK1502metaG_FD_65477 | JGI IMG/M metagenome (GOLD analysis project Ga0070698, IMG submission 65477) | Corn, switchgrass and miscanthus rhizosphere microbial communities from Kellogg Biological Station, Michigan, USA - KBS K1-50-2 metaG | ecosystem: Host-associated > Plants > Roots >...
CGGGCGCGCCGCGCAGCGCCGACCAGGTCTTGCCGCCGTCGGACGATTTCCACGAGACGACGCTGGCAGAGTAAACAACATCCGGATTTTTTGGATCGACTCGCAGGACCGCGAGATCGCCTCCGCCAATTCGGCCGGCGGGGCGCGCGTCCGCGGTAACCTTCACCCAACTATCGCCGCCATCGTCTGAGCGATAAATAACCGGACCGGTCGTCAGCGCGATTGAAGCAAACACACGATTGGTCGCGCTGGGAGCGATCGCCAGGTTGGCTTGAATGATTCCATCGGGCAGGCCGCCGCTCAACTGCCGCCAGGTCTTGCCATTGTCAGTTGATTTGAAGACGCCGCCGCCATTGCCATTCCACGCTGCATTTTCCCAGGGCCCCTGGCGCGCTTCCCAAAGCGCGGCATAAGCGACATCGGGATTCTTCGGATCGATCAGAACATCCGCGCCGCCGACGTTTTCATCTTTGAAGAGAACTTTTTCAAACGTTCTCCCGCCGTCGCTTGAACGAAAAATTCCCCGCTCCGGATTCGGGCCATAGGGATGGCCGGCGACTGCGACCAGGATGCGATTGGAATCGCGCGGATCGACCGCGATCTGCGGAATCTGCTGGCCGTCGCGCAGGCCAAGATGCGTCCAGGTCTTTCCGGCATCAACCGATTTGTAGATGCCATCGCCGACTGAGAGATCGGGTCGTTGCAGTCCTTCACCACTGCCAACATAGATGACATTGGCATCTGCTGCCGCGACCGCGATGCAACCGACAGAGCCCGTCGGCTGGTTGTCGAAGATTGGCGTCCAGGTGCGTCCATAGTCGTCCGTCTTCCAGACGCCGCCGTTCACCTGCGCGATATAGAAGACGTTCGGTTGCGACGGCACTCCGGCAACGGCGCGCGTCCGGCCGCCACGAAATGGCCCAATGCTGCGCCAATGAAGCTGCTGAAAGAGATCGGGGCTGAACTGCTGGGCCAGCGCAGCTGACGAGGCCGAAACGATCAAGGCAACGAACAAAAGTAAAGCGAAGATGTGTACGAACCGAAGTTGCAATCGAGATGATCTTTTCATAGTGAGTCTCACGTCAGATGTGTTTGATGTTAAGGCGCGCATAGTATCGCTAACGCGTTTCGAAAGTCTAACCATTGCATCCGTTGAGTAGTAATGCACTAGATTGTCCACTCGCCGTGGGCAATGCCAACCAGATACCATTCACTTCCCTGCTGCTCGAAAATCAGCCAGAGACTCTTCCAATCCATTCCACCATATTTCTCTTCAAAGCCCGGAAAATGATATTCCACAATAATCGCCGCCGGGTAAGACTCGCGAATATTGTTCACCAGATTGCCGCTGCTCAGCGTATCGCTATTGTAAGTAACGTCCTTAGCCTTTGAGAAATCGTGGTCGTAAACGTATAGCCGATAGTATGCAGCAAAGGTCTTCCGAATTGGATCACCCGAACCATCTTCTGCGCCCCAAAGATATCGCTTCTTACTCGTCATCAGACCTTTAACTTGACGGCGCGAGAAGACGAGGTCGCCATGCTTCTCGAAATTCACGGCGTGATAAGGCGAAAAGCGTAAGCCTTTTGCGGGATGAACGAGTGCGGAGAGCTTATTCAGATTGCGCGATTTAAGCGCCAGAATTGCCTGCCTGGCGCGGCGGGCGATGGTTTGCTCAGCCTCTTTGGGCGTGGGCCTTGTAGCCTTCGTTTGCGCTCTCATCAAAACGGCGCGACCGGTTATTGAATACAAGACCAGACTCAGACAGACAATCACGAGGCTGGCTCTTTTCATATTCATCTCCGTTTTCCGGACGCCGTTAATATATCTGTCTTTGATGAAATGACAAATGTAGAATGGTTCATAAGATGAAGCTGCTAATTCTTAACGACACTGAAGTAGAAGAACTGCTTCCCATGTCCGAATGCATTTCGGTGATGGCAGAAGCATTCGTATCGCTGGCTCGCGGCGAAGCTCATCAACCACTGCGCACGATCTTCAGGCCGCCTGAAGTCAAAGGCGTGCTGGCTCTGATGCCAACCTTTCGCGCGAGTCCTTCAGCGCTGTTCGGCTTGAAAGCAATTTGCGTTTTTCCCGGCAACGCGGCGATCGGAAAGGATGCTCATCAGGGAGGCGTAATGCTTTTCGACGGAACAACGGGCGAGTTGCTTGCCGTGGTTAACGCCTCCGCCATTACCGCGATTCGCACTGCCGCGGCGAGCGGTCTCGCGACGCGCTTGCTGGCCCGCGAAGACGCGGGCGATTTGGCAATCATCGGCGCCGGAGTGCAAGCCCGTCCGCATCTAATCGCGATGAACTGCGTTCGGCGGCTCCGGAGAGTGCGAATCGCCAGCCGGAACTTTGAAAATGCGCAGCGGCTCGCAAACGAAATGCAGCCCCAGCTCTCTACTCTGGTTGAGCCGGTCGAAACGGTCGCAGCCGCCTTGCGCGGCGCAGACATCATCGTTACTGCTACGACATCAAGAGAGCCAGTGCTTGAGCGGAAATGGATTTCACCGGGCGCACACATCAACGCCATCGGGACTTTCTCGCCCAAGGCGCGCGAGGTCGACACCGCCACGATGGTCGCTGCCCGACTGTTCGTGGACCTCCGGGAATCTGCTTTGAACGAAGCGGGAGATTATTTGATTCCGGCGAACGAAGGTGTCATCGGCCCCGAACATATTCGCGCCGATTTGGGTGAAGTGCTGACCGGAGTTCATCACGGCCGAACGTCGCCGGAAGAGATCACGATATTCAAGTCACTTGGTCTGGCGATAGAAGATCTCGCGGCTGCGGCTCATGTCTATCAAAAAGCTAGAGACAAAACCGCGGGCGCCTGGGTCGAGTTTTAAATAAGCGCGAACAGGTGCCGTGGCCAAGTTTTCCGCGCAACCTTAAGGTTTTCAACTGTGCTACACGCTGAATGTCTGGCTGAGATCTCGGCCGTTCTACAGGCTGCTGAAAAACTAGTCTCAGCCACAGAGACACGGAGACAGAGAGAACTTTTCAAACAAAGAGAGGACGTGTTTATTGGCATTTCTGATTGTTTCTCATCGGTATTCTCTCCGTGACTCTGTGCCTCCGTGGGTTGATTTGCTTTTTTCAGCACCCTGCTAAAGGCTGCGGCACATCGGCAGGTTGCGCGTTTCGGCGCGCGCCCTGGGAGCCAACTTCAGGTCGTCAACATTCCAGTCCTTCCGCTGCCAGAAAGAGCCGTCAGAGTATTCCACCCGATTGATGACCACGCCTTCCAGGAATTGATCCGCGGATGCTTTGCTCAGGCTTTTCACATCCACTACGTCGCTGGGACCCAGCAGGCTGAATCCCTGTAGCTCTTTGCCTTTGTCAGGGTTAATTCTGGTGCTACACAGAAACTGCCGTCGCGTGAGATTGGTTGGGTTCGCTGCTTCCAGGAATCGATACTCCCAGAAAATGATTTGAATAAGCTTGCCGCTCGCGTTTTGTACTTTGGCGGAATAAGTAAAACCGTCGACAGGTTGGGGCGTGCGCGACTCCTGCACGATCCGATCAATCTCCGCGCTACGTCCGTCGATTGTGTCGGCGTTGGGATCTCTTTCGCCGGCCGGAGCGTTAATCCTTCTTTGTCTTTCGAAATTCTTATTGGCAGCGGTGACGGCCGGAGCCGGAGATGCGAGCACCGAAACGGCGTTCTCAGCCGGCTTGCGGTCCTTAACGCACCTAAAGCTGGTGACTGCGAGCGGCGGCGCCTCCTCACTGGTTTTTTGAACTGCCGGAGCAGGAATCAGGAGCAGTGGTAGCAGCAAAAGAAATTTCATGGCTTGTCTCTCTCTGACATCCTCACAGGCTTTTATCGTGCGGCAGCGACGTCTTCATCAACAGTTTGGGGCGCGCGACGAGGATCAATCCAGTGCACCCGTGACAGCTCACAGACAAACAATAAAACAATCGTCGAGGCCGCGCCACCGGAAAAGATTCTCAAGGGTGAATCAGGATGGTACTGTACCTCAGCCCACTGTTTCATTCACCTGGTTAAAGGAAGCCGGCAAAGTGATCGATATTAACTGCTTTGGCGACGGCGCGCCCGACCTCCTGCATCTCAGTGATGTGATCGACCGAATCCATTTGTTGCACGTTGCGAGGTTCAAGATGCTGCAACCCCAAAGCGTCCAGACCGTCGCGGGTCAGGTCTGCGTTATAGCGCATGTAAGTGAACAGCTTCGGACTGACTGGCCCCTCTCCGTTGTTTCCCTGCATGTCCCATACTTCCCGGTCGAGTAAGCCGCCATGCAAACACTTGCCGAACACGCGGCACAGAAAGTCCTGCTCGTTAGAGGCCGCGAACATGAAAGCTGACGGCAGCGAACTCGCATTGTAAATAAGATTCATCTGCTCGGGAGTGAGGTCCTGGTTGGCATCAGCCGCCGTCCCTGTGCCTACCGAAACGAGCAGCATCTGATCCTCGCCCGTAGGCCATCCAAGGTTGAACTTTTTGACGGTCGTCATCAGGAAAAGTTGAAAAGCAGGGTTGTTGTACATGGTGACCCCGCCGTCAACAAAAATGAATTCGTGCTTGCCGATGTAAACCACTTCGGGCGGAAAGTAGGTCGGAGCGGCCGTGCTCGCCCGCACCAATTGCCACAGAGGAAGATTCAAATTGCTGTCCGAACGGCTACTGTCGTTGTACTTGGCCGCGGGGTTGTTCGATACCGGCCACGGAGAATCCGTCGTGGCGTTACGCAGCACAAGCATCAGATATGTCTTCAGCGCATCGGTGCCAAGGGTGATTTCATCTTCACCTGCTTTCGGTCCGATACCGTGCTTGCCCGCCTCCTGCCTAATGATGGTGCGCAGCTTTTCGGCAAGCTTCTGATCTTCAAACTTGTTGCGAAAGCGTTTTAAGAGGTTCGCCTTGGCAAACATCGCTGGACCGCTGTCGACGTAGAATTTGCGAATGGCGTCAACGCGCATCCCCAGCGAAAGACAGGTGGCAATGATCGCGCCAGTGCTCGTGCCCGCGACATAATCGAAGTAATCAGCCAGGACGAAGTCGTCGTTGCGCCCGAGCTTGCCCTGCAACTCGCTTTCGATCTTCTCCAGCACTTCGAGCGTCATGGCGCCGCGGATGCCGCCGCCGTCCAGGGCCAGAAGCTTGCGCGGACCCTGTTTATCTTTCTTGTCTTTGACAGACACGTTCATTCCTCCTTACTTGAGGTGGATCACAGCTTGGTTGGATTGATAATTGGCGCCAGGCGGCCGCCAAGTTTTTTCACGCGCACGGCAAAGTCTGACGTACCTCCCGGCCCGTCGCCTGTCGGCTTCTCATCCCAGACCAGCACGGCATAAAGGTTTTTTGGGTCGTTAGCTTCGACGCGCGCGGTATTAATCATCCAAAGATTGTTACGCGCGAACACAGACGTTCCCTTCGGCGGCGATTTCAATCGATCACCCTGGAGGAAGACCTTCACACCCTCGCGATCTCGCAGCTTGAAGTAGCGTTCCTCCCAATCACTATTCGGCAGTCGCACGGACGCTTCCAAAAACTCTTCTTCGGGCAGCGCCAGATACAACCACACCTCGGCGCCACGATCGGCGCAGAGTTCACCGAACAAGAGATCCGCGCCCCGCGCCGCGCCACAAATCGCGAGGTCACCGGCGCCCACTGACCAGGTCTCAAGTTGTTGGGCAATCCGCTCGCGCACTGCGCCTTCTTTGCGCGGTGGAAAGCGCTCATCCGGCCGGTCTGGCGCATCGATCATGTGTCCGCTCGCGATGACCACTCTCTTGAAGCGCAGCTCAAACTTCTTGCCGAGAATCTTCTGTCGCTGTTCCAGGACTTTCTTTACCGCGGCCACCGCCTCCGGGCGAAAGCCCAGGCTCTCAAAGAGACAGATTTGCTCCAACATTGAATTGAGGTTGAAGTAACTTGTGGACGGCGCGTTCGCGGCGTCGCGATAGAGCTTGCGCGCTTTTTCGGTGTTCTCCATGACGATCTCAAGCTCGCCGAGCGTCGCTGCTGCCCAGACGCCTTCCTCAGCCTCAAATCCCGCGACGTCAAGAGTGTTCTGTGCCGAGAAGCGCACTACCGCGGCCAGATTGTCAGCGTCCGTGATACCCGGATCAGCGGGATCATCGCCCGTAGCGTTCTTGAGGTGTTCGAGGAGCCTGACGAACGCGACGACGTTGATGCCGGTGTAGTAATCGAAATGCTTGCGCGCCGCCGCGTCATAGCTGCGAATCGAACTGACAATAAAGCCCGCCGTAGCGACGGCTTGCATCTGGCGGTCCGCAAGCGTTTCCAGATCTTTCCATTCGAGGCGCCAAAGGTCCTTGTAGACTCGTCCCAAAATACCCTGGGCTTCGGTGTCGCCGGCAAACTTTTCGGCCACTCCGAGCATGTGAACTTTGGCTTCGTTTATCATGCCCAACCGGCCGAGCGCCAAGCCCAGCTGGGTCTGCGCTTTGCGATTGTTCGGCTCGACGGCGAGCAAATCTTCAAGCACGGATTTGGCGGCATTGAAACGTTCCATGCTGAAGAGCGCGTCGGCGGCCGCCCATAGAAGCTTGCCCCGATGGAAACGTGTCGGCGCATCGTCAGCCAGCGTCAGAATATCTCCGGGCCGGCCGTTTAGCTTGGCCACCTCGACGCGGCTCTTCCAATCGGCAAAGACCTCTCCGAAGTATTTTGCCCGCGCCGTTTTGATCTCGCTCCAGTCTACTTCCTTCAGCCCCACCAGTTCCTTGTACACCGGACTGCCAATTGTTTGACCGTCGACGTCCAACGCGGCTCTGATGGCCTTTCCCAACTTGTCGATCTCTGCTGCGAGCCGCTGCTGCCACGCGTCATCACGGTCCTCCTTCTTAATAAGAAAGAGCTCTCCGTCATAATCAAACGTGCGATCCGGCGCGACATCAAACGGTCTTTTCGCCCAGCCGCCATGAATCATCAGCACGCCACGCGGCGTTACGCCGTGTCGCACTCCGAGCTCATAAAAAACGTTAGCGTTCAGAATGGAAATATCGGCAACAATGACATCGGACGTCACCAGTTCGAAATACATGTCGGTCCGGATATCACCCGCGCCCTTTTCCTGGTCGGCTCGAAATGGAAGGCAAGCAGCTCTAGTGAGGGCCGGCGCAATCAGCAAACTATAAACTTCGTCAAAATCAATGTTGACGGCCGGCTTCAACGGCCCGGCATCGGTGGCCGGAGCCGCCGCCTGGGCTTCCTTAAGCCCGAAGGGCATGACGACGAAGGCATGAGGTTCCATAGCAAAAAGTAGTACGGGATTTGAGAGAAAACCCAGGGTACGACAGAGGCTACTCCAGCGTTGAAAGCTCTGTCAATGGCGACAAGTTGGCGAAGTTGGAGCGCGCGCCTGGGGCCTTCGCAGAGAAATGATTTGTTTGAGTCCGCCTGGCGGACGAGTGAGACGAGCCCAGCACTTCAGTGCCGGGAATCTGACTGAACACTCGCGCAAAGCCACTTGGATTTCGGATTATGGATTAATGGACATGGCCGCCGTTTTTCACGGCGTCATCGTCGACCTCATGATCGGCAGACCGTTCGGCTGAGAACGAGTCCGGGCCCATGACCGTCGCTTCGGGCTCGTTAACCGGCCTTTTTTCTTTCGCTGATCGTTCGGAGGCTTCCCGCTCGGCCTTGACGAGGACCTCGCTCAATTCTTCCAACCGCTGCTCTTCCTGATCGGCACGATACCGCAGTTCACCAATATCTTTATGCGCCGCGGCAATTCGCTCACGCGCTTCTCTGAGGCGTTCCCGCTCTTTCTGCGCTCGCAACCTGACTTCGGCCTCTAGGCGAAGGCGATCCTGTTCGGCCCGGCGTCGAGCCACCTCGCCCGCCGCGATGCGCTCCTGTATCTCGGTCAATCGCCGCGTTTCCTCTTCAGCCGCGGCGCGCGCTGCTTCAACTTCAGCGCGCCGGCGTTCAAGCTCGTCTGCTCTTTCCTGCAAAGCCTTTTCTTCAGCTTCAATTTCCAGACGCCTTAGTTCCGCCACGCGATCTGCTTCATTCTTCGCGCGGCGACGAGACTCTTCTTCAGCCGCCAATTGTGCCGCTTCATCAGCCAGACGTCGCTCTTCTTCCTGCCCCGCACGCCAACGAGCGTCTCTCTCGGCCTGCGCGTAAGCTTCCCTGGCCTGCCGGATCTTTTCCTCTTCATCTAAACGCTGGGCCTCGGCAGCTGCGATTGATCTGATCTGCTCTTCCAGTGTGCGCTCGAGGTTTTCGATCTTGTCGCGCAGCCTTGCTTCTCTTTCGCCGCGGCGGCGTGCTTCGTCCACCATTTGCGCAAAGTCGAACTCGAGTTCTTTCAAGCGCGTATCGTGTTCATCAGCTTGCAGGCGAGCTGACTCCTCGGCGCTCAACCGTTCCAGTTCCAACAGCCGAAATTCCTCATCTTCCGCAAGACGATGGGAGTTGATTTCCTCTATGAGCTGACGCCGCTCGGCATTGGCCTGACGAATGGTTTCGATCTCAGCCCGCAGCTCTTGCTCTCTGGCGGCCCCTTCTTCGGCATTAGCTTCAGCATCTTTTCTCAAGGCTTCTAGTTCGCCGGCGCGTTGCGCCGCCTCTTCGGCCCGAACACGAGCTTCAGCGATGCGCTCCTGCTCTTCGCCAGCATGCCGGCGTGCCTCTTCTTCCAGTTCACTGAGCCGGCCTCTTTCCTCGTCCGCGTGCAAACTGGCCTCTGCGATGAACTGCTGGAGTTCGGCCGCGCGACGACGCGCTTCGTCCTCCACGCGGATCCATGCGGCATGTTCGGTTTGTAGCCGCGAGTCTTCTTCGGCGCGTCTTCTGATCGCCTCCGCAATTCGCTTTTGCGCCTGCTGCTGCGCTTCCGCGTACGCTTCCTCTTCGTTTTTCTGCTGCGTCTCGGCCTGGGCAATCGCTCTAAGCTGTTCCTCGCCGGATTGACGCAGCGATTCTATTTCCGCCCGCAGTTGTTGCTCCCGGGTCGCGCGCTCATCGGCTTCCTCCTGGCATTGCTTTCGCAGTGCTTCCAATTCTGCCAGGCGGCGATTGCCTTCTGCGGCACGGAGTCTCTCTTCTTCCTCGAGGCGCAAACGGTCTTCGGCGGCGCGTCGACGCATTTCCTCCAGGCGGCGACGCTCATGATCCGCTCGTACTCTTACTTCCGCTTCAAGTGCCAGGCGATCGCGCTCAGCCTGACGGCCAGCTTCTTCCTCAACTTCTATGCGCGCGCGCGCTTCCGTCAACCTTGCTATTTCTTCTTCGGTTCGTTGCCGTGCAGCCGCGATCTCTGCCCGCAGCCGGGAGAGTTCCTGACCCGAACTTTGCAGAGCTTCCTGTTCGGCGCGCAATCGTTCAGCTTCCCCGCGATAGTAGCTTTCGGCATCCGCGCGCAAGCGCGCAACTCTCTCGAGGGAGCGCTCGTGTTCTTCCGCGCGTTTTTGCTGTTCGGCGCCCTGACGCCGTAACTCCTCTACGCGCTCGCGTCTCTCTTCGAGCTGAATGCGGTTTTCGGATTCCAGCCGCTGTGCTTCCTGTTCAACCAAGCGACGGGCAGTCTCTTCGCCCCGGATCCGATCTTCCAGCTCCTTAAGCCTGCGCGCTTCTGCTTCGAGATCGAGGGTCGCAGCTTCGACCAGTGCGCGACGGCGCGTGAGGTTCTCCTGGAAGCGAGCTAACGATTCTTCGTCACCCTCCAGCCGAAGCAGCTCGTCTTGAACGCGGCGGCTAACTTCTTCGTTTGACCGTCGCCGTGCTTCGTCAATCATCTTGCGTTCCGCCGCGGCGCGACGATACGATTCTTCCAAACGCTGCCGCTCTTCATCGGCGTATTGCACGGCCGCACGTTCCTCGAAGAGACTTTCCAACGCTGGTGCTATCTCTTCGCTCGTATAGTCGGTACTCGATAATTGGGATGAAGACCCAGATTCGGCGGGACGAGTTGTTTGCTCGATCTCTCGATAATCCGAGTCGTCGGCTTGCGTCAAAGTGGTTTCGGCGAATGACGGAACTGGGTCTGATCCAAATTGCCGCACCCGATCCATCGCCCTGAGAATGATCGACCGATCGATCGAGGTTTCGCTATCCAGAAGTTTGCTGAGCGGATCGATCGCGGCCGGATCGCCTATTTCACCCAGGGCTTCCACGGCCGCCAGCCGGACTTCCGGCGCTGGATCAGAGAGGACTTCGATCAAGTACCAGGCCGCGATCTTGCTGTGCGTGCGCCCGAGGTTACGGGCCGCCTCGGCCCGCAGCTCGGCGGAGTTTCCGCTGAGTAAATCGCGAACCCCGGTAACCAGTTGATCGGTAAGAGTGTCTGTTTCGGGTTTGCTCATGCCTGCTCAAGGGTGAAGCTTAGAAGCAGTTGCGCGTTAAATCCAGCCGGAATCCGGTTAGAAACCTCTTCGAAAAAGCCCGGACTTCTTAGCTGCCGCACGTGCTTCAGAATCGGGTTCCCAAAATCGCCCACCCCTATGAACACTAAGAAGAAACTGCTATTAGCAACTACGTCCCAGTTTAGCTGTGAGGTTCAGGCCCGTCGCGACGGTGAACAGTGTAGTGTTAACTGCTTAGCCTACTTCATCGCAGCCTCGGCACGATGGTTGACCTCTTCCCAATTTACGTTCTGCATAAACGCGTCGACATACTTTCCAGCGGCAGCGCCATAGTCCATTTGATAGGCGTGCTCGTACATGTCCAGCACCAGGAGCGGACGGCTCATCGGCGCATTGTGCATGTGGTCCCAGGACCAGTAGTTGTGCATCTCGTGAGTGTGTTGGTTGTAGCCAAGGATTACCCAGCCTGAGCCACCGCCGAGGGCATTCCCTGTTCGTTTGAACTCGGCCTCCCACTGCTCGTAACTCCCGAACCATTGCTTGATCGATTCCAGGACCGTGCCGCCGGCCCGACCATCGCCGCCGAGGTTGGCAAAGTAGTGATCGTGAAGCACGACGGAGCCGGTGCGAACCAGTTCCTCACGCTTGAGGTCACCATATACATAAGGAGGCAAATCCTTGTCCTGGAGCATCGAGGCCAGCCTCTGCTCGACTGCGTTCAGAGCCTTCACTGCTCCGCCGTAATTATTTTCCCAATGCGACCTGATAAGTTTTTCGGAGATACCTTTGAGTTTGGCTGGATCGAAAGGCAAAGGTGCCGGTTGGTGCTGTCCCCGGAAGGCACGGCCTACCGCCGCTGCGTTCGCGGCCTGTCCTTCTTTTGCTTCAACCGGGTTCTCGCTGACCATGTTTGTGAGGGCCAGGGCCGCGCTCCCGGCTGCGAGACTCCCAATTACTTTTCGCCTGGAATACTTTTCCATCCCTTGCTCCTTCGTTTATTAGAGCTAAATCGCCGTTATAGTTTGGTCACCTACGGCCTCCATGATGCTCGCATACAGCGCGTCGTACAAGAACGCTGCTCGCTCCGCCGTTTCATGATCATCCTTCGAGACAGCCGGAAAACCCTGGCTGATCCTGCAAGTGCAGACACGCAAGTTCGGACAGCTCCTCGTCAGGTCCGTTCACCTCCCGGGAGGAATTCCAGCCATCGGTTGCGGACTAGTCTGTTACTGCTTTGTGTAGTGAGTGTCACTCAGCGCAAGACCGTCGTCCGCACACTCCCTCGAGAACAATCAATTAATTGACGACGGAATCCGCGTTGTCAGAATCACACGATCCGAAGCGCGGGGTGCACGGGTGGTTGCGCACCCCGGTTTGCCAGGAGATCAATGTGAGGGTCGCTTCAGGATTTCCGCCAGGGCCTGCAACCGGGTTGAGTCTGCTGCACTCTTCGTCATGGCAGCGCTCTTTTCCAACGACGGCGCGAAGCTTTTGAGTTTGGCGAGCTCGCTTCGATTCATCCTTGAACTCTCTGCTCTTTGAATCGCCATCCGCAGGGCAGCGACTTGATCAGCCGGCAAAGCTTGAGATCGCTCCAACTGATCCACGTAAGCCTTCGCCACGATCAACTGGCGCGGCCAGACGATTTTTTCCTGGTTCTGCACATTGAACTCAGCCACCCGAACCGCTTTCGCGGCATCGATCTCGTTCTGGGTCAGGACCTTCGTCGGCGTCAGCTCAAAGACATCCAGGCCGCGGGCGATCTCCGAAGCGTAAATGTGACCGTTGTACCAGTAGGCGGACCAGTCGCCGCCGAGCACGAGCATCTTTGGATC
>Ga0070698_100007081_pt1 | contig 12145 bp, 7 predicted proteins | sample KBSK1502metaG_FD_65477 | JGI IMG/M metagenome (GOLD analysis project Ga0070698, IMG submission 65477) | Corn, switchgrass and miscanthus rhizosphere microbial communities from Kellogg Biological Station, Michigan, USA - KBS K1-50-2 metaG | ecosystem: Host-associated > Plants > Roots >...
CAAGTACTGGCCGCATGGCACGCAGCCGCCGCATAACTGCGAAACACGAGGGCGAAGACACTGTTCAGGTAACGTGTCCACCACGCAGCAAAAAGCACACAAAACACCCGCGGCGGCTACGTCGTAGACAGCCCAGCCATCGGTAGAGATAACGGCGGCTACGTGCGCACGCCGACACCACATACCGGCCACGGTCCGTGACTACCTGACGACCTTCGCCCATACCCTGCGGCAAGATCGTTGGTGTCCTCCCTGAACGCCCAGCGCGATCATGTGCTCGGCATCCTGGAGGGACTGTCCGAGGAAGCGCTCCGGCGGCCCGTGCTGCCGTCGGGGTGGACCTGCCTGGGCCTGGTCCGGCACCTGGCCATCGACGTGGAGCGGTTCTGGTTCGCCAGCATCATCGCGGGCAAGCGGTCGAACTCTGCGAGGGCGCGGAGGCCTGGCACATCGGCGAGGACACCCCGGCGGATGCGGTGTTCGGTCTGGGCAGGAAATCAGCCGCGCCAACGAGATCATCGCGGCCACGCCGCAGCAGGCGGTTGCCGTCCCGCAGCTGCCATACCTGGCCCGTGTGAATCGCCGGCGAGTCCGGAGACCCATCCCGCCGCAGCGGCGCCGAAGTGTGCCAATTGCCAACGAGGATCGTCTTGTCGTAGCTGATGCTTTAGGAACACCTGCTCAAGATCACTGTCGGCAAGAAGGGACTGAGCCTGGCTCCCACACAGACCCACCCAACGATGCCCCGAACCCGAGGAACATCCAGCGCAGTCGGCCTGCATGGGCATCGCCGGGCGATGGCTGGTTCGGCGGCCACCACCTGCTCGCGATGGGTCTCGACGTCCCATTCCCGCGCACCAGGACCTGCCTGGCCACCAACGCGTCCACCCTGTGCGACTTGCGCGGCGGCCTCATCGGCCTATCACGGTGTGGAACAGCATCAACGCGCCACCGGCGGCGGCGGCGCCCACCAGAATGGCGGCCGGTAGCGAGTTGCCGGCCAGAGTGGCTAGCCCGATGGCGAGGAGCCCAGTGAGGAAGGCCAACAGCAGTACCACGGCGGCGCGGACGGTCAGCAGCGGACCCGGTGGCGAGAGGGGCATTGGACCTCCGTTGCTCGTTAAGCCGCACCTGCGTCGGATGAGCGCAAGACCCGGGCTTTTCACGCTCACGTAACGTTTTCACGCATCCTATGCGTAGGATAGCCCCATGGCAGTTAGCTTCGGGGACCGGATTAGGGCCGGGCGGCGGCAGCGCGGCTGGAACCAGGCTGAGCTGGCCCGCCGGCTTGGTGTCGGCCAGCAGGCGGTTAGCCAGTGGGAGATGGGCCGGAGCCGCCCAAGCCGGAATACGGTGGGCCGACTGGCGGTGCTCCTCGACCTCGACCCGCGCGATTTGCTGGAAGCCGCCGATTTCACCAGGCCCGTCAGCCGCCCGCAGCAGGTCCGGCGACCGGTCAGGCCCAGGCTGACGGTCCTGCCAGTGAGTGACCTGGCGCCCGAGAAGTTCGAGGAGTTCGTCGCCGAGATCGCTCACCGTCTCTACCCGGCCGCTCAGGTCTCCCGTGTCGGCGGCCCGGGCCACAAGCAGCACGGCGTGGATGTGATCGCGCGACAAGGGTCCCGCACCATCGCCACATTCCAGTGCAAGCGGCGCGCGCGCTTCGGGCCGAAGGACATTACGGACGCCGTCATGGCTGTCACGATCAACGCCGACGCTCACTTCCTGGTGCTATCCCGCCCGTCGGCCAGCCCAGAGTCCCGAAACGAGATGGCAAATCACAAGGGCTGGGCGTTGTGGGACGCTGAGGACCTGTCGCGGGTGCTGCGGACGCTGCCGCTCGATACCGCCGTCCGTATCGTCGATGCCTTTTTCCCGGGTTGGCGTGAGCCGCTGCTGGGTGTGGCAGAGCCCGGTCCCTGGCTCTCAAGCGACGAGTTCTTCCAGCTCTCTGGCGTCGGCCATATCTATACGCACGACTGGCAGCTGGTCGGCCGAAGCGGGGAGCTGGAGGACATCTTGTCCTTCGTCACCGGTGACCGCGGGCGGGTGGGGCTAGTGATCGGCCGGGGCGGCATCGGCAAAACCCGGCTGCTCCGCGAGGTGGCCCGGGTTGCGGAAGACCGCTCGGTAGTCGTGCGGTTCGCCGGATCGGCTTCCGAGCTCAAGTCGGCGCAGTTCGAGTTGCTGCCCGCCGGCCAGCGCTTGCTGGTCGTGATCGATGACGCCCACGATCGGTCCGACATCGCTGCTGTGCTTGGCACGCTCGCCAGGGCTCGCCCCCATGCCCGGATCGTGCTCGCGCTACGCCCCTACGGGCTCGCCGCCGTCGCCCCGGACCTGCGTAGCATCGGTGTCCACCAGAGTGAGGTCCCGGCATGGGAGCTGGCGGACCTTTCAAGCGGCGACGCTCAGGCGCTGGCACGCGAAGCCCTGGGCCCGGAATGGCCGGAGCGGGTGGTACGGCTGCTCGCGGGGCTGACGGCCGACTGTCCGCTGATCACCGTCGTCGGCGGGGTGCTGATCAGACGTGGCCACCTCGATCCGGCTTGCCTTGACCACCAGGACACCATCCGCACCGAGATTCTCAAAGCCTTCAGAAAGGCGTTGGTCGGAGACCCGCTGTCGGCTGGCGCGGCGATGCGCAGCGCGGTCCTGGACGCCGTCGCGGTTCTGCAACCGTTCCGGAGCGACGATCCGGCTTTCCAGGCAGCGATGGGCAAGCTGACTACGGCGCCATTCGATCGGGTAGTCAGTCACCTGCGGGGCCTGGAGGACGCAGGCGTTCTGCTCCGCCGGGGCAGCTCCATGCGGATTGTCCCGGATCTGCTCGGGGACGTGATCCTGGCCCTAGCCTCATTCGATGAACGATCGGGTGCCTCCACCGGCTACATCGAGCGCGCCTGGACGAGCGCGGAAGGACAGCCGCTGCAGCACATCTTCGTTAACGCCACCCGTCTTGACTGGCAGATACGTCACGATCATGCCGACGCGTCGTCCCTGGCGTCAGCGTTGTGGGAGGCGGTCGAAGGAGAACTCCGCTCCGCCGGCGTCATTGGGCGCGTCTCGTTGCTGCAGCTCCTTCGGAAGGTCGCCCACTTCGAGCCCGAGCGCATATTGGCCATTGCGCGCTGGCTAATCGACAACCCAACCAACCTGATGGAGCCGACCGACGCGGTCGTCGTGCCCCTGCGCCCGCTGACGTACGCGGATGTCCTGCACGAACTGTCGCCTCTCCTCCGGGGCGTGGCTTACAGCATCGACTATGTGCCCGCCGCCGCGGACCTGCTATGGGAGCTCGCTCAGGCTGACCAACGCCCTGCCAATCAGCAGCCTGACCACGCCCTGCGTGTCTTGCGCGATCTTGCTGAGTATGAGATCGGCAAGCCGCTGGCGGTCAACCAACTGCTGATAGATGCTGCCGAGAGGTGGCTCAGGCGAGATGACGGATCCGACTCCTTGCACTCGCCCTTCGAAGTCCTCGAGCCCCTGCTCGAGACCGAGGGGGCCGAGCGGCTGACCGACGCGTTTCAGATCTCCTTCCGGCCATTCGCGATCAAAGTCGGCTCGGTCCTGTCGCTGCGCGAGAGGGTCATCAAGCTCGCGCTGGCAGAGTCCCGCCGCGCCGAACTCAGGCGAGCCGTCCGAGCGGTGCAGGCGGTCGAGACAGCTCTGTGTTATCCGGCCGGGATGTTCGGCCGTGAGGTCCCTGAAGGGGAACTGGCTGCGTGGACCCCGGGTTTTGTCGCGACGATCGAGCAACTCGGCAAGGTCGTGGCCGACAGTAACCTCGATCCGGTGGTGGCGATCGCGGCGCGGCGTGCCCTGCACTGGCATGCGGAGTACTCGACAACCTCCACCCGCAAAGCCGCCCGGCGAGTGCTTAAGGCCATGCCAGCATCGCTGGAACATAAACTGGCTCTTGAGTTGTTCGACGGCTGGGGTCAACTGAGCGAAGGCTCGGCAGAGGACTTCCTGCGCGCCGAGGCCAGCAAGCAGGCCCGGAGGCAGGCTCTGGCCGTTGCCCTAACCGACGAGTATCCCGACGATGCTCTCGCTGACATTTTGGTCCGGCGTTTGACCCGCCAGCAGGGGGCCTTCGGGATTGATGTCGGCAGTCCCGGTCAATTCATCTGGACACTTGTCACTGTCCGCCCATCCCTTGGCGTTCATTTTTGTTCCCCCGTGGCCCTAGACCCTGACTCGGTCCTCCTCGAGCTGCTGCCAGTCGTGGTAGCAGCGCTAGCAACAACACGACCGGACAAGGCCATGACCACGATTGAGGACCTCCTCCGGACTAACGACGTTGGGGTGCGACAGCAGGTCGCCCAGGCCCTCGGCTGGAATCGCGGATCCCGAACCACACTGCTCGATGGCGAGCTCGATATTCTGGCCAGGCTGGCCCACGACCCGGATGAGTACGTCCGAACCGGAGTCATCCGGGCCATTCAACGTCTAGCCACTGATCACCAGGCCGCAGCCGTCGCGCTCATCACGCAAGTTCCGTTCACCGACTCCGACCGAGTGGCGGCGGAGATCTTCCAGACCTTCGGCCCGCAAGGCGGGCTTCGGTGGCAGCAACTGCCGAAAGATCACGCCGACGCCATGCTGAAGCAGCTGCAAGAGTGCCCCTCAATCGATGACTACAACACCATGAGCTTCTTGTCTCAGCTGTCGAAGGATCACCCCGGCGTGGTACTGCAAGTACTCAAAGAGCGCATCGAGCACAGCGAACGGCTGACCTCGCTGGGTGATTACCGTCCGCTGCCCTTCCAGTGGAATCCACCGCTCCACGTCAGGATGCACCCTGATCTCGGCACGCTGCTGCGGGAACTCCGCGACTGGATCGCCCCACAACCCAGCTCATGGCAGCGGCAGTACATAGGCGGCGAACTCTTCTGCTCCGTCGCACAGCCATTCGACGATGCGGTCATCCAAGTCCTCCTCGAAGCCATAGCGGTCGGCGACCCAGACCAGTTGGCAGCCGTTGTATCGATCGTGCGCCAGGCACCCTCCAACGTGATCTTCGAAGAGACCGACTTCGTCGCGCGTCTCTTCGATGCGGCATCACGACTTGGTGATGAGTGGGTAGAGCGGGTAGGCGCAGCGATGCACGCTGCTGTCATGAGGGGGATCCGGACTGGCTTTTTCGGTCAGCCATCCGACGTAGACGTAGACCAGCGAAACCAGGCGAGAGAGATCGCCTCGAGGCTGCCACGCGGGTCGATGGAGCAGCAGTTCTACCGGTCGATCGAAGAATCAGCCGACCGCAACATCCGCTGGCAGGGCGATCAGGATGAGCGGCTGGCTGATCGGCGGGACTGGTAGACCTGAGACAGGGTGTCGCCACGGTGCCGACGTCGGCGGGGTGGCGGCCAATCGACCCCGCGGTATCTCGCAGGTGCCGGGCACCGTTCCGGCCGGGCCAGCTGGCGGGCCGGGTTGCCGCGGGGCATGCGTCGCTGGTGGCAGCGAAGTAAGGTGCCGGTGTCCTCCTGGCCGTCTACCTGGCGGGCAATGGGTTCTTCGGGATTTTGGCCGGTATGGTGTCGGACGCGTGTGAGCCGTCTCCGGCCGGCGACCGGTGCTCGGCTGTGATTGGCGAGGCATGGGGCGTCTTGCTGCTCACGGGGGTGCTGATCGTCCTCATCGCGGTAGCGGGATCGCTGCCAGGTCTGCCCGCCGGTCAGCGGATCATTTCGTTCGCCCTCGGGTTTGCCGGGCCCGTGCTGGCCTGGGTGGCCTTCGGTGGCGCGATCAGCCAGTACTAAGGGCAGTGAGGCCTGCGGTTGAACCTGCACAGCCTCCGGCGCAGACGGGCCCGGCCTGTGCGCGGGAAGCGCAGCGGGCGTGGTCAGAACCAGCGGATGCGGGCCCGCGCCGCACCCGGCGCCCGCGGCCGCGAGAAGGCGCCCGTAGCCGTGTGTCCGCGCTTGCGTGTCCGCTGACACTTCAGCGCCAGGATTTGGCCCGGACCGGCGGTGCCGGCAGTCACTGTCGTGCAGGGCCGGATCAGCCCTGGAATGTATCTACTCTTAATGCCAGTACGGACAGCCTTGCTGAGGCGCGGGTATTTGGCGGCGCCTATGCGTGCGCTACCAGCGGTTCCAGTGCACGACCTCGTCGAAGGGCCGGCGGCTGGGCCTGGTGAGCGGCCGTAGCGGCCGGTCGGCCGGGTAGCCCAGACCGATCAGGTAGACGGCGAGGTAGCCGCCGGGGAAGCCCAGGACCCGCTGCGCCTGCTCTTGGTCAACCACTGCCGAGTGGCCAGAGCCGATGCCCAGGTCGGCCGCTGCCAGCATCACGTTCGCGGTCGCCTGGCCGAAGTCATACACCAGCCAGTCGCGGTGCCGCTCATCCTCCGGCTCCTTGGCCACCAAAGCGATCGTCGCCGCCGACTGGGCGATGTGCCTGCCGCCTCGGTCCCAGACCTTTGCCAGCTCGATCAGCTGCCCGCGGCCGGTGACGACCACGAAGTTCCACGGCTGCCAGTTTCCCGATGATGGTGCCCGCCGTCCCGCCTCAACGATGCGCTCGAGATTTTCGCGGGCGATCGGCTGGCCGGTGTACTGGCGCACGTTGCGGCGCGCCCGGATGGCATCCCACGTTTCCATGTCATAGTCCTATCGCACGGCCACTCGGCCCACACGTCGCCTTCGGCTAGCAGCAACTGCAGCGCCGCCCACGGCCTGCCTTGATCGCGCGCGACCCGGCACGACCGAGCGCCGTTCAGCGCGCTGGCCAGGCAGGGTACGCGGGCAGATCACCCGGATATGAGCCCCGTGGTCAGCCACGCCAGACGGCTGGAACCTGCGCCATATCGGCGGATACGGCTCGTCAAGTAGCGGAAAGGGCCGACCACAGAGCGTGACGTATCGGGTGAGTGACTCCCGACGTGCTGGCTGCGCCGGACCGATGCCGAGTATGAACGCCTGACAGCTGCGCCGACCGCGCGCGTGGCCCCAGGCAGATTACCCGGTTCTGGGCGTCCCCGGCCTGCCAGGCTATTGACCGCATGTGCCTTCGGCCGCGCGTTCGCGGCGCGGCTTGGGGCTTGGTGGTGCAGATTGCCGACTCGCAGGACTGACAGCTACCGGGGCGACACCAAGCCCTGCCGACCGCCTGGGTGTCGGCCGGCCGCCGCGAGCGGGCGCGCCAGGTTGCTGGGCGCAGCGGCTGCCGTCGGCCGGGGTCAGGCAGCGCCGGGGTTGAGCGGTGTCCAGGTGCGGCCTCCGTCGCTGGTGGTGAGGAGCTCGTTGCCGCAGTTGAACGAATCGCAGGCTGCGGGTTGCAGGACCCACCCGTGCTGGTCGTCGGCCATGACGAGGCTGAAGCCGTCGATGCGGGGGGTGGTGAGGATGCGTGTCCAGCGCCGGCCGGCGTCGGTGGTCGCGAACAGGTACGGGTTGGCGATCACCACCCAGTCGGAGGTGCCGAGGATGGCGACGGCGCTGGCGGCCAGCTGGCTGGGCAGTCTGGCGACGGGCTGCCAGGACGGATCGGTCCGGGCCGGGGCGTAGAAGGTCAGTGTGGCACCGGTTTGGGCGGCGTTGGGGGCGTCGATGGCCAGGATCTGGTGCTGGGGGCCGAAGATGCCCGGGCCGGCGTATGGCGAGGCCGGTTCGCCGGCCCACGTCTGCTGCCGCCAGCGCTGCCCGCCGTCGCCGGTGACGTAGAGCCGCTGGCCGGGCCCGACTCCGCCGCTGGTCCAGCCACGGGTGGGGCTGGTGAAGGTGAGCGGCCCGGCGACCGGCGCTCTTACCCGGGTCCAGGAGCGGCCGCTGTCCGCGGTGCGGTAGAGCACCGCCTCGCTGTAGCTGGTGTTGGTGGCGCGGGGCAGCTCGATCCAGCCGTGCAGCGGGTCGGTGAACGCGAGTTCGGCGTTGGTCCAGTCCACGAAGCCGGTGTCGTAGTACCGCTGCGCCGGCAGCCGCAAGCGGGTGGCCTGCCACCGGGTGCCCCCGTCTCCGGTGCGGTAGATCACCTCGGCCGGCGGGGCGTTGCGGGCCGGGCCGGGCCGGACGCCGGTCGCGACCCACCCATGGCTGGCGTCGAGGAAGAACACGCCGCTGATGCGGCCCGGGCGCACCCCCGGCGGGGTGATGCTCGCCCAGTGACGCCCGTCGGTGCCGGTGGCGAACAGGCCCCGGGCGGTCAGCGCCCATCCGGCTCCGGCGCCGGCCAGGCCCATCGCGGACACGGCGGTGTGGCGCGGCGGGGGGCTCGGCGCGGGGATCGGCCCCGCCTGCCGGAGGCTGTGCAGGATGTGCCGGTCGGTGGCATGGTCGGATGCCTGGAGGAGCACCAGCAGGTCCAGGCGGGGGAAGGCCAGGATGGCCGGGCCCTTGACCGGGTAGCCGGTCTGCCCGTGCACGGTGATCGGGGCGCCCGTCGGCCGGGCCGCGGCATAGGGCGTGGTGGACAGCTGGGCCAGCTCCACGATGCCGGCCGGGGACGGAGCCGGGGCGGCGGGGCAGGGCGGGGCGCCGGTGTTCCAGCCGAGGTAGAGGGCGGGGCCGTTGTAACTCATGCAGGCGGTGTGATCGGTGTCGAGGTTCACCACCGGCCAGGAGGCGGGGATGTCGACCTCGGCGCCGGCGTAGCCGACCGGTTTCCACCCGCGGGGAAGCCCTGCGCTCGCCGAGGGCCAGCCCCCCGCGTGCAGCCGCTGAACGCCGCAGCCCGCCAGCGCGGACATGGCCGCCACGCCGGCGACCGCGATCAGCAACACGACGCGGCCGGTCCGCCATGCCGCGTGGCCGGCCAGGCCGCCACCGCGCAAACCGTCCACGGCTCTTAGACGACACAGCCGGTGTAACCGTTGCCGCGGGCGTCCGGCGATGCGGCTGGCCGGTGCCCTGCCGCGGCGTACCCCCCACGGCGAATGGCCGCCTCCCAGACTGCTCGCAGGGTGCGTCAGCCGCGGCTTCCGACGCTCCTGCGGCGTAGTCGCCCAGCCAGGTCGCGCGAAAAACGCAACCGCAGGTGCGCTCGAAGGACAGATGCGGCTGGCCTCCGGCAGAAGCTTGGTGCTGCGCTCATCTTCGCCTGGGCATGCCGGCGCCGACACGAACGCGCCGAGGCTGACTAGCTGTGACCTCAGGAGCGCCCGGGTGGGCGCACCGATCTCGCCTACTCACAGCGGGCAGGCAACAGGCGTAGCAATGATTCGAGCACCGGGGTGCGGTGGACCACCATGAATGGGCACACCTCGCGAGACCTGCCGCGACAGAATGCTCGTTCAGGTGCGGCGCGGACGGCGATTCCAGCAGACCGCGACTCGCGCCATAACGGCGGCGATGCGTGCCAGAGGGCGAGGCTGCGCCAATCACACAGCGTGGCACCGGGGCTGTGACTGATGGTGGGGACTCCGCGAGCCAGGGAGGCCGCGTCCCAGGGCGGGCAGCAGGGGGCGGGTGGCGCGGACGGGCGGACTGCGCCGCGCACGGCTGCCCGGACCGGGCATCTGCGACGATCTGGTGTGTGCCTGAGCTGAGCCTGCTTGATGGCGTCGATGACATCCGGTGGCTGGAGCTGCGGCATGCGTACGGCGGGGCTGGGGATGTGCCGGCGCTGCTGCGGGCCCTGGCCTTTGAGCCCGGTGGGGCGGGCGAGGCGTTCGACACGCTGTGCAGCAGTATCTGTCATCAGGGATCGGTGTATTCGGCCACGCCCTATGTGGTTCCGTTCCTGGCCAGGATCGCCGCGGCCGGCATCCGCACCGTCATGGTGCTGGGGCTGCTGGGCTGGATCGCTGACAGCGATGACGCGCGCGGGCTTGAGGTACCGGGCGCCGCGCGGGCTGCGGTCGCCGGCCAGATCGGGGTGCTTGCCCCGCTGCTGGCTGACCCGGATGCCGAGGTCCGCGCGACGGCGGTGTGGGCGCTGACCCAGTGCCAGGCAGCGGATCGGCTGGTTCCGCTGCTGCGTGAACGGTGGGACGCTGAGACCCGCCCGACGGTTCAGGCAACTGTCCTGAAGGCGCTGTCGGTGCTCGACCCGGGCGGCGCGGCGGGCATTGCCGAGGGAGTGCTGGACGGTTCCGCCGACAGCGGTCTTCGGCTGATGGCCTGCGCGGCCTGTGTGGCGGCGGGGATGGACTGGACCGGCCGGCTACATGAGGGGGCGACGGCGTGGATGGCAGACGGTGACCTGCTGCCGGGGTTCTTCTGGGGAGATCGTGACCCGTTCAGCGACCTGGTTATCGCGCTGGCCGCGCACGGCCACCCCGGCGCAGTGCTCCGGCTGGTCGTGACCGGGCTGACCGGGCCGGTGGCCGGCGGCGTGCGCAAGAAGGCGGCCTGGGCCGCCGGCGAGCTCGCCGAAGGCTACCGGAGCCCGGCAGCGGGTCTGGTGGCCCCGCTGGCCGCGGTGGCCGGTGATGACGACGCGGGACCTGCGGCGATCAGCTTGCTGCGCAAGCTGGCGGGGGTGCCGGCCACCGTCCGTGCGTTCGCCGCCGTGGCCGGCCAGCTCGCTGCCGTGGCCGGCCTGCGGGGTCCTGGCCGCCGCGCCGACCAGGCCCTGGCCTGGCTGATCGAGCTGGGTGATCCGCGTGCGGCCGGGCTGCTCGCTCGTGACCTGCGGCACCGGCCCTTCGCGCTGGACGCGGCGACATCGGCGGCCCGTGGCCGGCCGGGCCCGCCGCTGCCGTTCGACCCGGTGCTGCTGGCGGCGGTCCGTGCCCGGCTGCGCGCCGACGACATGGACCACAACAGCCAGGTGTTCCTGCTCACATTGCTGCCCGCCTGGGGCCCGGCCGCCGCGCCGGCAATCCCCGAAGTCCTGGCGATGGTGCGCAGGAACCCGCTGGGCGCCGGCGGCGCGCTGGCCTCGATCGGCGGGCCTATCCCGGCAGCCACCGAGGCGCTCAGCCGGGCCGCGGCGACCGGAACCGTGGCCCGGCGGCTGCATGCGGCGACCACGCTGCGGTCGCTGACCGGTGATGACGAGCCGCTGCTGGCCACGGTCGAGCACGGCCTGCGCCAGCGGGCTATGAGCTGCGGGCCGCCGCCCAGGCCGCGCAGACACTCGGCAGCACGGCCGGGCGCCTGGTGCCCGCCTTGACCACCGCCCTGCACGCCACCGCCGGCCAGGACGCCACGACGCCAGACATCGACGCGCGGATCCAGCTCGCGCTGGCGCTGTGGCAGCACGCCGGCGATACGGCGCCGGTGATCCCGGTCCTGGCCGAGGCGCTCAGCCGGAACCAGCGGCGACTCACCAGGTGGACAGCAATCCACGCAGCCGACGCAGCCGCCGAGATCGGGGCACCGGCCAAACCGCTGATACCGGCGATCCTGCCGCTGCTCGACGACCCGGCGCAGTGCCCCGCAGCGGTCCGGGCGCTGCTGCGGATCGATCCCGGATCCCAGGGCGGGACCGATCTCGCGGTGCTCGCGGACCGGCTCGTCACCACGGTGGGAACTGACTGCGGCGCCCAGCACCGGGCGGTCGCCGCTCTCGGCGAGCTCGGCCCAGCCCGCCTGCCGCCAGCGGCCGTGACCCGGCTACGGCGGCTTGCCGAACAAGACCAGCGGATCATCCACAGCGGCTTGCTCACAGACATCATCCGCAATGACGAAAAACTCCGCACAGCGATACGCCAGCTCCTTGACCAACAGGGCTGAACCCGGAAGAACCCCCGCCTTCCGGCTCACATATCACGAGGCGTCGCGCACGGAACCGCGGAGAACTGGGCCCGGGTCGGTGATCTTGCCGCTGCCCGGAAAGCTTGCTCGATCTTGCCGATCGCTGATTGCAGCCGGCCGCTGCCTGGGCGCAGGTCACGCCGCGAGTGCGGCCATCGTCAGCGTGATAGCCGCCATGTACATCCGGCCACCTTCCACGTCCCCAACGGCCGGACTCACCCTCCAAGCCTGGGCCCGGAAGGCCAACGGCATCCCTAGCGCACTCAGCTCCGCCAGCTGGACTCCCGCATTCGCGACCCTGGGACCTGCGCACCGAATGACCCGTTATGCGCCGCCGTGAGCGCCACGAGCTCGCACCTATGACCCGTCCATAACGGCGGTTATCTGGAGCCCTCCCTGTGTATGCCGCATCTGACCAGGACGTCTGCGGCGTTGACATGTAGCTGAACAGGGTCCGCGTAGTAGCCACTTGGTTCTAAAAACAGCAGCGACAA
>Ga0070698_100007082_pt1 | contig 12144 bp, 8 predicted proteins | sample KBSK1502metaG_FD_65477 | JGI IMG/M metagenome (GOLD analysis project Ga0070698, IMG submission 65477) | Corn, switchgrass and miscanthus rhizosphere microbial communities from Kellogg Biological Station, Michigan, USA - KBS K1-50-2 metaG | ecosystem: Host-associated > Plants > Roots >...
GGGCAGCCGGTGGGTGATCTTCACGGCCGTGTTCTTGATGACGTCGGCGACGAGGCGCTCGGGGATCTGCTCGGCGATGATGAGCCCCTCGCCGTAGGCGCGGATCTCGGCGAGCAGCCCGGCGAACATCTCGACCGCGTGCGCCGCCGCGCCCCCCGAGCCGCCGCTCCCGGGCCCCTTCGGCCGGCGGAGCAGACGGTGCGCTTCCTCGATGACGGTCAGGTGGCGGAGCCGGGCCGGGCCGGACGGCCGGGCCCTGTTCGCCATCCGCAGGTGCTCGGCCAGCCTGATCAGCACGGTCCCCATCAGGAACGCCTTGTCGCTGTCGTCACCCACGTCCTCGATCTCGAGCACGGCGTTGGTCTGGAGCAGCTTGCCGAAGTCGAGCTGGTGCCCGCCCTCGAGGAACCGGCCCGTGGTGCCCAGCCGCAGGCTGGAAAGCCGCACCTTGATAAAGCCGAGCACGTCGTCGGTGATCCGCTGGCTGTACCCGACTTCCCGCACGATCCTGACCGCGGCCCGCTGCAGATCGGTGAGGTTCGGGTAGCTGGGGTTGGCGTCCGCCGGGACCGTCTCACCCAGCGCCAGGTCCCAGCCTGCGTCCTCATACACCCTGGTCAGTGCGGCGCTCAGCACCTGAGGGAAGGGCTCCTCCGAGCGGAAGGACGCGATGAACAGCGCCTTGACGAGATCCGCGTGGGTCTGCAGCGGAAACCGGTGGCCGTCCCCGTCCGGCGCCGGCTCGAGCGGGTTGAGCCCGGCCGCTATCGCGTCTGACTCACCCGGCCGGATCCGCACGACCTCGGCGACCGGCGCATCGGTTCCGGGTCCGCCCGCGCCGATGCCGCTCGCGCCGATGCCGGCCAGCCGCGCGGCCATCAGCCGGTATTCGGCCTTGGCCGGCTCCACCACCAGCCACGGGATCCCGGCCTGAGTGGCGGCCTCGAGCAGCGTCCGCACCGTCTGTGATTTCCCGGACCCGGTGGCCCCGCTGACGAACACGTGGCGGTTCAGCGAGTCGAGCGGCAGCACCAGCGGGCCTGCTGGCCTGCGAGTCCGGTCCAGGATCTCGCCGACAGCGACCGCCTCACGGCCGGCCGCCGGTTCCTGGGTGACATCGAAATCCGGCCGCAGCGCCAGCCGGATCCCGGGAATCTCGCGCTCAGGCGGCCGGGACAGGGCGGCGATCAATTCGGTGCTCGCGTAGAACGGGTGGCTGGGCACCGCGTCGCCGCCGGCCGACGCCCGACCCGGGTCGGCCAGGAGGTCCGGCAAGCTCCGGGCCGCGCCGTTGGCGGGGGCGATGGCGTAGGGCAGGTCGGCCAGATCGGCCGAGGCGCATACCAGCCCGGTCACCCGCGAAGCGGCCTCGGCGTCAGCACCGCCGGCCAGCAGTCGCACCCGCCACAGTCCCGCCGAGGTGCCCTTCCGCATCTCGGCGTGACGCAGATTGAGGCGGCGAGTGGCCAGGGCCCGTTCGGGGAATCGGTCGGAATTGCCGGCGGACCTTAGCTCACGCTGCGCCAGCTCGTCCGCGATTCCGTGGATCTCGGCCATGCTCAGGGGTTCGGCGAAAAGCAGCCAGCCGAACGGGCCCGGCCACACCGCCAGCAAGCATTCCTCCATCGACGGGGCCGGCCGGTCACCTGTGCGGTGCTTATCATCCAGCAGCCCGTCACTTATCCCGCCAATTGCGCGCCAGGACGGCAGCTGCGTCATCAGCCCGGCCAGCGCGCCCCGGCGCAGCGGCTCGGCTCGCGCGCCGCCGGGAAGCGTCAGGAAGACTTCCCGGCCCATGTCGCTGCCGACCAGGCCCGCGCCCGCGGTGAGAACCTGGACCGGGCCGCCGGCGCTGTGCCTGATCCAGCCGATGGCCAGGGCTCCCGGGCCATTGCCCTTGGCCTCGGCCCCGGCGTGATACGCCGCGATCAGCGCGGCGAGCCGCTGGGTCCGGCCCGCGTCGTCAGGCTGCTCGGGCGAAGGCTGTGCGGCATCGGCTTCGGCGCGTCGCGGGATTTCCGTGATCCGGTACGCGTCGAGTTCGTTCAAGGCTTCCCAAGCTAACATCACGGCGCTCCTTCCCACCTCTCCCGGAACCGCTCAATAAGCGCATTGGCCTCATCCTCGCCGATCTCCACCAGCTCGGGGCCGAAGTTCTCGCCTCGTTCCAGCTGGTAGATGGCATCCGTGAAGCTCCAGGACAGATCGCGGGCAAGAGACTCGTCCACAGGGCCGCCGACGACATGGCGGCGCCGGACAAGCCCCGAGGGATTCCCGATCGTGCGGTTCTCTCCCACGACTGCATAGTATGTAACCTTCTCCGGCACTTTTATATACCTTCTTTGTAAGGAGCGAATTCCAGCGCGCCAGGTGGTATAGGTACGGATGCTACTATTTCACGTTGATAAGTCCGTAGCCGGGCACGCTCTTCGGGCTTGGTGGCGAGATTCTGGATTTTCTCGTATGAGTCGTGCGTCCGCTGCTTTGCATCCCAGCTCGCCGGGGTGTGGAACTGGACCTCGAAAAGCTGGCCACTGTCCGCGTCACGCCATTGACTATTTATTCCCTTGTATTCTTCGCCCAACCAGCTCGGCTTGCGCCCGACAAGCTTATATCCGTGGTCGACCAGCCGATTTTCGGTGTCACGGACGCCCGCCGCGTAAAACTGGTCTGCGAATATGAAGGTGTAGCGAATTCCATCGTGGATCTTCGCGGCATGACCGGCCGGCGCGACATCAGGCTCAAGGGAAATCATCTTGGCTAGTTTTTCCTTGAAGCGGTCGGGGGATTTTAGGGCCAACTTCTCGGTGTCGGGTACCAGGGTGCCGTGCTCCAGTTCGGCTTCGATGCGACGCATACCGGGGGTGAGGCCTCTTTCGCCGTAGTTGCCGTCCGCGTCGCGGCCTTCGGCGGCCTGGCGGGCGGCGAGTCCCTCGTCCGCGATGCGGTTGGCCTCCGGGTCGAGTTCCAGCCCCTTCCACTTCCACCGGCCGCCCACGTCGGCGGGCCGCGGTTCATCGGAGCGCCTGGTGGCCGGAAGGGCCTGATCACAGGCGCGCAGGTCGCGGTAACACTCCTCGCGGTCGCGGGCCTCGGCCGGCATCTCCGCCGGCGACGACCCGAGGCGGTCATGCTCACGCACCCGATCATCGGCGGCCTCGCCGTCAGAGGGATCGTCCGCCCTCATCCGCACACCGTGTCTGCCGCGAGCACCACCAAACTGCTGCCTATCAACATGTTTGCCCGTTACCGATACAAGTACCTTAGGCAGGCGGAGCCGGGCTTAGGAAGGCGGCCGGGCTCCCCGGCCCCCGGTACCGTAAGGACCCCCACTCGCGCCCCGCGTCGTCCCGGACGGCTCGCGGCGGCCGGACGCCGGGATCGGCCGACCGGTAGGGGTTGCCGGGTTCGTATCCAGGCGGGTACCCGTACCTCCAGTCGGGCCGGTGGCTCTCCTCGTTGCCGAGCGGCGCCTCTTCGTCCCGGCCCTCGGCCCAGTACTGCGGGGGCAGCGCCCGCCAGTCGCAGGGGTCGTGCCGACAGCGGCGCGGGGACGGCGGCCGGCGGCGGCGCGACCTCGCCTTGATCTGCAGCACGGTGAACGCCCCGACGGCGAGCACCGCGACGCCGACCAGCACGATCCGGCCGAGGACCGAACCGCTCCCGCCGTGCTGCCCCGCTGCCAGCCACGCCGGCCAAACCGCCGGAACCGCCGAAATACGCATCGTTCTTACCACCAGAAAAGCGCGACCATGGACGTGACCGGTGCGGCGGCCGCCCTTGATGAAGAAGGCGGTGATCGGCGGCGACCGCACGCACTGGCCACTAACCCGGACTACGAGCGGCCCGTCAGGCACGGTTCGGCCCGCGCGGACAGCGTAAGCCTTTCGTCACAAGTCGTGAGCATTCCCGAGGACCCGGGTCAGGTAGGAATTGCCGAACCTGCCTTCGGGGTCGACCCCGGCGCGGACGCGGCGGAACTCGTTATAGCGGGGGTAAAGCGGACCGAGACGCTCGGCGTCGAGCGAATGGAGCTTGCCCCAGTGCGGCCGGCCCGCCACCTCCGCCACGATGGACTCGAACCGGTCGAAGTAGGCCTGATAGGGCAGCCCGGCGTACTGGTGGATCGCGACGTAGGCGGACTCCCGGCCGTAGGCGGTCGAGAGCCAGATGTCGTCGGCGGCGGCTACCCGCACCTCGACCGGGAACATGACGGGCTCGGCCAGGCGCGGCACCGCACGGCGCAGTTCGGCGATCACGTGGCCCAGTGATTCACGTGGAACGGCGTACTCGGACTCGGCGAAGCGGACCCGGCGGGGGGTCACGAACACCCGGTGGGACACGTCGGCGTAGGACCGCGACGATAGCGCCGCCGACGAGAACCTGTTCAGCGCGGGGATGAGCCGCGGCCTGGCCCGGCCGACCCGGCACAGGGCGCCGAAGGCGGCGTTCTCCATCACCTCGAACTCCCAGAACCGCCGCCACCCGGGCAAGGGCCGCACCGCGGCCCCCGCGGAAGCGGCCGAGATCCGGTTGTTCCGCTTGACCAGGGCCTTCCGGCCGTAGGGGAACCAGTAGAACTCGAAGTGGTCGTTGCCGGCCGCCAGCGCGTCGAACTGCTCGAGGACCTCCTCCACCGGCACCGGGCGCTCGTCCGCCAGCAGCGTAAACGACGGCAGGCACCGCAGCGTCACGGTGGTGATCACGCCGAGCGCGCCGAGGCCGATCCGCGCGGCCGCGAAAAGATCGGGCCGGGACGAGGCCGAGCACGTCACCGCCGAACCGTCCGCCAGGACCAGCTCGAGCGAGGTGACCTGGGTGGCGAGCCCGCCCAGCCCCGCACCGGTGCCGTGCGTTCCGGTGGACAGGGCCCCCGCCAGCGTCTGCGCGTCGATGTCGCCCAGGTTGGCCATGGCCAGCCCGAGCCCGCCCAGCTCGGCGTTGAGGGCCCGCAGCGTCGTTCCCGCCCGCGCGGTCACCAGGCCGGTCCGCGTGTCCGCGGCGGTGATCCCCGTCCACTGGGACATGTCCAGCGCCACGCCGGAGGTCGCGGCGGCCGCGGTGAACGAGTGCCCGCTGCCGAGCGCCCGCACCGGCAGCCCGGCGGACGCCGCGTCCTTGACCGCGGCGGAGATCTCGGCCTCGCTCCGGGGCCGGCACCAGCGGGCGGGGGTCGCGGTCGCGGTCCGGGCCCAGTTCCGCCATACGCGGCCGTCAGGAGAGCGATCAGGACAATGCTTCATTACCGATGAGTATTCATATCTCGCCGGCGCTGGTCTACTGTGCGAGCATGTCAGTCGACCAGAGCGGCCAGGTCACCAGCTACGCCGTCCTCGCACGTGACACCCGGCGCGCGCGGTACGACGGCGCCACCGCGGAGCTTGACCCGCCGCTGGCCCTCGTCGACCTGGGCGCGTTCGACCGCAACGCCGCCGACCTGACGCGCCGGGCCGGGGATCGCCCGATCCGGGTCGCCACCAAGTCGCTCAGGTGCCGCTTCCTGATCGAGCGCGCCCTGGCCGCGCCCGGCTACCGCGGCGTCATGTGCTACTCGCTGCCCGAAGCCCTCTGGTTGCACGCCATGGGCACCAGCGACGACCTGCTGGTCGCTTATCCCACCGTGGACAGGACCCGCGTGGATAGCCAGGAAGTGGATAGCCAGGAGACGGTGCGGGCCGGCGCGGTGATCCCGGCGGCCCTGGCCGAGCCGGTCGAACCGGTCCGGGCGCCCTGGATCACGCTCCTGTTCCTGGCCAACGTCGGCCTGTGGCTGGCGATCTACGCTCCGATCCAGGTCGTCCTGCCGCGCCGGTCATCGCCGGGGTGGTGCTGGGCCTTATGCACAGCTATCCGTCGCTTTTCGCGCTCGCCGGGCTGGCGTCGCTGGCGGCCGGCGCGACGATTACCCGGGTCCGTTCGGTCCCTTGAACGGCCGTAACCGGCGCGGCCCGTGATATCTATGCCGAACGGGCCGCGGTGTCACGCCCCTCCGCACCTGCTTCCAACCGCGGCGGCGCGGCGTACGTCGTATGAGTGATATGGCTCACCGAGCCGCTAATGAGGGGGAAATTTCATGTTGATCACGAATGCGCGCAGAGCCCGGCCGGTGGCGGCCTGGGCCGCACTGGCTGGTTTCGCCTTGCTGGTGACCGCTTGTAGTTCGTCGAGTAGCCCGGCGGCGGCCTCGAGCCCGGCCAGCGCCCCGGCCGCGGCGTCCAGCTCGGCCTCGGCGCCCAGTTCGGCCGCGTCGCCGAGCGGCCTGGCCTCGGCGCCCGCGAGCCCGCCGGCCTCACCGGGCGTGACCGCCTCGGACGCCGGGACCAGCACGTTCCTGGCCCAGGGCCAGGACATCAACGGGACCGCGCTGTACCGGCCGGCGTGTGATTCGGGTTGCCCGCTTTCCGGTGATGCCACCGCGATTCTTGACCGGATGACGTGGCGCACGTGGTCCGCCACCGAAGCGGTCGGGACGGGCACGTATAAGCTGGATGCCTGCAATCCGAGTTGCGCCGCCGGGCCTGTTTACCCGGTGCCCGCGGTGGTCACGCTGAGCGATCCGGTGAAGGTCTGCTCCTCATCGGGAACCCGCTGGTTCTGGACCCGCGCCTCGTTCACGTTCCCGGTCGGCCTGCCCAAGGCGCTGCAAGGCGGCAACGCGCCGAAGAACCCGTGGACCTTCTCTACCGTGGCCACCGCCGCCCGGCAAAGCTGCGCCGGCTAACGCTCGGCTGACTAACACAGGGCCGCGGTCTCTACGACGGCGAAGGTGGCGGGGGGCATCGCGACCGAGTCCTGCTGGATCGCGACGCCCGGGCTGGACGCGGCGAGCACGCCGGTGCCGCGCTGCCCGAGCGGCAGCCGGACGGGGCCGGTGCCGAGGTTCGCCGCGATCCGCAGCCGCCCCCGCCGGACCAGGAGCCAGCGCGCGTCCTCGTCGTAGTCGGCGTGCACCCGGTCAAGCCGCGGGTCGGTCAGCTCGGGCCGGGCCCGCCGCAACGCGATCAGCTCCCGGTACCAGGCGTGCACGCCGAGGTACGGTTCGCGGTGGCGCTGCTCCCAGTCGAGCTTGGAGCGGAGGAAGGTCGCCTCGTCCTGCGGGTCGGGCACGTCCACCGCGCCCCAGCCGTGCCCGGTGAACTCGGCCTTGCGCCCCTCGGCGACGGCCTTCGCCAGCCCCGGATCGACGTGATCGGTGAAGTACTGCCACGGGGTGTCCGCGCCCCACTCCTCGCCCATGAACAGCATCGGGGTGTAGGGCGAGGTCAGCACCAGGCCGGCGCCGACCTTGAGCAGCTCGGGCGGCAGCGTCGCGGCGATCCGGTCGCCGGTGGCCCGGTTGCCGACCTGGTCGTGATCTTGCAGGTAGCCGAGGAAGCGGTGGGCGGGAACGCGGAACACGTCGACCTGCCGCCCGTGCCTACGGCCGCGGAAGGCGGACCAGCTCCCGTCGTGGAAGAACACCTTGGTGTAGATCTTGGCCAGCGTCGCCAGCGACCCGAAGTCGCAGTAGTAGCCCTGCCGCTCGCCGGTGATCGTCGCGTGCACCGCGTGGTGGAAGTCGTCGCTCCACTGGGCGCTGAGCCCGTAGCCGCCCGCCTCCCGCGAGGTGACCAGCCGGGGGTCGTTGGCGTCGGATTCGGCGACCAGCACCAGCTCGCGGTTGAGCAGGGCGGCGAGCGCCTGCACCTCGGTCGCGAGCTCTTCGAGGAAGTGCAGGGCCCGGTGGTCTTCCAGGGCGTGCACGGCGTCCAGCCGCAGTCCGTCGAGGTGGTAGTCGCGGAGCCACATCAGCGCGTTGCCGATGAGGAACGCCCGCACCTCGTCGGACCCGGGCTGATCCAGGTTCACCGCAGGACCCCAGGGCGTCACGTGGGCGTCGGTGAAATACGGCCCGAAGTCGGCCAGCCGGTTGCCGATGCCGACGTGGTTGTACACCACGTCGAGCAGGACGGCCAGGCCGCGCGCGTGGCAGGCGTCCACGAACCGCTTCAGCCCGTCGGGGCCGCCGTACGGTTCGTGCACCGCCCACAGGTTGATCCCGTCGTAGCCCCAGCCGTGCCGGCCGGGGAACGCCGCGACCGGCATCAGCTCCACCGTGTGCACGCCGAGGTCGCGCAGGTGGTCAAGGCGCCCGATGGCGGCCTCGAAGGTGCCCTGGCCGGTGAACGTGCCGACGTGCATCTCGTAGATCACCGATCCGTGCAGCGGGCCGCCGCGCCAGCTCGGGTCCGTCCAGCGGAAGGCGGAATGATCGTAGGTGCGGCTCAGGCCCTTGATGCCGAACGGCTGCCGCAGCGAGCGCGGGTCAGGCAGCGGCTCGCCGCCGTCCAGCCTGAACCCGTAGTCGACGCCGGCCACCACGTCGGGCACGTCCGCGCGCCACCATCCCGCGCCGCTGCCCGCGTGTTCCTGGCTCATCGGGTAGCGCTGCCCCGCGACCTCCGCCTCGGCCTGGCCCGCGGCGGGGGCCCAGACGCTGAACGTGGTCACCGGAGGCTGCCGTTTGCGCGCTGCTCCTGCTCCATCTCGTAGATCCGGTCCGGGATGAGCAGCGCCACCGGAAGCCGCCTGGTCAGCTCGGAAAGCGGCGGCCGCAGGCCGGCGTGCCTGACCCCGGTCAGCACGTCCCTCCAGTGCACCTCGGGCAGGGGCAGCGCGGTATCCGCCCAGCCGCCGCGCCGCCGCAGGCCGGCGGGCAGCCGGGTGACGACGGTCACCGCGTGGCCCCCGCGCAGGAAGGTGACCGCGTGCCCGGCGGCCGGACCCTCGCAGGCGAGCGGGAGGTAGCTCCCGGCGAACCAGTCCGGGTGATCGCGCCGCAGCCGCAGCGCCCGCGAGGTCACCAGCAGCTTCTCCGCGTCCAGGCCGACGGCCTGGTCCGGGGCGGCCTCAAGCGCGTCGAGCAGCCGCTGGCGGCGCTGGTAGTCGACCGGCCTGCGGTTGTCCGGGTCCACCAGCGACAGGCCGGTGAGCTCGCAGCCCTGGTAGACGTCGGCCACCCCCGGCATGGTGAGCTGCACCAGCTTCGCGCCGAGGGTGTTCACCCGGGCGTCGGGCGCGATCTTGGCCACGAAGTCGGCGATGGCGGCGGTCAGTTCCGGATCGCCGAGCACGGCGTCGGCCAGGCCGAGCACCGCCGACTCGTAGCCCACGCGGCGCACGGTCCAGGATGTCCGCGTCTTGGCCTCGTGCATCGCCTTGCTCAGGTACTCGCCCAGGCGCTCGGTCCCGATCAGCCAGGCGCCGACGAGCGTCTGCCACATCAGGTACTCGAGATCGGGCTCCGGGGCCCGCTGCGTGGCCTCCGCCGCGGCGCCGTCGGTGAGCCACCGGGCCAGGCCGTGCCACTCGGCCACCTGGTGTCCCCACTCCTGTGGCCATTCGGCCAGCACGGCCAGCCGGGCCCGGACGTCCTCCTGGCGCTTGGTGTCATGCGTGGACAACGTGGTCATGGTGGCCGGCCAGCGGCTGGCGAGACGGCCGGCGGCGGCGTGGAACTCCGCCGGGCTGACGCCGAAGATGTCCGGGTTGCCGCCCACCTCGTTCAGCGCCGTCAGCCGCGACCAGCGGTAGAAGGCGGTGTCCTCGACCCCCTTGGCCAGCACCGGGCCCGTGGTCTGGCCGAACCGCACGATCAGCTCGTCGCGCGCGGCCCGCTGGGCCGCGTCGCCGGTCACCTCGCCCAGGCCGAGCACGCCGGCCCGCACGGCGTCCAGGGCCGGGTGCAGGCGCTCGTCCAGGTGGTCGCGAGCCGCCGCGGCGGCCGCGGTCACCGCCGCCGCCGCGGCGGCGGACGGGGGCTCGCCGGGGGTCACGTAGGCCCGGTACACGCCGAACTCGGCCAGCACGGCGACCAGCACGTCGTGCAGGTCGGCGGCGCTGAAGCCGTCCAGGGCCGGGTAGCCGGCCCGGGCGAACAGCCGGCCCAGCCGGGACACCTCGGCGGTGAAGGTACTGCCGGCGATGTCGTGCTTGGCCTCCCGCTCCACCTCGGCGAAGCTCTGCCTCGGGGGGGTCTGGGGGGGTCGTCCCCCCGGGTTAGCACAGCCGCCGGTGAAGCGGACGTATTCGTCGGTCAGCGGCACGTCCCCGGCGGGGTCGGTGAACAGGCCGCCGACCAGGTTGAGGGTGTCATAACCGGTGGTGCCCGCGCAGGGCCAGTCGGGCAGTTCCTCGCCGTGCGCCAGGATCTTCTCCACCACCACCCAGGCGCCGCCGGTCGCCTCGTCCAGCCGCCTGAGGTAGCCGGCCGGGTCGGCCAGCCCGTCGGGATGGTCCACCCGCAGGCCGTCGATCAGCCCCTCGCGCAGCAGGCGCAGCAGCACCTGGTGGGTGGCGTCGAACACGTCGGGATCCTCGACCCTGATCGCGATCAGCGAGTCGATGTCGAAGAACCGCCGCCAGTTGAGCTGGGTGGCCGCGTCGCGGGTGTCGGCGAGCCGGTAATGCTGCTGGGCGAGCAGCACGCCGAGGGGCAGGTCCGCGACGCCGTCCCGCAGCGGCAGCACGTGGTCGAAATAGCGCAGCACGGGCCCGCGGTGCCCGCCGTGCTGCGGGTTCCTCGGGGCCGTATCGATGATGAGGTCACCCAGGCACTCCTCGAGCGGCCCGGCCAGGATGGGCATCAGCAGCTTGCCCTCCTGCGCGTCCCAGTCGACGTCGAACCAGTGCGCGAACTCCGATTGCCTCCCCTGGTAGAGCACGGACCACAGCTGCTTGTTGAGCAATTCCGGGGTGGGCCTGGCCATGTGGTTGGGTACCACGTCGACGATCACGCCGAGGCGGTGCCGGTGAAACTCCTCCACCATGTCGCGGAATGCGGGCTCCCCGCCGAGGTCGGTCGAGACCCGCGAATGATTCAGCACGTCGTACCCGTGCGGGGAACCCGGGTTGGCCTGCAGGATCGGCGACAGGTAGACGTGCGTCACGCCCAGCGCGGCCAGGTAGCCGGCCTGCTCGGCCGCCTTGGCGAAGCCGAAGCTCCCCCGCAGCTGCAACCGGTAGGTGGAAACAGGGGCGTTCCTGCTCCCCGCGGGCTCAGCCACGGCTCAGCAACTGCAAGGAGTGGTTGATCACGGTCATCACGTCTCCCGGCTTGACGGCACTCTCGTCTTCAAATTCCGTCGCGGCGGTCGCCGTGTCCAGCACCTTGGACCACCGCGGGCCGTACCGGCGCGGCGGGATGACGAATTGAAGATCATCCTCACTGGCGTTGAACAGCAGCAGGAAGGAGTCGTCCTGGACGCGCTCACCCCGCCGGTCCGGCTCGCTGATCGCGCGGCCGTTCAGGAACACGGTGAGCGACTTGGCGAACCCCGCATCCCAGTCCTCGTCGGTCATCTCCTCGCCCGCCAGCGTGAACCACGCGATATCGCCGAGCCGCTGCCGCCCGCCGCGGATCGCCTGGCCGCGGAAGAACCTGCGGCGGCGGAAGACCGCGTGCTCGGCCCGGAGCCGGATGAGCGTGCGGACGTAGTCGAACAGCGCCTGCTTCTCGTCGGCGCGGACCGCCCAGTCCATCCAGGAGGTCTCGTTGTCCTGGCAGTAGGCGTTGTTGTTGCCCCGCTGGGTGCGGCCCATCTCGTCGCCGCCGAGCAGCATCGGGACGCCCTGTGACAGCAGCAGCGTGGCGAGGAAGTTGCGTTTCTGCCGGGCCCGCAGCGTGAGCACGGTAATGTCCTCGGTGGGACCTTCGCCGCCGCAGTTCCAGGACCGGTTGTCGTCGCTGCCGTCCCGGTTGTCTTCGCCGTTGGCCTCGTTGTGCTTGTGGTCATAGGAGACCAGGTCCTGCAGGGTGAAGCCGTCGTGGATGGTGACGAAGTTGACCGAGGCGACCGGGCGCCTGCTGTCCTGCTGGTAGAGGTCACTGGACCCGGTCAGCCGGGAGGCGAACTCCGGGAGGGTGGCGGGCTGGCCGCGCCAGAAGTCGCGGATGGTGTCCCGGTACTTGCCGTTCCACTCGGACCACAGCGGCGGGAAGTTGCCGACCTGGTAGCCGCCGTCACCCACGTCCCACGGTTCGGCGATCAGCTTGACCTGGGAGACCACCGGATCCTGCTGGACCAGGTCGAAGAACGCGGACAGCCGGTCCACCTCGTAGAACTGGCGGGCCAAGGTGGCGGCGAGGTCGAACCTGAAGCCGTC
>Ga0070698_100007083_pt1 | contig 12144 bp, 8 predicted proteins | sample KBSK1502metaG_FD_65477 | JGI IMG/M metagenome (GOLD analysis project Ga0070698, IMG submission 65477) | Corn, switchgrass and miscanthus rhizosphere microbial communities from Kellogg Biological Station, Michigan, USA - KBS K1-50-2 metaG | ecosystem: Host-associated > Plants > Roots >...
CTCTCCGTAATCCTCCAGGACGGCTTGCGAAAAACCATCCACCGCGCGCAACGGCGACCGCAAATCGTGAGAAACCGAATACGAAAAGGCTTCCAGTTCTTTGTTCGCCGCTTCCAATTCCGCAGTTCGTTTTATGACGCGCGCCTCTAATTCGGCATTCAGTTGCCGAATTTCCTCCTCCACGCGCTTGCGCTCAGTGATATCGCTGATCAGCACTAACCTTGCCCGCCGTCCGATCCACAGCACTTCGTGTGACGTGATTTCCACATCAATCAGCGCGCCATCTTTCTTGCGGTGTCGCCATTGAATCGAATGCTCTAAGCCATCGGTTTCTTGAGACAGATCGTCCATCAGAACGGGAATGTCTTCAGGCGGTCGAATGTCCTTGACGGTCATCGCCAGAAATTCGTCCCGCGAATATCCGTAGTGTCTGACTGCGGCAGCGTTCACTGCCAGAAACGAAAGTGTCTCCAAGTCATAAACCCACATCGGATTGGGATTGCTTTCGAAGAGCGTGCGATACCGTTCTTCGCTAGCTCGCACCATGGCCTCTGCCCGCTTGCGGTGAACGATCTGGCCTAACTGCGCGACCACCGACGAAATCAGGCTAACGAAACGTACGTCTTCCTCCCGCGACTCGCGCACAAAAAATTCAATCACCGCGACCACTTCCTCGTCTGCCATCACGGGAATGGCTACGCCCGCCTTGAGGCCGGCTTCGCGGGCAGCCTGTGCACGTGGGAAATTTGGGTCCGCCGTTACATCACTAATCCATGCCGGGGCTTTCGATTCCCAAACACGACCGGGCAATCCGACACCAGGCGGAAAAGTGAACCCGTGACTGACCGCCCGGAGTGTTTCCATCCCCGCGTCCTGCCGCCACCACGCTGCACTACATTCCAAGACTCTGCCGCCAAGTCGAGGAATCCACGCCTGTCCCAGGATCCAACCGGTGGCCTCGCAAACGTTGTGCAAGACCATTTCCAAGGCCCCATGAATATCTTTAGCCTCGCCGATTGCCAACGCGATCGTTTGCATCAAATGACTCTCTTCCTCCGCGTGTTTGCGCTCGGTGATGTCGCCTATGGTAACGATCGCCAGCAACGGTTGATTGTTTGCGTCGCGAACAAGAGTGCCGCCGTAGTTAAAAATCCGCTGCCAGTCGCTTCCAATCCGACGCACCCGCAATTCAAGGTCGTGTACCTTTTCACCGCGCAGAATGCGGGCGAGCGGCCACTGCTCCACGGGCACCGGCGCGCCATCCAAAGTTGAAAGCTCGAACGTATCGACTAGTTCGGTGAAACGTCTGCGATCCTGTTCAGAACTGCCATAACCGTGTAACTCCAAGGCAGCCCGGTTCCATTGAAGCAGGTGACCGTTGAGGTCCGAGACGACCAATCCTTCATCCAGGTTCTCGACAACGGTATGAAGCTGGGCCTCTCTTTCGCGCAGTGCCTTCTCAGCCTGCTTCTGTTCGCTCACTCCGGCATTGAGAAAAAATACGCCTAACGACAATATTGTCAGACTTAGGAATACGCCGAGCGGCAAGAGCAGAAATGTCGCGATCGACGCCGCTTCAGCTTGTTTCTGAGCTGCACCAAGCAAGTCGTATTCTTCGGTCTCTATCTCTTTGAACAGGCCGAGAATCTTGTCCGATAATTGCAGCCCGGGCCCAGTGGCAATCATCTGTGACGCCGCGGGAGCGCCTTGCTCGCGGCGAACCGCGATCACCTGCTCCTCCCAATTGATTCGCTGCGCGATCAATGGCTCCAATCGATCGAGACGGCGTTGTTGGTTCGGATTGTCGACCGTCGATTTGCGGATGTCTTGAAGGTCTTTCTTGAGAGCACTTTTGGTCTGTTCCCGGTCTTTTAGAAGTCGTTCCACTCCTACAATGGCGTAGCCGCGCTCGCCGCTAGCGAGGTCAGTTACTCCGGTCATGCTTCGTTGAATGTTCCTCAGCACATCTTGTCGATAGCCCACAGACTTGTTTGTCTGGAACATGTGCTTGGCAAAAGTGAATGCGGAGGCCGTCGTCAGGACCATCAGGACCATACCAACTGCGAATCCCACGGTGGTCAACGCATTCAGCGACCATGTCAGCCCGCCTTCGCTTTGGAGCCGCGCCAATAAACCGCTGCCTAGCAACAAAAAACCCACCGCGGCCGAGACTCCGGAAACCGACATGCCCAATACATTCCACGCCGGACCAAACAACCCTTCCAAACAAAATCCGGCTAATGAGAGGACGCCAATAACAATTAGAGCTACGCTCAGCCCCGCCACGAGCGGAAGGCGCAATCGAATTGCAACCAACTCAGACGCCGCGAAAAGAGCGCCTCCCATCAAAAAGAAGCACAACGCCGTCGTCGCCAGCATTCGCCCCGGATGCGAGGTCCCCGCTGCTCCTGGAACTTCGCGTAGTAGCCAGTGATCGATTCTCAGGTCCCAATTAAAGAAATTTTCGGCCAAACTCGCCGCGCCCAATGCGATCACCACGAGCGCGACCGTTCCGATCGCGCACCGAAGCCTCTTGTTGATCTTCTTCGGCGACAATAACGCTAGCCCGACGCCGCAAAGCAAAAAACCCGCTGCAATGTTCGGTTTCAGCGGAGCCGAGTCGGGAATAATGCGCTTGAGCACCTCGATATCAATCAGCCATCCGGTCAGCACAACGAGGCCAAGCAGAGCGACGCTGATAGCTGCAATCAGCGCAAACATTTGGCTGCAACCGCAATGAACTGACTTGGAGGAGGCACTCATCTTACCTCGCCTAATCGAAGCAAGTTTCCCGCCGCTATGGCTCAGTTTCGGCACATCACTTCAAAGATCGCCTTGCGCAAATCGTCGAGGCGCGCTGGTTTACTCAACACCAGATCGACATCAGAGGATTGATTACTCGTCTGGTTAACCAAATCGGTAAAACCGGTCAGCAAAATGACAGGTTCGTGGGGTTGGAGATGCTTAATGGAAGCGGCCAGCTCCTGGCCATTGGTATCGGGCATCGCATGGTCTGTGATGACAAGATCGAATCGACCTCTTTGAAATTTCTCCAGCGCTTCGCGGGCGTTTCCGGCGGTGGCAACGACGTGACGATCCTCGGCCAGGTAGGCACTAACGATATCTCGAACGGTCGGGTGATCATCCACGACCAGGACATGAAGCGACTGCATGGCTTCGGTTTCACGTCGAAAGTAAACCGGTACGTCCCGGTCATCAAAAACAGGGAGATGAATTGTGAACGTTGTTCCCTGGTCAATCTTGCTGGTGGTGTCGATGGTCCCGCGGTGACGCCGAATAATTCCGTAACTCATCGCCAACCCCAGGCCTGAGCCACGTTCGCCTTTGGTCGTAAAAAATGGTTCGAGGCATTTTGCAGCGGTTTCTTCGGTCATCCCGATTCCAGTGTCCGAAATTTCAAAGCGGACACGGTCGCCGCAGGTACGCGTGCGAAAACTAAGCCGGCCGCCCCGGGGCATCGCCTCGACAGCGTTGAAGATCAAATTCGTTAAGACCTCGCGCAATTCAGCCGGGGCGCCCAGGATGGATGGGATGGGCTGAAGGTCCTTGTCGATGTGAATTGTGCCGCCGGCGGCATCGGCTTCGGATTGCCACTTCGGCGCAGTCAGTTCAACAGCCTGTTCGATCAAAGTGTTCAAGTCGACGACTTCCTCATGCTCGCGCGACGCGGAAGGCCGATAGAAGCCGCGCAATCGCTCCACCAGTTTTGCGTTATCGGATCCGGCCAGCACCATTTCTTCCAGCTGGCGGCGTTCTGGTGAGTCCGATGGAAATTTTTCGCGGTTGGCCAGCAGCATGTCTCCGTAACCAAGGATCACGGTAAGCCCGTTGTTAAGATCATGAGCGATTCCGCAAGCCATCGTGCCCAAGGCCCTCATCCGCTCTTGTTGAATCACTTGCCCCTGAGCGTCTCGGAGTTCACCAACAGTTTTTTCCAAATCGGCGGTTTGGCGCTGGAGCTCGGCTGTCCGTTTATCCACCAGCCGTTCGAGACCGCCACTGTAAAGCTGGCACTGGCGGTAGAGCTTGTGGGCAGTCAGCAGATTGTTGATTCGGAGCAAGACTTCAATGTAATCGAGAGGCTTTGCCAGAAAATCGCTCGCGCCCGCGGCGAGAGCTTCATGTCTTGCCTCCGATGTCGTATCTGCGGTCAAGACTAGGATAGCCGGCCGGCTTTGCGGCGACATTAGTTGGTTAATTCGAGCTAACACGTCCAAACCGGAAAATGGCTCCATGTGGAGATCGAGCAGAACCAAATCTGGATTGAGCGCGAGGAATTGGTCAGCCGCCGCGGCCGGGTCGGTCATCGCGCTGCAATTGCTGTAACCAGCTTGTTTCAGCAGTTTGCACAGTGTTAGAACGTTCGATTTTTCATCATCGACGATCAAGATGCGCGCCGCATAATTGGACTGGCCTAACAAGTCCATAACGGTTGTTAGCGGAAAGCCCGATGAGCGAGGTAACTCCATCCCAAAGGATGCTCGCTCGGAGAAGTTGCTTTATTCGGATTCACATCAGGCAGAGTTGCCTTCCGTTAAGCCGCCACAATGCCACTGGCATTATGTTAAATTACGGATTTTTCGCTGCGGATTGTACGTAGCGAATTACAGCGGCCAGTTTTGGCAACTGTTACGCTTCGATAATGCCGTTGCGAACAGCGTAACGAACGAGTTCTGCGATAGAATCGATGCCAAGCTTCCGCAGCACGCTTGCTCGATGTGCTTCCGCAGTGCGCACGCTGATGCCGAGCGCCGCTGCAACGTCCTTGTTGCTGTTTCCTTCAGCCAGGAGGTGTACAATCTCACGCTCTCGCGCGCTGAGCGATTGAGCGGACTGTGAATTCTCGACGCCCTCGGCGCCATCGACAATTCGCGAGAAAAGAACTTCGGACACCTTGTTTGTGAAAAACGGCTTGTGCTGAGCGAGCGACCGGATTGCTTCGACCAGGGAACTCAGCGGCTCGGTTTTCAAAATGAAACTGCGAGCGCCAGCCGTGAACGCCTGACGGATCAATTCCTCCTCAAAATGGGCGGTAAAAATGAGAACTTCGGTCTGGGGGAGGAATCGCTTGATTCGCCGCAAGACCTCTAAGCCGCTTAACTCGGGCATAACCAAATCGAGAACAACGATGTCCGGATTAAGTTTTCGCGCAGATTCCACCGCTTCGCGGCCAGTGGCCGCTGTCCCGCAGACTTTCCACCCCTGTTGTTGCTCAATGATTGCTCGCACGCCTTCTTGCAAGGCGTGATGATCGTCGGCGATAAAGACTCGGACGGCGTTCATCGATGCCTCCCGCGCGCGCCACAGTTCCAATCAACAAGCCTACCATCATGCAAGATGGCGATGATCGAACCCGAGGTCTGGTCAAGTAACCGTCTGGAGAGAAGGACGCTGATCTACATCACCTTCTTTTTCTAGTTAATTCCCATTGCTGCTTCGGTTCTTTCCGAGTGTCCATGCCAGGCCCAATCGCGCCGTGACTTCGCTAAAATTTTGAAAGTCGACGGGCTTAACGATGTAGTTTTCCACACCGAGCTTTCGACATTCGGCGATGTCTCGATCGCGTGTTGAAAGAGTCAGGATAATGACCGGAATATCTTGGGTTTGCTCAGCCGCTTTAATTCGCCGCAGGAATTCCAATCCGCTGATCTTTGGCAGATTTAGATCAAGCAAAATGACCAGCGTGCGCCGCAGATTGCCGCGATTAGCGTTGGCAAAAAATAAATCGAGCGCCTCCTCGCCGTCTCGCGCTACGTTCAACGGATTCGTGATGTGCGCTTTTTTAAAGGCACCGATCGTTAGATCGACATCTCGCGGATTATCTTGCACCAACAGGATCTCCTCCATTTGCCGCGAGCTACTGCCGTTTCCGGCGCCTTCGAAAAGGCTGGAGACTGAAACCTGCAGCGCGCCCGCAAGTTTCTCGATGCTTTCGATCGAAGGATTTCGAGCCCCGCGTTCCAGATCCGAAACGTAAGTCCGGTGCAATCCGGCCCGATGGGCGAGTTCCTCTTGTGAAATGCCTAGCGAAGCTCGTTGCGTCTTAATGGCCATCCCTAAAAGGGTTTTTAAATCAATCGTCGCCATGAATTTGTCGCCATTTTACCGGCACACACCACAGACGATGAGTGACAGTGAACAATCGTCGACAAAACCATGCGGATACGGATTCTCAGTTCTTACTACGATCTTTCGCGATTGAATTTCGCGAAAATTTCCAGAACGCCGAAAATGAAGTAATCCCCTAACTTTCATGTGACATATTCCTCATGCAGCTTTCTCCTTGCTATTAGGGAAATCCTTAGAGGGAAAACCTTAACTGCGAAACGCCTTACGAATTCGTTAGGCTACGGATACCAGCCCCGTACGGATCGCGTATCGCACCAAACCGGGGATATCGTGAATATCGAGGCGTTGCATCAGTTGCAATCGATGCGCTTCGACGGTTTTCACACTGACCTGAAGGATATCTGCGATTTCTTTTGTATTTTTCCCTTCACCAATTAACTGCAGAACTTCGCGTTGACGCGCGGTTAGCTGTTCCAGGGGACCACGCATATCGCTCGTATTGGCGAGATAATCCCGAATCACGGCCTTTGAGATGAGCGAGCTCAGATAGGTCTCACCTTCCGCTACCGTTTGGATCGCGCGCTCCAGTTCGTCGGCAGCTGCGTCTTTAATGAGATAGCCCGAAACATCGGAGCGCAATGCGCGGACGACATATTCCTCGTTGGCGTGCATCGATAGAATAATCACTTTTGTTTCCGGCCACTCCTTCTTGATCCGATCGACAGCATCCAGCCCGTTTAGATTCCGCATCGCGATGTCCATCAACACGATATCGGGTCGATGTCGATCTATCATCTCGAAAGCTTGCCGCCCGTCATCAGCTTCACCGATCACTTCCACCTGTGAGATCTTCTCCAAGAGCGCACGAATGCCCGCTCGCACAAGGCGATGATCATCGACTAGCAGGATTCGAACAGCCATGCCTCTAACGGGGTTCCGGAGCGGAAGAAACTGGGAAGCGAGCAATAATTTCTGTGCCTTCACCGGGGGCCGACTTTATTTCGAACTGACCGCCGACGGCAAACGCGCGCTCACGCATTCCACTTAAGCCGAGCCGCTCCCGTTCTAGTCCCCGTTCTATCTTTGCAAGATCAAAGCCGCATCCGTCGTCGCGGACGCGTAATTGGATCGTGTGATCGAAGTTGCGGAGTTCCATCGCAATCTTGCGCGCATCGGCATGCCGGATGGAGTTCGTTACCGCCTCGACTGCAATGCGGTAACAGGCGATTTCGCTTTCAGCATCCGCGCGCCGCAGATTTGAGTCAGCAAAGAACTCTGCCTTTAACCCGGCAGAGCCGGCCAAGTCGGACAACATCCAGCGCAATGCTGGTGCGAGGCCGAGATCATCTAGCACCGGTGGGCGCAGCGCGAATGAGATCTTGCGCACTTCCTGCAGCACAGTCTCGAGAATCCGCGCCACACCAACAAGCTTATCGTTTACCTCTGGGTCTTCACTTAATGCGCCCGCCGACTGCGCATCGATCTTGGCTGCGGTCAGCAACTGACCTACTTGATCGTGAAGTTCGCGAGCGAGACGCTGTCGTTCTTCTTCCTGCACCTGGACTCTCCGGCGGGAAAGAATACGTAATCGATCATTCGCTTGGCGCGACGCTTCTTCCGCTCGCTTGCGGTCTTCGATGTCGGTAGATACGCCGTACCATTTCACGATGTCGCCGTGCTCGTTGCGCAACGGTGCCGTTCGAACGAGGAACCAGCGATATTCTCCATCCGCGCGACGCAACCGCATTTCATCGTCATAGGCTTCGCCGATCCCTAATTGCACGCGCCACCTCTCGAGAACTCGGGTGACATCCTCCGGATGTATTAGGCCAGTCGGATCTGCAACGTACTGCTCCAACGAAAGACCGGAGTACTCAATCCACCGTCGATTGAGAAAATCAACCACGCCATCAGGCCGAAGAGTCCAGGCCATAACGGGGATGGTGTCGATAACCAAGCGAAGCTCGTCTTCACTTCGACGCAAAGCTTCCTCGGCCCGCACCCGATCGGTGACATCCTCGTTGACGATGACAGCACCGACGATCACTCCCTCGGCATTGCGGACTGGTGCTGCAGAGTTACGCATGATTTTCCGTTGACCATCGTAAGTCTCGATGTCGATCAACTCATTTAGGCTTGTTTCGCCCTTAGTCAGAGCTCGCACCGAAGCCCAATCTTTTGGATCGATCCTCTCTCCCGATTCATGCCAAAAGCCCTTGGTCTGTGCCCACCGTTCGTGGCCGAATTCGATCATTCCGCCCCAAATTCGCTTCGACGCCTTATTAATAAGGACGATGTTACCGGCCTGATCCATTACCGCGACGCCAACCGGCAGCGTCTCAAGGACTAGGCGCATCAGTTGTTGGCCGTCTTGCACTGAAGCGTGCTCAGCCAAAATATTGCCCGCCGAATGCATCACTGATCCTTCCCTCCGAATATCTGACACATCAATAGTTTTGTCGGCACGTTTTGTATTCGTGAAAGACCTGGGTGTAGACGTCCAATCATGGCGCAGAATACAGGATTCGCACTGGGCGAACGGTCGTGCGACTAGGGAAAACCTTAGAACGCGGTAAGGCCGCCAACTCGTTAGGCCTCGGCGGACACCAAGCCAGTCCGAATCGCAAATCGCACAAGGCCCGGAACATTGTCGATCTTAAGCCGGCGCATCAACCGTAACCGATGCGCTTCAACTGTCTTGACGCTAATCCCCAGCAGCGCGGCAATTTCTTTTGTCGTCTCTCCTTCGGCGATGCGCTGCAAAATCTCCCGCTGTCGAAGCGTGAGCTGGTCCAGTTTTGGATCAATGTTTCTCGCCTCTTTTTTTGCCGCGACGATGCTAGCAATCTGAACCCGTTTCCAGATTCCGTTCCGCACCGTCACCGCGAACTGATGTGCGCGCGCCGCGTCGAGTATTTGCTCGGCCCCGCTCCGTGCCAGCGGAAACGTACAGGCGGCGATCATCCGTTGTTTTTCCAACAGATCCTCGAACTGTTGCTCGAACTTGCGAAAGCCACCTGACCGCAGATAAACCTGGAGCCAGGCGGGACTCCCGTTGGCTCGCAGGCCTTCAAATCCACTCTTTAGGGCAAAATCCATTCGCTGCCGAAACCGAGCGACTGCGCTGGAAATGTTTGGCTTTCCGTTCGTCAGAAACCAGTCCCTATGGGCCACAATCTCGATGTTCCCTTTGTCGATCAGTCGATCCACGCTTGGAATCGATTTGCGCAAAGCGTTCGTTGCTTTGTCTACATTCAGGAACTCGTAGCTCGCGACAATCCAGAGACAAAATTCATTGTCCCTGAGTCCAGTGTTGAAGTACGGAACTAGAACGTCGAGCAAATCCTTTTTCGTTTCGTAAAAGATGCTGAAATGCGCGCCCCAGGGAACTTCACCCACTGCTTTCAGTCCAGTGTCCCGCAGTTTCTGTTCGTTCTCCATACTCTAAATCAGCCTAGTCGAAGTTCCAACCTCGACGGCCTTTAACAAGCAAGATTTTTGCGGTCGAGCCACCGTCGAATCGCGCAGATGAGCGAAGTGACGGCACATTCCTAGCTGCTTGTTTCGGCAGCGCGTTCATTTCCTCATGGAAAAACAAACGATTGATGAACTTCTTTCGGCGATGATCACCGGAGAAGGCGTGTCTGACCTCCTCTTCACCGTGGGCAAGCCGCCTTGTGTCGAGACGCACGGCGTTTTGCAAGAATTTCCAGCGACGAGCGGCGCGCTCGGCCGCGAACAAATTGACCGCCTCGCCGAACACATAATCGATGGCGATGAACGGCTCAAAAGAGATCTCGTCGAATCGGGCTCGTGCGATTGCAGTTACGCGCTCAAGGATATCGCCAGGTTTCGGGTGAACATTTTTAAACAGAACGGCCGGACCGCGCTGGTCATGCGAAAATTGCCATCGGAGATTCCGACTATCGAGAAGCTCGGATTGCCGCCGGTCTTTAGCGAAATCATCAAGGAAAAGAACGGAATTATCTTCGTCACCGGCGCCACTGGCAGTGGCAAGACGACGACTCTGGCCGCGATGCTGAATGAATTGAATCAGAACCAGCACATCCACATCGTCACTTTGGAAGACCCGATCGAGTTTCGACATCAACATCGTTGCGCGATTTTTCATCAACGCGAGCTCGGCAAAGATTTCCCCGATTTCGCGCGCGGCCTACGGGCAGCACTACGACAGGCGCCCAAAGTCATTCTCGTCGGCGAGATTCGTGACCGCGCAACAATGGAAATCGCGATGACGGCATCGGAAACCGGTCACGTGGTATTTGCCACGCTCCACACCATCAATGCCGGCCAATCAGTCAATCGGATTCTCGGAATGTTCGCAAAAGACGAAGAACAGCTGTTGCGTCAGCGACTCGCCGATACCATTCGTTACATAGTCAGCCAGCGACTCGTCAGCAAAGTAGGCGGCGGCCGTTTGCTCCTAACAGAGGTCATGGGCAGCAGCCTGCGCACGCGCGAAGCGCTTCTTTACGGCGAAGAGGAAGGCCGCACTTTTCAGGAGATCATCGAAGCGGGCAGCACCCTGGGCTGGCACAGCTTCGACCAAAAGTTGGTAAAAGCTTATGAAGCCGATCTCATCACCGAGGAAACCGCCCTCACCTTTTGCACCCACAAACACAAAATGCGCCGGGACGTCGACCTGCTGAAAAAGCTCCGAGGAGGAACGTTTGAAATGCCGTCCGGTCTGCGCATGGAGGAGGCAATAGAAGCCCCCGTTACTTCGATCTCTTGAACAGTAAATGAAAACAGAGCAAGAATCATCCGATCTAGCGACGCCATCCGCAGACGATTTGACGCAAGAGTTGCGTCCACAAGTCAATGCGATCGTCAAAATGGCTGAGCTGCTCAAAACGAAGGGCGCAAACGATGAAAACCTCCAGCAGATTCTCACCGCTGCGCGCGGATTGCTCGATGTCGTTTGTCGAGAAGCGGCTAAACCAAGCGGTGGCAGCGGTACGGGCGCGTCGAAATCAAATGAGCAACACGACGTCTTGTACATTGAGGACGATCCAAACACATTCGCGTCGGTTAAGCTCCTTCTCGGAACCAAGCGCGCTCTTAAAGTGTTGCGGGCGACAAATGGCGAAACCGGCATCGCTCTCGCCCAGACTCGCGCGCCAAAATTAATTCTGCTCGATCTCGACCTTCCGGACATACACGGCTCCGAAGTAATTCAGCGTTTGCAAAAAGATCCGGTCACGGCGGCCATTCCCGTCGTTGTCGTCAGCGGAGATGCGACCCCAAGCCAGATCGAGCGGTTACTCGTTCTCGGCGCGCGCAATTATCTAACCAAGCCTCTCACCGCTCAACCGTTTCTCGCTGTCGTCGATCAAGTTATCGAGTCAAACGCCGTCGCGCCAAGTTAGACGGCACAGTAGTCGAGAGCGCAAGGCTTCGGGAAGTCTATCTCGGAAGGTTTGTGAAAATCTTTTCGTCCGAGAAAATCCGCAGACCTTAGGAACCGAACACTTGGAGAAACGCGACTTCGAATGCGAGCGCTTCCTGAATATTGCGGCCGAGATGGTCTCGCAATTCTTCCAGGCGCTGAATTCGACGCAGCACTTCCGGTATGCTGAAACGGTCCGCCAAAACTGCGGTTTCTTTTTTTACCGCGGGCAAATCGCGCCGGGCGACTTTGCTACATGCGCGCAACACGTCCGACCAAAACTCGAGCAAAACTTCAATCAGCGCAGCGCGACGTTGAATGTAGCGACTCTCCGCCAGCGCCTTGTAATAATCTTCGCGATCGTCAAGCCAGGCGCCGTCGGTCGAGTTCCGATAACGCGCTTCCTCATTTTTTAACGCCTCGGCCGTGTGCGCTTTGATTTGTTCGCGGATTTCGCCAAGCAACGACTGCATTCCTTGCGCGATACGATATGCTTGCTGGACGCTCCAATTTTTCTCGCGCGTGGCCTCGCGAAGCAGTTCCACCAGTTCAGCGCGCTCCGGCATTTCCTCTTCTTCGCCATTCTCCGCCAGCGGAATGGAAATGCAACGCGACACAATTGTGTCCGGCAAAGCTTCCGGCAA
>Ga0070698_100007085_pt1 | contig 12143 bp, 4 predicted proteins | sample KBSK1502metaG_FD_65477 | JGI IMG/M metagenome (GOLD analysis project Ga0070698, IMG submission 65477) | Corn, switchgrass and miscanthus rhizosphere microbial communities from Kellogg Biological Station, Michigan, USA - KBS K1-50-2 metaG | ecosystem: Host-associated > Plants > Roots >...
GAAGAAGCCATGGACATCGATAGTTTGGAGAGGCTACTGACTGCGATTGAGCGCAACGAAAAGAACTTGTTTGCGCGTGACGTGATCGAGGCGTCGCCGCTGGCGCAGGAAATCTTAAACGCGAGACCCTACGCTTATCTCGACGATGCGCCGCTGGAAGAACGGCGCACGCGCGCGGTACAACAGCGACGCTGGCTGGATCCGCAAACGGCCCGGGACATGGGCAAACTCGATCAGGGCGCCATCGATCGAGTGCGCGATGAAGCCTGGCCGCGCGTGGAAAATGCAGACGAACTCCATGATGCGCTGGTGGAGTTGGGCTTCCTAACTGAACCGGAAGGATCGCAGTGGCCAGACTTCTTTACCGAGTTAATAAATGATCGCCGCGCCGCAGTCCTACAAGTGATTGCTGGGACCGCGGGCGTCCCGCCCGCAATGAGCGCGCAGCGCGAACCACCTGACGCCTCCAGTTTGCTCGGTAGTGCACCGCAGGCGGGCGGGACGCCCGCGGTCCCAGCAGTTCACTTGTGGGTTGCGGCGGAACGACTTCCTCAAATAACGGCCATCTATCCCTTAGCTTCTCTAGTTCCAACGATCGTCGCCCCTGAGAGTGTGGCGCGCACGCCGTGGAGTTTTGAAAGCGCGCTGGTGGAAGTTTTGCGCGGACGACTGGAAGGACTGGGACCGTCAACCGTGCCGGCGCTAGCCAACTCTTTCGGACTAAGCAACGGCGACATTGAATTAGGCTTGCTCAAACTTGAAGCTGAAGGCTTTGTAATTCGCGGCCAGTTCACGCCCGGAGGAAGCGAAACTGAATGGTGCGCACGCCGGCTGCTGGCGCGCATTCACAGTTACACGCTCAATCGTTTGCGTCAGGAGATCGAACCGGTCTCGACCGCTGATTTCATGCGCTATCTGCTCGCCTGGCAAAAGGTCGCCCCTGACCATCAGATGGAAGGGCCGGAGAGCGTGCGCGCGATCATTGAACAGTTGGAGGGCTTCGAAGCTCCGGCCGCCGCCTGGGAAGGCGAACTGTTGCCTGGCCGCTTAGCGGAATACGATCCCGCCTGGCTCGATGCTTTGTGTCTTTCGGGCGAAGTTGTCTGGGCCAGACTAACTCCCCCAACAGTGTCGCGTGCAGCTGCGGCAGAACCGGGGAACGAACGCGCGCGCGGCGCCGCTCCGGTTCGTAACACACCGATCGCGCTGGTACGGCGCAAGAACTTTGCTATTTGGAATTCAGTCTTTCCACAGCCCTCGTTAAGTGAAGTCGAGTTCTCAACAACTACCGCAGCGGTTCACGATTATCTGACCACACGCGGCGCTTCTTTCTTTACTGATATTGTCGAAGGCACCAAACTGCTGCGCGCACAGGTTGAGGAGTCGTTAGCCGAACTGGTAGCAAATGGATTGGTCATCTCCGACAGCTTCGCCGGCTTGCGCGCCTTGTTGACACCTGCAAGTCGGCGGACGCAGGCAGCGGCAAGACGCAAGCACCGCCAGCCAGTCTACGAGATGTCGAGCGCGGGACGTTGGTCGTTGCTTGACCGAAGCGCCTATGCGCCAGCGGAGAAGGAGACGGTCAACGCAGAAGCTGCCGAAGAAGTCGCGCGTATTTTGCTGAAACGTTATGGCGTAGTTTTCAAGCGCTTGCTTGAGCGCGAAGGTATTGTGCTCCCCTGGCGTGTCTTGCTTCGAATTTATCACCGTCTGGAGGCACGCGGTGAAATTCGTGGCGGACGTTTTGTAGCCGGAATTTCCGGTGAACAGTTTGCACTGCCTGAAGCCGTCGGGATGTTGCGAGCGATTCGCCGCACCCGCACCGGATCAATGGATTTTGGTTTCCGATCACCCGCTCGCGAACCAGAAGAGCGAATAGCGGATTCTACGACTACTGAAGCAGAGAGCCTGGTTTCGGTAAGCGCGGCCGACCCTCTGAATCTCGTCGGCATCATCACGCCCGGCGGACGCGTCACGGCACACACTTCGAACCGCATCCTTTACCGCAATGGCGAACCAATCACTGTGCTGGAGTCTGGTGAGGTGCGCTTTCTTGTCGAACTCAGCCGCACAACCGAATGGAAAGCCAAAAGCGCGCTGATGCGCAAAGCGACTCCGCCACAACTCCGCTCTTACTTACGCAGACCCGCGTGATTTGCAAGAAGGCACCGTGAGATTGTTCTTCCAAATTTGTCCGGACTCCCATAAGATGGGCTTCTTCTCAGTAGTAGTCGCGACTGAATTCGTATTCAACTTCATCACCCGTGCCGCTTTTTGTTTGCCGCTTGGATCAAGTTTGACAGTCTGTGCTGTGTGCAGTGGGCAGACCAGTTGGAACGCAGAAGCTCTAACATAACTAGCAGAGGCGAACATTGAAAGCTAAGACGCAACTTCAGCAATACGGCATTACTCCGACGAATGTGCGCTCCCTTCGCGATACCCCCACACCAGCCTTACTCAATTATCTCGATCTGGTTGAACCGCGTCGTGAACACGTGCTGTTACCGGATGGAGTCGCTGAGACAATGGGGCGGCCCCTGCTGTTCTTCCTTGATGAAAGTCAGCCAAGCGTTTCTGTCGATCCTTTCACTCATGAGAGAAATCTAGCGGATTTGCGTAGACGCATTCTAGCTTCTCGCGGTGAACGGGTCTACCTCGCGCGTATCCTACCGGGAGAGCTCAGGGTCGTTCCCGTTAGCCTTGCTGAGCGGACGCCCGAGTGGAAAGTCTTTTATGAAGGAACGGGCGAAGCCTCAATTTTCTTCTCTCGCCTTGCGCTCGGCAAATTTGACGGGCAAGGCGAGCCAGAAACGCCGGATTTCCTTTTCAAGGAGATGTTTGAACTGCTGATGCATGGAGCAGACGATCTCGGGCAAAAACTAGACCGAGCAGACGTTCTCTCTTTGATTGGTCGAGCGCTTTTCTTTCGGTTCTTACACGATCGGCGAATTCTAAAGGATGAAGACCTTCCCAAAATTGCTCCTAAGTCACTGGATCTCTTATCCTGCTTCGACAACTCTCAGAATGCCGCATCAACCTCTCGATGGCTCGATATTACCTTTAACGGAGATTTCCTACCTCTTACTGACGACGGTAATCAAGCCTTCTTTGATCGCATCGGTCGTAAGACAGATGGTACGGTTTTTACTCACCTCAGCGCGATTTTACGGGGAGGCAAACCTATAGCTTCTGCTCACTATCAACTTCGCTTTGATTGGGGTGACTTTGATTTCGCGCATGTCCCCGTCGGTTTGCTGAGCCAAGTTTATGAGGCGTTTTGCTGGAAGTGGGAGCATGGTACCGCCAGAGATACTAGCGTTTACTACACCCCTCGGAACATCGCCGCCACGATTGTTGATGAAACGTTTGATAAGGTGCCGAACGCTGCGACTAGCCGTCTGCTTGATCCGGCATGTGGTGCGGGGGTTTTCCTGGTGCTAGCGTTCCGACGAATCTACCGCGAAAGGTGGGAACTGACGTCTCAACGCCCCGACACGAAGGCGATTCGCGAGATATTGGACAAACAACTTACAGGTTTCGACATCAGCGAGTCAGCGCTTAGGCTGTCGGCTCTTAGTCTTTATTTAACCGCTATCGAACTGGATCCAAAGCCGGTCCCGCCAGAAAAGTTAAGATTCAAAAAACTCCGAGGCACGAGTCTATTTAACTTTCGGCGTGCAGACGAGCCCGCGGAGGGCGTGGTTATCGGCAGTCTCGGGTCCCATGTTGGAACGCGCTTTGACGGGAAATTTGATCTGGTGTTGAGCAATCCCCCGTGGACAAGTTTGCCGAAGGCTCAAAGCAAGCTAGCTTTAGAACTCGAGAAGGCTAGCAAAGCTGTAATTTCTCGGAAGTGTGAAAAGTTGGCGCAGGAGTACCGCAATCCTGACAATGCACCTGACCTGCCATTCTTGTGGAAGTCCACTGAATGGTGTAAGCCGAGCGGTCGGATAGCGATGGCGTTACCAGCACGACTGTTGTTGAAACAAGAAGAAATCCCTCGTCATGCCCGCGAGACAGTATTCCGATTGATTGAAATCACCGGCATTGTGAACGGTTCAAATCTGTCTGATACGAAGGTATGGCCCGAGATGCAACAGCCGTTCATGTTGCTTTTCGCTCGCAATCGGCAGCCCAAAGTAAATCACATTGTTCGATTTATTACGCCCTACTGCGATACGCTTCTTAATCGCCGCGGGGAAGTGCGAATTGATTCTAAGTCGGTTCAGCCTGTAGAGATTGACGCTGCCTTTAGGGATCCTTGGCTTTGGAAAACGCTGACTGTTGGTACCTCACTTGATGTGGAAGTCATAAGGAGAATACGTGAGGCGAAAGGAAATTCGCTTGCCGTTTATTGGACACATGACTTAGGACTAGTTAGTAGCACCGGCTATAAGGTTGAAGCGCATCAGCCTCAGAAGGATGCTTCCTTTCTTCACGGCTTGCCGGACTTTCACTCAGCGCGCCAAGCTCATTTTGTCGTTGAAACTGGACGCCTGGAACGATTCATGCGGCCCACCTTGAATCGTACCCGCAGCCGCGAAGTTTATGCCGGCCCGCTAGTACTTGTTAAGGAATCGCCTGGCATGCGTCGTGAAAAGGGATGGGCTTTTCTTTGTTTCCCTGACGTCGCGTACGACCAGAGTTTCTACGGTTATTCCGCAGGAAACAATAGAGAGGGTAAGTTACTTGTGCGTTACCTTCATCTGTTTGTTCATAGTATTGTCTGGTTGCATTACGCTTTGTTGACGAGTCCAAAGCTAGGAGCAGAACGACGGACAATATACAAAAGTGACCTTGACGATTGTCCAATGGTGCCTCTTGAGCGATTGACCGCAGTGCAAAAGCGAAAACTCCAACACCTCTCCGAGCGTCTTACGCGAGCAGACACAACTGTCTTCGTTGAGATAGACGACTTCTTCGGAGATCTGTATGGCTTGGATGAACTAGATCTTGAAGTAATACGCGATACGCTAAAGGTCTGTTTACCCTACGATGAGTCCCGTCAGCGCGCGTGTCAACCGCCATCTGCATTAGAGCTTGATGATTTTCGTCGTCGGCTCGAGTCGCTGCTTACGCCATTTTTTAAGGTGTTGGGAACGGAGCCTGCGATTACGCCTTGGGAGCCTCGGGACGATTATCCAGCGCTCGATGCTCCGTTTAGTGTTTTGCTGGTTGGTAAACGAGGACATCCCTTATCGCTTCCAGAGGGTTTGCTCGAAGATAAGATTCTTCCTCTCTCCAATGAAACGGGAGCGACGCGGATCATTCTGCAGGTTGAAGGCGGTTTAGCCGTTGGAGTCCTAAACCAATATCGTTACTGGACCCCAAGCCGAGCGCGGCTTCTTTCGGCTGAAATACTTCGTCAGTACGGGGGATTGTTCGAAAAATAGTCTATGACAATAGGGTTCTACGATGACGAGCCTGACGTTAAACTTCCGCACCCTCCAATTCCGTTGGCCGCTTTTCTAATTGTGGAGAACGCCATATGTGCCGCATGGCAGCTACTCCTCACCAAGCCCCGCCCCGGATTTGACTTGCTCACTGAGAAGGAAGATGTCGTGACGCAGGAACTTCATGAGGTCGTGTTCAACAGAATATTCAACGAAGGCATCGTCGAAGGCTTCGACCGTCAGCTGTTCACTATCCTGGTTCGGGAACCGAAACTCCGGAACTACGACTACTCAATACTGGATAAGATGCCTGACCTCCTCATAGCCCTCGTGGATCGACCGGCTGGCATCATTAACAGCCAATACGGGATCTTCATGGAGTGCAAACCAGTGGACGCGACTCACACGGTCGGTAAGCACTATTGCAATAAAGGTCTGATTCGATTTGTCAATGGTGACTATGCTTGGGCGATGACAAGCGCCTTGATGATTGGATATGTTCGTAAGGGTTATACAATTTTACCTAAGCTCGTTGATGCACTTAAAAGATCGGCAACGATTAAGACAATCAAGGAACCCTACATTTGTAGCCGATCGCGACCTGGACCGAAGAATGAAGTGGTGCATATCAGTAAGCATGCGAGGACATTCACATACCAAAACGGCAGCCAGCATCCAGGACCAATAACGATTCGACACTTGTGGTTGAGTCGAGATTGATATGGCCCGCTACTGCGCTCTAGCGTCAGGTGACGTAAACAGTGTCAGCGAAATATGAAAAGCAAGCGTCGTTCCGAGTCTCAAACCGGATTGAGTATGACGATCTCGGCGCGATCGCGGGCATTGTCGAGAAAGCTGTCGGTGTCTGATTCAATCTTTGCTTCAGTCAGTGTCTTTTCGATTTCGGTGCGAGCTTCTTCCAGCGTGGGCACAATCTTACCCGGCGCGCGCGCCTTGAAACGAGGCACGTAGGCATCTTTGTAGTAATCGGCCACCTCGTTCTGCGTAATAACGACAAAGTTGCGAAAACGAAAATCGAGGTACTTATCAATCCTGACCCGCTGTTCCAGAATCTCATCCAGTTTCTCTGCCGTCAGGCCCACGCGCCGCAGTCTCTTCTGAAATTCCGGTTCCGAAGGAAACGCTTTGGCTAATTCATTACGCGCGCTGCCAATTTCGTCCGCGGTTGGTGCGATGGAAGGCAACTTTTCCGCTTCCTGAAGGATTAATCTCTGGTCTGTTAGCAGATGCAAAGCCCGGTTGAGTTCGGCTGAAGAGGGGTTGTCCAGCGGCGTATTTGGTTGCAGAGCCAACTGCCAGAGCAAATCAGAATAAGTTATCAGGCACACTTGGCGGCATTCCGGGAGCACCCCGGCATTAACCGTAGCGACCATCTTGTCGACGACCTGCTGGCCAAAGGCTGGGGGAACAGGGGAAAAGGGGAAAGGGGAAAGGGCAAGCAACAAAACAAGCAATGCCCGTCGATAACGAAGGGGAAAAGGGGAAAAGGGGAAAAGGGGAAATCCATGCCCATCCCGAAGGTTCTTAAGTCGTCGTGTCGGCTTTGTAGTTTTCGAAACGCTAATCATTTCTCCCCTTTCCCCATTTACCCTCTTCCCCTTTTCCCTCTTACCCTCTTCCCCTTTACCCCTTCCCCTGTTCCCCAATCCCCCCGTCTCTTTCCCCGTTGCTTAGAACGTCTGCGTAAACCGGAAATGCACCTGCGTTCGTTTCAGGCGATAGATCGCCGGCGTGCCGTTGAAATCGTCGACTCCACCGCTTGGGCCACGCTGGGGAATCAAAAACTCCGGCGGATTGAGCAGGTACCCATAATCGATCGCCAGGGCGCCGCCGAATGGCGTTTGAATTCTGAAGCCCAGACCGACTGTGTTTGTCCAATGGGCGCGCAGGTTCGCTGCGTTTATTGCCGCCACCACGTCACCGGGCGGCACAGGTGTGTCGTCGTGTTTGCCAAACAAATCTCCGGCACGTCGAAAAATGTTGCCACCATCATAAAAAGGAACCGCCTGCAAGGACCTTGATACTGGTATGCGTGCCTCGAGATTAACAATCGCAAGTGCGTTGCCCCCAACTGGAACCGTGAACGGGTTCAACACCACTACGTTCTTGTTTTGATCTATAAAATTACCCTTCGGAATTATTACCAGTCGTGGCCCCGCCTCCTCGAAACCGAACCCGCGCAGCGTTGTGGAACCGCCTGAAAAAAATCGCTCACTAATCGGCAGTGTCAGATCGATTTCATCTATTCCGGGGTTTCCGCCGCGATCGCGGGGGTTAAAGAGGTTTGCCAGGCCGAGCGTGGCGTTACCCGCAAGCACCGTCCCCCGCAATGAGTTCAACTTGTAATAACGACGGTAGGTGGCCTGCAGCCGATTGAAAGAAAAGTTTCCCCCCAGTTGCCTCAGGGCTAGTGAGTAATCAATGTTGAAGAAGTCGCCGCGGGTAGCGTCCAGCTGATTGTACCGGCAGATTTCGCCGGGGGCTCCGGTTTCCTCGTCCGGGTCGCGAACCGCGCCCAGCAAACCTCGCTCGCATCTTTCGCGCGTGTCGCGAACATACGAAGCGCCAAACTTGGAGAGTCGCACCGCTCGATCAGGTTGCAGCACCGGTTTGATTAGCAAACTCTGCAGATTGAAGAGCCGCACGTCTTCATAACTATAACGAAGGAATAGGGCCGAGTGGGTTTTCGGATTTAGCACTCGGTTCGTTTCCACGGCGGCGGTGAAACGATTAATCGTTGGCTCCTTAACCCTCATCAGAAAATCGTCCAGCGCGTGTCCTTCTTCGTCCAGTCGTTGCACGATTCCCAGCGTGCCGCGGTCAATCGCGGAACGGAAAAAGCGCGTCACCGTCGAATCGCGCTGATACTCAACCGATATTCCCAGCGGCGCAAAACTCTTCTCACCATAACGCTTGAAGCGCGGATCCAGATATTCAAATCTAAGTCGCTGCTGCCGGCTGCTGACACGCAGACGCATGGCGCCCTGCCGCAGTTTATTCATCAAGTTGACGTTGCTGATTTCCAGCAAACCGAGCGGACCCGTGTCAGTCGAGAAACCGCCACCGTAGTCCATCACGCGCGGCTTCTTTTCTTCCACGTCGATAATCACGTCGCGCCGTTTGAAACCGGAGGCGGTTTCTCCAGCGGGCTCGGTGCGAATAATCACCTGGCGGTAAGCATCCGTGATGTAAAGCTCTCGCTCACTGTCAGCGATTCGATCCGAGCGGAGCACGTCGCCTTCGGCAATAGGAATGACGCGCAGGATCGCTTTGCGCTTGGTCTCCCTGGTGCGGGCGCTACCACTTAGCCCGCCAATAACGATGCGATTGATATAGACCTTATCGCCTTCGTTACTGATCGAATAGATAAGCCTGATTTGTTCGTCGTCGCCTTTCCTTGGAAGTTCGACAGTTGAGAAATCCACCCGGGCGCTGACGTAACCTTCGCGCGAATAGAGCTGGAGCATGCGCTCGCCGTCCGCCCGCGCCTGGGAGCGCGAAAAAGGAGCGCCAATCACGGTTTTCAACTCATCCCGCAATCGCTGGTCGGTGTAAATCTTGTTGCCGCGAAGTTCCACCCCGCCGATTCGTGTCAACGGACCCTCGGTTACCTGGAAAGTAATGATCAAGCTTTCACCGTTGATTGAAACACCCTGAAGCACGTCGACCTCCGCGCGGCGGTAACCAAGGTCATTGCGCATGTAGTTTCTAATCGTGCGCCGGTCCTGCTCGAGTAAAGTGAGACTGGTGTACCCGCGGCCATAACCGAGCAACGGAATCAATCCCAGCGCGCTCGCTTTCTGCGTTCTTAGAAACGCAGCTACATCTTCGTAAGTGATCTTATTAGTACCGCTGATGCGAATGTCGGTAAGCTTGAGGCGCCTGCCGCGTTCAATGTCGTAGCGTATCTCGACGGAGTGCCCACTTAAGTTCTCAGGGTTTAAAGTTTCACAGGTTGAAGCGGTGCCATTAGGGCCCAGCTCAGGAGTGGGCGGCGTGACTGAACAGACCGGAGTTACTTCGGCGAAGAAGTAGCCCTGTTCCTGCAATTTGTTACGAAGCCGGCGGGCGCCCTCGATGATTGCCGATTGGTCGATGTTTCCTTCACGCTTCACCGGCAAAAGCTCGGTCGCCGTTTTTTCGCTTAACTTGAGATCGGGAGGAACGACCACTGTTACCTTCGGCCCCACCGTTCCCGTTAAGTTGATCGTGATCGAATTGCGTTCCGGGTCCCGCTCCACTCTCGCGTCCTCCAGCGAAGGAGAGAGATACCCCCGGTCAATTAACCCCTGGCGCACCAGCCTTGTATCTGATCCCAACGCTTCACGTGTAAACGGCGCGCCGTTCTGGAGCTGCAACTTCGGTTTGACCGCCGACGCATCAAAGCCGTTGATATTTATATTGAAAGCATCAACCCGCGCCTGATCGCCGGGCACAATATGGTAGGTAACGGTCGCGCGAGTCCCGCTCGGATCAAGTTGTTCGCGCGACTCAATCACGGCGTTAAAGTAACCGCGATCGTGGAGGAAAACCTGCAATTCCTGCGAGTTGTGCAGAACGATCTGTTTGGAGAGACGCGTGCCCGGCTGGGTAAGATTCACGCGAGCGCGCAACTCATCTTCGGAAATGGGAGTGCCGCTGGCCGGAGTTAATTCAAACTTGACATCGGCGATCTGCACCTGCCGCTGGATTACAAAGCGCAGCCGCAACGGCCCTGTCCTGGCGGATCCCGGCTCAATAACTTCCACGCGCGCATTCGCCACTCTCTCTGAATCGAATAGGGCCTGCAGCGAATCGCGCAGATTCACCGCCGAGAATTCGGTGTTGGGAACAACTCTGACTATCGAAAGAAACTCGGCTTCAGCCGCCGGGTCAGCAGGTGACCCTTCGAAGGTAATTTCAACCGACGTTATCGTTCGCCCTTCATATTCATCAAAGGTCGAACCTGCCTGCGCACTCGCAAAAGCGAGCAGCACCATAACTGTCAGAAACACTGTCTTCGGAAACCGTCCCACCAGCACCCGCCCTTAAAACCGTCGTCTGAATCTAATCTCAAAGCTGAAATTGTTGTTTCGCGTGGTTAACCTGCGCGTCGACGCCTGTTCATATTGCGCAATAAAGAAAAGGCGGTCGGAAACACGATACTCGATGGCCAGGATCTGATTAGGGTCCGAAGTCACGTTGGTCGAGTAGGTAACGGACAGGTCCTTGTTAATTCTTTTTCCCACCGTCAAACGCGCTATCGGCGTTGAACCGCTACCACCGATCACCGGATTGATCTCAAAGCGACTTAATCCGAAAAGCTTGCTGGTGGCGCGTTGCGCGGGCGCATTAATAAGCGCATCAGTCAAAAGACTGGTGGCGGTGCCCAAACCCGACTGAGAAAGAATTGAACTACTGGTGTCGCCCGTGGCGAGCTGGCCAGTAGTAATCAGTGAAACAACGTCGGCCTGCGGCAACGCCGGTTCTGAACTAATGATGGCCTGCGGCTGCGAGAGCGGCCCCGTGAGCCCAACAGTTATGCGGTAACCGCGAATCTGCGACTCACCTTGAATGTTTATTATCGGATCCGATCCGCGCTGGGCCGGCCAGTCCATCAGAGCGCGCGTGATCTCGTAACGGTCATTGCGGAAATTCAGAGTGCCGCTGGTCGCGGTGATTCTTCCGGAAACAAGCGGGTCCTTAACCGGACCATTCACCTGCAGCGAAACTGAAGCGACCAAATCAGCGAGATTGTTTCTGACCACGAGCGCGTTGCGGCCTTCTACGCGTAAGTCGCTAAACAAAGCTGTGCGCGTTAACTCAATCTCGGTGCCCTCTTCGATAGATTCTGCTTGCCGGAAGTTGATCAGATCGGCGAGCTCGATGTCTTCGGTATATTCGCTGCGCTTCACGTTTACCACCCCGCCGATCAGTTGTTCGCGCGCAGTCCCTTTGATTTCGAGATCAATGTCACCGGTAGTGCGGAAATTAGTGGGATAGGGAGCGGAGACATTCTGGCCGTTGACGTTGAAGAGGAAGCGCGCAAGTGTGAATCCATCGAGCAGCGCGCCACCGGTAGCGGAGATATGGCCACCGCCCAGCGTTCCCGTCATGTAATCAATTTGCGCCTGGTTGGATGAAAACCTCACCAGAGTTTTGAGGTTGGCAATAGTCCAGCGTTCATTACCGATGAGCAGAGAGAACGACCCCTGGGCGACCGAAGCGGTTCCGTTAAGGCGCGGACGCTCATACGTGCCCGTGACTCTAACGGCAACTTCCGCAGTGCCGGACAAAAACGCATCCGGACTAAGTCCATTCAGAACGCGCAGGTTGAGCTGACCGTCAGCGCTCATATTTTGACGCCCGTCGGGGCCAACGGCGAGCGTCCCACCGAGCGCTATGTTTGTGCCCGGACCGGTAAACTGAGTTTTTTCAAAAGTAATTTCGCTGGGAGAGAAACGCACGACGAGTGGCGAGTTCGCGGTCAGTTGAACGTCTGCAACTTTGAAACTAAGACTGGTAAAGTTTGCTGTTCCCTGTAAACCATTCCTGGAGAAGTAGCCATCCTCGTCGAGAAGGTTCCCGCTCGCTTTGAGCGTTCCTGTCGCCAGGCCTGAAATCTCTACGTTTGCCTGCGGCAACAGCATTTTCAGAAGGCCCGTCAGGTCCGCATTGTTTAGCGTGGTTTCTATGTTGGCGGCCAACTTCTCGCTGCCAAGGTTGACTTGCGCCGAGACAACCTGCGGC
>Ga0070698_100007086_pt1 | contig 12143 bp, 12 predicted proteins | sample KBSK1502metaG_FD_65477 | JGI IMG/M metagenome (GOLD analysis project Ga0070698, IMG submission 65477) | Corn, switchgrass and miscanthus rhizosphere microbial communities from Kellogg Biological Station, Michigan, USA - KBS K1-50-2 metaG | ecosystem: Host-associated > Plants > Roots >...
GATCCAACTTCTTCGAGACTGTTAGATTCTTTGCCTATATAAATGATGCGTTCGACTCGAACATGCCGTCTTTGTAGCAGACCAATGGTCTGCTTGCCGCATGGCTTCCCATTTATGTCAGCACTTTTTGACCCAGGATGAAATTCATATTCCCATAGCACGTCGCCGTACGTTTTCACGCGCGCCGTCAGCCGAGTGCCGTGGAAGCCCTCTGTGGTGATTTGATAATGCTTCCCGCTGTACTGATCAATCCACGGCATTTCAAGCCAATGACTCGGATCGGTGTCATAGGGTGCGATCAGGTGAAAACGTTCGGCATTGACGCCTATGGGATGTCCAAATTGCTGCACATGACAGGTCAGCAAAAAGTTGAATGGTTTTAGTTGATCGACATATCTTTTCCCGACATTCAGCTGTGCCAAAGATCGCATTACGGCGGGACTGCTGATCGTCACACGGCCTATCGCGGGTAGATGCTCGAAGTTGAGTCGTTGAGTCGGAAGACCCAACGCTCTGCGAATAATGCCTAACCAAACCTGTGGGATCCAGTCGCGGTTTTCGCTCCCGGGGTCAGTTGGGTTCCTCAGGTGGCCGAGGCCATGCTCGGACCAGCGGTCTTCATGGTTGTTGACGCACTTCTGGAGTAGGACAGGTGCTCCATTCTCATCAAGTAGAAATAGGGCGGGCCGCTTGGCCGAGATTGCAAAGCAGTAGATTTGCCTCTGTCTCCCAGTTATGGGGTCATAGTTATCCTGCTCAATTTTAAGGATGGACTGCGATTTCGTGCTATATGGGCTCAGCGAAGCAAAACGTTGTGATATTTTCTGAACCTGCTCCCATGAAAGCGCCCTTACGGCATCGTGGCCATCGCTCATCCTCCAGGGACCTCCGGGACATCGAACTAACCCTCCGTGCTGAGTGGCGACAATCGCCATGAAATCGGTGTCCTCGTAAACGTATGTGCTTCCCTGCTCCGAGACACAATGCTCCAGTAATGCGAGCATAAGTCGTGCGGCACCGGTGATGAGCGAGGCAAGTGGCGGAAAGCAGTACTCGCCACGCACATCCGGATGTGCCACTCGACACGTGAACGGATCAGCATCGATTCCATGACAAGTCACGTTTACCTTAGCGTCCGCCTCCTGGCGGTTCATTTCCGCATAGATGCCGTAGCTTGTCGCATTTGCCAGAACCTTGAGCGACTTCTCCAGTCTTTTCCTTTCCAAGTCGGAAAGGTCTGAACGCGAAGAAAGATGCTGTCGTTCCTCAACGGTGGCCCTGAAGAAATCCTGCTTTTCAGGATCGATGTAAACCCTTCCATGCAATTTGATGGGTCTCAGTCCAGCCAGCATCCCGCAGGGGGCAATCCGAAAGGCATCGACAATCTTTGGAATGCGACCGGTATGGAGGACGGAGACGACAATATCTGGAATAGAAGACCAGAGCGCGTCATCCTTCCCGGCAGTGAGATGGTTTATTCCCACCTGCCAGTCATTGCTCGCCTCGCTGTACTTGCTGCGAGTAGGCAGGATATCGCCGTCTGGGATGACTTTTGCGAATCCCGTCAGATCCTTCCATGTTTTGCGATTGAAAAGATCGTCGGGAGTCAGCCCTCGAAGGAATGATTCTATTTCCGCCTGACAGTGCTCCACGACCTTGATCTCACGAGCGATTATGAAAGACCAGAGTCCCATGAGAGCGTTCACGGTCGGATACATCGAAGCGAAATCTGTATATACCGTCGGACACACAACTTTTCGTATGTGAACACTGGTTCGGCCACCAAAAAATGCCGACTGGGCGAACCCGAGATATTCCTTGGGAAAGTCTGGCTGCCGCTCAAGAATCGGCTTGATTCCCATCGCCCTTAAATAACCTTTTCCGAGTGAGGCCGGGGAACGCAGTTGTGTTGCTTGCCGCGATATCGGGTGTTTAGCTAGCTCTCCAAGAAGCTTCTCAGCCAACTCAGAACTGGCCAGCACATCCCGGCGGTTGTAATCGATATATTCTTCCGTAACGTCACCATGGTGAGATACATGCTGTTTTCCGTGTCTTACTGAAAATGCTTCACATGCTGTTTCCAGCGAATGGCTCTGATCCGTTAACGCAAAGGCGAGCGTTCGAAGGTCTAGGAAGTGACCGCGAAATTTGTATCCTTTTTCCGGTTCTCCGGTCGTGGAGTTTTCGGGAATCAAATCAATGTCGTCGGGGTTCTCTCGGGCAGCGAAGTCTATTACGGCACGCTTGCTATCGATGTACCTGATTCGAAGTCTCGGTCGAAAGCGATTGGCGCGTTCTCCTCGTCCCTTCCGGCCTTTGTGTGACCACAAGACCAGTGAGAAGCCTCCTGCAAGGAAACCTCGCGCACGCGAGGAACCCACTGCGAGCCTCGATAGATCGAACGGCAGATTGAATCCGACGACATAGAAACGCGCTTTGTAGGCTATGTTGTAAAAATACTTTACGAATTCACGACGGGGCACCAAGCGTAATTGCTTAGCGCCTTCGTGAACCGTATCCCCACGATGGGTTGCCACATAGCGTTCAAGGATTTGACGTTCTTCTTCGGGTAAACCGTCCGCGTAAAACAATATTTCTTCGAGACAACGTCCTCCCACGATGAGTCGTGAGCTTCCGAACGTCAGCTTCTGCGTCGCATCCGTTCGGGCTTCTGTGTCAATGATCAGCATTCCTTCGGGACGCCGGCCAGGCCTCCGCTCTGTCACCTTTGCATCTGCCACCTCTGGAAAGACTCGAACGGCAATTGGGAGTGACTGGGATTCATGATGAGCCATGGGACTTGCTCTTCGGTGCAAATTGCTCGACCTCTGAATTGAGCCACCATCTAGGACCCGACTTTCTCATGAGCATGTCATCTAGTTTTTCCAGCATTTCTGCAATCCAAATTAAGCCGTCCTCGATCAGGTAAAGAACTGTATCGACGAACCCGCGCAAGCACGCTGCAGCCGCAAGCAGTGGGCTTCCAAGCGAATTGTTTAGGGTTGCTCTAGGCCAGTCCTTCTGGGCTGTACTCAAGCAGGCGCGATGATCGTTTACAGGCACCGGTATCGTGGTTGGATTATTGGTTCTGCCGGCAAAATGATGGCGATCCGTGGTTGTCTGTCCAGATTTAATGCGCTTACACGCCGCGCACACTCTGGGCTTCGAGCCTACGATTAGAGCCTCCGGACGATCTTCGCCGCATGCGCAACGGCTGCCGATGCCGACGTGTCTCTTCGCCACCGCCTTGCGCCGGTATACGCCACTGGGATCGAGTGCTGGTAGTTTCTTCCTCATTTATGCACTCCTCGGGTACAACGATTCGAAAGACAGAACACCGGCGTTAGCAAGGCGATTGATTGCGACAATGTCCGTCAGCAAAGGGTGCCTGACGCCTTTTGCATCAATGATGTATTTGTGTCCAATTTTTTCCAGCCTTGAGGAGTCACCCGTGGCGACAAAACGATGCACGGCATTCCAGTAGTTCGCCAGATTGCTCGCTTCACGCGAATCTCGAACTAGGATCTCCCGCATTCCCTGATTCGTTAGGAAGCTAAGGACACGTGGTAACCGGTCGACAAGCTTAGGCTTGTACCTTCCGTTTGGCCCCTTTTTCAAAGCCGTGCGCGCCAATCTGATCAGTTGCCGTGGTGTAAGCCCAAATTCTTCTGCTGCGCGTCGAAGGGATATACCTGAACGAAATATTGTGACTGCGGCTGCAACACGAGTGCTTTTATCCTGCGCACGCTTCGACATGGCATAGAACTCGTCGGGTGTGGTGAGAACAACTTTTCTACGTTTTACGGGTCGATTAGACTTTCGCTTCTTGGTTGCTGGTCGGGTCTTGCGTCTGTGACGTTTCATGGGCGTCAGTCCTTTCTGACGGTTCTAGGTAATTGCCCTTGCAACTAGTTCAGCCGTAATGTACCATTTAACAGCGTGATTACTGATTAAAAGATTGATTTTCTAATCCTTAAGAACTAACTTTTTGCCCTTTAATTATGCCAGTTGGTAGACCACAAAGAGCCGATCCAAACACGCTGTATTTTTTCGCAAACTTCTTCTATTGGGATTTCCGGAGACTGGCCGAGGGGTCCGTCCGCTGGTACTTCGACAAGAATAAGTATCGGCAGTTGACAGAAGGAATCGATGACAGGCAGCTCATTGACGGCGATGATCGAGCCTCTCACCAACAGATGGTCGATGAGGAGATTCGAGCGGGACGAATCGAGGCATCCCGACGGGAGGAGATTCTTCGGGATATAGCAGATTCCGAAATTTCTGCAAGGCGCGCTGGCTATCATCTACAAGCAGCCGAAGACGCAAAAAGAAGAATGAAGGTTCCTGGGGAGGCCGATGTGATTGAGGTACTGCTCAACCCCAAGACGACGCCTCAACAGATTCGCGACTTGTGCAAGCGGGCTTCAATGATCAGAGACCTAAAGATAGGAGCTGAAGTTCGGCAGGTAGAAGTTCCAGCCTGGCCCATTCCTCTAGGCAGCACGCTCCCCACTTATTTAGCGCAGTACGCCGAGGAATACGTTAGCGCTTTGCGCGACCGGCGCTTTCCTCGCTGTGCCGTTTCAATCCGTCCAACAAATCGACTGAAACAACTTTGGTTTCTCTCTCGCGCCCTCGCTGGCGCGCTCCATCGGGTTACGACCCGCACAGCGATTAACCTTGTCGGCTCTTTAAGGCCCGAACAGATGTTTCACAAATCGCGGGATGGGAAACCTGCTCGCAAACTACGGAGAGTAAAGCGTAAGTGATTTCAGTCGCGAGTAGATGAAAACGGGCCTGCCGCCTGTTACAGCAGACGGCAGACCCCTGACCACCACAGGAGGGGTAAGCTCCCATGGCAGCTACGAAAAACGTAAACCAACTACAGCAATCACACAATTCAATAAGACCACGAAATGGAGTTGTGACCGTTTTCGGCTACGGTGTCCGGATCCATGTGGATCGCGGTCACTTGTTAATTGAGGATGGTATCGGCGCTGAGCGATACCGTTATCGCCTGCCACGTGTGCGTAGCGGCCTACGCAGACTCGTAATGATCGGGAGCGACGGCTTCATCAGTCTTGAGGCCCTGAGGTGGATCTCAGATGTAGGGGCAAGTTTTTCGATGTTAGATAAGCTTGGGAAAGTTATCGTGGTCTGCGGTCCTGTCTCTCCCTCAGATTCCAAGCTTCGCAGAGCGCAATCACTCGCGCTCAACAATGGGACTGCGCTGAGAATTTCCAGAGAACTCATCTCCCAGAAGCTCGCCGGGCAGGAGTTACTGGTGCGGGATATGCTAGACGATTCTGCGAGCGCAGATACTATTGCGCGCTTCAGAGCCGAGCTTCCAACCGCTGAGAGTATGGAGTCCGTGCGACTGATTGAAGCGCAGGCGGCTAAGACTTACTGGCAAACATGGGCTGATGTTCCGATTCACTGGCCACGAAAGGACGGAAGGCGCGTACCGGAACATTGGCAGCGCTTCGGCTCGCGTATCTCACCCTTAACGCACAGTCCTCGACTGGCTGCGAATCCGCCGAATGCCCTACTTAATTTTCTATACGCGATTTTGGAGGCGGAATCGCGCCTTTGTGCGGTCGCTTTGGGTCTTGATCCAGGGATCGGCTTTCTGCATATGGACACGTCTAACAGAGATTCACTCGCCTGCGACCTCATGGAAGTCTCTAGGCCGAATGTGGACGGGTTCGTTTTGAACTGGCTTCAGAGCGAGCCGCTTCGTCGCTCCGACTTTTGGGAAGATCGCAATGGGAACTGCCGTCTGGTTTCCGCCTTAGCAATTCGTTTGAGCGAGACGGCGGACACGTGGCGTAAGCTGGCGGCTCCGGTCGCGGAGCAGGTCGCTCAAGAAGTTTGGTCATCGATCTCCAAACCCTCATCCAGGCTCACTAGGCGAGTGATAGCAACTCGCCTTACACAGCGCAACAAACGAGAATCAAAGGGAAGCGACGTGCCCGCAGTGAATCACCCACGCCTGGAACACGTTTGCTCCGATTGCGGAGTCAAGATTAGGCTTGACCACAGACTTTGCTCGAAGTGCGCGAAGCAGGCGACGCGTAAGTCGTTCGGCATAGGCAGGCGGATAGCACAGCTACCGGAGAACCTTGCCAAGAGAGCGGAAACCATGCGAACGCACAGGCGACGGATTGAAGCCTGGAAACCTTCGGCTTCGGGCATCTCTCGCGATACTTATGTGAATCTCGTATTGCCTGCGCTGGCACTCGTACCGAAAAACGAAATCAGAAAGGCACTCGGAGTGAGCGAGCCGTACTCATCAGACATCCGCGTGGGCAAACGCATCCCGCATCAACGGCATTGGCAGGCTCTTGCGCAACTAGTTGGTGTTTCGCCGGACCTGTAGAGGCACTGCAGTCCATTTCCTTCCGTCACCGTCTCGCCAATCGTTGCAGCTGATAGGCAATACCCGTCTGGCTAATTCGCCAGCTGCACAATGCCTCGCTAACACCATAGTGCTGTGCGATTTTACATACAGCCCAATTGCGCTTGGCGAAGGCTAGCGCACCTTCCCTAGGAACCAGGAGTGCCGCACCCAGCCAATTCGCCTCTTCTTCCATTTCTGAATTCCAGTACCTCTGGCCATCCGGACTGACGATCAATGTCGGTTCATGCTCAAGAACAATGTGAGAAATTTCATGGGTGATGTTGCTCGCCTGCCTGTTGGGATGATGGCTCTCATTGTGGACAATGATACGTCGGAGTCCCGCGACAATCGTAATGGCGGAAAATGAATCAGGATCTATCGTCGAAAAATACTTTACAAATCCGTTTGAGTTCGCTACCCGCGCGACTTCAGCAAGCACGAAGACAGGAATGGCCAAGTGCTCAGCGAGTTTAAGTGGTTGCAAGCAATCATCGTAGTTGAGACCGAGTTCGCCGCGCAGTTCACTCGCGATGCGTTCCGCCTCAGCCTTGAAGCCCCTCTTCATTATTTATCTAGTTCCTTCGACAGCTTGAATGCTGCGTTGACCAAATCCTGCAGTGCCGCAAGCGCCCTTGAATTCATTCTCTTCTTGCCCCTTAGGAGTGTTGAAACAATGGCCATTGGGTCTTCCTGGTGGGGGCCAGAGTTGGTATTTGCGTAGAAACGCTCTGCCGGAATATTAAGCCAGCGGACAAGCGCCGTGAAAGTATTAACGTCCGGCGATTTCCCCTGCTGCATTCTGGTCAACGTGGACGCACTGACACCTGCCTCATGCGCGAGCTGGCGCCATGAAATGTCCTTTGCCCGTCTCTCTGAGTCCAGGGCTGCCACCAATGCGTTTAGTTGGATTGAATTTTGAGGCATGCTCCCCTTGTCTGTATTGCAAGATTAGAACAGTATTGACAATATGCAACAATCATCCTACTCTAACAATACCGTTCGACCGTAGCAAAAGTCGAGAAAAATCGAGAGCTGCTGCATTGGCGATGGTGGTGCCTAAGTTGAGGTTAAAACATGCAAGGACAATCTGACCAACGCCGACAACCAGGCAACATTTTAACCAACGAGCGGAATCGGACAAATGAGGCGCAGGAACGGCACATGCTGGACCGATTTGTAACGCACTCGACAATTTGTGAGTTTGCTAATGACCGCGTGAACCTCGGTCGTGACGATGTTAAGGACGCCCGGGAGCAGGTCAATCGCATGCGCGAGAAGCTGGAGCGGTACATCGCCGACCATCCCGGCTTCGATCTGGTCAAGATGCTCCATTCCGGCAGCGTTGCAAAGGGCACGGCACTGCAGACCTTCGAGGATATGGATGTCGCGGTTTACGTGGAAGCGGGGAAAGCTCCGCAGGACGAGAAAACCCTCCAAAACTGGCTTGTCGACCGGTTGCGCCTTGCCTATCCGCAAAAGGATTGGGGCGATTTTAAGACTGAACAGCACTGCGTTACCGTAACTTTCATCGGCTCAGGGCTTAAGGTGGACGTTGTGCCAGTACTTTATGACGGGGAGGCTAATGACGTGGGATACCTGATCACTAAGGATACCGGTGATCGAGTAAAAACAAGCGTGAAACTCCATTTGGAGTTTACTCGCAGACGGAAAGAGGCGCACAAGACGCATTACCGGCAGATGGTCCGGTTGGTGAAGTGGTGGGCGGCGATTCAGAAGCGCGAGCACGACAATTTTCGCTGCAAGTCCTTCATGACCGAATTGATCATGGCCCATCTCTTTGACAAGGGCCTCAACGGCTCCGATTACCCATCGGCACTTTTTGAGTTCTTCGGCTTTGTGGTTCGGACCGGATTAAAAGAACAGATCGTCTTTGCCGATTACTACAAACCTGGCGCTGTGGGTCCTTCCAAGGACCCCATGCAGATCTTCGACCCTGTTAATGCAACGAACAATGTTGCAAGCAAGTACACGGAAACAGATCGAATCACGCTTGTATCTGCTGCGGAGGAAGCTGTCGATGCAATCGCTTATGCTCGACGCGCCACGACGAAGGGGGAGGCAGTCGATGCGTGGCAGACTATCTTTGGTTCGAGCTTTAGGGGGTGAAGCTTGAGTTATACGGTCACCGAGACACGGACATTCACGATGTCAAATGCGCGATACGTTACATCGAAGATCGCGTCCGATCTCGACTTGATGAGGCTCTACTACGGCTGGCCTCCTGAGGAGGAAATATCTAAATATGCGGAAGAGGCCGCCATTCTTATCGCCGGCCGCTACCTGAAGAGCGTGGAATACGGCTTCAGGCGCGATGGAAATTGGATTTTCGTCTTGAAGTACGAATCTAAGTCAGACGGCACTCTGCAGACAGATGACAGGCCCGGGCGCGTGCCATACGGCGTGGACATTTCCGGTGCCACAGGTTATTCCTACTTGATTTATTCCACGTCCTATCACGCTCTACCCGAGAGCGAGCGGAAAAAAATCGAAGCAACACTCCCGTTTAGCCGCACTAGCGCGCCGAATCCGACGACCTCAAATGGCTATTGGGAGCAGTCGCGCTCGTATTCGAGCAATGGAGAGGGTGTAATCCGAAATATTTTCCGGCCCGTATGACGACCACGAACTTAACGCTATTCGACGGTACCGAAGAGTACCCGAACCCGGATGCTAAACGGAGGCTCGCATCGTTGGTTGGCATCGACGATCAGCGGGAACGGTTAGGCAAGGGCCTGCGGCTAATGCTCGAACCCGAATCAGTCACGGAATGGAGCAAGAAGCATTATCACGGTAAGGTTCTACCGTTGGTGGCGCAATTCCAGCAGCGCCCGCCGCTTTTCGTCCTGACCGGCGATGTTGGCACAGGCAAGACTGCGCTTGCGGAAAGCATTGGAGATTTCGTGGCGAGATCCAGTGGCGTGCACATAATGCTCTATCGAATGAGCCTTGGTTCTCGCGGATCAGGTTTAGTCGGCGAAATGACAAATCTGATTACTGGAGCATTCACAGAAGTTACGACAGCGGCGAAGAAGAGCAAGAGTGCAAACGGAAAGCCAAGAGGAGCACATATCCTATTAGTCGATGAGGCAGACACTTTGGCGCAGAGCAGAGAATCTGCCCAAATGCACCACGAAGATAGAGCGGGAGTAAACGCGCTTATCCGCGGCATTAATGAGCTGTCACTGCAGCACCTCCCAGCCGCCGTCATCATGTGCACGAATCGGCTAAACGCGATTGATCCCGCTGTTCGGCGGCGTGCGGCTGACGTTCTTGAATTCACGCGGCCAACCGACGAGCACAGGCGGAAAATACTGAACGAAGCTTTAAGCCCCGCTGGTTTCAACGCTCACCAAATCGATGCCCTTGTGCAAGCAACCGGAACAGGCTCACCGGGGTACACGTTCTCGGATTTGACCCAGCGATTTCTTCCCTCATTGGTGCTGGATGCTTTTCCTGATGCCTCGATCACTTTCGAGCGGGCATTGGAACTCGTCGTCAAGATCAAGTCCACTCCTCCGTTCGGCGATCAGGGATGACCGATGACTGATGCCACAGGTATTTGTTTCCTGAGCTACAGGCGAACCCGAGCCGTTGATGCGGCCCTGCTGATTGGGGTGCTGCGAGACCGTGGGATTCCCACATGGCAAGACATCGCCGATCTCGGGAATACACTTAGTGAAGTAGACATTAGGCGCATACTAGGCGAACGAAGTACGGCCAGCGCGATCATGTTCGTTACGCCCGACGTGGCAACATCTTCAATGATCCGAAACGTTGAAGCGCCCATCATTGTGGGACGTCACCTAGAGGCTGATGGTTTCGTGTCCATCGTGGTTGCCGGAGGCGGCTTAGAGTACAACGATATTGACTCCGTGGTCGGCGCGCATGTTGGGCCTGCATATATGCCCGCGTGGAATATCCGCAAGGTTACGTCCGATCCTATAAACGAGCAGGATGCCGCCGATATTGCAGACCTCGTGCTGGACCATCGCTTGATGGCAGTAGCAAAGCAGTTTCCTCCGGACGATCCCTTGAAGCTCGTATTTTCTTCACGCAGTCCTCTTATGAAGAAGCCGGGGTGGGCGCTCGCGGCCGATCTCACTCATCGGTTCGATGGCAGGCTGGCCCGACCAGGCGCGTGGAATGCTCATATCTTGCCCGGCATGCGTTCGATTCGTGCGGCGTTGCAGAAACGAACTGCTGATCGGGAGATTCGGTGTTCAGGGCAACTCTGCCTTCCAGCTGCCGTGGCGCTCGGGACTGAATTTTTGTCAGTATCTGGGTTACGAGCGGCATGGATGCAGGAGTTAGGGACGTTCGGCGGGCAGCAAGAGCTTTGGAGTTTGTATGTCGCACCGGCAGCGACCACGTTTGTCGCCCAGTCGATTCCAGCGAGAGTAGATGCGACGGCACTGGCACTGACCGTATCAGTGACTCACAACATCATCGACGATGTTCGCTCTTGCTTCAAGAAGGATTTCCCATTTCGCGCTATGGTAAACGTCTACGATCCCGCACTGCAGAGCGCCGGACGCAGGCAGCTTTCAGCGGGTGAAGCGGTGCAGGTAGCGCAGGACTCGATAAAGGCACTTCGTGCGGCATGGGCAGAGTACAAGGTCAGGGGTACCGTGCACCTGTTCTTGGCTGTACCTGCAGGCTTAGCTTTCCTAATCGGGCAACTTCTCAACGGTTTCGGCGAGGTCCAGACGTACGAACACGTTCCGGGCCAGGAGTCCTGTTATATCCGAGCCGCGCTGCTGCGACCCTCAATTTAATCGGCCCTATTCGTTCGTCAATGTGATAAGCGGGACCGGGTTGCGTAGGCACTCGGAACCCACAACTGTTACTGAAGTCACCTTGCCCTTGGGGCGTCAGTCTGCCATGGTAAACCTCAAGAGGTACTTCCATGCTTAGCGCGGAATCTGGCACATCGACATCAGCTGCGCCAAAATCAGAGACTCAACCGTCTAATATTTCTATTCCAGAGCATGTAGATAGCTGGGATCAATATTTTTTGTACATGGCCACGGTTGCGTCGATCAAATCGAAAGATCCAAGGTGCCGCGTAGGTGCAGTCATTGCGTCACCTACGAATGTTGTTCTGTCCACCGGCTTCAATGGCTTACCGCGTGGCGTGCATGACGATGAAAATATTCTCGGAGATCACGACGAAAAGCTGAAAGTAATCTGCCATGCCGAGCAAAATGCCATTCTGAACGCCGCCAGAATCGGTGTCGCTCTTGAAGGCGCGTCTATTTTCGTGACGAAGTTTCCTTGCCTTGCGTGCTGTAATGCCATCATCCAAGCGGGTATAACTCGAATTTATACCCACGACGAGTGGTACTGGAATGATGATCCATTCGATCAGGATCACTCGCGCAAGAGAACCACACTGCGACAAACGCATATGAAAGTTGACGCTCCGTTTCACCCCGATTACACCCCGCAGAAACAGATCAATCCTCAGAAGAAAAAAGAGTCGATGCGGGAGATTTTTGCCTGAAGTCCCGTAAGGGCAGTTCGACTCGGACGCCGCAGTCGGAGATCGATACATGCTCTGCGGCGTCGCTGGAATGGTAAGTTCCATTATATTCTTCTCTGGCAGCTCCAGCTCCAGTTCCACTCCAGCTCGTCATCCAGTTGCGCTTCTTCTTGATCATCTCTCGCTCTCGCAGCTCGCGCTTCTAGCTCGCACTTCCAGCTTGCGTTTCACTCGCTTCGC
>Ga0070698_100007088_pt1 | contig 12142 bp, 8 predicted proteins | sample KBSK1502metaG_FD_65477 | JGI IMG/M metagenome (GOLD analysis project Ga0070698, IMG submission 65477) | Corn, switchgrass and miscanthus rhizosphere microbial communities from Kellogg Biological Station, Michigan, USA - KBS K1-50-2 metaG | ecosystem: Host-associated > Plants > Roots >...
CCGCCAAGCCATCCGCCAAGCCATCCGAAGGTAGCCAGTGGATATTCGCTCAAGTAATATGGAGGAGCGATGCGGAGCGCCACGGGCTCGGCCCGATCGTCTTCTCCTGTCCGTGTTGGGGACGTGCTGACCGCCGCCCTCCCCGCCCTCGAAGAGCGCCTGCTGGCCGAGCGCATACGCCGCGGTTGGGGCGGAGCCGTCGGGGACGAGCTGGCGCTTCGCTCCCGACCCGGCGAGCTGAAGGCGGGCACGCTCACGGTCATGGTCGACAACTCACCCTGGCTCCAGGAGCTCTCCATGCGATCCGCGGAAGTCCTCGACGCCGTCCGCGCCCGCTTCGGGCCGACCGTCACCGCGCTACGCCTGAGCCTGGCTGGCCCGGCCCCCGCGGCGGGGCGTCCGGCGCCCCGGCGTGCCGCCTCTCCGTCCCCCGTCCCGAGGCTCGATGCCGAAGAGAGGGCGCTCGTGGAGCAGGCGGCCGCCCCGGTGCAGGATTCGGCGCTGGCCTCGACGGTCCGCCGAGTCATGGCCAAGGACCTGATCGCGCGCCGCCGCCGCGCGCTGGTCGTGGTCGCGCTCGTCGGCGTGGCGTTGGCCGGCTCGCTCGCCGGCTGCGCCGCCACCGGGAGCACCCAGGCGGAGCCCGGGGCCATCGCGAAGCCCCTCCCCGCGGTCGCGCCGCCCCGGCGGAGCGCGGCGGCCCAGGGCCAGGCCTACGATCACTACGTGATCTCGCAGATGGAAGCCCGCGCCGGCCGCATGCCTCAGGCCATCGCCGAGCTCCGCGAGGCCATCAAGGCCGATCCCAGCACCGCGCTGCTGTGGACCCAGCTCGCGCAGTGGCTGATCCGCGCCAACGACGTCCCGAACGCGTTCACCGCCGCCCAGAAGGCCATCGCGCTCGAGCCGAACAGCGCGAGCGCCCACATGACCCTCGCGGATCTCTTCAAGCGCCAGCGGCGGCTGCCCGAGGCGGAAGCGGAGCTCGAGAAGGCGGTGGCCCTCGAGCCGCAGATGCCGGACGCCTACCTGGCCCTGGCCCAGCTGCACTTCGAGCAAAAGAGCTTCGAGAAGGCCCGCGCGGTTCTGCAGCGGCTCGTGGCCGCGCGCCCGACCCTCTCGCAGGGCTACTACCTGCTCGGCCGCATCGGCATCGAGAACGAGCAATGGGACGACGCGCTGACCAATCTCAAGCGTGCGGTGGAGCTCGACCCCGATCACGACGGGGCGTGGTCGGCGCTCGGCTTCGCCTACGAGGCCCAGAACAAGCTCGAGGACGCGGTGGGCGTCTACAAGGAAGCGCTCAAGGCCAACCCGGACAACGCGGCCTTCGTGGAGCGGCTCGGAGACCTGCTCGTCAAGCTCGGCCGCTACGGCGAGGCCCAGAGCGAGATCGAGGGCTTGGCCGAGTCGCTACCGCGCGACCCGCGGGTGTGGCTCAAGCTGGGAGCGATTCACTACGAGCAGAAGCAGTACGACCGCGCGGTCGCCGCGTTCCGGCAGGCGGTGGCGCTCGAGCCCGGCAACATGCGGACGCGCTACTACCTGGCCACCGCGCTCATGGACTCGGGCAAGGAGGAGGAGGCCCGGGGTGAGCTGGAGAAGATCCTGAAGGCCGACCCGCGATCGGTGGACGCGCGCGTGCAGCTCGGCTTCCTCTACGGGCGCGCCAAGCGCTACGACGAGGCGGTCGCGACCTTGCAGGAAGCGGTGAACCTCGATCCCAAGCGGCCGGAGCTCTTCCTCTACCTCGGCACCGCGCTCCAGCGCGCCAGCCAGTACGACCGGGCCGCGTCCGCGCTGCGGGAAGGGCTGTCGGTGGACGAAAAGAACAAGGATCTCCACTTCCAGCTCGGAGTGGTGCTGGAGAAGCAGCAGCGGTTCGACGACGCCATCCGCTCGTTCCGGCAAGTGCTCACCCTCGATCCCAAGCACGCCGAGTCGTACAACTACATCGGCTACATGTACGCGGAGAAGGGCACGAACCTGAGCGAGGCGATTCAGCTCATCCAGCAGGCGCTGGCCCTCGAGCCCGAGAACGGCTACTTCATCGACAGCCTCGGCTGGGCGTACTACCAGCAGGGTCGCTACCCGGAAGCCCTGCGGGAGCTGAAGCGCGCGGTGAGCCTCGCCAAGGAAGACTCCGTGCTCTACGAGCACCTGGGCGACGCCTACCTCAAGAACAACCTCACCAACGAGGCGATCGAGGCGTGGGAAAAGTCGCTCAAGGTGGATCCCGACGGCCCCACCTCCGCTCAGGTGCGGACCAAGATCAAAGAGACGCGGGAGAACCAGAGTCGGGCCAAGGGTGCGCCGCCCAAGGCCGAGCAGAAGTAGCCGCCTCCGCGCCCTCCTGCTGGCGGTGGTCCTGGGCGGCTGCGCCACCGCGGCGCCCGCGCCCGCTCCCCCGCCGGTTTCCGAGGAGGCGCGCGCCGCGCTCGCCCGGATCGAGCAGCACCGGCTCTCGCTGCGGGATCTGCGCTCGCGGGTCGACATCACCATCCGCCGCAGCGGCCGGACTCAGCGCCTCACCGGTGTGCTGTTGCTCCTGGGCGAGCCGGCCACCATGCGCTTCGAGGCCCTCTCACCCCTCGGTCCCCCGGTCCTCATCGTGGCGGGCGATCCGAAGAGTGTGACCCTCTGGGAGGTGCTCGACAACCGGGCCTACATCGCGCCGGCCTCCCCCGACGCCAATCGCCGGTGGCTCGGCCTGGCCCTTGGCGTCGAGGACCTCGTGGCCCTGCTGGCTGGTCGGGTCCGGCCCATGCCGGACCCGACGACGGTCGATCTCCAGGCTGCCGACGCGGTCGGCCCCTCCCTCCGGCTCACCGGTGCCCCCGGCGAGCAGCGCATCTGGTTCGACCCCGACGGCGGACAGGCCCGACAGGTGGAGTGGACCGGCAAGAACCCGGCGCGTGTGACGTTCACACCGGCCCCTGCGGACGGCCCGCCGGCTGGCTTCACGCTCGAGACCGCGGATGGATCGCTGCGGGTCTCGCTCGTCTACCGCGAGCCTCGCATGATGAACACGTCGTTCGACCCCGCGTTACTGAGCCTCACTGTCCCGGAAGGCGTTAGAATTCAAGACTTCCGTTGACACTCCGTCGCGCTGCATGATAGCGTGTGCTGCCTTGTCGAAGCGGTCACGGGGTCGCCTGGAGCTGGTGCTCCGCACCTCGGCCAAAGTCAACTTGGCCCTCGAGGTGCTGGGGAAGCGGGGCGACGGCTATCATGAAATCGCGACGGTGCTGCAAGCGGTGGACCTGTTCGATCGCCTGAAGGTGGAAGCGGCCGACACCCTTTCGCTCCACACGGATGATCCCGAGTTGCCCACCGACGATGGCAATCTGGTGATGCGAGCCGCGCGGCTGCTCCAGAAGGCGGCCGGTGTCGAAGCGGGGGCGCGGATCCAGCTGTCCAAGCGCATCCCGGTCGCGGCGGGACTGGGCGGCGGCTCGAGCGATGCCGCGGCGGCCCTCTGGGGACTGAGTCGCTTGTGGGGGCTCCTGTGGGCGAAGCCGCGGCTGCAGGAGCTGGCGGCGGAGCTGGGGATGGACGTGCCGTTCTTCCTCGGGGCCGGCCGGGCGGTGGCGAGGGGCCGGGGCGAGCAGCTCGCGGCCCTGCCGGGCGGAGGGGGGTACGCGCTCGTGCTGGTGAATCCGCGGGTCCCACTCTCGACCCGGGAAGTCTACGGGCGGGTCCCGGCGGGCTGGCGGGCACAGCCGGCGGGCACGGAGCGGATGATCGACGCGCTGCGGACGCGCAACGTGGAAAAGGTGGCGGCGGCGCTGACGAACAATCTGGAGACGGTGGTCGAGCCGGTGCTGCCGGCGATCGGCCGGATGAAAGCGGCGCTCTTGGCGGCGGGCGCGCTCGGGGCGATCATGTCGGGCAGTGGCCCGACCGTGTTCGGGGTGGCGCGCTCCCTGGACCACGCGCGGCAGATCCGCTCGCGAGTGAGTCGCGCGGGCTGGGCCTGCTGGGCGGTGCGCACGAACTCCGGCCCGTCGATCCGGATGAGGTGATTCACACTGGGGCGTCGTTCAGCGGCAGGACTCGGGGCTTTGGACCCCGCAACGGAGGTTCGATTCCTCCCGCCCCAGCCAGTCCGAGCTTGGCGAGGCGCAGTGGCTTGGCGAGGCGCAGCCGAAGGCGAGCCGAGCGGATCTATGAAGAAGCAAGGCTTGGCGAGGTGAAACCGAAGGCGACCGAGCAATACAATAAAGAAGAGGGCAACATCAACTACAGGAGACGAACCTGACATGCTGAGTCCGGGCCCGACATGTCCTACGACCTGAAGCTCTTCTCCGGCAACGCGAACCGGCCCCTGGCGGAGGAGATCGCCAAGACGCTCCACCTCCCGCTGGGGGACGCCGACGTCTCGCGCTTCTCCGACGGCGAGGTGTACGTGCAGATCAACGAGAACGTCCGCGGCCAGGACATCTTCGTGATCCAGCCCACCTGCCCGCCGGTGAACGATCATCTGATGGAGCTGCTCGTGATGATCGACGCGTTCAAGCGCGCATCCGCCCGGCGCATCACCGCGGTGCTGCCCTACTACGGCTACGGTCGCCAGGACCGCAAGGTACAGGGGCGGATGCCGATCACGGCCAAGCTCGTGGCCGATCTGCTCACCGCCGCCGGCACCCAGCGCCTGCTCGCGGTGGACCTCCACGCCGGGCAGATCCAGGGCTTCTTCGACATCCCGGTGGACCACCTCTTCGCCGCGCCGCCGGTGATCATCGACTACCTGGCCAAGAAAGACCTGCGGGACCCCGTCCTCGTCTCCCCCGACGCGGGAGGCGTGGAGCGGGCGCGGGCCCTCGCCAAGCGACTCAAGGCGGGACTCGCCATCATCGACAAGCGGCGCGAGGGCAACAACGTGGCCGTGTTCATGCACCTCATCGGCGACGTCAAGGACAAGGACGTGGTGATCGCCGACGACATGATCGACACCGCGGGGACCCTGATCCAGGCGGTGGACGCGCTCCGGCGCGAGGGCGCGCGGCGCATCCTCGCCTGCGCGGTGCACGGCGTGCTGTCCGGGCCGGCCATCTCCCGCATCATGGAATCCGTGCTCGAGGAGGTCATCATCACGAACACGATCCCGCTCACGCCCGATCGGCAGCTGAACAAGATCCGCGTTCTCTCGGTCGCCCCGCTGCTGGCGGAGGCGATCCGTCGCATTCACGACGAAGAGTCGGTCTCGACTCTCTTCGTGTGAGCCAATCTATCTAAGGAGCAACGAGTCATGGAAATGCGTGAGCTGACCATCAAGAAGCGGGACTCCATCGGCAAGGGGCCGGCCAAGCGGCTACGTCGTAGCGGCCAGGTGCCGGGCATCCTCTACGGCGGCGCGAGCCCGGTGAACGTCGCGGTGGCGCCCAAGGACATCCTGAGGCTCATCCACGGCCACGAGGGCAGCACCCAGCTGTTCCGCGTGACCTTCGAGGGCGCACAGGACGGCAAAATGGTCATCATCCGGGACATGCAGTTCGATCCGGTGTCGGAGGACCTCATTCACGTGGACCTGCAGGAAGTGGCCATGGACCGCTCCATCCAGGTCTCGGTGGCCATCCACCACGTGGGCGAGTCGGTCGGCGTCAGGGACACGCAGGGCATTCTCGAGATGGTGCTCCGCGAGGTGCGGGTCTCCTGCCTGCCCGGCAATATCCCCGAGCATCTGGAAGCCGACGTCACCAATCTCGCCATCGGCGACGTGCTCACCGTCAAGGACCTCAAGGTCCCGGAAGGCGTGCGCATCCTGAACGACCCGAACCAGGCGGTGGTGACGGTGGCGCCGCCGGCGGCCGAGGAGATCGCGGCCCCGACCGCGGTGACCGCGGAGGCCGCCGCGCCGGCCGAGCCCGAGGTGCTCACCGAGCGCAAGCCCAAGGAAGAGGCGGCGCCCGAGGGCGACGTCAAGGAGAAGGGCGGGCCAGAGAAGAAGAAGTAAGTGGCCCAGGCGGTCGTCGGACTGGGGAATCCCGGCCCGGAGTACCGCAATACCCGTCACAACGTGGGCCAGCGCGTGGTGGACGCGCTGGCCCGCCGCATTCATACGCGCTTCGAGCGCGAGGGCGGCCACGCCGTCGCGCACGGGCGCTGGCAGGGCGAGACGCTGTACCTGATCAAGCCGGGCAGCTTCATGAACGTCACCGGGGCGCCCGTCGCGCGGCTCGCCCGGAAGTTTCATCTGGGTCCCGCCGACCTCGTCATCGTCTTCGACGATATCGACCTCCCGCTCGGCAAGGTGCGCGTCCGCCTGAAGGGCAGCGCGGGCGGCCACAACGGCGTGCGCTCGCTGATCGAGGCCTTCGGCACGGACGCGCTTCGCCGCGTCAAGATCGGCGTCGGCCGCCCCGGGCGGCCGGGCGAGGACCGGGACCGGGTCTCCGACCACGTACTCTCGCCGTTCTATCCCGAGGAGCACGACACGATCGCGGGGGCGTGCGACGAGGCCGCCGACCAGGCGCTGAAGCTCGTGGAGAGGCGTTGAAGGCCGGCCGCGCATGACCAGGTTGCGGCTCTCGACGAAGAGCGGCGGGCTCGAGTGGCCGGAGGTGTTGGCCCTGCTCGCCCGCGAGGCCAGCACCCCCATGGGGGGCGAGCTGGCCCTCGAGACGACGCCCTTCGTCGATCCCCCCGCGATCCGGCGCGCCCTCGGCGAGACCGGCCAGGCCCGGGCCGCCCTCGGGCAGAGCGGGATCCCGCCGTGGGAGGGCATCGCCGACGTGCGGCCCACGCTCGAGGCCGCGCGCGTGCCCGGCTCGGTCGCCGAGGCCGCCGACCTCGCCGCGCTGATCCCGCTGCTCGATGCGGCGGGGCGGCTCCAGGCCTACGGTCGCGCCATCGCACCGGTCGCGCCCGATCTCGCCGCTTCCATCGTGGCCTTCCCTCCGAAGAAGGAGCTGGCCGATCTGCTCCGCCGGTCGCTCGACGCCGACGGGCAGCTACGCGACGACGCCTCGCCCGCGCTGCGCCGGGTGCGCCAGCGCATCCGCGACCTGCGGCGCGAGATCGTCAAGCGGCTCGAGGCCTACTTCGGGGGACCCAACGCGGACTCGACGTTCCAGGAGCGCTACGTCACGGTCCGCCACGGCCGCTACGTGCTGCCGATCCGGGCCGAGGCCAAGAGCCGGCTGCGCGGCATCGTCCACGACCGCTCCCAGAGCGGCGCCACGCTCTTCGTGGAGCCGGAAGCGATGGTGGAGGCCAACAACGACCTGGTCCAGGCCGCCCGCGAGGAGGAGATCGAGGTCGTCCGGATCCTCGCCGCGCTCACCGACGCGGTACGGGAAGCGCTGCCCGATCTGGACGCGCTCGTGGCCGGGATCGGCGGGATGGACCTGATCTTCGCCCGCGGCGCTCTCGCGGAGCGCATGGAGGCCGTCGAGCCCACGATCGGCGACGAGCGCGACGTCCTCCTGCGCGGCGCCCAGAACCCCCTGCTCCTCGCGCAATCCTGGCGGGTTGCTGCCGCAGTTGATTGGCGAGGTGCAGCCGAAGGCGAGCCGAGCGGATCAGTAGTCCCCATGGACATCGAGATCCGCGCCGACCGGCCGCTGCTCGTCATCACCGGCCCCAACGCGGGCGGCAAGACGGTGGCCCTCAAGACGCTCGGGCTGCTCGCGCTCATGGCGCAGTCGGGCTGCCACGTGCCCGCCCGCGGCGGAGCGCGGCTACCGGTCTTCACCCAGTGCTTCGCGATCGTGGGCGACGATCAGAGCGTGGCCGAGAACCTCTCGACCTTCTCGGCCTTCGTCAAGCAGCTCCGCGACGTGCTGGAGCGCGTGGACGACCACTCGCTCGTGCTGCTCGACGAGCTGGGCGCGGGCACCGATCCGGACGACGGCGCCGCCCTGGCCCAGGCCGTCCTCGAGGCGCTGGCCGAGCGTGGCGCGATCGTCGCGGCCTCGACGCATCTCGAGCCGCTCAAGGGCTTCGCGTCCACGCATCCCAAGGCGCGCAACGCCTCGGTGGAGTTCGATCCCGAGCGTCTCGCCCCGACCTTCCGTCTGATCTACGACCGGCCGGGCCAGAGCTATGCGCTCTCCATCGGGGCCCGGCTGGGCTTGCCCGCGCCCCTGATCGAGCGCGCGCACGCCCATCGCTCCACTCACCAGCGCCAGCTCCAGGAGCTGCTGGCCCGCCTGGACGATCGGGACCGAAAGGACGCCGAGCGGACCGCGCTCCTCGAACGGCGCGAGGCGGAGAGCGCGGGCCTGCTGGCGCGGGCGCACGCGGAGCTGGAGGCGGCGCGAACCACCGCGCGCGAGACGGTGGCCCGGGCCAAGGCCGACGCGCAGCGCCTCGTCACCGAGGTGCGCCGCCACGTGAACGAGGAGTGGGACCGGCTCAAGCGCACGGAGAAGAGCCGCCCGGAGCTCGACCGCGCGCGCAAGCGCCTCGTGGAGACCGCGCAGCGCCTGGAGCAGACGGCCGGAGCCGCGGCGCCCGAGGTGGATGCGGCGGGCCCGGCCGCCGTGGGCGATCGCGTCGAGATCGCGCATCTGGGCTTGAAGGGCGACGTGCTGGCCATCGACGGGCAGACCGCCACCGTGCAGGCGGGCTCCGTGACCGTGAAGGTGCCGTTGCAGGCCGTCCGTGTCGTCCCGCGAAGCCCCTCATCCCAGAGGGGACAGGGTGAGATGTACCCTCGCTCCCGAAGGAGGAGCGGGCAGGGCGAGGGGGGCGGCGTGTCGACCCCGGGCAAGAGCGGGGTCGCGGTGGAGATGAACATCATCGGAAGGACTAGAGAAGAGGCCCGGGATCTGTTAGAAAAGTACATCGACGATGCCTTCTTGGCCGGCCTCACCTCGGTGCGTATCATCCACGGCAAGGGCACGGGTGCCCTCCGCCGCGCGGTCGAGGAAGTGCTGAGCGCTCACCCCCTAGTCGCCGAGCATCGCCCGGGGGCCTCCTCCGAGGGGGGCGCCGGGGCCACCGTCGCGACCCTCACACGAGACTGAGGCGGGCGTCCATGCCAGGCGGCTTCTCCCAGCAGCAGCTCGACGAGATCCGGTCGCGCGTCGACATCGTGGAGATCGTCGGCCAGTCCGTGAAGCTCAAGCGGGCCGGGGAGAACTGGAAGGGTCTCTGTCCCTTCCACACCGAGAAGACCCCGTCCTTCACCGTGAATCCCAAGCGCAACATCTATCACTGCTTCGGCTGCGGCGCGGGCGGCGACGCCTTCAGCTTCATGATGCGTCAGGATCGCGTCGCCTTCCCCGAGGCCGTGCGGACACTGGCCGAGCGGGCCGGCGTCGCGCTGCCCACCCTGGGTGGCCGGGCGCCCGAGGCGGACGGCAGGCTGGAGGCGCTCCGGCGCGTGATGGCGCTGGCCGCCGAGTTCTACACCCAGTCGCTCTGGGAGCAGGGCGGCGAGAAGGCCAGGGCATACCTCGAGCAGCGCGGCGTCGAATCGGAGGTGGCTCGTCGCTTCGGTCTCGGCTACGCCCCGGAAAGCTGGAACGCTTTGCTGGGGGCCATGGCCAGGCAGGGCATCGGAGACGATGCGCTGGTCCAGGCCGGGCTCGCCCTCGCGCGCCAGAACGGACCGGGTTTCTACGACCGGTTCCGCGGCCGGCTCCTGTTTCCGATCCGCGACGTCCAGGGCCGCGTGGTGGCCTTCGGGGGTCGGGCCCTGTCGGGCGAGGAGCCCAAGTATCTGAACTCCCCGGAGACACCGCTGTACGTCAAGGGACAGACACTCTATGCCCTCGACGTGGCCAAGAGCGCGATCCGCGACCGCAGCCGCGCCATCATCGTCGAGGGCTATCTCGACTGCCTGATGGCCCACCAGCACGGCTTCGGCGAGACGGTGGCCGCGCTGGGCACCGCCTTCACGCCGGCTCAGCTCGGCCTGCTCCGCCGGTACGCCGACGAGGTGCTGGCCCTCTTCGACGCCGACGCGGCCGGCCAGAAGGCCTCGACGCGGCTCGAGGAGATGATGAACGACGTGATGGACCTGCAGAACCTGGGCTGGTCCGTGGCGCGCACCGGCGGCTTCGAGAAGGCGGGACACCTGCCGATCCGGGTGGCGCTGCTGCCTCCGGGCCACGACCCGGACAGCCTGCTCCGCGCCGAGGGCGCGGCCGCACTCACCGCGCGGCTCGACGCGGCGCGCCCCCTGCTCTCCTTCGTGCTCGAGAAGGCCCTCGGCGAGGAGGACCTGGCCACACCCCGAGGCCGGGCCAACGCGCACGCGCGGGTGGCGCTGATCCTCTCCAAGGTGGCCAACGCCGAGGAGGCCACCGCGCTGGCGCGCGAAGCCGCCCGCCGGCTCGGAGTGGACTCCACCCAGCTTTGGATCGAGGCGCAGCAGTTGCAGGGGGCCCGGGCGCGCGGGCGCCGGCCCGAGCAGCTGACGGACATCGCGCGAGAGTCGGCCGGAGGCGATGCCTGGCCGACGCCGGTCCCCTTCGAGCGGGATCTCGTGGCCCTCCTCTTGCAGGTCGACGAGGCCAGGGCCGAGCTGCTCCCGCTTCTCGAGGAGGACGATGTGGTCCATCTGGGACTGCGCTTGGTGCTCGCCGCGCTGCGGCGAGCACCGTCCGGGGCGCCCGAGGCCCTGATGGCCGAGCTACCGGGCGTCCGGGAGCAGGGCCTGCTGGCGGCCCTCCTCGTCGAGGAGCGCAAGTGGGTCGATACACATAGTCACGTTGCAGAGCTAAAGAGGCGGTACCATATCCGGCATCGCAAACAGCGGGTACGTCAGATGATGCAGGCCATCACGGATGCTCAGGCCACCGGCGACCCGGCGCTGCCCGCCCTCGAAGCGGAGCTTCGGGGTCTGCAGCGTGACCTGCAACGGGAGGCGGAGGCCGTCAGGGAGCTGGCCCTGGCGCGCCCGGGGCTGCCGAGCCAGAGGCTGGCGGACCCCCAGCGCCAGGCAGAAACACCCTAACCCCCCACCAGGAGAACGGCGAGGCATGGCGGACGAATCAAAGGTCGCGGAAGAGCCGAAGATCGAAGAGCTGGACAAGCTCATCGCCAAGGGCAAGCAGAAGGGCTTTCTCACCTATGACGAAGTGAACGACGCGCTCCCCTCCGACCTCGTCACCCTCGACCAGCTCGACGACATCATGCTGCTGTTCGGCTCGATGGACATTGAACTGGTGGATTCAACTAAGGCGGCGCGGCTGCCTTCGGAGATGGCGGCCCAGGCGGCCGACCCCGAGCCCGACGACGAGGAGCCCGAGCCCCGCCGCATCGATCTCACGCCCGGTCCCGTCGGTCGCACCGAGGACCCGGTCCGCCTGTACCTGCGCGAGATGGGCAAGGTGGCCCTCCTCACCCGCGAGGGCGAGATCACGCTCGCCAAGCGCATCGAGGAAGGCAAGGACGAAGCCACCGCGGCCATCCTCTCCACCAGCCTCGCCGTCGAGAAGATCCGCGCCCTCCGCGACGAGTTGCGGAGCAACGAAGCGCCCATCAAGGAGGTGGTGGATTTTCCTGAAGAGGAATCCACGGAGGAGAAGGAAGAGGCCCTTCGCCGCTCGGTCATCCGCGAGCTGGGCAACATGGACCGGCTCCTGCGCGAGCGGGAGCGGCTCACCCACCAGTGGCGGCGCCTCAAGGCCAAAGCCGGGGGGCGAAAGCGAAGCAGGGGCGAGCCGGCCTGGAAGCGCATCGAAGGGCAGGCCGAAGCCAAGAAGGGCAAGGTCCTCTCGATCCTCCGCGGTCTCAACCTCCAGCAGTCCCTCCTCGATCTGTGGGGCAACGATCTCAAGAAGCTCGTCGAGAAGATCCACCGGGCGGAGCGCGAGATCGCGCTCTGGTCCGACGGCAAGCGCCCCGCGCCCACCGCGGTGGACGCCTTCCTCTCCTCGCTGGCCGACGACGATCGTGACGACGGCGATCGCGACCTCTACCAGAAGGCGGCCGCCAAGTACCCCTCGATCAAGGACCGACTGGTGTGGGTGGCCCAGCAGAAGATCAAGCGGGCCGAGGAGCTGGCCGACGCCCGGGCCGAAGAGCTCAAGCACATCGTCAAGATCATCCGACAGGGCGAGGCCAAGGCGGCCCGGGCCAAGAAAGAGATGGTCGAGGCCAACCTGCGGCTCGTCATCTCGATCGCCAAGAAGTACACCAACCGCGGGCTGCAGTTCCTCGATCTCATCCAGGAAGGCAATATCGG